>Ga0326727_10012633_pt1 | contig 19141 bp, 17 predicted proteins | sample MB2enrmetagenome_FD_207643 | JGI IMG/M metagenome (GOLD analysis project Ga0326727, IMG submission 207643) | Lab enriched peat soil microbial communities from McLean, Ithaca, NY, United States - MB29MY | ecosystem: Environmental > Terrestrial > Soil > Wetlands > Peat | place: USA: New York...
GGTGACGATAATACCAGCCTTGCGGTCCAGCCCCAGGCATTACCGATTACAACCGTGTTTCCAGAAGCACCGGCGAGAGTGGCCGCCTCAGCAGCCGATGTAATTAGGGCCCAAGAGATTTCACCAAAAACGCTCCAGTATTCCCCATAATTACCAGAAGCGCAAAATGTTCCACCATCGCCCAACCCCACTAATTGTGATCCATCCGACAAACAGGCTACGCCGTAGTATGTGTTTGATGGAATGTTGGCCATATTCCATTGGGCGCCAGAATTTGTTGAAACCCAGATGCCGCTCATGCCGCCAGCCACCTGAGTAATCCCATCCGCGGAACACGCAACCGAGATCCAAACATTACTTGGCGCACCAGAAAGCAACCAAGAAGACCCTGAATTAGTTGACATCCAAATGCCACCGCCATTGACAGCGGCGATCAGGTCAGCGCCGTTGGTCGAACACGCGATGGCGGCCCAGTTGTTCCTGGGAGCGTTACTCAAGTTCCAGTTCGTCCCCCCATCAAGCGAGTTGTAGATGCCGCCTCCGCCGATGACGGCGGCTATTTTCGAACAATCTGCCGAAGCGGCCACAGCGACCCAAGCGTTCGAAGGGGCTGAGGTTAACGTCCAGTATTGGCCAAGGGCGGAAGAGGCGGCAAAACAGAGACTCCCCGCCGCGGTGGTGACAAGAAGAAGAAACCTCTTTTTCACAATCGCACAACTCCCGGCTGCAATGTGCAAATCGGCCCGCATAAACCGCCTCGGCCCCGGCGCGGAGCGCCTGATATATCCTGCCCCATTTCTAGCCAGAGGAGGACTCGCCGTCAATAGAAATCGGGCCTGTAGAAACCGGGCTTATGCAGAGCTTTGCGAAAACTTAAAACCCCAGCGCCAACTGCGGTCCATCGGGCTGGCGAAAGGCGGCGGTGGAAAGCTCAGGGCCGGCTTCTGACAGGTCCACTTTGCGGAGCGCGACGTGGAACATCTGCGAAATCTGGCCGGCGAAAATCCCCTCCCCGCGCCGCCATGAAGCAAAACCAGGTTTGATTTCCTGTTTTTATACGATGTTGTCTGACAGCATGAAAACTGTCACGATTCGTGAGTTTTATCACAATGCCGGGCTGGTGGATGGACTTCGCCAAGGAAGGCAACTGGTGGTCACCGCCAACGGAAAGCCCAGGTTTGTGGTCAGCAAGGGCGCCACGCCGAGAATGACGCGCAAACTGGCGGAAGAGCGGGCCATTGGCGACCCTAAAGGCTCGAAGTTCGACGGGACGGCCTTCCTCGCCTCGCTCAAGAAATGAAAACAACAGTTCCGCTCCCAATGCTCAGGGTTTTTCGAGTTGCAAGCGCTACATGAGCAAGAATTCGCCACCCACACGGGATGATATCCGCGAGGCCCGAGCGCATGACAGACAGATCACCCGTCTCCTGCGCCGTGTCGGTTCTGGCCTCGGCCAGGGCCAGCCGAGCCATCGGTGAATCCTCGTTGCGCACGGCCTGTTCCATCCGAGGGATTCCCGCTCCAGGTATAGGCTTTGGGCACAAGGAGTCTCGACCGTTAGGGTCCGAACTCCCACGTTTTATGTGGTTTATACCAAAAGCCGCTTGACTTCCCGCGCTGACGGGCGCGGAATCGCAAACAAATGATGACGGCGGCGCTTTTTTTGATGATCGGCAATTCCTTTGTCGAGCTTGGGCTTGCGCCGCAGGGTTTTGCCAATATCGGAGGGGTGATGACATTGATTATGGGGCTTGGCTTGGTCAATCTTGGATTGGCAAATCGGAAGAAAGCTAAAAAGAATTGGAAGGCTTGGTTGCTTCTTGGCATTACTCTGTGTCTGACGGGAATTGGCGAGTTATTGATTTCGGGGGGGAATCCCTACCCAGAGAGTGCGAGCCTGCGTTTTAGCGATAAGATAGGAGTGCTTATGTTGATTGCGGGGATTTACTTTCTTGATCGTGGATGGACCAAGAGGAAGCAAGCTGAAAAGAATTGCAAGCGTTGGTTGCTTCTTGGCATGACGCTGTGTCTGCTGGGAATTGCCGCGTTTGCCATCTGATCAAATTGGCAGCTTGAAAAGACCGTTGCCATGGGACTGCCGAGGGTAATTTTCGAAACCGGCTGATCTATGGGCGCGAGGATCGAGGACTTAAAGGCCCAGCCCCAACTGCGCCCCCTCTGGCCGCCGAAAGGCGGCGGTGGAAAGCTCAGGGCCGGCTTCTGACAGGCCCAATTTGCGGAGCGCGACGTGGAACATCTGCAAAATCTGGTCGGCGAAAATTCCCTCCCCGCGCATCCTGTGCCCGAAACGGGGATCGTTGAGTTTGCCCCCACGCATGGCGCGGATGCGGTTCAACACTTTGTCCTTTTTTCCGGGAACATTCCGTTCCAGCCATTCTTCAAAAATTGGTGCCACCGTCAGGGGCAGCCGCAGGATTTCCGTGCAAGCCCACCCGGCTCCGGCAGCTTTGGCCGCGGCCAGCACCGCCGGAATCTCGTGGTCGTTCAGGGCCGGGATGATTGGGGCCACCAGCACCCCCACCGGCACGCCTGCCTTCGCCAACGCCTCCACCGCCGCCAGCCGCATTTTGGGTGAGGCCGCCCGCGGCTCGAGTTTGCGGGCCAGCTCGCCATCCAGCGAGTTGATGGACAGATGCACCATCACCGCCCGATGCCCCGCCAGTTCCCGCAGCAGATCAAGATCGCGCGTCACGAGGTAGTTTTTGGTGGTGATGATGACTGGATTTCTGAATTCAACCAAGACGGCCAGACAGCGGCGGGTCAATTGCAGCCGGCGCTCCACAGGCTGGTAGCAGTCGGTGACGCCGCTCATGGCCAGCGTGTGCGGTTTCCATTTTGGCGAGGAAAGCTCGCGCCGCAGCAGTTCGGGCGCATTTTCCTTGACCATGATTTTCGTCTCGAAGTCCAGACCGGCGGAGAACCCCAAATACTCATGGGTGTTCCGGGCGTAGCAATAGGAGCATCCGTGTTCGCACCCCCGGAATGTGTTCAGGCTGGTGTCAAACCCCACGTCCGGGCTGTCATTGTGGGTGAGGATGGAACAGGAATGGTCCTTGAAAAACTGCGTGCGCGGCGCGGCGGGCGCTTCGGCGGGCGCTTCGCCTTCGGCGTCCGGGTCGGGTTCCAGGTGGAGTTTCTCGAACCGGTTGGCCGGATTGGCGGCCGCCCCGCGGCCGGGCGCGATGCGGGACGGGTTTGTCACGGGTGTTTCATGGATTGGAATTGCGATGGAAAACTATCTCCGCTCGCCAGCGCCTTGTCAAGGAACCCCGCGCCGTTGCGTTAATTGTTGTAGTGTCGGCGCTGTGCGCCGAGGTCGAGCCACAGGCTTGACGCTGCCTCAAATGAAGGCATTGCCGAAAATGGACCCGGGCAAGATCATTCAAATCGGAGGCGTGGCGGGGGAGGCTGGGAGCGCGCCGTGGACCTCTTTGATGAATCCGAACTTTTTGACGCGAGCGATCAGGGTCGTCGGTTTGAGACCCAACAACTCGGCGGCGCCGCCCGGACCGTGGATCTTCCAGCCGGTCTTGTTGAGCGCCGCCAGAACATCCTCGCGCTCGCGTTGCCGGAATTCGAGATCGCGGAGAATCCCTGTGCCGGCTGGCGCGGATCTGGCTTGGGGAGGAGCGGCGGCGATGATGCGCACATCCACATTGCGGGTTCTTTCTTCGCCGACCCGTTCATGCTGGCCTTCCTGCAAGACGCGAAGAAACTTGCTTTGCAGTTCCAATGGAATTTCACCCACCTCGTCCAGAAGCAGGGCGCCTCCGTTGGCGGCTTCAAACCGGCCGGCCCGATCCCTCAGGGCGCCGGTGAACGAGCCCCGGGCATGTCCAAAAAACTCGCGCTCGTAAAGTTCCCGGGGAATCGAAGCGCAGTTGACCCGGATAAGCGGCCGCTCGCTGCGCGGGCTGTGCTTGTGGATCTCGCGGGCGACCAATCCTTGCCGGGGCCGGTCTCACCGAGGATCAACACGCTGGCATCCGATACGAGCGATTGCCGATCAAGCCGGCGCACAATAAGGGCGCGCTGGCTGTGTCGTCAGTCCCTTCGGTGAGTTGAAAGCAGAATTGGGCGTCGGCCACGGTGTATTCGGCATGGCCGGTGGATGCTTTGAACTCCATGGCCTTATAGACGCAGCCTCAGCCCTTCATACATTCAGCATACCGCAGCATCAGGCCCCAGCCAATGTCTTGATGACTGATGACTCCCACGACTTTATGGTTTTGGACAACCGGCAATTGCTTGATGCGCCGGGCCGTCATGGTCGCCCCAGCCTCCAGCGCCTCAAGATTGGGGGAGGCGGTGATGACTTTTTTCGTCATAATTTCGTCCACGGGAACATTTATGAAATCTCGAAAGCGATCTTCCATGGACTGGGGAGCAGTAAGATACTCTTCATGTTCCATTAGTTCTTTCTGCGTTGGGAGCAATTTACGGCTCAGATCAGAGTATGTGACAATGCCTGCCAGCGTTTCCTCGCTGTCCACGACCAGAATATCATTCAGTTGGTAGCGGAGCATAAGCTGCAGAACCTCTCGCAATGGCGTCTTGGGGCCAACCGTGATCGCCTTAGGATTCATCAATTCAAGGACTTTCATATAAGATCCGTAACACATAAATCGTGCCAGGCGGCGGATGGATGCGCAAATCATTATTACGGCTGACTTCAAGACGTGTTTTCGCATCCTCAAACACGGCCCGGCGGCTTGCGAGGCTTCGCAAGTTCCAATTTTTCGCAGGCGAATTGCGAATTTGTGCTCGATTCCGCGCAGGATCGCAAATACCGCCCCGTCACGATGCGGGAAAAGTCCAGGAAAACCTTGGCTTTTTCTGGTGGCAACGTCAAAATCCCGCGAAGGGCCATTTTCACGCAGATGGGCCTGAAAAATGCTTGAGAACCCATTGGAGAAAGCTATGACTAAACATCCGAAGGCCGCCAAGCCCGAAGTTTCCGTGAGCGCGATAAATGCCATCTATCTTCGCCGCTCCGTGCGCGACTATGCGCCCCGGGCCATCGGCCAGGCCGTCATCCAGTCCCTGCTCGATGCCGCCGTCCACGCCCCCACCGCCATGCACGAGGAGCCGTGGTCCTTTGCCGTCATTCAGGATGGAAACCTGCTGAACCGGCTGTCGGACAGCGCCAAAGAAAGTGTGCGCCGCGAAGCGCAAGGTTCCGATTCCCAGCACGCAAAGCATTCGCTGGAACTGGTGAACAAACCGGATTTCCATGTTTTTTACAACGCCGGCACGCTCATCGTCATCTACGGCAAATTCCAGGGGCCGTTTGTCGCGGCGGATTGCTGGCTGGCGGCGGAGAACCTGATGCTGGCCGCCTGCGCAAAAGGGCTTGGCACCTGCGTGATCGGCTTTGCCGTCCCGGCGCTGAACACGCCGGAGTGGAAGGCCGCATTATCAATCCCCGCGGAAATGACGGCCATCGCGCCGATCATTGTGGGCGTGCCCGCCGTCGAAACTCCGTCTGTCCCCCGCAAACCGCCGGAAATCATTGCTTGGAAATCGGAGAGAATGCCCGGATGAACACACTCGAATCACGAAAACAACTTGTCCTTGCGGAAGAGGGAGTCAAGATTTAGCCGGCCCGCAGGGAACGGCCCGCTGCAAGATTTGCCCTGCTGGAACGTATGGGTGAATGGCGGGCCTCGATTACAAGAGAGTCCCAGAAATCAAAAAATGAGGCAAAATATGAAACGAAATTGGATCATGGAATGCAGTACTCGCGTCATCGGCGCTTTGGCCGCCCTTGTCATGGCCTGGGCCGTGCTGACGGCCGGCCCGGCCAGTAACGCCCAAACCACCGCCGCCAATTTGTCCCCGGATTTGCAGCAAATCGTCAAGCTGGCCCAGGCGCACATGTCGGACGACGTCATCCTGGGCTTTATCAAAGGCTCGGGCAAATCCTACGCTCTGAGCGCGGATGACATGCTTTATCTCAACAGCCAGGGGGTTTCGCAGGCGGTGATCAGCGCCTTGATGCAAACCCAAAGCGCCGCCCCGGCGGCGTCCGCTCCCGCGAGCGCTCCACCACCGGCGCCGCCGCCGGCTGCCGCGCCGGCCCCGGCTCCAATTCCTGCGCCTGCCTACGCGCCAGCCCCCGTCCCCGCGCCGCCGCCGGGATTGGCGGATAATTTCGCCACCGATGCCGGTTTGAACCCGTCGGTCTGGATGACGCAAACCCCGCTGCTGCAAAGCCTGGCCCAGTGGAATGGTTCCGCTTCCGTGCCTCCATTGCTGTCCTTTGGTCCGGCGGGAATGCAGATGTCGGGGGTGAGCGGTCCGGGCCAATTTGCCGGCATTCAATCCATAGGCTCGTATGCGCCGCCATTTACCTTCACCGCGACGGTCTCCGGGATGGAAGAGAGAGGGATTCCATTTGAGGTTTATCTGGTCAGCCCGGATTTGCGGCAATGGTTGAGCGTGGCCGGGCACTTGGGCGGGGCGGGCGGCCCGCGGGAGGGGGTCGGGATCAGAACACCTTTTGGCGGGGCCAGGATTCCGCTGGGCGGCGGCCCATCGCCGGAACACGGGGTTTGGGCCAATTGGACGGGCAGCGCCCAGCCCATATCTGCCTTGGGCAACAAGATTTATCCCGCGCCGATTGCAAGGTTGCCTTACACGATTACCATGACCGTTGGGGCCGATGGCATGGCGTCGGTGACTTTGCAGGATCCGGCCGGGGTGTCGCTGGGCGCGCTCAACGCGATGCCGGTGGGCGCGGGACCGTTCAACGTGGTTTTGGCGTCCCGAGGCGAGGGGCCGGCCTTCGCCAGTTGGCGGGCGGTGCAATTGACTTCGCTCACGCCGCAGCCGGTCGCGGTCATGGCGCCCCCCGAAACGCCGACGCTGGATTATTTCCAGGCGCATTTGACGCCTTACGGCCAATGGATTGATGTGCCGGGCATCGGCCCGGCTTGGGTCCCGGCCGAGGCCAACAACCCCGATTGGCGGCCGTACATGGACGCGGGCCACTGGGAATACACCGACGCCGGCTGGTATTGGCAGTCGGATTATCCGTGGGGCGACATCGCCTTCCACTATGGGCGCTGGATTCGGAACGATTTGACAGGAGGCCGGTGGGCCTGGGTGCCGGCTTATGATTGGGCGCCGTCGTGGGTCGCCTGGCGGGAGGGGACGGGCGGCATGGGTTGGGCGCCGCTGCCGTGGGGAGTGGAATTCCACGCGGGCGTGGGCCTCTACTGGCATGGCGCGGTGGCGGTGGAAGGGGTTGATTTTGGACTCGGTTTTGACGCGTTTGTGTTCGTGGGACCGGATCATTTCTGGGGGGGTGATTACCACAGGTATGCGTTCGAGCGGGTCCGGGCGCGCGAATTCTTCGATCACAGCCAGTTTCACGCGGGCTACCGGATGGAGGGCGGGCGCTTGCGGGCGGAGGGATTGGGACGCGAGCATATGGCGGAGGTCACGCGCCATGAGGTGGTGGAGCGCAAAGCGATGGATATGCGGCACGAGGAAGAGCGTCATAATTTCACCACCCGGGCCGCGGCGCACCAGGAATTGACGCGCGCTCCGTCGCCTGGCGAACGCAAGACGTCCGCGGCCGCCCCGGCAAGCGCCGCTCCGGCCCCGGCCAACACGCCAAGAGGCGCGCCGGCACCAAGCCGCGCCGCCCCGGCCGCCACGCCGGGCACCGCCTCGGCCACCAATCGCGCGCCGGCCGGCGCCAGTCCCGCCACGCCTCCGAGAGGCGCGCCGGCTCCAAGCCGCGCCGCCCCGGGCGCCACACCGGGCGCCGGTTCGTCCACCAATCGCACCTCAACAGGCAGGTAGGAGGAATTGAGAAAATGAAGAATCCAATATCTCGAACGGCCCTTGCGGCCATCACAGCAACCGCAATTTGCCTCGGCGCTTTCGGAAGCGTCGCCGGCGCGCAAAACAGCGTCTCAAACCAGGCCGGCGCCGCCCAGACCCCGGCATTGCCTTCGGGCGTGAGCGAAGTGACGAAGATGTTCAAGGGCGGCATTTCAGCGGACATCATGGTCAGTTATATCAATAATTCGCCATTGTCGTTCTACCTGAGCGCGGACAACCTCATTGCCTTGCAACAAGAGGGTGTTCCCACGCCGGTGCTGACGGCGATGATGCGCCGTTATGGCGAATTGCAGCGGCAAACGGGAATGGCAGCCGGCGCGCCAATCCAAGTGCCGGCCCAGGCCGCGGCGCCGCAGTATGCCGGCGCGCCAGTCCAAGTGCCGGCCCAGGCCCCGGCGCCGCAGTATTATTCCTACGATTCCTACGCGCCGGCGCCGCCGCCGGCTTCATACTCTTATGTCGCGGTGCCAAGTTATCCGGTTTACGGTCCGTACTATTACGATCCGTTTTATTATCCGTGGTATCCCTTCGGCGGGCCGGTGGTCTTTGATTTTGGCTTTGGCCGCTTCGGCGGGTATGGCGGACATTGGGGCGGCGGCGGGCGTTTCGGCGGCGGTGGGTGGCGCCGCTAAAATTGCCGGCCGATTGTGCTTGCATGGGGGTGCCGCGAGCCTTAGTGTTCTTCAAAATCTTGAAACCGACCTTCCGTGCCAGAGGCGCTGTCTGCTTCTGGGAGGAGGGGGGGCTTGATTTTTTGTCCCCGGCAATGAGGTCCGGGGCGGCAATAAAGCAATCAACCCGCAACAGTTCGTCTGTCAACCGAAAAGTTTATATGAAAAGCAATCTTATTTGTGCCGCAATCGTCCTGGTGGCCGGCTCCGTCCTTGCCGCCCCCAAGGACGATGTTACCGCCGCGATCACCAAGTTGGCCGCCGCTGACAATTACAGTTGGAAAACCGCTCCGGTGGTTGACCCCAATGCCCCGGCCGCGCCCGGCGGCCGTCGTGGGGGTGGCTTCGGTTTCTTCGGCGGTGGTGGCGCGCTGGATGGAAAGACGCAGAAGGATGGTTTGTTGTACGTTTACATGCCGGCGATGGGTGGTTTTGGCCGGAGAGGCGGCCGCGGCCCTGGCGGCCCCGGCGGCCCCGGCGGACCTGGGGCTGGCGGACCTCCTCCCCAGGCAACCACCAACGAGGCCGTCATCATGGGCGAAAAAGGCGCCATCAAGACCGCCGCCGGCTGGCAATCCTTTGCCGAAGCCAGCGCGCCCCCTCCCGATGACGGCAACGGCGGTGGATTTCCATTTAATCCGAATATGATGGCGGTCAATAACGCTCGCAACACCAAAGCCCCGGCGGCGGAAGCCAAGGAACTCCTCGGCATGGTCACCACTCTCACTCTGGCCGACGGCGTTTATTCCGGGGATTTGACTGAAGCCGGCGCCAAGGCGCGCCTGACCCCGCCTGCATTTGGCGGCTTCGGCGGCGGCGGCGGGCCGGAGATCAGCGGCGCCAAAGGCTCCGTCAAATTCTGGATCAAAGACGGCACCCTTGTCCGATACGAATACAATCTGAAGGGTTCCATGGATTTCGGCGGCAACCCCGTTGATATCAACCGCACCACCGGCGTGGACATCAAGGACGTCGGCGCCACCAAGATCGAAGTGCCCGACGACGCCAAGAAAAAGATGTCGTAGCCTGCACATTTCCCGGTTCCTGGGTGGCACGGGCAACTCGCCCGTGCCGCCGGGCCACTGGCTTGGCGGAAGGTCGTTTTTTTGCCTTTGAGTTTTGGGGGCGGCAACGGTTAAGCTGGCCGGATGAAACATACAGGGATAGCGCGCCGCGCCGCCGCCAGGCTGATCTTCGCCTCGCTGGTGTTCACCCTGGGCGCCGGCTGCATCGCCGCCGCCGTGGGCCGGCTGGAGCAGGAGTCGCGCTTTGTATTCCTCGTTTGCCTGGGCGTCACAGCGGCGCTGGGGACGGTCTGGTTGCTGTTCGCGGTGTTCACGATTTATTTCTTCCGCGACCCGGAGCCAAATCCTCCATCCGGCCCGGGTCTGGTGGTGTCGCCGGGCCACGGGAAAGTGGACGCCATCGAGCAAATCATCGAATCGCAATTCATGGACGGGCCTTGCCACCGCATATCCACGTTCCTGTCGGTGGTGGATGTCCATGTGCAGAATGCGCCGGTCGCCGGGAGGATCGCCTTTTTCAAGCATACAGCCGGCCAATTCCTCAGCGCGCTCCAGGCGGAGTCGGGCTTGCGCAATGAAAATGTGCTGCTCGGTTTTCTCTCGGCGGAAACGCCGGGGGAAAAAATCGGCGTGCGGCTCATCGCCGGGGTTCTGGCGCGGCGGATCGTGCCGTTCGTGCAAATGGGGGACGATCTTCGGCGGGGGGATCGAATGAGCCTGATTCAATTCGGTTCGCGCTGCGATCTCTACGTGCCGCTGCATTACAACATCAAGGTCAACCCCGGTGATAAAGTGGTTGGCAGCCAGACGGTGATGGCGGCAAAATCCTGAGGTATGGAAAGAGGTTCTCCAGGCGCGGAAAGCGAACGGCCCCAGCCGCCGCTCAAAATTTATTTTCTGCCCAACCTGATGACGGCGGGAAATTTGTTCTGCGGTTTTGTGGCGCTGACCAAGATCGTGGAGGCGAAGGTTGGCCCCGATGGCCGGTTCGACCACGGCTCCTTTTTGGAAATCAAACTGGCGCTGGCCTTCATCCTGCTGGCCTGCATTTTTGACCTGCTGGACGGCCGCCTGGCGCGCATGGGCGGGGTCGAGAGCGCTTTTGGCCGGGAATTTGATTCGCTGGCGGACCTGATTTCCTTCGGAGCCGCCCCGGCTTTCCTGGTGCATCGGGTGGTGCTGCGGGATGTTTTCACCAAGACCCCGGAGGTGGGCTGGTTTATCGCCTCCATCTATTTGATCTGCGGCGCGCTGCGCCTGGCCCGCTTCAACTGCCTGGCGGCCATGCCGGGAGGCGGCGGCGGCAAGGAATTCCTCGGCTTTCCCATTCCGTCGGCGGCCGGGTTGGTGGCGTCGGTGACGCTTTTTCTGATCTGGAATCCGGAGGATGAAAGTAATTTCGCCACCGGTCTGTGGAGGCCGGTGTTGCCGGGCCTGATGTTGTTCCTCTCGTTCATGATGGTGAGCGAAGTCAAGTACCCCTCCTTCAAAACTCTGGACCTGCGCGCGCGGCGCAGCTTCACCAAGACGGTGGTGACGGTGCTCTTCATCGGCGGCCTGATTGTTTTGCGGAATTATATTTTGCATTTTGTTCTGCCGGTCATTTTCACCATCTACCTGCTCTACGGATTCGTGCGCCCGCGGATTTCGCGCAAAGTGCGGGAGGACATCGAAGAGGAGGCCGAGGACGACGAGGAGCCGACGCTCCCCCCTTGACATGCTATTCAATCTTCCTCCCTGGCTTGTCGCGGCGCTGACCGGGTTTCTCAGCGGATTTCTGCTGTCCGTGCCGGTGGGTCCGGTCAATCTGACCATCATCAACGAAGGGGCGCGGCGCGGGTTGGGCTGGGCGTTAATGATCGGTTTTGGGGCGGTGGCGATGGAGGTCATTTACTGCGCGCTGGCCTTCACGGGATTCGCCTCCCTGTTCAACGGCGTGGGGATCAAGCGGGCCATGGAACTGGGCAGCTTCGTCTTCATGCTGTATTTGGGGATTCGATTTCTCCGGGTGCGGAGCGTGGTGATGCCGGCCGGGGTGGAGGAACAAATCAAGGTCAAATTCAACCCGCAGGCGGCCTTTGCCATCGGCTTCGTGCGGGTGATGGCCAATCCGGGGGTGTTCGCGTTCTGGATTGTCCTGGCGGCCAATTTTATTTCCCGCGAATGGGTGCAGGCGACCTGGCCGGGCCGGTTTTCCTGCGTGGCGGGCGTGGCCGGCGGAACCACGGTTTGGTTCAGCGGGTTGAGTTACGCCGTTTCGCGCGGCCACGGGAAATTCACCGAAAAAACATTGTTGCGCATGGAACATTTTTCCGGATTCTGTTTGCTGGCCCTGGCCTTGATCCACGGCGTTTACATGGTCTGGCGCGTGGCCGAGCATAAGTTTTAACCCGAACCATCCATTCCTGTTGCTATGAACTTGACTTACTATGGCCATTCCTGTTTCGCGGTCGAACTGGCCGGCCGCGCCTTGCTGTTCGATCCGTTCATCTCTCCCAATCCGCTGGCCGCCGGCGTGGACCTCAATTCCGTGCGGGCCGATCTGATCCTGGTTTCGCACGGCCACGAAGACCATCTGGCCGACGCCGTGGCCCTGGCCCAACGAACGGGCGCGACCGTCATTGCCAATTATGAGGTGGCGACCTGGCTGGGCAAAAAGGGCGCGGGCAAAATCCATCCCCTCAACCACGGGGGTGCGCGCGCCTTTGATTTCGGGCGCGTCAAGTTTGTCAATGCCATCCACTCCAGCAGTTTGCCCGACGGCTCCTATGGAGGGAATCCGGGCGGATTTGTGGTCGAGAGCGCGCAGGGCAATTTCTATTACTCCGGGGACACGGCGCTGACGATGGACATGAAACTGATTGGCGAATCCACGCGCCTGGCGTTTGCCGCCTTGTGCGTGGGCGGCAATTTCACCATGGACGCGGCCGACGCCGTCCAAGCCGCCCGACTGGTGGACTGCGACGAGATTGTGGGTGTGCATTACGACACGTTCCCGCCGATAAAAATTGATCACGACGAGGCGCGGAAACTATTTCAAGCCGCCGGCAAAAGGCTGCATTTGTTGAAGATCGGCGAAAGCCGGATGTTTTAGACCTGCTCCGCCGTCAATTATTGCCGAGGGCCTTGGTGATGGCGCTGAAAGGAGCGTGTCAACGAGTTTCAGAGCTATACCCGATTGCGACGTCATTGTGCGAATTACATGGGCCACGCGGAAATCGCGATTTCCAGACTCTTTCAGGGGTTCTGCTTAGTTTTGTCCGCCGGGATTTTCACTTTGGGCAATTGGAGCGTTCCTTGCCACAAATTGTAGTTGAGGGCGCTGGGGTGATTGGTCTGCGGAGTGAGCGTGGCCGAAAGGAAATAATCGCTGGTGGCCCCTGGCGGTATGGTCCAAGGGCCGCCGCACGCTCCTGACCATGACGGGATTGAGCTATCAGTCTGATGGGACAGACGCCTCCAAGCCGCGAGCCGGCTAAACGCCACGATTCCGCCCGCCTGCCGCCGAAAAACTTCAAACCGGTTTCAGCCGCTCCGCCAACTCCCCCGCCGGATAAGTCCAGATCTCCGCCAGCGTGGGGTGATAATGCGGCATGGCCGCCAAATCCCGCGCCGTCATCCTCCCGGACATCGCGGCAATAATCTCGTGGATTAACTCGCCGCCCAGCGGCCCCACACAGGAGCCGCCCAGGATTTCCCCCGTTTTCGGATCAGCCAGCAGCTTCACAAATCCGTCCTTTGCCTCCATGATGAGCGACTTGCCATGGTCCGCGAATGGATAACGGGCCGCCAAGAAGGGGATACCCCGCGCCCGCGCCTCCATCTCCGTCAAACCCGCCGCCGCCACCTGCGGATCGGTGAAAACCACGCTAGTCAACAATCGGTCATCCACCCGCCGCCGGCGCCGCGGATGCAGGATGTTGTGCGCCGCCACCTCGCCCTGCTCCACGGCGATATGCACAATCTGATGCGGTCCCGTGCAATCCCCCGCCGCGTAAATGTGCGGCGCGCTGGACTGCATTTCCGCGCTGGTCACGATCCGCCCCTGCTCCGTCCGCACGCCGATCTCTTCCAGCCCCAGTCCCGCCGTGTTCGGGGTCCGCCCCGTGGCGGCCAGAATCTCCTCCGCCGCCGCCCGGCGCGTGCGATTGCCGTATTCAAATTCAACCGCCTTGCCGGCTCCCGTTCGGAACGCCCGCACCAGCCGGGTCGGCGCAAAAACCTCCACCCCTTCGCGCCGCAACACCTTTTCCAGCGCCGCCGCCGCGTCCGGGTCGAACTGGCGCAAGACGTGTCCGCCCCGTTGGATCAGCGTCACCTTCACGTCCATCCGGCAAAAGAATTGCGCCAGTTCCACCGCCACCGGCCCGCCGCCCAGAACCGCCAGCGACCGCGGCAAGGCCCGCAGCGAAAGCGCGCCGTCACTCGTCAAAAAACCGGCCGCCTCCAAACCCGGACACGGCGGCGGCGCCGGAACCGAGCCGGTGCAGACGATGAAATGCCTTGCTGTCAACCATCGTGATTTGCCCGCCGCGTCCTTTAACTCGAGCGTGTGCCCGTCCGCAAAACGAGCCTGCGCCCGCAAATAATCAAAAGGTCCCCCGTGGAGTTGCTGCCGGCGGTATCGGGCAAAATCCTCCACCATCGCCCTTTTCCGCGCCATCACCCTGGCGAAATCGAACCCGGCTTTGGGAATCCGCAAGCCCCAGGTCCTGCCCTGTCGCGCCAGATGCAGCGCTTCCGCCGCGTAGAGCAGCGCCTTGCTCGGCATGCAACCCCGCAGGATGCAAAGCCCGCCCGCCTCCGCGCTCCCTTCGATCACCGCCGTGCGCAATCCGGCCGCCGCGGCCGTCCGCGCCGCCGCGTACCCCGCGCTCCCGCCCCCCAGAACCGCCACATCATACAGGGAAGATGTGCGCCGTGACGCCATGGTTGGCCTTTCGATTGAACATTTGTGAACGCGCGGCAAGCTGCCACACAGACCAATCCTAATCCGCAATCCGCAATCCGCAATCCTCCTTGTCCGCCAACCAGAGCTTCGCTTCCGACATGCTGAGAATTGAATTATGCAATCCGCGGTGGTATAAGTTACGGTGGCGGTTTTAGTATTCCTGATGAAAACCATGAAGAGGCTGTTGGCGGGGGCCGTGTTGGCGATATGGATCGCCGCGAGCGGGCATGCGCAGACCTACACCTTCCGCAACGTCGCCGGCAACGCCGCCAGCACCTACGGCGGTTCCACGGACGGCGCCAATGGCAACGCCCAGTTCTCCTTCCCTGCCGGCGCCGCCACCGACAGCCAGGGCAATGTTTATGTCGCGGATCAATTCAATTGCACCATTCGCAAAGTCACCCCCGCCGGCACCAATTGGGTCGTCAGCACCATCGCCGGTTCCGCCGGTGTTTTCGATCTTCAAGACGGCGCCAATTCCTACGCTTTTTTTAATTTCCCTGCCGGGATAGCGGTGGATCCATCCGGCAATCTCTTTGTGGCCGACACCGGCAATAACGCCATCCGCAAAGTCACCCCGTTGGCGGGCACGACCAACTGGGTTGTGACCACTATTGCGGGGATGGCCGATTATGGCTTTGCGGACGGCACGAACTCAACCGCGCGCTTCAACGGGCCGGCGGGCATCGCGGTGGATGCCAACGGCAATGTTTTTGTGGCCGATCAGTACAACAACAGCATCCGCAAAATCACGCCGGTGGCGGGGACGACCAACTGGTCCGTGACCACCATCGCCGGACAGGGGCCGGACACGAACGGCGTTGCTGATGGCACCAATACGGCGGCTCAATTTAGCTCCCCCACAGGCGTGGCCGCGGACACCAACGGCCATCTCTTCGTGGCCGATCAGGCCAACAACGAGATCCGGAAGATGACATCCTTGGGGACCAACTGGATTGTCACCACCATCGCCGGGCATAACTCGGTTAAGGCCGGCTCCGCCGGATTCGTGGATGGCACCAATACGGCGGCTCAGTTTAACGGTCCCGCTGGCGTGGCGGTGGACACCTCGGACAACATTTATGTGGCCGACCAGACCAACAACGCCATCCGCAAATTGACACCCCTTGGCGCCAACTGGGTAACCACCACCATCGGCGGCCAACCCCACGGCGCCGGCACCAACAATGGCGCCGGGACCAACGCTTTGTTCAATTCTCCCTTTGGTTTGGCGGTGGACGCGAAGGGCGGCGTCTTTGTGGCCGACACGGAAAATAACACCATCCGCATCGGATTCCTGCCGCCCGCGATTCTCACCACGGCGCCGCCCCTGGGCTTCAGCCAGGGCCAGTTTGGTTTCAATCTCACCGGCCCGACGGGGCAGTTGGTGCTGGTCGAAGCCTCCTCGAATTTGCTGGCGTGGCTCCCGATTTGGACCAACGCCTTCGGCCCCGGCCCGCTCTCCTTCACCGGCCCGCAGGGCGCCGCCCCTTCCCCTCGATTCTACCGCGTTCATCTGCCGTAGGAAGCGGATGAAAAGTTTCGCGGCTTCTGGTCATTCCACGGAAGAACCAGCCAGGTTTTCTGACCGCGCCCTTTCCAGCAACTGCCGCACTTCCTCGTCGGTGGTCTGCTCAAAATCGGCATACCATTGGCCGACCGAGGAGAATTCTTCCGGCGCTTGAACACACACCGCCGCGTCCACTTCCCGGCGCAATTGCTCCAACGTCTCGCGGGCGGCCACCGGCGCGGCGGCCACTATTCCGGCCGGCTCCTGTTGTCGCGCGGCCAGCACGGCGGCGCGCATCGAAGCCCCCGTCGCCAGGCCGTCGTCCACCAGGATGACGGTCCGGTCGCGCAGGCTGGGCGGCTTGTCCAGGCGGCAGGCTCGTTCTCTTCTTTCCAGCTCTTTTCGTTCCCGCTCGATGATTTCATCCAAAACCCGCCGGGGAATGTGACACAACTTGAGCAACGCGTCATTGAAGAAACAAACGCCGCCGCTGGCCACCGCCCCCAAGGCCAGTTCCTCATGGCCGGGCACGCCCAGTTTTCGGACCAGGAAAACATCCAGCGGCGCTTTCAATCTCGCGGCCACCTCGTAAGCGACCGGCACGCCCCCGCGCGGCAGCCCCAGGACAATCAACCCGCCCCGCCCCGCGTAACTTTCCAACTTCGCAGCCAGGAGGCGCCCGGCTTCCGCGCGGTTTTGGAATTGAAAGCTCAAGCGAAATCCTCGCCCTGGCGCCGTTTTATTCGCTGGGCGAGAAGATCGCGACCGTTCCGCCCGAGGGGGCCAGCTTCAGTTGCAGCGTGTCGGACGGGCGCACGGTTTTTTCTTCCCAGACCATGTGCTCGGCGTTTTGGCCGGCGTCCGGCGCGTCTTCCCACAGGGTGGCTTTCCAATTGCCCGCGCCAAGGAACTTGAGCGGCACCGACAATTCGCGGCCATTGCGGTCGCTGATCGCCGCCAGATACCAGTTCTTCCCGTGGCGCCGCGCCTCGACCACATATTGCCCCACTTCACCAGCCAGGCCGCGGGTTTCGTCCCAGACGGTCGGCAGGCCCTTGAGGAAATCCATGCCCAGCAGATACCTGCCATCCGAATCCTTGTAGTTGCTGTAGGAATCGCAGGCGACGGTGAACGGGCTTTCAATGAGGATGAACATCGCCAGCTCGCTGGCGCGGGTGCCCTGGACCTGCGTGGGCTTGGTGCTCCTGAACTGGTCCGGCTGCCTGTTGTTGAACCCGCCCGGCGTGTAGTCGGCCCCGCCGGCCAGGACGCGCGTGAAGGGGAGCGTGGCCTTGTGTTCCGGCGTTTCCTTGGTGCTCCACATGTTATATTCATTGCCCTGGATGCCCTCGCGCGTGAGCTGGTTGGGCCAGGTGCGGTTCAGGCCGGTCGGCTTGAACGCGCCGTGGAAGTCTATCAGCAGGTGGTTCTCGGCCGCCGTTTTGGCCACGTCTTCGTACCACCTGACCGCCCACTGGTCGTCCCGGTCAATGAAATCTATCTTCAGTCCCGCCACGCCCCATTTGGCAATCATGGGGAAGTCTCTCTTATAGACGGCGCTGTCAATGAAATCGTTGAAGTGGTACCACAACCATATCCGCACGCCCCTTTCCTTGCCGTAGGCCACCAAGTCCGGCACGATGGACTTGTCGCCGATTTCCGACAATTGATACTGCCAGCCCATGTCGGCGGCGAGCTGAATGTAATTCTTGAGCGTGGGGAGATCGTTCTTCCCCGTGGCAGGCAACCAGGTGCCCCAGGCCGACATGCCCGGCTTGATCCAGGAGGTGTCGGCGATTTGGCTCGGGGTGGCCAGGTTCAACACCAGGTCGCTCTGAATCAGGTCGCAAGGCTGCCGGCCGATGATGAACGTCCGCCAGGGTGAATGGTGCGGAGTCCGGGCCACAACCAGGCCATTTTGAATCTCCCCTGCCGGCGCGGCCGATTGCGCCACCGCCGTGCCCGTCCCCGTCGTGCGCGACGGCCAGGGCCGCGCCGGTATCGGCGGAGCCAGTTGCGCCTCCAACGTGAACTTGGCCCCAGCCTTGGGCGCAAGCCACAGGCCGGACCAATCGAGCAAGTCGGACTCGGTTATGGCGACATACGCCGCGGGTGTCCGGACCAGGAATGGCAAACCGTGCTTGAACCTGGGGTTCAGCCCGGAGAGCTTGTTGGGCAGGTATCGCCATTCCTGCGAGCCGATGAATCCGCCTTCCGGCCGGGCCGCGCCCTCCGGGTTGTTCCAGCCCGCCCACACCGGGTTGTCCTCGGTGAACGTGAACTCCGTCGCGTCGCGGGTCACCGTAAAGGAATCCATCCCGGACTGCTTGGGAAGAACCAGCCGGAAAGCCACGCCGTCGTCGTAGGCCCGCGCGACCACGCCAAAAGCGCGCTCGCCTTCCTTGAGCGTCAGGTTCAATTCATTGTAATGATCCCGCACGTCGCGGTTCTTGCCAAACTGGTTTTCCCAATGGTTGTCGGCCGATTTCCGCTCCTCGCTCTGCACCACCGGTTTCTCACCCAGATTCACATTGTCGGCCAGTTCCAGCCCCAGGCGGGACCGCGCCAACACCGGCTTGCCGTCCACGGTGATGCTGTAACCCAGGGGAGCGTCGGTGTGAATGGTGATGGCGATCTTCCCGTCGGGCGAACGGACTTCGCGCGCCGCCCCGGCCTCCGCGGCCGCGGCTGACAAGCCTGAGAACAGAACAGCCCCCATGACAATACCGACATTCCAGCATAGGCAACGGATACTCATAACTTTCCTCCTGTCAATTAGTTGTTGATAAAAAGCCCGGTCTTGTTCGCGCCGCCGCTTTGTGAGGCCGCGCGGGTGAAGGAGAATGGCTCATCTCTCGCACTCATTCTGGCTGGATGTTGTCGGACGGGCGGGGGGGTGTCAAGCGGCAATTCTGGAGGCCGTTTTTCGCTTTTTCCCTAAAACGGCGCTTGCAATTTCGCGGCAACTGGACGATTCTCATGGCCATCGGATGGGGTCGTAGCTCAGTTGGTAGAGCGTCTCGTTCGCAATGAGAAGGTCGCAGGTTCGATTCCTGTCGGCTCCACCATCCAATCTCCCCAGTAAGTGATTGGAAACCAACCACTTACG
>Ga0326727_10012634_pt1 | contig 19139 bp, 11 predicted proteins | sample MB2enrmetagenome_FD_207643 | JGI IMG/M metagenome (GOLD analysis project Ga0326727, IMG submission 207643) | Lab enriched peat soil microbial communities from McLean, Ithaca, NY, United States - MB29MY | ecosystem: Environmental > Terrestrial > Soil > Wetlands > Peat | place: USA: New York...
CTGCCGGGCGGCTTGTCCGGTCAGCGCCAAATTTTTTGGGTCGGAATTCGCCGGCGCGTTGTGGCGCAGCGGCAAACTCGTCCGCCGGCTTCGGCGCGCGCGGGCGGCCGCTGGGCTTGGGAAGAACCGTCGGAAGCATGGCGGCGTCCATGGCGTTGCGGCGGCGGAGTTCCTTTGATTTCGGAGTGCGCAGTTTGCCTTCGGCAGCCTGGCGCAGTGCGTCCACCTCTGACGGCTCCAGTTCGCGCAGGTTGCCCGGCTCCTGGTCCAGAACCAGCGGGCCGTAGCCGACGCGGCGGATTTTCTCGACAAAGTGGCCCACTTCCTCGAACATTTTGCGCAATTCGCGGTTGCGGCCTTCAATGAGAACCACTTCGTACCAGGGATTGTCGCCTTGGCGAACCTGGCGAATGCGCGCCGGCGAGGTGCGCACCTGGCCCGAGCCCGGCTTTCCGCGCTCGATGGCGACACCGCCGCGGAGAATATTCAGCTCATCTTCAGTGGGCTGGCCGGCGACTTTGACCAGGTAAGTTTTTTCCACGCCGGAAGAGGCTTTGGTGAGCCGGTTGGCCAGCTCGCCGTCGTTGGTGACCACCAGCAGCCCTTCGCTCATGTAATCGAGCCGGCCAACTGGGTAGAGGCGTTCCTTCATCTTCTCGAAGAATTGCATCACCGTGGGCCGGCCCTCAGGGTCCTTGACCGTGGTGACGAAGCCCTTCGGCTTGTTGAGGACGAAGTAGCGGAGACGCTCGGCGCCCTGCAGCAGCTTGCCGTCCACGCGGATGTGGTCGCGTCCCGCGTCGGCCTTGGTTCCCAGCACGGTGACCACTTTGCCGTTAATCTGAACGCGGCCCTGCTCGATCATCGTCTCGGCGCTGCGGCGGCTGGCTACGCCCGCTGCCGCAAGAATCTTCTGCAACCGCTCCAGCTTGGCCGGCGGACGCGGTTTGGGATTGAACTCGGGCGCGGAGTCGTCTTCGCGCTCAGGGCTGTCTTTGGGCTCAGGGCTGTCCTGGGCTTCGATTTCAGATTCAGGTCCCGCTTCCGCCGCAGCTTTGGCTTCGCCGTCTGTGGTGTCTCCAATCGGGTCTTCAATTTCGGAGATTGCGGCTCCGGGCGTGGCTTCTAACTCCGGCGATTCGGATTCGGGCTGAAGGTTTGCGGTCTCATCGGTTTCGTTGGTCATGGGGAAAGTTCTCGGTTTCTGCCTGCTCTGTGTGAAAAGACGCAGCAGGAGCGGCCTCTGCGCGGGTGGGGGGTTCGTTGCTGACCGCCATCACGGCGGTACGGGTGGGTTTAGAGGATTCTGTCTCCGATTCAATCTCTTCAGCCGGCGAGTCTTCCAGCTCCTCGCTGGCGGCTTCGTCAAATTCGGGACCGAGGGCGGGATTACGCTTCTGCTCGGACTCTTCTCCGGTTGTGGACTCCGGCTCTTCAAGTTCAGTGGCGGCCAGCTTCTCGAACTCCTCCATGGAGGGCAGTTCGGAGACGTCTCTCAGGCCAAAGCGGAGTAGAAATTCGCGTGTGGTTTTGTAGAGAATAGGCCGTCCGATGACCTGTTTGCGTCCGGCCGTCGAGATCAGCTTGCGGGCCAGCAGCGAGCCGAAGACGCCCGATGTGTCAACGCCGCGAATTTCGTTCACCTCGGGCGCGGTTACCGGCTGCTTGTAGGCGATGATGGCCAGGGTTTCCAGGGCCGGCAATGAGAGCCTGAGAGCCGGTTTGAGGCTTTTGGCAAAGAGCCGCACGGCGTCGTGGCACTCGGGCTTGGTGGCCATGCGGTAGCCGCCGGCAATCTCGCGAATTTCAACGCCGCGGCCGTCGGAGGCGTACGAGGCGATAAGCTCATCTATCAGCGGCCGCAGAATGGCGCGCACCTCGCGGTCGCGCTGGCGGGCTTGCCGGCGGGCTTCAAGCTCGGCAGCGGCATCCACGGCGGGCGAGTCTTCCGTTGCGTTCCCGGCAGCGTCGTCCACTGGAGCGGTCTCAGTAGCGGACCCCGCACCGGCTTCCGCGCTCGGCTCGGGGCTGGTTTCCGGCCGAGTCTCAGCGGCTTGCTCGGCAGCGGGAGCAGCGGCGGGCTCAGTCGAGGTGGAGTCCGTGAATTCCGGCTCTATCCCGAGGCTAGCGAACTGCTCGTCCATCGCGGGCTGCGCTTGTGCGGCTTCCGATGCGGCTTCGGCGGCCTGCTCGGCAGACGCGGCTTCCTGCTGCGCCTTCCATTCAAAGGCGTCGTCGGCAAAGAGTACGGCGAGCTGGGCCAGTGTGACCGGCTCCTCCGCGGCGTAGATGACAGCTTCCAGCTTGGCTTTCAGGCTCATTCTGCAATATGTTCCTTAGGTTATGGTACCGGAAGACGCCCATACTTGCGCGTTGATTAAGGCACTGTCTTCGTTGCAATGGACGCAAAAAGGGCGTCCGGAAGCACCGGACGCCCTGAAACGGCCAGGGGAAGCCGCTTTAACTGGAAAAATGGCGGAACAACCAGAAAAGCGAACCAGAAAGCAGCGCAGCGGCCGGCAGCGTGAAGACCCATGCGGCGGCAATGTTACGGATGGTGGCAAACTGCAGGCCGCTCTTGTTCGCGGCCATGGTTCCGGCCACGCCGGAACTGAGCACGTGGGTGGTTGAAACCGGCAAGCCCCAGGTGTCGGCGGCAGAGATGGTGGCCATGGCGACCAGCTCGGCGCATGCGCCCTGAGCGTAGGTCAGGTGCTCCTTGCCGATTTTTTCGCCCACGGTGACCACAATGCGCTTCCAGCCCACCATGGTGCCCAATCCAAGGGCCAGTGCGACAGCTACCTTGACCCACGGAGGAATGAACTTGGTGGCCTTGTCCACCTTGCCCTTGTAATTCCCCAGGGCGGCTTTCTCATCGGCCGTGAAGACCGGGTTGTGGTTCTTCTGCATCAGGCGAATGGCCTCGCTGGCCACGTACATATCGTTGCGGACGTTGGTCTGCTGGCTTGCCGGGACGGCCTTGAACTCCTTGTAGAGGGCGACCTGATGATTCAGATCCTCAACCAGCTCGCGCAGCGCCAGAACCGTATCCGGCTGAAGCTGCTTGGTGCGGATGTAATCGGTAACCTCGGCCCGCGCGTCCGGACCGAGAATGCCGCTCTTATCCACGTGCCGGTCGAGAATGTGTCCCGCCTGCTCGCTGGCTGCTATGAAGTCCTGCACATCGCGAGCGGAGACGGCGTGGTTGAGCGCGTAGGCCGTGGGCACAGTTCCAATGAGAATGAGCATGATCAGGCCCATGCCCTTTTGGCCGTCGTTGGAGCCGTGTGAAAAGCTGACGCCGGAGCACGTGAGCACCAGCAGCAACCGTATGGGCCACGGTGGAGGCGTGTTGCCCTTTGGCGCCGTGTAGAGCTCGGGGTATCTGATAAACACCTTGGAGAGCAGCAGAAGCAGCGCGGCTGCGCCGAAGCCAATCAGCGGCGATATCAGCAGCACTTTGAAGACTTTGGTTGCCTGTTCCCAGTCCACGCCGGAAGTTCCGCCGCGGACATTCATCAGTTGATTGGCGATGCCCACGCCGATGATGGAGCCGACCATGGTGTGAGAGCTGGAGGCGGGCAGACCGAACCACCATGTGCTCAGGTTCCACAGGATGGCGGCGATAAGCAGCGCGAAGACCATGGCGAAGCCGGCGCCGGCGCTCACCTGCAGAATAAGCTCGACGGGCAGCAGCGTGATGATCGCGAAGGCTACCGCGCCGGAGGAGACGAGCACGCCGGCCAGGTTGCACAGCCCCGACCAGACCACGGCAATATTCGGGTCAAGCGAATGGGTATAGATGACTGTGGCCACGGCGTTGGCCGTGTCGTGAAAGCCGTTGACAAACTCGAAGCCCAGCGCAATCAGCAACGCCACGCCGAGCAGCGCGTAAGGCCAGATGCTGACGATGGCGATATTTTGCAGGTCCTGGGCAATGTGAAAGCCGATATAGCCGAGGCCGCCCAGGAGGGCCACTATAACCACGGCGCCGCTGACCCACGCGGACGTTTTCTTCATTTTGCGGTCAAGAAGCGATGCGCCTGGGGGCAGTTCATCAACGGTTGTTGCCAGATCGGCCATGGAGAGGCTCCGGAAGGTGGGATTTAGAGTTCAGCCGTACCGGGGAAGCGAACCTTGAACACACAACGGATAAACCCGCCAGATAAAAGGAGAATGAATTTTGACGGGAAAGCTGAGGATTGTTGTAGAGTGGGCGCATGGATTCACCAAAGTTTCGCAATGGCTTCGCCGTCTGGATGGTGTGCGCGGAAGATCAGCGAGATCTGGACTCTCGTTCCCGTGGGCACGCCGGTTGAGATTCGGCCGTAAAGCCTGCGCTTAAACACCCGAAAACATTTTGCAGACAATTTCTCTCAGCGGGCGCACAATTGGATTGATCAGTAGAACCGGCCGTGCCTGACTGCCGTTCACTGATCGCTGTTCACACCAACCGCGGCACCCCCTACCCCCCTGTTTTCCTGTGAAACTGTGAGACTGTGAAGCGCTTCCCACCTGCAATTGCCAGGTCGTCGAGAGCCGTGCATCCGGTCGAGGCTTGTCGCTCTGCGAAAATAGAAGCAGATGCTCTCCCTGCAAAATGCCGGCAAGCGGTTTGGTCCGCGAGTTCTGTTTCTGGAGGCCAATTGGCTGATCCGTGCGCGCGAGAAGACCGCGCTCGTGGGCGCCAACGGAACCGGTAAATCCACAATTATGAAGGTGTTGGCCGGTCTGGAGACGCTGGACTACGGCCAGATGCAGCAGACGCGCGGCATGAGCATCGGCTACCTGCCGCAGGAAGGGCTGGCGCTGGCCGGGCGCACCATCTTCGAGGAATGCCTGACGGTCTTTGACGAATTGCGCGAGATGGCCCGCGAGGTCGAGCGGTTGGCCGGGGAGTTGAGCGTGCTGGACCACGCCGGCCCGGAGTACGAGGCTGTGGCCGAGCGCTATTCGATGCTCCAGGATCGCTTTCACGCGCTGGACGGCTACGCGCTGGACGCGCAAGTGGGCAGCGTTCTGACCGGACTCGGCTTCAGCAAGGAAGATTGGTCGCGGCAGACCGATGAATTCTCGGGCGGCTGGCAGATGAGAATCGCGCTGGCCAAGCTGCTGCTGGCCAAGCCGAATCTGCTCCTGCTTGACGAGCCCACCAATCACCTGGACCTGGAAACTCGCAACTGGCTTGAAGACTATCTGAAGAGTTATCCCTTCGGTTACATACTTATCTCGCACGACCGCTACTTTTTGGATGTAACTATCGATAGAACCGTGGAGATTTGGAATAAACGGCTGAATATCTATCAGGGCAACTATACAAAGTATCTCAGCCAGAAGGACGAGCGGCGGACGCAGTTACAAGCGGCTTATAACAATCAGCGCCAGCAGATAGAGCACCTGGAAGCTTTCATCAACCGTTTTCGCGCTCAGGCTACCAAGGCAAAACAGGTACAGAGCCGCATCAAAGAGTTGGAAAAGATTGAGCGCATCGAGATTCCCGAAGAGGAATCGACGATTCACTTCACGTTTCCTCAGCCGCCGCCTTCGGGACGCATGGTGGCGGAAGCCGAGGGACTTACAAAGAGTTATGGCGCGAAACAGGTGCTCAATGATGTGCGCTTCCGCATAGATCGCGGCGACCGCGTGGCATTGGTGGGCGTAAATGGCGCGGGAAAGTCCACGCTCATCAAGCTTCTTACCGGGGTCGAAGCGCCTACCGGCGGACGCATCAAGCTGGGCCATAACGTGGTGAGCGAATACTTTGCGCAGGACCAATACAAGGTGCTGGACCCTGATGCGCGCATGTTGGACAACATCAGCCGCGCCGCGCTCAAAGTGCCGGAGAACGAACTGCGCTCGCTGCTGGGCTGCTTTCTATTCAGCGGCGACGATGTTTTCAAGCCGCTGGGCGTGCTCTCGGGCGGCGAGCGCAATCGCTTTGCGCTCGCGCAAATTCTGGTTTCGCCGTCGAACTTTCTGCTGCTAGACGAGCCGACCAACCACCTGGATATGCGCGCGAAAGACGTGCTGCTCGATGCGCTGGCGGCCTTCAGCGGAACGGTGGTTTTCGTTTCGCATGACCGCTATTTCATTGACCGCCTGGCCACGCGCGTGATGGAAGTGGAAGGCGGCAAGGTAACCAGCCACGAGGGCAATTACGAAGATTATCTGCGCTGGAAGGAAGCGCAAACCGCTTTGTCTCAGGGCACTACCTTAGCCGTGCCGAAAAACGGTCAAAAAGATGGGTCTTCAGCCGCTGAGAACCAGTCCGCAACCAACGCCGCATCCTCCAGCGAAGCAGCCAAAGACCGTCCACGCCGCCTGAATCCCATCAAGCAGAAGCAAATGGAGGAGCGCTGCGCGTTTCTGGAAGAAGAGACCCCGCGCATCGAAGCCGCGATTGCCTGCGCCGAGGAGCAGTTGGGAGTGTATGTCTCTGCCGCCGAGACTGAGCGTTTGACCGCGCTGGCCGCGGAGTTGCGCGCGCAGTTAGCCACGCTTACCACTGAGTGGGAAGAGTTGATGATGCAGCTTGACGGCCAAGGCGCGCTCTCTTGATTTGGCATCATCCCGAACTTCCGCTTGCAACCGGTCGTACTTTGGTATTACGCTTTATTCATGCGTCGATGTCGCTAACACCGCCCTGGTGTCAACCGCGATGCAGACGCGCGCCCCTTTCGCGCACCGTCTTCCCCATCGATTAGCTCTTCCCTTTCCCCACAAAACAGCCCCCCGGGATCGCATCCCGGAAAAAGGAGATCATCATGGCGCACATAGCTGCGAATGTTACTGAACTCATTGGCCAGACCCCGTTGGTCCGGCTGAATCGCGTGGCGGCCGGTCTGCCCGCAACCGTTGTGGCCAAACTCGAGAGCCAGAACCCGGTTTCGAGCGTGAAAGATCGCATTGGCCTGGCGATGATAGAAGCCGCTGAAAAAGCGGGCAAGATTACGCCCGGCAAGACTGTGCTGATTGAGCCCACCAGCGGCAACACCGGCATCGCGCTGGCCTTTGTGGCCGCGGTCAAAGGCTACCGGCTGATTCTCACCCTGCCGGAAACCATGAGCCTGGAGCGCCGCGTGCTGTTGCTGGCCTTCGGCGCGGAGATCGTGCTCACACCCGGCGCCAGTGGCATGAAAGGCGCCGTAGCCAAGGCCAACGAGCTTTTGGCCGAAACCCCCAACGGCTTTGTCCTGCAGCAGTTCGATAACCCCGCCAACCCGGCCATCCACTACGCCACCACCGGACCGGAAATCTGGAACGACACGGACGGCAAGGTGGACATTCTCATCTCTGGCGTTGGCACCGGCGGCACCATCACCGGCGTGTCCAAGTACATCAAAGAGCGCAAGCCGGGATTCAAGGCTATCGCAGTGGAGCCGACTGACAGCGCGGTGCTGAGCGGCGGCAAACCCGGTCCGCACAAGATTCAAGGCATCGGCGCGGGCTTTGTGCCTACCGTGCTGGACACGAAACTGGTGGACGAAATCATTCAGGTCACCAACGAAGAGTCCATCGATGTGGCACGGCGGCTGCCCAAGGAAGAGGGACTCTTTGTAGGCATCAGCTCCGGCGCGGCAGTGGCGGCAGCTCTCAAGGTAGCGGCGCGGCCGGAAAACGCAGGCAAGCTGATCGTCGTGGTTCTGCCTGATTTCGGAGAGCGCTACCTGAGCAGCATCCTGTACGACGTGCTGCGCCATCAGGCTATGATCCAGCCCGTCGAAGCGGTCAGCGTGTAAGCCATTTGGGCAGCACGAAGTATGCTTTGAAAGGGCGCGCCAGAGATTTGCCCTTTCAAAGCCCGGCTGTTTTTTGCGTCTCAAAAACCTCACTGTTTGTTCACTTTTTATGGACTTGTTTGAACGCATGCGCGATGACATCAACTCCGTGCTGGAGCGCGATCCCGCTGCGCGCTCGCGGCTGGAGGTGCTGCTCTGTTATCCGGGACTGTGGGCTGTGTGGATTCATCGCGTCTCTCACAAGCTCTGGCAAGTGAAGTTGCGGCTGGCCGCGCGGCTGCTCTCGCAGGTGGCGCGTTTTTTCACCGGCGTCGATATTCATCCCGGCGCGCTGCTCGGCCGGCGGCTCTTTATCGACCACGCAGCGGGCGTGGTGATTGGCGAAACCGCAATTGTGGGCAGCGACGTGACCATGTACCAGGGCGTAACGCTGGGCGGCACAGGCAAAGGCCACGGCAAGCGCCATCCTACGGTTTGCGACGGCGTCTTCATCGGCAACAACGCCAACCTTCTCGGCAATGTGACCATCGGCGAAAACTCGCGCGTTGGCGCGGGCTCCGTGGTTCTGTCTGACGTTCCGCCTAACTCGACCGTGGTGGGCGTTCCGGCGCACATCGTTTATCGCAACGGCGAGCGCGTGCTGATTACCGATCCGCATGAGGTGAAGGACCCGCTCAGCGACGCTCTGATTGCGCTCTCGAGTCGCGTGGAAGAGTTGGAAAAACAGTTGGGCAGAGTTGTGTGGCCATTGGAGCCATTCACCGCCGAAGAAGCCGACCGCGCCGCGTATCACGAACAGCTCGAGCGGCTGCGCCAATATGTCTCGATGGGCGAAGGAATTTGAAGCAAGTCAGCGAGTCAGCGAAAAGGCCCCAGGGCGATGCTTTGGGGCCTTTTGTTTGGGCGAAAAACGGATTTTTCCGGTGATTTTCAGGGGTCGAATCTCACGATGCGGGAGAATTTGGGGGCGAAAAGTTTTCAACAGGCATTGATTACAAATGGGTTATAAATAATCTGCAAGGTTTCAGGGGAAATTTATACCCCCCAGGGGTATAGGGGGGGGGTGGGTCAGGGAGGGGGGTACGGACCGGTCACATCCCTGACAGATTGGTCAGTGGTCAGTGATCAGTGGTCAGAAAAACCCCGCTCTGCAGATTGATTCCATTGTGCGCCGAGCGAGGGGAATTTTCGGCAACGGCCTGCGGTGGTTTGCGAAGACCTGCCGGATCGTTTCATTTTTCGTTATGGGCATTTGGCAGCAGTTGAGAATTACTTCCGGTTTGGCGGTTACACGCCCACGACCTCAAGAACCTGCCTCTTCAATCAAGCTCATTGTGTGTTTGCGTAGAGGAAGGTTGGCTTCCAGACGAAGTTGCCGGACCTATCAATGTAGCCATATCTCATGTCCTCAGTGCGCACAAATGCCAAACCGTGGTGAAACGACCCCGAAGGCATATAGCCCTCTGGGTCGATCACAGTCTTTCCAGTCTTGTCGATGTAGATCCACTTGCCGTTCTTCTCGACGGCTGCGATGCCTTCCGAAAAGGAATAAGTCATTTCAAATTGCGGCTTGATCACGATTTTTCCCGATGAATTGATGAATCCGAAGAGCTTTCCAAATTTGAAGCTAGCGAGCCCTTCAGCAAACGTCGCGGACATATCCATGCAGTTGTTGTCCGGGGAAGATGGTGCAGCTCGGAGGACCGATTCTCCGGTCGGGTTAACGTAAAAGCAATCGTGACCATGCCGCACTGCGGCGAGATTGTTGGAGAATGGAGCTACTGAATCAAACTGCGGAGCAATCGACCAATTCCCAGTTCTGTCGATGAAGCCCCAGAGTGAATCGGGTTCATTGGAAACCGCGACAGCGGCGAGTCCCTCCGAAAACGGATAGGCGTAGGCAAACTGGATGGGAATCACGACTTTTCCGGACTTGTCGATGAACCCGGATTTGTATTTCGTGGTAACCAGCGCCAATCCTTCTCGGAAAGATTCCTCGTCATCATCGTCACTGCCAATGTTGCTGTGACCGCCGCCAATCACGGTTTCGTAGTCAGGCGTGATGACTATCTTCCCAGTTTTATCGATAAAGCCCCAGCGGCCATCGTAGCCCAGCGATTGTCCAGTGACCTGCACTTTGGCCACTCCCTCATGAAAATCTTTGGCCCATGGAAACTTCGGCTCAATGACGACGGCTCCGTTTGGATCAATGTAGCCCCAGTTTCCGTCTCGTTCAAAGCGGGCCAACCCTTCAGAAAAACTGCCAACCTTGTCAAAGCAGAGCGGGATAACGACCTTGCCTGTATGGTCGATAAAGCCTGCCCGGTCGCGCTCCATTACTGGGAAGAGATCGCTCTCCTTCAGTGCAACTCCAGTTGGGAGCGATTGGTGTTTTGCCATGCACTGTTGATCGCGTGGAATGTGCGCATCTGCCAGCGCTCCTTCGGAAGTCACTTCGCGGCCGGAGCAGCCGCCGTAGTTGCTTTGATAGTCGCCGCACAATCCTGGCGGGAAATCCTCCGCCGTCCATTTCAGCAGCCCCCATTTTGTTTCGTATCTCCACAGCATCATGTGCTTGTCAGGAAAGACCAGCCAGTCAGCGCCCTGGATGTTCAGTAACGCAATCTGGTCTTGCTGGCTACGCACCTTTTCGATCAAATCTTCCCGGCCACGCGCCTTCATGTCCAACGCAAAAGTCTCCATTGCATGGTCGCCAAACGAATTTCGATGAACAAAGTACAGCCAAGCGTTCAGTTTTGGATTTTCGCGAAGAAAAGCATTGAGCCAAGGAACGGAAAGAACGAGAGATTCATACTGGTCGGCTGTTTTGAGAAAGCCATCCACGCCCTCTACCTTGTTTGGGCTGTATAGAAGAATGAGTTGTATCGAAAGATTATCTGGGAGGCTGGGCTTGTGAAGAACAGCTTGCAAGTTCGTCTCATGCGGTCCTTTCGCCTTCCACGATAGGCCATATTCCTTGTTGTGATAAGGATTAATGTCTGCACTCTTTACGGTGTATACGCGTCGTAAAGCTTCCAACGCATCCCCAGCGCGGCCCTCTACGCCCAACATTTTCCACTCTGGCTCGATATTGCTCATTACAGCTTGCGCCAGCTCGGATGCAAATCCATTCCCGATTAGCCGCTCTTTGTTTACGCTGTCTTTCGGCATGAGCCCGGAAACCGCGCGAGAGATGGCTATGTCATAGGACTTTTGCTCGTCGTTGCCTGACAGTTGCCAGGGAATCATGAAGGTGTATTGGGAGTTGGTTTTGGCTTCGATGGTCGAGCCATCCTCGAAGAAGACCGTCACAGTTAAATGGGGATAGTCATCGGTCCTCGAAAAACTAAACAGCGACGGAAGAATCTTGGCAATTTCGTTTGGATCGGTAAATGTGTTCTCAAAGAGCGTCCTCTGGCTGGCTAGGGCATTCGGGAAAGCTCCCGGCATTTCATTTTCAACGGGAGCGAGATTGTCCTTAAGCCACGCTTGAGTGAGGCCGAGATTCTCGATCTCAGGCTTGGGAATACGCGGAGTTTCGAGCGCGGCTACAAGGGCATTGATCAATGCGGGAGTAACCGGCTTGCCATTGCAGACGAAGCCGGCCTTCTCAGCGTGAATGACAACATCGGCGTTTCTTGGCGTACCAAGCCCGCCCCATCCAGAATGAATCTCTACCTGTCTAACACTCTTCTGGGCATGAGCCGGAATGATGGCTGCGCTCAGCGCAAGTGCGATGAACGTATGAAGGGGTGCTGAAAAGGGGCGGACTTTCATGGTAACCATTATCGTCGAATTGGGCTCGTCGACCTGGCTGGCGCAGTCTAATCCGTCATTCAGGTCGTGTTGTCGCCAATCCGGACATTACTTCTGAAATCCCCTGTCCCTCGAGTGCATAATCGCCATTGCTTAAATCGGGCCGGAAGCTGTTTCCGACGGCCGTGCCTGGCAGTTGATTGAAAAACGAACTCGACCAAATAAAATCGACCCTCAGGGGCTAAAGCCCTGCTTATTTCGGGCCGTTTGCGGCAGCCTTCGGCTGCGCTCAGGGCAGGCTTTGAAGTTGTGCCTTGACACAAGGCCTTGCTTCCCTGTTCCCTGGAGCATCTCTCCTGTTGGTGTAGAGTGCGGCGTGGACCTGGAGGTCCACGCAACAGCCGGCCGGGAGGCCAGCGCTACAAGTTGCCCTCGGTGCTACAGTGGTTTCGTTCTCAGTTTCTTGGCGGGGTTTGCTTTTTGCCGGAGGGAGCAGGGGCCTTCAGGCTCCTGAATGCAAGTTTGCAATCAAGGTGGCTTTAGCCACGGGCCTTTCGTTTATGCTGCTGAGATGCGGCTCGCACCACAGGAAACTCGAACGTATCTGGTTACCGCTGTGACGGCTGAACGCCGCAGCCTTTTTCAGGTCACTGCTACTGCGGAATTGCTGGAGCGAACCATCCTCGACTAGCACAGCCAGGGGAAGTTCCTCTTGCATGCGTTCGTCATCATGCCCGACCATTTCCACGCTCTGATTACGCCCGCTACGGATGTTTCGCTGGAAAAGGCGGTGCAGTTCATCAAGGGCGGATTCTCATTTCGATTGAAGAGCAAGCATGATGTGTGGATGCGCAGCTTCAACGAGAGCCAGATAGCAACGGAAGAGAAGTTCATGAGCTGTGTGCGGTATATCGAAGAGAATCCAGTGCGGCGAGGGCTTGCGGCAACGACGGAGGATTATCGCTTCAGTTCGGCTGCTCGTGGGCGGCTGGATGCTATGCCTATTCATATGCAGGGAAATAAGGCCCGGGCCTAAAGGCCATCCATTTGGGACGCTGTATTCAGGAGCCTGAAGGCTCCTGCTCCCTCCGCCTTTTATTCCCGGGCCTAAAGGCCGCGTGGAAATTCGCCCTCTTTCAGGGGGCTGAAGCCCCCTGCTCCCTCCGTCGTGTATTCAGAGGCCTGAAGGCCCTTGTTCCCTTTGTTCGATGGGCGCGGGCATCTGAAGGCGCGGTCCCCGGTGCTACAGTGGTTTCGTTCTCAGTTTCTTGGCGGGGTTTGTCTTGTTGCCGGGTTTTCGTTCGCTGATGGTGGCTGTTCTCGCGTTTCCGCTTGCCGCTCATGCGGCTAGTCGCGTTGAGTCCGCGTCTATTCCGCAGGAGATGAAATCGACTGCATTCACGGTTCGCGTGAATGGGCAGACGGTGGACGTGGCGCACGCGGCGGCCAGCTACGATTACGCGAGCTTTGACGGGCGCGGGCCGTTTGACGTGGAGATTACCGCGGCGGAGCCGGGCTTCTGGGACAAGGGCGTGGACATTGAGCCGTGGCGGCTGGGGTTGCGGGCGGAGAGAGCCGAAGGGCAGCAGAAGTCGCAGACGATTCGTTTCAGACTAGACGGCCCGGCGAAGCTCGCCATCTCGCGGCCCGGCGATTTTCTGAACCACGCGACAATGCTGTTTCTGTTTGCCGGCGCGCCGCCGCCTCCGCTGCCGCACGACGCGAAGATTCGCGTGTATCTGCCGGGGGTTTACCAGGAGAGCCTCAATCCCAAGAGCGGCGAGACCTATTATCTGGCGGCAGGCTCGTATTTTTTCGGCAGTTTGAATCTGTGGAATGTGGAGAACGTGAAGATTCTGGGCAGGGGCACGATTGTGTATGACGGGCCGCAGGACCCCAACGCCGACGAAGGCTGGATGCAAAAGCCGGACTGGCACTGCGTGGGCGCGGTGGAAGCTCGCAACGTGGAGATTGACGGGCTGACGTGCATTGTGCGGTCGCGGACGTGGTCGATTCAGATGAAGGATTCGACGGGATTTTTGTTTGACGATGTGCGCGTGATTGGAGGCAATGAAGCAAACGCCAACCAGGACGGCATGGATTGGCTGGGCGGCGGCGACGCGACGGTGCGCAACACATTCATCCGTTCGTCGGACGATGTTTTTGCGATGCAGGGCAACTGGGACGGCTACACGGACGAGGAGATATTGCGCCCCGGACACGATGTGGAGAACGTTCTCATTGAGCACAGCGTGGTTTCAACGAGCATTTCAAACATTGTGCGCGCGGGATGGCCTCGGAAGACTTTTAACTCGCGCAATTTTACGCTGCGCGACTCTGACATTTTGCACGGCGGCATAGGGGCGTGCGGGCAGACATTCGGGCTGCTGGGATTTTGGGGCGCAAACGGAGCCAAAGGCAGCCACGTTAATTACAACTTTGAAAATTTGTTTCTGGATAACTGGTACTCGCTGGAGCAGATGGATCAGAAATACCCGGGGCTGCTGGGGATAAACTTTCACAACATCTGGGCGCTGGACCAGCCGCCGCTGGCCGATTCGACGATAGCCGGCGACGTGGCGGGCGTGACCTTTGACAACGTGAAGTATGGGCAGAGGCGCGCGGAGAGCAATGCGGACGTGCCGCTGGTGACGGGGGCCGGCGCGCAACAGGCGAAGTTTCCCGCGCAGCACGGACCCGTGGCGGCGTTCAGCGTGGATCCGCCGGTTTTTGCGCCGGGAGACAAGGTGACATTTACCGCGCAACCCTCGCCCGGCGCGAGCTACACATGGCTCTTTGGCGATGGGACGAAGGCGAGCGGCCGCCGCGTGCGTCATCGCTTTCCGGACGCCGAAGGGACCGAGCTGAATGGAGCTGAAAACGGCGCAGGCCGCTTCAGGGTCTTGCTGCATGTGGAAGAGCGAACAGGCTACACCGACACAACCAATCAGGATTGGGCCGCGCAGGGGGTGGTGGCCGTCGCGCATTGGCATGAAGCGGCGAGCGCAGCGGGTCAAATGCTGGCTGGGCTCGCGTGGCAACTCTATCCGGGCGCGTGGACCGAGTTGCCGAACCTGGCGGCAGAGCACGCGGTCTTCTCCGGCGAAAGCCCCAACATTCACGCGGATTCGCAGGGATTTACGCATTACACTGCGGCGTGGGACGGGCTGATCGATATTCCCGCAGACGGCGGCTATACCTTTTATCTGCTGTCACGCGATGGCGCGCGATTGGTGATAGATGGCGTGGAAGTGGCGAAGACCGGCCCGCCGTTTGCGCAGGTTTGCGGCTCGCCGGGCAACGCGATGCGCTACGATCGCGGCTCGCTGGGTTTGCGCGCCGGGAGGCACACGTTTCATTTGGAGGGCTTGCACTCGGCCAGCCAGGGCGCGCCGAGATTGTTGTGGGAAGGCCCAGCGCTGCCGCTGACGGATGTGCCTCCGGCGGCTTACAGCCATTTGAGACAAGATGTCGTAAGGCAGGGAAAAGGGACCAGGGAATAGGGAACAGAATCGACAAGCTTCGACGTCGCTGGTAGGCTGTGATGAATTCAAGATTGTCTTCAGGGGTGCAGGTATCGATGAAAGTCGGATGGTATTTTTGTTGCGCGGTTTTGATGGGGATGGTTTCGGTTGGTCCGGTGCGCGGCCAGGAGCCGGCCGCATTGCACTCATCCATCCAAATTCTGGTCGTTACGACTCAGGATTGGAACGGAGTCGATGGAGTCTTGCAGGCGTATGAGCGGCCGCGCGCGCACAAGAAATGGAAAGCCGTCGGCGAGCCGGTTGCTGTGGTGGTGGGCAAGAAGGGGCTTGGGTGGGGCGTGGGAGTGGCATCGGCCAGCGATGAGAAGTCCCGCAAGGCCAGCGATCCGGTGAAGCATGAAGGCGATGGTAAATCGCCGGCGGGAATTTTTCGGTTGAGCACTTCTTTTGGCCACGCACCTGAAAGGCAGGCGGGATGGAAGATGCCTTACATGAGCCTGACGCCAACGGTGGAATGCGTGGATGATGCAAGTTCAAAGTTTTATAACCGCGTGTTGGACCGCGCGACGGTCGCGCCTGACTGGAACAGTTCCGAACATATGTTGCGCTCCGGTGGGGTGTACAAGTGGGGACTGGTGGTGGATCACAACACGGACCCGGTGACTGCGGGCACTGGATCGTGCGTCTTCATGCATATCTGGACGGGGCCGGGACAGGGAACCTCGGGATGCACGGCAATGACCGAGGAGCATCTTGAAGGCGTGCTGGCGTGGCTTGATCCGGCGAAGAATCCGCTGCTGGTGCAGTTGACGCGCGCCGATTACAAGAGGCTGAGAAGGCATTGGAAGCTGCCTGGGCTGCCGCGGGGCGAAGCACGCTGAGAGCTTGGCTGGTGTATGGTTTCCCACTCATTTCGCAAAGAACGCGAAATGGATGGGCACCCGGCCGCTCGCCATGATCCTTATTCCCTACCTCCGCCTGTCTTGCGATCGGTGGCGTTTGGCGTACTGTTCTCAGAGTCCAAAGGCATCCGGGTAACGTACCTTGCCGCGAATGCCTTCGAGCGCATTGGGCTTGAGTTCAAGCGCCATGAAGGACTTTGGGTTGAACGGGTTCTCGATGAAGCGAGCCTTATCGGTTAAGAAACCAAAGCGCTGATAGTAATCCGGATGACCGAGAACGAGAACAATCTGCTCGCTTTGTGCGTGCAACCAAGCGAGGCCGTGATCCGTCAACATTGTTCCAATACCTTGGCGCTGGAACTTCGGTATTACCGCCAAGGGACCCAAGGCCACTGCCGCAACGGGCTTATCGATTGTCTCAATCGAAATTCGGCTGAAGAGGATGTGTCCTGCGATCATGTCTTCAACCTCGGCAACAAACGAAGCTAGTACGTCCCCCTGAACGCGCAATCGATCAACAAGAGCGGCCTCGTCAGGCCGACCAAATGCCTCTTCGTTGACGAGGCGTATCGCGGCGCAATCTTCCGGTCTCTCATTGCGAACAATCATCACAGGCATCCGGTCACTTCGGCAGTTGCGTAGCGTCCCAGCCGCCGCCGAGGGCACGGACCAATTCGACACTGGAAACAAACTGACGGGTTTGGAGATCGACGGCGGTGCGCTGATTATCAAGCAGCGTGGCTTCTGCCGTGAGCACTTCAAGGTAGCTGGTGACGCCGCCCTTGTAACGCTGGTTGGAGATGTCGAAGGAATGTTGAGCGGCATCGACGGCCTTCTGCTCGACAGTCGATTCAGACTCAAGGATTCGCAGGCCGGAGAGCTGGTCTTCAACGTCGTTGAAGGCGCTCAAGATGGTGCTGCGGTAAGCGGCGGCCTGGGCTTCGTAAGTGTGGCGGGCAGCGCTGGTAAGTGCGTGGCGCTGGCCGGCGTCGAAGAGCAGCTCCGAGGCTTGCGCTCCCAGGCTCCACAGAGCGCTGGGGCCTTGAATCCAGGTGCCGGCGTGCTCGCTTTCAAATCCGCCGGTTCCTCCCAGGGTGATGTTGGGATAGTAGGCGCTGACGGCGATGCCGATTTGCGCGTTTGCGGCGGCGGCGCGGCGCTCCGCGGCGGCAATGTCAGGGCGTCGCTCAAGCAGTTGCGAGGGCACACCGACGGGAACTTTGGGCAGCGCCGTGCCGGGAGTTGAGCCAAGCGGCGAAAACGGAATGCTGAATTCGGAAAGCTTGAGGTTGGCGATGGTCCCGATGGCGTGCTCGTACTGGGCGCGAGCCACGCCAACATTGACGCGCTGGGCGCGCACGGTTTCAAGCTGAGTGCGGGCCTGGGCCACGTCGGCCTCGGTGCCGATTCCGCCGGCAAGGCGGCGCTGGGTGAGGTCAAGCTGATTTTCGAGATCGGTGACGGTGGAGTCGAGCAGCTTGATTTCGGCGTCGAGGCCGCGCAGTTGAAAGTAGTCGGCGGCCATCTCGGCATGAAGGCTCAGGTCCACGCTGGCGGTATCGGCTGCGCTGGCCTGAGCGCTGGAGCGTGCGGCTTCAACGGTGCGTCGAATGCGCCCCCAGAAATCGGGCTCCCAACTGGCCTGGCCGGTAACCGTAAAGTCGCTGTATGTGGAGGGCTTGCCCGGCGAGTAGCTGGGGCCGTTGGTTGAAACACCCTGACGCTGGGCGCCTGCTCCAGCCGAAAGGGTGGGGTAGAAAGCTGCTCTGGCCGCATTGACCTGATCGCGCGCGGCGAGATAGGTTTCCAGCGCCTGGCGGAGGGTTGGGTTTTCGGTGGCGATGCGTTCTTCCAGTTGGTTGAGCTGCGGGTCCTGGTAGATCTCCCACCATTTTCCGCGGAGCAAACCGTCGGAGGGTGAAGCCGGCTGCCAACTGCCTCCGGCGGGCGCGGGCGGCGGTTGAACGACCGCAGTTGCGCCAGTCTCCTTGTAGGCCGCGGGAGCTTCGTAGCCGGGACGGCTGTAGTTGGGGCCGACAGGTTTGCAGCCGGTGAGCAGGGTGAGGGCGAAAAAACAGGTTAATAGAGGCGCGGTTGAGATTCGTGGTATCCCACCCATTCGCCAGAAAAAAGGCGAATGGATGGGGCACGGGGCTTGTTTTTTCCATTCTGGAAAACGTCCCTCAGGGGCTAAAGCCCGCGTCGAATTGGTAGCATCTGCGGCACGACTGAAGTCTTGCCCTGACACATGTTGGTGTAGGGTGGGCATGGGCCGGGAGGCCCACGCCACAGCCGGCCGGGAGGCCGGCGCTACAAATTGGTTCGCAGGAATGGGCGCTGGCATGCTACTTGCCTCCCGCATCGGGCTGGCTGCCGGGATTCACAATTTGCACCTTTTCGCCATCGATAAGCGAGTCGGGCGGGTCCTGAATCACCTGGTCGCCGATGCTGAGACCTGAGACAATCTGCACGCTGGCTCCGTCGTCCTCTCCGATAACCACCGGAACCAGATGCGCCACATTGCCGCTGACGACCGTGCCCACACGCAGACCTTCCTTGCGAAAGATGATTGCCGCGGCAGGAACGATGAAGGTGGGAGCTGAGGGCGCCTTGAAGTGGACCTGAGCCAGGGAGCCGGGCAGCAGTTCGCCGGCGCGATTATCCACGTCCACCTCGACGAGCAGGGTCCGGCTGACGGGATCGATGGCGTCGGCGGTGCGCACCAGCGTGCCCTGATAGATTTTTCCGCCGTGCTCGGAGAAGGTGAGATCAATCTTCGCGCCGCGCTTGACGTTCGCCGAGTAGAGTTGCGGCAGGTTGGCGTAGACGCGCAGAGTCTGAATGGCCTGAAGGTGAAAGAGCTCCCTGGCGGCGCCGGGGTCGATAAGCTGGCCGGTGTCGATATTGCGCGCGGTGATGACGCCGTCGAATGGCGCGTAAACCTTTTCAAACGATTGCAGTTGGCGCAACCGCTCGACATTGGCCTGCGCGGATTTGACGGCGGCGGCTGTCGCCGCAGCCTGGTTCACGAATGTGTCGGTGTCCTGCCGGGAGACGGCGTTGGATTGGACGAGTCCGGTATAGCGCTCGGCCTGGATGCGGGCATTGTTGGCGTTGGCCTGGGCGGTCACGAGATCAGCCTGAGCCTGGGCGAGTTGCTGATCCACCTCGGGCGTGGCAATCACGGCCAGCAGAGCGCCTTTCTTCACGCGCGCGCCGATGTCGAAGTACCAGCGCGTGAGGTAGCCGGCGGTGCG
>Ga0326727_10012635_pt1 | contig 19139 bp, 14 predicted proteins | sample MB2enrmetagenome_FD_207643 | JGI IMG/M metagenome (GOLD analysis project Ga0326727, IMG submission 207643) | Lab enriched peat soil microbial communities from McLean, Ithaca, NY, United States - MB29MY | ecosystem: Environmental > Terrestrial > Soil > Wetlands > Peat | place: USA: New York...
CTGATTTTCGAGGGATCGGTCGGCTTTTGTCCATTCTCCAAGACCATTGCCACCCTGGCTTTGATTCACGTAGTTTCCGGCGGCGTACTGTTCCGCGGGGTCATACTGAGTAGCCCAGAACTGTGCATCCAGAAACGTAGCTCTTTTCCTGATCCAGGAATCGGGCGCCGCGTAGGATGGCGTATTCTCGCCAGGCATGAGTAAGTAGCCTACCGGCTCGCCCATGGCGTTCTTCGTGCCGGAGTTAGTCACCTTCCACATCCGGTTTGTCGCGGAATTCACTTGCCGCTTGGCCTGCTGTTCCTTAGTCAGATCGGCCTCGGTAGTTTCGATCGATTTTCCGCCACCTCCTTTTGTGTTCATTTCCACGACACTATTGCTGCTGCCGTCGACGTCCATATCCAACCGGAAGCAGAAGAAGTGCTGATGAAAAACCGCGGCCAGGTCAGGGGCCACCATCTGCGCGTGTAACCCGGATGGGTTTCCCGCCGGGGGCACTTCCTTAGTGGCCATGATGCCAGTCAGCATTACTTCCATCCCGATTCGCCCATCCTGATGAAATACCCAATTGAATCCGTATTCGTAGGGCGGAGCCGAGATCACGGTTGCCAAAACCAGTTCACGCGCACGCCTCGAAACAATTGTCCCGCGTGTCAGATCCGAGTATCTCCACAGGATTCCGCCATCGCGCTCATAGATAGCTACGGCGTGCGGTGAATCCGACGCGATTCCGGCTTCATTCGCAAAGGCGGCGTCGTAGAAAGAGGCATTGCCGGGTACGTCTCTTCCCGCCACCAGCGGCGCGATGGATCTTCCCACAAAAGAATACTCGCTGAAGTCAAACGAGTTGCGGAAGTACCAGGCCGGGCCGGGATCGCCATAGGGAACTACCATGTCGGAAAGCGAAGCTTTGTAGAGGATCGGGCGAACCACGCCATGGTCAAGATAGCCTACCGTATAAAGTACAAGCCCTTCGCGAGGATGAACGGCGAAGCGGAACCGCCAGTTATCCCAGGAAATCTCATTCCCTTTTCTAACGAAGCTCGGCCCTTTCGGCTGGCTCACTTCGAGCGGATTCAACTGTGCGTTGCGGGTACCAGCCAAGACCGGAGCGCGAGATAGCTGAGTGACTCCATTGTCTGTAAGATCAATCACTTTGCCCGCTGTAAGATCGACCTGAGCCACTAACCCATCGATAGGATGGAAGTAGGCGCTTCTCTCCGATCCTTTGTAATAAGAAACCGTGCGTACTACGCGATGCGGTCCGTCGGCTGCCTCGCCGTGGAAGCCGTTTCCCCAGACATCAATCTGAACTTTTGCGAGATCGGTAATGCCGCGCTTGCGAAGCGCCTCGCGCCATCCTGGGTCGCGACGCACAATTCCCTGGCAGATCACAAAGTCCTCCGGCATGATGGGTGGTTGTACGCCTTTGATCTGCTTCCAGGAGATGACTTGCCGTGCAGTCAGATCCACTACGGCTTCGAAGGTTTGCCGGGACCCACGTTCGTACACGACCGCAAATGCCCTGCGTGGAATGGCCCGTCCTGCGAGAACGTCTTGTTTAGGCGGCTCCTGCAGCGCCACGAGAGGGAACGAGGTGTCGGGCGGCAGCGCGTGTTGCGTTCGAAGGATGTTCAGCGCGATAGTGATTTCGTCCTTGGTTAACGGGTCAAGCGGGTGCCCGATCGAGAGGAAACGGCAGAGCAGAAGGCAGCAGAGACAGCGGAACGGCATGGCTTGATTATCGCGGAGAGGGATTCTACAGATAACTCAGCCACCAGTTTCGGTGTTGTTCCTTAACCCGTCCGAACCACAGGCACAAAGGGTAGAGCAGGACAACAACGTAGAACAGTGGCACCCGGCCAAAAACGATGAGCGGGTTTCACGAGCCGAATTTGAGCGTGTCAAACCAGGACAGAAGCAACAGCGCGGGGCCAAGAGTCATCAGCAGGAAATCAAGCGACGGGGGGTACTTGGTACACCTGAGGAATGAAAGCACGGTTCCGGACCAGCGAACGGGGTCTCCGTATATATTGATTCCGCGGATTGTGCCAGAAACGCCAGGGTCATGCCGAGCCCCAGGCTAACCATCCACTGGCGGCGCTTCGCAGGATCGAACTGAATGACTTGCCCGAAGCAGAAGCCCGCGGGTCCGCCAGATTGTGCAGCACGATGACTAATACGCTGAGGGCGGCAAGCGCCCGGACGGGCAGATGGACCAGGAATCCGAGTGCCACCATCGACCATCCAAGCGCCCAAAGCACGGTAAGAATGACCGGCCCTTGAGTCAGGCTGAAGAACTCAGCGAATCGCAAGGCGGTCAGTTCCAGGAAAACCAGCCAGAGTCCGCGCTGCCAAAGGAAGACGGACAACTGACGCACGGTTTTCCCGCGGCGCCACCGGTGCGCAGATATGCGTGACCCAACGGGTAAGGAAGAGCGCCGTTGTGGTACGGGCCAAGTCGTCAGGCTGGAAGTGAAGCGCATCCGCGCTGAAGAAATCGCGGACATGGTCAAGCGCCATGACAATCATCACGAGTCCGCGCAGAGAGTCAATGGGGCGAATTCTGGGATTCACGAAACTGTTATTCTACGCGGTTAGTGCGGGACTTCCTGATTGATACCGACACGGCCTCGGACGACGCCGTCGCGCTTCTGATGGCTCTGCGGGCGCCGGATGTCCGCGTGGCTGCGATCACCACCGTCGCTGGGAATTGCGGTGTTGACCAGGCCACGCGCAACGCGCTTTTTACCGTGGAAGTGTGCGGTGCATCGGTTCCCGTGTACGCCGGGGCGGCTAAACCCCTTGTCCGCGAACATCAAAGCGCGGATTGGTTTCATGGCCGCGATGGAATGGGAGATCATGACTACCCGGTGGCGCGACAAGCCGCCGAGGGGTTAGATGCAGTAGACGCCATCATACAGACCATTGAAGCTCATCCCGGATTAGTGGTGGTTACCTTGGGTCCGCTTACTAACCTGGCCCTGGCGTTAGCCAAAAAGTCTGGAATTGCCGGCAAGGTTGGCCGATGCGTCGTCATGGGCGGTGCGCCATGTTGTGAAGGTAACGTCACTCCGGCCGCTGAATACAATATCTGGGTTGACCCCGAAGCCGCACAGATCGTCCTTCGTAGCGGTCTTCCGGTGGAGTTAGTGGGTTGGCAGCTTTGCCGCGGTGAGGCGGTGCTTCATGACGATGACATTACGGAGGTGCTTCAGTTAGACACCCGGATTGCGCGATTCGCGATCGAGTGCAACAGCCGTGCACGCCAGGCCTATCTGGAGCAGACCGGGGAGGACGGAATCTCATTGCCCGATCCTGTGGCCATGTCGGTCGCGCTCGACCCTTCTGTGGGGACGAAGTGGAGCGAGCACTACGTGGAAGTGGAAACCAAAAGTAACCTGACGCGGGGAATGACGGTGGTGGATAAACTGAACGTGGCGAGAGATGACCGGAATCGTGACACTTGGAATCAGGCGGGGCGGGCAAAGGTATTTTGGTCAATTGATTCCGCGCGGTGGAAGGAAGCGCTTTATCGGGCACTGGGGTCCTTCTTCATTCTGCTGATACTGATCAGCGCCGGAGTCTCAAGAGCCGAGGTCGTCAAAGCCCCGCCTGCGGCCCCATCAGCGGCATCTGCCGATGATGAAGGTAATGTCGTCGGTCTGTTCCTGAGGGCTGAAGCGCAAGACGTCTTCGACTAGCGCGGCTACGGCCTGTTGCGGCGGCAAATGAGCGTGGCGGCGCAAAGAATGGATGAGGCGCTCTTCTCCGAAATCATCGCCCGCTTCGTTAAACGCCTCGGTGACTCCGTCGGTATAGATTGCAAGAGTGTCACCGACGGATAGCGTTCGTTCTTTGGTCACACATTCCCAGGTTGGGAATAATCCGACAACAGTGCCGGTGGACCCGAGGTGTTCCAGAGCGCCGTCACTCCGGAGGAGAAGCGCAGGGAGGTGGCCACAGTTGGTGTATCGCAGGCGCCGGAGCCGATCATTGTATTCGGCAAAGAACAAGGTCGCGTAGGCGCTCTCCGTGGAGTTCTTATAAAAGACTTGATTGACGGCTTGCAATCGTTGCTCGCAGGAGTGAAGTGACGTCATCTCAAACTGAATCCGGAGATTGGCCTGGAGGTTTGCCATGAGAAGAGCGGCCGCCATGCCCTTGCCGGCGATGTCGGCGGTTACGAGCGCGAAGTCTCCGTTCCCGAGATGGAGAAAATCGAAGTAGTCGCCGCCTACCTGGCGGGCCTGAATGCACAGACCGGCGCACTCCAGCGTTTCGATGGAGGGCGGCTCCTGCGGAAAAAGCCGCGCCTGAACTTGTTTGGCAATTTCGAGTTCATATCTTCCGCGCTGTTCGGCTTCGAGCCTTTCGGCAATGAGTCGCCGCTGTTCTTCGATCTCCCTGGTCACCTCGTCGAACCCGGTGAGGGCGAATGAATTGCCGTCCGGATCGAGGAAATGCGTGAATACGCCGCCCCACAGCAGGCGCTCCTCTTCCGAGCTGGATTGGCGGCTATAGTGCACCCGCCGGAGCCGCGGGGCATATTGAAAGCGGACACCGCGGCGACGCCAAGCACCATACTTGGCGGGGACATCTTCAGTGACGAAAACAACGCCCGTGGTCCGTCCGATGAGCCTGTACTCGCGGGATTCGGGTTTCGGAGCGATCAGGGCGAGCAGGGCGCTACCGTCGGGAGGAGCGACGGCCAACCACCGGTCACCAGATTCGAGTTTTGCGTCAAAGGCGAGATCGAACCCGAGCTGATCCAAGTAGAAGCGCAGGCTCTTCTCCTGATCTCGAACGTAGATGTTGACCGCGTGAATTCGGAGGTGGAGGCGATCGCCCATAGTGGTGTTTGATTATGGACGCCGGCGGCGAGACCGCCAGCGTTACGGCAAGGCGAAGGCGAAGAGTGAGTCACCGGCGCCGAAAAGAACATATTGATGGCCATCGAGCATGTAAGTGATCGCGCCGTTGGTGGTGTTTTGGCCCACGCGGGAATGCCACAAGGTTTGCCCGTTGATTGAGTTGAGCGCCAGCAGGTTGCCCGATGTGTCACCGGCAAACAGAAGGCCGGTCGTGGTGCTGAGCAGGCCGCCGAAACTCATCCCTCCGGTTCCGCTGATGTCGTGACGCCACTTGATCTTACCGGTGTGATAATCGATGGCTTCAATCAAGCTGGAGTTGGTCAGAAAATCATCCCGGCCGGCATAGCCCTCGGGTTTGCCTTCCGCCGTGTAATAGAAGACGCTGTAGTTTTGCGAGGCGTTGACAATGAAGAGACCCCGCTTGGGATCGTAAGTGGGAGCGAACCAGTTGGTGGCGCCATTCGAACTGGGGCTCACCAGAGTGCCGTCGCGTTTGGGCTCCTTACTGGGATTGGGTATGGGGCGGCCGCTTGCATCCACGCCTGACGACCAGTTGTTGTTCATGAACGGAGCAGTGAGCAGGCTCTTGCCGGTCTTGCGATCGAGCACGAAGAAGTATCCATTGCGGCTCGCCTGGGCAAGCATTTTGCGGGGCTCGCCGTTGAACATGCCATCGAATAACACGGGAGTTTGCACGGCGTCCCAATCGTGGGTGTCGTGCGGGGAAGGCTGAAAGGCCCAGACCAGCTTTCCGGTGTCGGGGTTGAGGGCCACAATGGAGCAGGTCCACAAGTTATCGCCTTTGCGCGCATCACCGGCGTGGACGGGATTGGGATTGCCGGTGGTCCAATAGAGTAACTTGAGTTCGGGATCGTAAGTGCCGGGCATCCAGGTCATGCCGCCGCCGTGGCGCATGGCTTCCTGATTCGGCCAGGTTTCGGAGCCGGGTTGACCGGGCAGGGGCTCGGTGTCCCAGCGCCACTGCACTTCACCGGTTTCCGGATCTCGCGCTTCGAGGAAACCAGGGTTGTCCAGTGAGTCGCCTCCAACTCCGACGACGACGCGATCCCCGACAATTACGGGGGCCACGGTGCAGAAGTATTCGGCCTTGACGTCGGCGATGGTCTTGCGCCAGCGCTCTTTGCCGTCTTTGGCGTTGATGGAAATCAGGTTGCAGTCGGGAGACTCGAAGTAAAGCCAGTCTCCGTACATACCGACACCGCGGCTGCCAATGTGTACACCTGGGTTACTGGGATACTTATAGTGCCAAATCTCGCTACCGGTTCGCGCATCCACGGCCCAGACGTTGTCCGGCATGGTGAAGTACAGGACGCCTTTGACCAGCAGTGGTGTTGACTTAATGGAGCCGGCAAAACCGTTGAGACCGGAGTTGGTGGTGCGATAGATCCACTGTAAGCCGAGGTTCTTGACGTTCGATTGGTCAATTTGAGTAAGTGAACTGTTGCGCTGGCCGGAGTAATCGCCGTTATAGGTGGGCCAGGTATCACTGGGCGGCTTTTCCAGGGCGCTCGGAGTGAGTTGCTGAGCCCTAAGAATGGAGGATAGGCTAAGTGCGGCGATGCAAGCTAGTGTACATTTCATTTTAAGGTCTCCAGGTAGGCCAGCAAGTTATGCATGTCGGCATCGGTGTACTTGGCTAACTGTTCGCGGTGGAACGCCATGGGGTCTTGAATATCGACCTGCGCCCCGGAGCGGGCGACTGACCGATGCCATCCGTCGGCATCCCGCATTTCGATATAGAACTCGTCCTGGCGCAGAAGGGTTCCCGTGAGGGTTTCGCCGGAAGCGGTTCGAATGGCGACCTTGGCCGGGGGAAGAGGCTTGGTCTGTTTTCCCATAAACATATCCATCATGGACGGCCCTGGCGATAAGAGCTGGCGTTGCAGGTCGACGGGGTCGAAGCGGGTTGCGATTCCGGCGAGATCGCCGGTTGCGGAATGGCAGGTGGAGCATTTGCCTTCTCCATTGAAGTAGGCCTCGCCGGCTTTCGCGTTCCCGGTGAGCAAGCCTTGAATCACATAGCCGAAGCGATTCGACGTCTCCTGTTTTCGCAGCTTCAAGAACGCCGCGATGTCTGCTATTTGAGTGCTGGTCATCGCGGGGAAGGCGGGCATGCCCTGGTTCGGTCTGCCGTCCCGGATCACGGGGCCGAGCAGATTACCACCTTCATCGTGGAGAGCCAGTTGGGAGCGGATGAGATCCGGCGCGCTCTTTCCAGCGGCGTCCGCGCCGTGGCAGAATCCGCAGGTGGGGCCGAACAGGTTTCGCCCTCGCTCCGCCGCCGCTTCGTCGATTTTCTCTCCCGTGCCAAGCATGGCGCCGAGGTTCGGTTTCTTCGGCGCCCGGGCGGCCTGGTCTTGTGCACAGGCGATTCCGACCGCCAGGGTCATGGCCGCCAGATATCTAAGCGCGTAAGTTTTTGAGATAGTCATAGTCTACTTTGATTGCTTCGAGAGCCGGGATTTCTGTAAAAGGCGGTTCCTGTTCCACGAAGAAGGCACGGATACCGGCGTGTTTCGCCGCGGCGAAGATAGGCGCATAATCGATAGCTCCGCGACCGAGTTCGGTGGGGACTGGCGCGCCCTGTTTGGCCATCAGAGTTGTGGTGGGCGTGAATCCTTTGCGGAAATCTTTGATGTGCAGTAAGTGGTAGCGCTGGGGATATTTCGCGAGATAGGCGAGGGGGTCTTTACCGGCGACGGTGACCCAACCGCAATCCATTTCAAGACTCACGAGGTTGGGATCGGTGAGGCGTAGGAACTCGTCGTAGCCGGTTGTGTTCGCTAAGGGTGTGAACTCGAAGTTGTGATTGTGGTACGCGAGATGCAAGCCGGCAGTCTTGACTAGTTCACCGACCTTGTTGAACTGTTCGGCGTTCCACTTCCAATCGTCGAGAGTCAGGCTGTGGACGAGGGCGAGGAAGAACCCCATTTCGCCGTCCTTGGGGTCGGCTTTTACGCGCGAGGGATCGGCCACCCAGGGAACGGTGACGACCATATACTGCTGGCCAAGCTCTTTGGCCTGATCGATCTTCTGCTGAAGATTGGCGAGGAGGTCCGGCAGCATGTAGTGACCGGAAGGACTCTTGAGGCCGAATTCGTCGAGCAGATGGCGGAGATCCTTTGTGGAGATTTTGGACATGGGAGAAACCTCCACGTCCTTGTATCCAATGGCGGCGACTTGCTTCAGAGTGCCGGCCGGATCGGCATCCATCTCTTTACCGACGGTGTAGAGCTGCAGGCCGATGGGCAGGCCTAGTGGGTTGGCATTCATACGGGTGATCAGGAAATGTGCAGTTGTGCAAGATGCGGCCGCTGTTTTCAGGAAGACTCTTCGGTTGCTGATTTGCAGCATGGGCGCTGGGACAATAATATTCCATGACCGCGGGCAAATTCGTTTTAGTGATGCTGATGGCTTTCGCGGCGAACGCACAGACGGTGGATCTGATCGTTACGCATGCCTATGTGGTGACGATGAACGCGTCCAGACAGATTTATCCGGATGGCGCGGTTGTCATCAAGGACGGGCGAATCGTGGCGGTTGGACCCAGTTCCATCACGCGTGGTTATGTTGCGGGGAAGACCATCGACGCGGCGGGCGATATTGCGATGCCCGGGATGATTAATACGCACATGCACGCTTCGATGACGGTGTTCCGTGGCCTGGGTGACGATGTGCCGGACCGGCTGCAGCGTTTCATTTTTCCGCTGGAGCATAAGCTGGTGGATCGCGAAATTGTCTACTGGGGGGCGCTTTGGGGAATGGTGGAGATGCTGGAGGGCGGCGTGACCACCATGGCCGACATGTACTACTTCGAGGATGAAGTGGCGCGCGGCGCAAAGAAAATCGGCATGCGCGGCGTGCTGGGAGAGACGGTGCTGAACGCGCCCGCACCTGATGCGAAAGAACCGTATGGCGGGATTGAGAATGCGCGAAAGTTCATTCGAGAGTTTCGCGGCGACTCGCTGGTGACGCCGGCATTCGCGCCGCATGCGCCGTACACAGTGGACGCGGAGCATCTGCGCATGATTCAAAAGGAAGCGGACGAACTGGATGTGCCGATCCTGATGCACGTGGCTGAGATGCCTTATGAGAAAGCGCCGATTGAGTATCTGGATTCCATCGGGCTGCTGACGAAACGCCTGGTGGCGGCGCACTGTATCTTCGCGACGGATTCCGATATTGCGCTGCTGAAGGCGCGGGATGTGGGCGTGGCGCACAATATGGCTTCGAATATCAAGTCGGCGAAAGGCGTGGCGCCGGCGTGGAAGATGTTTCAGCAGGGCGTGCGCGTTGGCCTGGGCACGGATGGGCCGATGAGCGGGAATACGCTCGACATCATCGGGCAGCTGGGTTATGTGGCCAAGGTGCAGAAGTTAGTGAATCACGACCGGAACATCATGCCCGCGGTGGACGTGGTGGAGATGGCTACGGTTGGCGGCGCGCGGGCTTTGCACATGGAGGACCGGATTGGCTCGCTGGAAACCGGCAAACTGGCGGACGTAGTTGTGCTGGATCATCGCGGCACGACGATGACGCCGTTCTATGATGTGTACTCGACCTTGGTGTATGCGGCCAGCGCGCGCGATGTACGGACGACGATTGTGCAGGGGCGGGTGATCATGGAGGACCGCAAGATCACGACGGTTGATGCGGGAGAAGTGCGGGAGCATGTGCGCGGGATGAGCAGCAAGATTTCGGCGGTAGTGGCCCAGGGGTTTGAATAGATGTTGTAATCTGGATCATTTTCAGAGAGCCGAATCCAGCGAGGAGAACAGCTCTTCGACGTTGACCGATAGCCCGCCCGCGCGGAGGGTGGCGGTCGCGCGCTCAGGCTCGGCAGCGGAATGATATGCCCATGCAGTGCGCTTGACGGGGTCGACGACCCAGCAGAAAGGGACGCCCCAAGCGTGATATTCCTCGCATTGGGCAAGCATGGCGCCGAGGGTGTCTTCTGGAGACAGGATTTCGCAACAAAGCAGAACGGGTTCCGTCGGATAGGGCCCGGGAAAGTCCCCACTTACGCACACGTCAGGCACCAGATACCTGGTGGGGGATATGCGAACGGTTAACTCGGGTAGAGCCGGCGCACCCTGACCACGAAGTAACATCAATAGAGCGTACTGAATAAGGGAGTGGAACTTCGTGGGCATTGGCTTCCGGGAAACAGCCCCGGCCCTATATTCGCAGTACGGCTTGTCCGTCAAGCGAAGATACTGATCGACCGGCATCAGAGCTGTGGTGCTCATGGTCTTATCTTAACTCTGCGATCACCGCGAGCGCTGGGTGATTAACGTTGCTTGCGAATCTACTAACGGCTCGCCCTTGTGGGCCGTCACTCGCACATATGTGCCATCGCTTTGGAGCCGTCGCGCCTTGACGTTATCGGCCATGTAAGTGGCTAAGATCTCTTTCTTCACGCGGCGGATTAGTTTAGGGTCTTCCACGGGAAATACTACTTCCACGCGGCGGTCGAGGTTGCGGGGCATCAGGTCCGCGCTGCCCATGTAAACCTGCTCTTTTGCGTTGTTATGGAAATAATAGATGCGGCTGTGCTCCAGGAATCGGCCGACGATACTGGTGACGGTGATGGTTTCACTGACGCCCGGCAGGCCGGGACGCAGGCAACAAATGCCGCGGACTAAGAGATCGATTTTCACTCCGGCCTGGGAAGCACGGTAGAGCAGCTCAATCATGGGCTGATCTTCCAGCGCATTCATCTTGAAAATGAGATGGCCGTTGTGGTGAGCCTTGTGTAGCTCGATCTCCCGCTCGATCATTTCCTCCATGCGCGAGCGCAGGTTCAACGGCGCGACCAAGAGCTTGCGGAATTCCTTCTTAGCGGAGTAACCGGTGAGGTAATTGAACAGGTCTGTCGCATCGGCGCCGATCTCTTCATCCGCCGTCATAAATCCGAGATCGGTATAGAAGCGCGCAGTAACCGCGTTGTAGTTCCCGGTGGCCATGTGGATATAACGGCGAATGACCTCGCCTTCGCGGCGGACGATCAGCGCGATCTTGGAGTGGACTTTCAAACCCACCAGTCCGTAGATGACGTGGACGCCCTCGCGCTCCAGCGCTCGCGCCCATTCGATGTTGCTCTCTTCGTCGAAGCGGGCCTTGAGTTCCACCAGAACGGCGACCTGCTTGCCATGCTCGACGGCGGCGTCGAGAAGCGCGGCAACGATGGGGGAATTGCGCCCGGTGCGGTAGAGCGTCATCTTCATAGCCAAAACGTCGCAGTCTTTCGCGGAGCGCTCCAGGAAGTTGACTACCGGCTGGAAGGAATCGAAGGGATGGTGCAGCAGGATGTCCTCCCTGCGCACGGCGGCAAACCAATCGTCTTCGTTGAACTGGGGTGGAGTGAAGGGCACGAAGGGCTTGTCCTTCAAGTCCGGCAGGTCGAGCGCTCCCAGTTGCTTCAGGCGGCCGAGGTCAAGTGGGCCGTTAACGCGGTAAACGTCCTTGGGTTCCAATTCGAGGTTGCTGGTGAGGATTTCGAGGATGTCCTCCGGCATGGACACGTTGACCTGAAGCCGCACGATGGCGCGGAAACGGCGCTGCCAAACGGCCTCTTCGATGGTCTCCAGCAAGTCATCGCTTTCGATAATTTGCACGGCGTATTCCGCATCGCGCGTGACGTGGAACGGGTAAGATTCCACCACTTCGATGCCGGGGAACAGGTGCGAGAGGTTGTTGCCGATAAGGTCTTCCAGCCAGACGAAGCACTTTTCGGACTTGTGGTTCGGCGGGGCGGCCGGCGCGGCGACTAATTGGGGAAGGGTGTCGGGAACTTTGACGCGCGCGAAATGCTCGCCGTGCTTGTCCCGCACCTTTACGGCGAGGTTCAGGCTGAGGTTGGAGATGTGCGGGAACGGGCGGCCCGGATCGAAGGCCAGCGGCGTGAGTACGGGGAAAACCGTGTCGACGAAGTATTTGTCGAGGTAGGCGCGTTGTTTCTTCGAGAGGTCTTTATAGTTCGAGACGTTGATGCTGGCGGCGGCCAGTGCGGGGGCGAGTCCGGAATCCCAGAAGGCGTACGTTTCTTCCACCAGGCGGTTCACTTCCGCGCGGCAGGCGTCTACAACGGCGGCAACAGTGAGGCCATCAACACTGAGTTCGGTGACGCCGCTGGAGACCTGCTGCTTCAGGCCGGCGAAGCGGACCATGAAGAATTCATCGAGGTTTGAGGAAAGGATGGAGAGGAACTTGACGCGCTCGAGCAGAGGGTTTGCCGGATCACGGGCTTCCTCAAACACGCGGCCCTGAAAGCGCAGCAGGCTTAGTTCGCGATTGATGTAGAGCTTGGGATCGCTCAGGATTGCGGGAGCGATTTCGACTGCCTGGGACATATGGGTTAGTTTAGCTTTCCGGCCTGGCGCAACGGGCAGGACAGCGGAAAGGGCCCGGACTGCATGAGTCCGGGCCGGGTTAAGGCTGCCAGGCGATCGAGACTAGTAGACTTCGAACGTGAGGACGGTGGATTGCTTAACACCCCCGCCGGTCCCAGTTATGGTGATCGGGTAGGTGCCCAGGGGGGCGTTTCTCGAAACGGTCAGGTTGAAATCGGTCGAGCCTGAACCAGGCGCGCCGATGGATGCGGGCGTGAAGCTGTAGGTGACGCCGGAAGGGACGCCAGTGGCGGAGAACGTGATGGCTGAATCGAACCCACCGGAGACCGCCGTTGTGACCACGGCATAGCCGCTTTGGCCTCTATAAAGGTATCCAGAGGTGGGCGAAACGGAGATAGTGAAGGTACCCGCCGTCTTCGCCGTTACGGTGAGAGAGACCGTGGCAGTGTGGGTGATTCCCCCTCCCGTACCCGTTACCGTGATGGTGTAAGTACCGGTGGCAGTGGTTGCAGCCACCGTGAGGGTGAGCGTCGAAGTTCCAGAACCAGGCGCGGCGATGGAAGTGGGATTGAAGCTGGCAGTTACGCCGCTCGGCTGGCCGGAGGCGGACAACGTAATCGCCGAATTAAAGCCGCCCGATACGGTAGTGGTGATGGTCGATGTGCCACTGTTCCCCTGAATCACGGAAACCGACGTGGGTGAGGCCGAGATCGCGAAGGCCGGGCTGGCCGTTGCGGTCACCGTTAGAGATACCGTGGCGGTGTGAGTGAGTCCGCCGCCGGTACCGGTGACGGTGATTGAGTACGTGCCGGTTGCGGTGGTGGAGGCCACGGTCATCGTCATCGTTGAAGAGCCGGAACCGGGCGCGGCGATGGAAGTGGGGTTGAAACTCACGGTCACGCCGCTGGGCTGGCCGGAAGCCGACAATGCGACGGCCGAATCAAAGCCACCCGATACGGTGGTCGTGATCGTTGATGTTCCGCTGTTACCTTGCACTACCGAGACTGAAGTCGGCGAGGCGGAGATGGCGAAGGCGGGAGTGGTGCTACCTCCAGTGAGTGCGTTGATGAGGCCCACTCCGTTCGGGCTGCCCCATCCAGTCACCAAATCATAACCGACGACGGCCGAGTAGCTGCCGGAAGTGCCGCTGGTGATGTCGTGGAAATCCGTGGCGTACTGGGACGTAACATTCTGCGCGTAAATGGTGGGGTTGATGAAGCCGATGGTAGGTTCACCGTTGGCGACCAACTGCTGGTTTACCAGGGCAATATAGCCGGCCCACATGGGTGCCGCAAAACTTGTGCCACCGTATTCATTAGCCGTGCAGGTGGTTTGGTCCGCGCAAACGTAGAAGGAGAAATTCGCGTTGGCGGAAACGTCCGGACCGTTGCGCAACGTAGTGGAGCCCTTGTTGCTGGAGTTGATGACGCCCGCGAGTTGCTGCCATGAAGGGATGGCGATGCCGTCGGGCGAGATACCGCCGCCGCTGTCAACCCACGCGGTTTCAGAAGCCCAGGATCCGCCGGCGCTGGCCGTTGTCAGATCCGTGCCACCGACGGATACGACGTTGGCGTCGTCTGCCGGCCAAGCTTCATTGCTGGAAGACCACGTGGAACTGTCTCCCGAAGCAGCGAAGAAGTTCTGGCCCTGAGCGGCCATTTTTTCAAAGTAGGGATCGAGCGTGGTGGGATCGGCCGGAGTCCAGCCCCAGGAACATCCGATTGTGGTGGGCAAGGGACTATGGGTGGTCATGGCGCTGATGATCGCTGTATCGGTGGAACCGATATACATCACCAGGCTCGCGAGGCCGGGAGCCATGCCGATAGCCTGAGTCATGTCGAGCGTCTGTTCGGTATCGTCGCAGTTGCCGCCGGCTCTGGTATCCACGCACGACGTGCTGGTTCCGTCCGTGGAGAGCAAGGTGACGGGCACATTATTGGTCTGACCGACGTTCTTAAAGTAAGTGGTCAAGTCAGCCAAGTCGGTTCCTAGATATTCGAAGAGTCCAAGGTTCTGGCCGGCGCCGGTGAGCGCAGTTCCGCCGTAGTAAGCCGCACGCATGTCGCTGCCCAGGAAAGACGCTGACGGGCCGGAGCCGGTGGTGGCGTGGGTTGAGGCACCGTGCCTGGCGTCGCTTTTCTTGACGAACAGGGGATGCGGGATGGAATAGTTATCTAAACCGGAGATGTGCCAGAGGGCAAAAGGCAAATCCGTGGTGGGCTCGCGATCCGGCGCGTAGAAAATGCGGTTTTCCGTGGGGTGCTGATAGGTGCGCATGTTGACGTGGAACGCGGTTTGAATGGCTGAAACGGGTCCCGAAATCTGTACGTCCATGCCATCGCGAGTTCCACCGACCACCGTGAATCCATTGGCTTTCGCGAAACCGACCAGGGTGTCATAATCCTCCTGGCTGGGCCCGAAGCGTTCGGTGAATTCCGGTACGGAGACAAAATGCCGGTAGGAAGGACTGGCGGGATTGTAGAGATCGTTCAGAAACGACTTCAGCCCGTCCGGGTCACGTAGCGGAAGAACAACGTCCAGGCTCATCACCTGGTCTGGCGGCAACTGCCCGATGGGTTGGGCGTTGCCGGTGCGGGCGGCTTCCCGGATGTGATGCGTAAGCGGAGGCAGTGATTGCGCCTGGCCAACGATGGTCACCAGCGGCAGAAGCGCGACGGTTGTCAGCAAAGATCTGCTTAATTTTCGAATCATGGTTCCTTTGGTATCTCCTCATTTTCGTGTTATCGGGTCTACTATCGGGGGATTTGCGTTGCAGTCGGACAACTGTTGAACGCGCAATTGCGATATTGCCTTTACCGGTTGGTCCACAGAACAAGTGGGCCATTTCTTCGGGGCGGGGGAGACGGCTGCCGATAACAAGGCTGAGGCCAATCGCGAGTGCGGATGCCGGTTCATTTATTCGATATTCGCTTAAATTTCTCGAATTCGGTTACATGGCTTTTTAGTTTATATCATGTATGGGACGAACGCACCTGTGACACTTTGAAAACCGTCACACGCGCGGACCCGTTGAAAAGCGGATCGGATTTAATCTCGTCGCATGAGACTGATTGCGTTTCTCTTGATACCGGCGATGCTCATGTCGCAGACTGCGGACGTTAGGAAGATGAAGCTGGGTAATGCTGAATTAACGCTGGCGGGAGGGAGCAAGAAAACGGGGCGGATCGTGCGGGTTACAGATGAGTTCGTCAGCCTTCAGGGGAGCGGCGCTTGCGAGGATATCGAGTACTCGAAGATTGTCAAGGTTCGGCGGCTTCGCACGCCGAGGGAGCATGGCTATGGAGTACAGGACTACATCGGAGTCGTCTTCTTTCTCTCTTTTGTCACGCCCATAGAGGCCGGCTACTGGGTTGTGGGTGAATTGAAGCCGCCTCCGTTGAAACCTCTGCGTGGGACGTGGGAATCCGGCGGGAATGTGGAAGGGCGGCTCGATTTTCAGGGATTGGCGGTGAAAGGAAATCTGACGATCGTCCGGCACGGCCGCTATTCTGTCGCGCCCGACGGGCTGCACCTCGCATTCGAGCACACGCCTGAAACGGTGATTCCATTCGTTGTCCACTGCACGCAGCTGGCGCTGGACAGCCCCGTGGGCGCGCTTGAGCTACAGGGAACCTCCAGGCACGTCTCGGCGCCAATCGTGGGTGAATGGAGAGGCAGATTCTACACCTTGATATTCAAGACGGATGGTCGCGTCGAGGAGAGAAAAGACGAAATGAGGAACGGCACGTTCGAGCCGACGGCGATCGGCGTGAGAATCCATTGGGGCGATTCTGAAGGGTTTGGTGGGCAGGAATGGAACGGGAAAATTGGGCACCGGCATATCGTGTTTCGCATCGGGTCCGTGGTTACAAAGTTCAGCTATGTCATTCCTGGCTCTGATATTGATATGTAATGTCCGCTCTGTTCTTCCTGGCTCTTTTGGCAGAGTCGCATTTCGCGATTCTCGGTGACCGCACAGGACGCGCTGTTCCAAGGGTCTACGAAGAAACCTGGCGTGAGATTGCGGCTGCGCATCCGGAGTTTGTCGTCACGGTGGGTGATTCCATCGAAGGGATGGACAACTCCCACGCGCGAGAGGAATGGGAGGCGTTGAAACCAGTCTGGCCGCGGTCGCTGAAGATTTACCAGACACCCGGGAACCACGACATCTGGGACGATGACTCCGCCCGGCTTTTCACGGAGGAGACGGGAGATCGGACGTCTTACTCGTTCGATGCGGGCGGGGCCCATTTCATTGTGCTCGATAACTCACGAACGGATGACCTGAGCGCCAGCCAACTGGATTTCCTTCAGCGAGATCTGGAGCACAGGCAGGGCAAAGCTCCGACTCTGGTTTTCTTTCACCGGCCTTTCTGGCTGATTCCTTTGAAGCTGCGCATGACTAACTTCAGGTTCCATCAGCTGGCTAAGCAATATGGAGTCTGCTGCGTGATTAGTGGGCATGGTCACCAATTCCAGTCCTTGACCCAGGATGGCGTGCTGTATCTGGAGGTAGGGAGTTCGGGGGCTAGTTTGGCGCAAGCCGGACCCGCGGGAATCGGTTACGCGGACGGTTGGTTTTATCAGTATGTATATGTAACCGTGAACGGCTCGACGGTGGACTTCGAGGTGAGGGAGCTGAGTCCGCCATTTGGCCAGGGGCGCGTGAGGGAACTGCACGCCGTCACAGGAGCAACCCACTAATCTGAAGATATGCCGAACACGCGCCGGCGGGCGTGGATTCCGTGGGCCATCATCGCATTTCTGTTCTTACTTTGCGGCTTTCTGGCGTTCCTGCAGAACCGCTGGCTGGATGAAGTGAGCCGGGCCGACAGGCAGCGCCTCAAGCAAGACCTGCAGGATGAACTGGAGTTGATCCGCCGGGAATTCGACGGTGAGATTCACAGTGCGATCGCTTCCCTGACGCCCACACCGGATGAGATCCGTGAAATGGGCGCGCAGAAGGCGGTTGCGGTTCGGTTCGCCGCGCGCAATGATGCGGCCCGTGCAATTTTCCGTAGCGCAACCGTGGCCGGAAGCAGCGGCGACGGACCGGAATTCGATCCGGACAAGGGCCGAAACCCGGCCTTGATTGTGGCTCCCATGCCCCGTTCACACGACCGGCTTGTGCTGGAATTGGACCTGGATTATCTGCGGCGGGTCACCTTTCCGGAGTTATTCGCTCGCGGTGAGGAATCCGGAAGCAAGCCGCGTTATGCGGCCCAGGTCGTCAATGGAAGGGATGTTATATTCCGGACCAATCCGGCAGCGGATTTCGGAGACTCGCCACCCGATGCCGCCGTTGGTCTTCTGGACCCTCATCGCGACGATCGTGACGGGCATGGGTTGCCGCCAGATCATCACCGGGGGCACGCGGGAGATCTGCCGCCCGGCCCGCCCGCACGGTGGCGCTTGCTGGCGCGCTACGAGCAAGGTTCGTTGGACGCCATAGTCTCTCGGGCGCGCTGGCAGAATGCAGGGATGTCGGCGGGTCTGCTGGTGCTGATTCTGGCTACGGGCGCGTTTCTAGTGAGTTCCTCGCGGCGCGCGCACCAACTAGCCGAGCTTCAATTCAATTTTGTAACGGGCGTCTCGCATGAGCTGAGAACACCGATAACAGTAATTCGCACCGCGGCGTACAATCTTCGCGGTAAGTTAGCTGCTCAGCCTGCTCAGGTTGAGCGTTATGGGGAAATCATTGAGGAAGAAAGTGAGAAGTTATCCGCATTGGTGGAACAGGTCCTGGCGTTCGCCGCGGTACGATCCGGCCGGGCCATTCAAATGCGTGCATCCGTCGCCGTTGACCGGTTGATCGAGCAGGTTTTGAATTCCAGCAGCGCCCTGCGGGATAGTGGGGTAGCGGTTGAGAAACGAATTGAGCCGGGGCTTCCGCCTATCCTCGCCGACCCGGCGGCCCTTCGCAATGCGGTGAACAATCTCTTGGACAACGCGCTCAAATATGGAACGGGTGAGAGGAAGTGGATCGGCGTCAGTGCGTCGGCAGTCGGTCAAGCCGTTGAGATTCGCGTCGCAGATCGCGGTCCCGGAATTCCGGACGATGAGCAGAGTCAAATCTTCGAGCCGTTCTTCCGGGGGCGGAGCGCCGTTTCGGACCAAGTGCATGGAACAGGCCTGGGGCTCAGCCTGGTCCGCGGTATCGTAGAGGCTCACGGCGGCTCTGCGTACGTCGAGAGCGACGCGGGCAAGGGAACCACTGTAGTGCTGCGGTTGCCGGTGACTGCCACGAATAATCAAGATGGCTTTGCGAATCCTGCTGGTTGAAGACGAGAGCAGTTTGGCGCTGACGTTGTCGGACCTTCTCACCGCAGAAGGTTACGCGGTGGAAGTCGCGTGTGATGGAGACGCGGCACTTAGAAAGGCTAGTCAATCTGATTTCGAGTTGATCCTGCTGGATGTCATGCTGCCGAAGAAAAATGGCTTTGAAGTATGCCGGGAACTGCGCGATAAGCGGAACGAAATCCCCATTTTGATGTTGACCGCCAGGGGGCAAGTATCCGACCGGGTCGCCGGATTGAAGATCGGGGCCGACGACTACGTGGCGAAGCCCTTCGATCCGGCTGAACTGCTTGCCCGTGTGGAGGCTTTGCTACGCCGTGCCGAAAAGACCTCCCGCGCGCCGGTCGCAGGCTTTCGGTTTGATGACGTGGAAGTCGATTTTGAGCATTCGCTGCTGTTGAAATCCGGGCAGAGAATCAACGTGACCGGCAAGGAGCTGCAGCTACTCCAGTATTTGATTACGCATCAAGGGAGAGTGGTGCCGCGTGAAGAGATTTTGCGCAATGTCTGGGGTTACAAGGGAGCGGTTTCGTCGCGTACGCTAGATGTACATCTGGCGTGGCTTCGTCAGAAACTGGAGCAGGATCCACAGCGT
>Ga0326727_10012638_pt1 | contig 19136 bp, 14 predicted proteins | sample MB2enrmetagenome_FD_207643 | JGI IMG/M metagenome (GOLD analysis project Ga0326727, IMG submission 207643) | Lab enriched peat soil microbial communities from McLean, Ithaca, NY, United States - MB29MY | ecosystem: Environmental > Terrestrial > Soil > Wetlands > Peat | place: USA: New York...
TAGATGCCGGCCTGGCTGCCGCCGATGGCCACGCTGCCGGCGGGCACGTGCTTGCGCGGTGCGGAAAGCCGCGGCGTGGCCAGCTCCGGCGGAAGGCCGCCCAAGTACGGAAAGCAGGTGGAGAAGCCCACGAAACAGACCAGGTAATCGGCGGCGGCGTGCAACTCGACCACGCGCTCGGGCGTCAGGCCGGCGTGGCGCGCCACGTCCTCCAGATCGGGGCCGGATTCGCCTCCGTAGCAGACCGGGATCTCCACCAGGCGGGCCTCGCGGGCTTCGTCGCCGGCGGCCTCCATGCGCTGGCGCGCCAGAGCTTCCATATCCGCGTGGCTGTGGAACCGGGGGTCGAAATCGATGAGGACGGAGGCGTATGCGGGGTGCAGATTCAGGACGCCCGGCTGGCCCTCCAGGGCGCGGGTGAGACGCGACACCTGGTGGTGCGCGCCGATCGAGATTTCATCGCCGAACGAGATGAAAAGCGAGCGGTCGCTCGCCGGCTGGATGGTCACCCCACTCAATCCAGCTTAGCGGGCGCCAGCTTCGGCGACAGGGTATGAATAACCAACAGCGCCGTCACGTAGGCCAAGCCCGCAATGATGAAGAGCGGCACATAGCTGTTCGTCCACAGAACGATGTAGCCGGTGGCGAGCTGGAACCCCGCGCCGGCGATGGCCCCGGCCATGCCGCCGAACCCTGTCACGCTTCCCACGACCGACTTGGGGAACAGGTCGGAGGCCAGCGTGAACAGGTTGGCCGACCAGCCCTGGTGCCCCGCCGCCGCCAGACCAACCAGCGCCACCACCAGCCAAAGGCTCTTGGCGAACGGCGCGTAGAGAACCGGCAGAACCATCAGGGCGCAAATCAGCAAGGTGGTTTTGCGCGCGGCATTGAGACTCCTGCCGCCTCCGAGCATGGCGGAAGAGAGCAATCCGCCGCCGACGCTGCCGATGCAGGAGATGAGGTAAACCGCGACGACGGGAGTCCGGTTGGTGCTGATGCTCAAGTGGAAGGTTTCCTGCAGGTAGCGGGGCAGCCAGAAGAGGTAAAACCACCAGATGGGGTCGGTGAGCATCTTGGCCACCGCAAACGCCCAGGTCTCCTTCACGGGAAGTATGCGAGCATAGGGAACGCGCTCAGTCTTCTCCGGCGGATCGCTTTGGATATGCGCCAACTCCTGCGCCGATACCTTGCGATGCTCCTCGGGCTTGCCGTAAAGCCAGAGCCAGAAGCAGAGCCAGACGAGACCCAGGGAGCCCGCCGCGACGAAAGCGCCGCGCCACCCAACGGCGAAGACCAGAGCCGGCACCAGCACCGGAACGGCCATGTTGCCGATGTTGGCCCCGCTATTGAATATCCCGAAGGCCAGGGCGCGCTCCTTTTTCGGGAACCACTCGGCTACCGTCTTGTTACAGGCCGGGAAATTGGCGGCTTCGCCGATCCCCAGGAAGAACATCGCAAAGCAGAATGTCCAGACACCCGTAGCCGCGCCGGGCGTCATGGCGGCAAGGCTCCAAAGCGTGATGGCCAGCGCGAAGCCCTTGCGGGTGCCCAAGCGGTCCGTGAGCCACCCCGCGGTCACCATCCCGATGGCATAGGCTATCTGGAAAGCCGTGGTCATGTAGCTGTACTGGACGCTGTCGAAATGAAAAATGCCTTCCAGGTACTTTTCCAGATAACCCAGCACACCGCGATCCACGTAGGCGATCACGGTGGCGAAGAACAAGAGAGCGCAGATGATCCAGCGATAGCGCGAGGTGGCGGGCCGGGCGATGGCAGGTGTCATGAAATGTCAGCAGCCTTTGCGGAGGAATTTGTCCGATACCACAAATACCACAAGATTATAGCTGGTGTTGCCGCCCGGAGGGCGGAGCGGTACAATCTTCCATGACTTGGCCGCGCCGCCGGCCGGAACGGGAGATTATGAGTTTTCTTGAAGCCAGCGCGCCAGACTACCTGCCGCTCCCGCAAATGCGCCAGTTACAGCTTGCGCGATTGCGCGCGGTAGCAGCGCGCGCTTATCAGAATGTGCATCTCTACCGGACCCGCATGGATGAGCGCGGTCTCGGTCCGGAGTCCCTCTGCGACCCGGGCGACCTGGCACGGTTTCCTTTCACCACCAAGGCCGATCTGCGGGACACATATCCTTTCGGCCTGTTCGCCAGCCCCATGAGCGAGGTGGTGCGCCTGCACGCTTCGAGCGGCACGACGGGAAAACCGATCGTGGTGGCGTACACACGCGAAGACCTGGACGTATGGACCAACTCGATGGTCCGCGCCTTGGCGGCGTGCGGGCTGACGCACGGCGACGTGGTGCAAAACGCCTATGGGTACGGCCTGTTCACGGGCGGGCTGGGAGCGCATTACGGCGCGGAAGCGCTGGGGGCCACGGTGATTCCGATCTCGGGCGGCAATACCGACCGGCAGATCATGGTGATGCGCGATTTCAAAGTGACGGCCATCTGCTGCACGCCCAGCTATTTCATTCACCTGGTGGAGCGCGCCGGGGAACTGGGCGTGGACATCCGCGACCTGCCGCTGCGCGCGGGCGTTTTCGGCGCCGAGCCGTGGACCGATTCCATGCGCCGGCGCATCCAGACCGAAGCCGGCATACAGGCTTACGATATCTACGGGCTGTCGGAAATCGTGGGGCCGGGAGTGGCCATCGAGTGTTCCTGCCAGGATGGCCTGCATATTTTCGAAGACCACTTCTACCCGGAGATCGTCAATCCGGAGAGCGGCGAGGTGCTGCCGGATGGCGCGGAGGGCGAACTGGTGCTGACCACGCTGAGCAAGCAGGCCATGCCGATGATCCGCTACCGCACGCGCGACATCACGCGGCTGATCGCGGCGCCCTGCGGCTGCGGCCGCACGCTGCGGCGGATGGAGCGCATCTCGCGGCGCAGCGACGATATGTTCATCATCCGGGGTGTGAACGTGTTCCCGTCCCAGATTGAAGCCGCGCTGCTGGCGGTGGAAGGCACGCTGCCGCACTATCAGATCATCCTCACGCGGCAGAAGGGGCTGGACGCGATCGAGGTCCAGGTGGAGATCACGCCGGAATTCTTCAGCGACAAAGTGGGCGCGATGGAGGGATTGCACGAGCGGCTGATGGATGCGCTGGACCACATCCTGGGGCTGCGCGTGGCCGTGCGCCTGGTGGAGCCCCACACCATCCAGCGCAGCGAAGGCAAAGCTAAAAGAGTGATCGACCGGAGGGAACCATGAAAATTCATCAGCTCTCGCTGTTCCTCGAAAACAGTCCGGGCAAGGCGGTTGAACCCTGCCGCCTGCTGGCCCGCGCGGGGGTCAACATCCGCACGCTGACGATAGCGGATACGCAGCAGTTCGGAATCCTGCGGCTGATTGTTTCCGATTGGGAAAAGGGCCGGGAACTGCTGCAACAAGCCGGGTATGTGATCAACGTGACCGAGGTGGTGGCGGTGGAAGTGGAGGACCGCCCCGGCGGCCTGGCCTACTTGCTGGAAACGCTCGAGCCGAGCGGCGTGAATATCGAATATATGTACGCCTTCACGTTCGGGCGGGAAGAGCGGGCGGTCATGGTCTTCCGGTTCGACCGTGCGGATGTGGCCATCGAGCATCTGCGCGCGGCCGGTGTCAACGTGCTACCGGACGTCGGACTGTGACCATCTCGCGGATGATCGCGGAGCAGATGGAACATGCTTCGTGGATCCGCCGCATGTTCGAGATCGGCATCCAGCTACGCAAGGAGCGCGGGGCGGAGAACGTCTTCGACTTCACGCTGGGCAACCCCGACGTGGAGCCTCCCGAGGCGGTGATCGCGGCACTACGGCGCGTGGTGGCGGAAAACCGCCCGCGCAGCCACGGCTACATGCCCAACGCCGGCTTTCCCGAGGTCCGCGCGGCCATCGCCAAACGCCTGGCGGAGCGCACCGGAGTGGCTTTTACCGGCGAAGACGTGATCATGACGGTGGGCGCCGCCGGGGCCATCAACACGGTGCTGAAATCGATTCTCGACCCCGGCGACGAAGTCATTGTCCTGAACCCTTACTTTCCCGAGTATCGTTTCTATATCGAGAATCACGGCGGGCGCGTGGTAACGGTGGAAACCGGCGCGAGCTTCCAGCCCGACATCGGGCGCATCGCCGCCGCGCTGACGCCGCGCACCAAGGCGCTCATCCTGAATTCCCCGAACAACCCGACCGGCGCGGTGTACGGCGCGGAGGTGCTGCGCGAGCTGAACGCGATCATCCGCGAGCCGGCGCTGGCGATCAGCGACGAACCCTACCGCCCGCTGATCTTCGACGGCGCCGAACCGCCCGAGACGCTGAGCATCATCGGCCGCGCGGTGTTGGCGTGGTCGTGGTCGAAGGCCATGGCGGTGGCGGGCGAGCGGATCGGCTACCTGGCCATTCCGCCGCACTTGCCGGAAGCCGCGGCGCTGGTCAACGCCTGCACGTTCGCCAACCGCATCCTCGGCTATATCAATGCGCCGGCGATCTGGCAATGGGTAGTGGCCGAAGTCCCCGACGCCGCCGTGGATGTGGGCCCATACCAGGCCAAGCGCGACCTGCTGTGCGACGCGCTGACCGCGATGGGGTACGACGCGCCGCGCCCGCAAGGCTCGTTCTACGTGTTCCCCAAGACGCCGATTCCCGACGACCTGGCGTTCATCCGGTTGCTGCAAGACGAGGGGATACTGGCGGTGCCCGGCTCGGGGTTCGGACGCGGCGGCTACATGCGGCTGTCGCTGACCACGCCGCGCAGCGAAATTGAGCGGGCGCTACCGGGGTTTGAGAGGGCGATTCGCAGGGCGCGCGGGTGATTTTTCGACGCGGAGACGCGAATTTCGACGCGGAGACGCCGAGACACAGAGAAAAACGCGGAGAAAAATTAAGAGGGAAATTGGGGGCGTGCGGGGATTGGAGATTTACACTGCTGGAACGGAGGATTTGAGAGCGCGGAGTCAGCGGAGATAAAAGATAGTGCGGGCGAGAGGAAAAGCGGACGATGAGTTCTCTGGCTTTCACATCCATCACCAATTTCATCCTCGCCGCCGAAGCGCTTTTCCTGGCCAGCATCCTGGCCGGAATTCCGAAGGCGCGCTTTTCGGCTGCCTGGTACTGGACCGGAACGCTGCTGTTGCTGGGCGTGGGCGCGTTGATCGGCGGGATCGACCACGGATTTATCGAGCCGTCCAACCAGCCACGCTATTTCATCCAGCGGGCCGACTGGATCGTATTGGGAACCATGACATTCTGCGTTCTGGCGGCCACGGCAAAGCAGTTCTTCCCGCCCCGAGTTCAACGCATGGTCCTGGTTCTCGGGGCCATCCAATTCGTGGCGAACACGATTGTTGTCCTGCTCGTCGACAGTTTCCTGGCGGTCGCCCTGAATTACGCGCCAGTGATGATTCTGCTGCTGAGCATGAACTCCATCAGACTGAAGAGTGGCGCCGGCTCATGGCAAATGAGTGCGGGAATCCTGGTCCTGTTCGCGGCCACGGGGATTCAGGTATTGGGTGTGGACTACTTCAGCCCGGTAGATCACGACGGCCTTTATCACCTGGTGACCATGATCGGCGTACTCTTCCTATACGTCGGCGGAAGGAGATTGAAGGGGTATACGGACGGGGCAAAAAGGGGACAGACGCATTTCTTACCGAACCCGTGACAGGACTGAAATCGGGGACGGCGCGGGGGAGAGACAAGACCACGATTCAGCCGGTACAATATGGATACCGAGGGCCCTTAGCTCAGCGGTTAGAGCAGCGGACTCATAATCCGTTGGTCGAAGGTTCAAATCCTTCAGGGCCCACCAGTTCCTGCAACGATTTCTTTCCGATTCGCGGGAAAACTCTCCGGGTGAGTTGGGCGACTTCGGATGCGAAACTCCGATACCTCTTGAATTGTGGCCGAAGCCGTGGGAAAATACCGCCATAGGATTTCCAGGCCGGAAATCCGGGCCATATGATGTTGAAGGAAAAACCGACGCCGCCTTTCGATCCCAAGATGTTCCTGGCTAAGGTCGGGGCGGGCCGGAAAATCATGGACTACCGGCAGGGCGAGGCGGTCTTTTCGCAGGGCGACCATGCGGACGCCGTTTTTTATCTCCAGAAAGGCAAACTCAAGCTCACCGTCGTCTCCGACCAGGGCAAAGAGGCGGTCATCGCCATTTTGGAGGCGGGAGACTTCTTCGGCGAGGGTTGCCTGGCCGGGCAGATCAAGCGTATGGCCACGGCCACCGCAATGACCGACTGCGCGGCCGCGCGGCTGGAGAAACCCGAAATGATCAAGGTGCTGCACGAGGAGCCGGTTTTTTCGGAGATGTTCCTGCGGTATGTGCTCTCCCGCAACATTCGCATTGAGGAAGATCTGGTCGACCAGCTTTTCAACTCCAGTGAGAAACGGCTGGCGCGCGTGCTTCTCCTGCTGGCGAACTTCGGGAAGGAAGGCCGACCGGAGCCGGTGATCCCCAAGATCAGCCAGCAAATGCTGGCCGAGATCATTGGCACTACGCGCGCCAGAGTCAACTTTTTCATGAACCGGTTCCGCAAACTGGGCTTCATCGAATATAACGGCGGACTGCACGTTCACAGTTCGTTGTTGAATGTCGTGCTGCACGACTGACAACCCCGGACTCGGGTTTCGAACTGGTTGACCGCCCAGGTGTGCAGTTTTGGATAGACAACCAGATAATAGAACCTTAAACTGCCTCTCAGGACTGTAACTGTCTCCGGCGAGGAGTTACGTGCCAATATGACCTCACAAACTAACGTTCGTCACAGCATTCGCCCGCTGAACGTGTTCAGCTTCTGCGGCCAGCCCATTGCGGCGCCGCGCCACGAGTATTACCCGGCAACCAGGGATCTGCCGGCGTGTCCGCAGTGCAAGCGCGCGCGCGATCAGGTCGCGCTGGTGCTTGCCGGATCGACATCGAGGGCCAGGGCCAGGACTGAGAAATAGTCCGGAAGCCCAAGCCGTCAGCCACATTCCGTCTCGCCGGCGTAGCAAGAGCGCGACTTGCGACGCGTTGGTCGCCCCCGCGTTGGCCGTTCCCGGTGTTTCTCCTGTAGAATCGAAGTTACCCTTCTTTTTCATGCCCGAGACATTCGAGCAGCTTCTCGATCGCGCCGCTTCGGCATTCGGAATCGATCCGGGTTTTTGGGACATCTGGGGCCGTCACCACACCACCACCACGGAAGCCAAGCAGGCCATTCTGCGCGGTCTGGGATTTGCCGCGGACAATCCGGAAGAACTGGAGCGATCGCTGGCCGCGCTCACGCGCCGGGAGTGGGAGAGGCTGCTGCCGCCGGCGGTGGTGGCCCGCGAATCGGCCGAGACGGAACTGCTTCTCAACGTGCCCGCGGAATTGCTGGGACACCGCGCACAAATTGCGATCCGCCGCGAGGACGGTTCTACGGCCGGGTTCGAGCGGAACCTGTGGGAGCTTCCGCAAACCGCCCACATCGAAATGGATGGCCGCACGTGGGTGCGGAAACAGGCGCGCCTGCCCATCAGCCTGCCGCTGGGCTATCACGACATAACCGTGAAGCTGAGCGGCGCGAGCGCGGCGACGCGCTACATCGTGACGCCGGACAGGGCCTGGACGGACCCCCACCTGGGCCGCGGCGGCCGGGCGGCGGGCGTGGCCGTGAGCCTCTACGGAGTGCGCTCGGCCCGCAATTGGGGATGCGGCGATTTTGGCGACCTGCTGGAGGTGGTGGACTGGGCGGCGGAAGATCTAGGCGCCAGCTTCGTGGGGCTCAACCCGCTGCACGCCATACACAACCGGCGCCCCTTCAATACCAGCCCGTATCTTCCGAATTCGAGCTTCTACCAGAACTTTCTGTACCTCGATGTCGAGAGCATGGCGGACTACGCGGGCAACCGCCGGGCGCTCGGATTGCGCCAGACGCCGGAGGTTTCGGCCGAGATCGAGGCGCTGCGCGGCACGCCGTTCGTGGAGTACGAGCGGGTAAGCGCGCTGAAGCTGCGGTTTCTGAAGCTGCTGTTCGCCGGGTTCCTGCGAGAGTGGCGGCAAGGCTCGGCGCGGGCGCGGGAGTTCCAGGTGTTTCTGGACCGCGAAGGCGACCTGCTGGAGCGATTCGCCACCTACTGCGCGCTCGACGAGCACCTGCACCAGCGCGACCCGGCAGTGTGGGTCTGGACCGAATGGCCCGGCCCGTATCAAGACCCCTCGTCGGAAGAAACGCGCGCATTCCGCAAGAAACACTGGCGGCGCGTGATGTTTTACCAATATCTCCAGTGGCAAATCGACATCCAACTGCACCGCGCGCAGCAGAGGGCCCGCGCCCGCCATCTTTCCATCGGCCTGTATCACGATCTGGCGCTGGCCGTGGACCGCTTCGGCTCGGATCTGTGGGGGTACCGCGACTTTTATGTGCCGGGCTGCCGCGTGGGATCGCCGCCCGACAATTTCTCTCCGAGGGGCCAGGACTGGGCGTTTCCGCCGCCCAACGCGATTCGGCACCGCGAAGACGGATACCGGCTGTTTGCCGAATCCATCCGTAAGAACTGCCGCCACGGCGGCGCGCTACGCATCGACCACGTGATGCGGCTCTTCCGGCTGTACTGGATTCCCGACGGGTTCGACGCCTCGCACGGAGCATACGTTCGGAAACTCTCCGAGGATTTTCTGCGCATCCTGGCGCTGGAGAGCGTCCGCAACCATGTGGTGGTAGTGGGAGAAGACCTGGGGACGGTGGAACCCGCCGTGCGCGACACGCTGGCGCGCTTCGGCATCCTCAGTTGCCGGGTGTTCTATTTCGAGAAGAACGAGCGCGGCGAGTTCCGCCGGTACGAAGAATATCCGCGGCAGGCGCTGGTTTCCTCAACCACCCACGACCTGGCGACGCTGGCCGGCTTTTGGGTGGGGACCGACATAGAGGCCCGCCGCCGCACCGGCATGATCGACGAACCGGGCTACCGGTCGCAAATCGAGAGCCGCGCGCGCGACAAACAGAAGATGCTGGATGTGCTCGCGGAGACGGGATTGTTGCCGCCCGACCTCGCCCGCGCCGCCGCCGAATACCCCGAGCTGAGCGGCGAGTTGCACAATGCCATCGTGGGATTCCTGGCGCTCACGCCGTCGCAGCTTCTGGCCATCAATCAGGAGGACCTCACCAAGGAACTGGAGCAGCAGAACCTGCCCGGGACCACCTGGCAGTATCCCAATTGGGGAAGGAAGATGCGGCTCAGCGTGGAGCAGTTACGATCGGACGCGCAGGCCCGCGGGTTCACGGCCATGTTCGCCAATTGGATTGTGAAGTCGGGAAGGCGGAACCAGGCGGCGGAGTAGTGCGGGTCTCCGCTCCCCACCCGGCATTGGCGTTATTGTCTCCAGGCATTAACCTTTGAGACTATTTAAGGTCATTAACTGGATTTACAATTGCCAGGGGAGCGATTTCATGTCTTGGGAGCAATGACATGACACGTCGGAAAACTGCAGCCGCAGTATGCCTGGCGGTGATATGCGGCGGGGCAGTCCTATGGCTGGCATTGAACGAAAGAGCGACGCACTGGAAGCTCGCTGAGGCTGCGAGGCTATACCGCGCACGCGCCGAGCACGGAGACACGGACGCTCAATACCGGCTCGGCTCCGCGTACTACTACGGCAAAGGCGTGCCACAAGATTACGCGGAGGCCCTCCGCTGGTATCGTAAATCCGCCGGCCAAGGTCTCGCGAAAGCTCAATATGCCCTGGGCTACTGCTATCTTCACGGCCAAGGAGTGCCTCAGGATAGCGCCGCGGCTGTCCGGTGGTACCACCAAGCCGCCGATCAGGGCTATCCGCCGGCTCAATGCGGACTCGCCTCCGCGTACTACCTCGGCAAGGGAGTGCCTCAGGACTACGCCGAGGCTTTTCGCTGGTACCACAGAGCCGCCGATCAGGGTGACGCAACGGGTCAGAGCGGCCTTGGTTACATGTATGGTCGCGGCAAAGGCGTGCCGCGGGATTACGCCGAGGCCGCCCGTTGGTGGCTCAAAGCCGCCGAGCAAGGAGACGCGGAATCTCAGTCCTGCCTCGGCTATGCGTATCGCTGGGGCCGGGGAGTGCCTCAGAACTATGCCGACGCTGCCCGCTGGTACCGCAGGGCCGCCGAACAGGGCGACGCGGTGGCGCGGTGGTATCTGGGCCGCGCGTATCAGCGGGGTCAAGGAGTCCCGCGGGATTACGTTGAGGCTGTCCGTTGGTATCTGAAATTTGCCGGACCATGCGCCCTGCGCTGCATGCGTCGCATGGGCTGGACGTCCTTCGTCGCACTCTTGTTGGCTGTTGTGGCCCTCGTGGTGCCTGAACGGCGCTGGAGACGTGCGCGGTGGTTGCCGTGGGCGCTGTTGTCCGGCTCCGGTGCGGCATATGTGCTCCACTCGGTGTCAGGGTCGTATTGGAGCGGGTCAAGGCGCGTTCTCGTCATCGCCATTTTCGCAACGCTCTCGGCGGTGTGCGCGCTCACAGCGGTGATCTCAGCCGTGCGTGAGAGGAAGCACGGCATGGACCCGGGCCAACCACCGACCATACCGAAGGGGACCACGGGCAGCCCTGCGTAGTACGTTGTCGCGGCTCCGTTCACCTGCGAACTTCCCTCGGATCGTCCATGCGGGGGCTCGGTCGCCCGCTGCGCGATTCGTGGGCGGTGGCGGGGTCGAAAATGCGCTGGTCCACGGGGAGGGCCCGGTAGCGGGCCGCATCCGGGCGGGAAGCGAAACAGTCGCTCAAGTCGGACGCCGTTCCGTCGAAGAGATTCAGCGGCGGCACATGCAACAGCCGGAAAATGGTCTTGAGCAGGCCGGGGAAGCTGGTGTTGATGTGCGAGACGTAGTTCTTCTTGAACCAGGGACCGGCGCAGAGCAGGACCGTGCGGTGCGCGTCGATGTGATCGACACCGCCTTGCGCATCGTCCTCGGTGATGAAGACCGCCATCTGGTTCCACCATTTCGTGCCCGAGAGATATTCCAGAATGCGGCCCAGCGCCAGATCGTTGTCCGCCACGAACGATTCCCGGTAGGGATAGCCGTCCTCGGGACGTGCGTCGGCCATGTGGTCGTTGGGTAGATGGATGAACAGGAATTGCGGCAGGTCCGCGCCCGTGTCGACGTACTTTTCCGCGATCTCATGGATGAACTGCGAGGCGCGATATTGGTCCGGGATGTTCATGTTGAAGCCCGGATACTGGCGCGAGGTGTTACGGTAGAGCGGCTCCGGCATGGGCACATTGGTGAGAAAACGGGCGCCGGTGGGTTCGAGATCGGCGTCTTCGTCGACCCCCGCCAGCTCGAATCCTTCGCCGAAGTTATAGAAAGACACGCCATGCCGCGCAAAATGGTGCCAGATGGTGCCGCCCTCGAGTTGTTCCTCGGGGTGCACGGAGGCAGCCGCGCCGGCGAACAGGAGCCGGCCGGGTGCGGCGCCCAGCCGAAAGTCCTTTTTCTCGCTGTAGGCCGCCAGCAGCGAGCTTTCGGTCCAGGCGTTGGGATACGAGCCAACCAGCCAGTGGTGCCCGTCGACGCTGACGTCCGAATCGGCGTAGAAGTTGTCGCTGAAGCTCCACTGGCGCGCCAAGGCGTGGTGATTGGGAGTGACTGGGAGGTCCCTGATGCTGAGCCGCTTGCCCTGGCCGTCGAGATAACCGCGGCTGCCAAACCGCGCCATTTGGGGCGATCCCATGGCGCGCCCGTTGGAAGCCTCGCGGATGTCTCCGAAGACTTCGTCGTAGGTGCGGTTCTCTTTCACAATGAGGACCACGTGGCGGATGCCATCGGGTAACGCCCGCGGCGCGTCGGCGTGAGGGACGAACCCATTGGCTTGGCTGACGAACGCCGTGTGCGCCGCCAACTCCTCCACGCGCGGGAGCGGAAAGACGGAAATCGAGCCCTGGCGCAGTTCGTGGGGAAGAACGCCGCCGAACGACGCCCATAAGTACTCGTTCGGCCCAACCCCATTGCCTTTGGCGTTGGCGACGAATACGGTGTCGCGATCCATGGCCACGCGCGTGGGAAACCAGCCCGCGGGAAAGTGCGCAAGCACCCGCCGCTGGCGCGTATCGACGACGGCGACGGCATTGATTCCCGCTTCGGCCACCAGCAGCCAGCCGGATTTCTCGTGGTATGCCATCCCGATGGGCAGCACGCCGCGCAGCGTTTCGAGGCCCGGAATGCGAATCGGAATCTCGGCTTCCACGCGGTTGGCGGCGGCATCGATCACGGTGATGGAATCGTCGTTGGCGTTGGAGACGAATACCTTCCCGGCGGCGGCCACGATGCCCGACGGGCTGCTTCCGCCGTAGCTGTGTTCGCCGAAGGGAATTCCCGTGCGGATGAAGGTCTCCACCTTGGGCGCGGCGGGAGTGGAAACGTCCACCACGCAAACCGAATTGGACTCGAGCACATTCGGATCGCCCAGGCCGGGAACCATGACCGGGCCGCGCGCGGTCTGGCGCTCGACGCCCGCGGCAGCCTCGGCGCTGGGGAATCCGAAGGCCGGGAACGGCAGGCCGGTGGCCCGCGCTTGTTGCGGGTCCGCTCCGGGGATGGCCCGGTATTCGAACATGCCGAGGTTGGTGACGTAGAGCGTGCGCCGGTCGGGGGAAAGCGCCAGAGCGAAGGGCAGCCGGCCAACCCGCACCGACGCCAGCACGTGCCACGACCGCGCGTCAATCACCGCCACGCGAAAATTGGCCTGGTCCACGGCATAGAGGATATTGCGTTCGGCGTCGAAGGCCAGGTCGCCGGTGTAACTGTCGTCGAAGCCGCCCTGGTTGAGGTCGATCACGCGGCGCCGCTGGCTGGACCAATCGAACAGGCTGATGCGTCCGGAATTGCCTTCGGAGGCAAACACGGCGTGCTCGCCGGAGAGCGCCAGTCCCATGAACACGCTGCGCCAGTCGCGGGCGTCGAATTCGTCGAGCGAATCGATGGAGCGGGCCACCAGGGAGCGCACGTCCCAGCCGCTCCCCTTACCGCGCTCCATCACCGTCAGGGAATTCCGGCCTGGCCCTCCGTTGGCGGTGACCACCGTTCTGCCCGAGGCGCTCACCACTAGCCCAAAAGGGCCGGAGCCGGTCGAGTGCTGCTCTCCCAGCGGAGTGATGATGCGGCCGCCGGGAAGAATCGACGAGGCGGGGGTGCCCACTGGGCCCCGCAAAGCTGGGCGTAGGCCGGCCGGCGCGGAGTAGGTCTGTGCAGCGACGGGGAGGCTGAACGTCAGAAGCGCCAACGAGAAGCGCCAGGCGGCGGGCACTTCTCCATCATACCCGCCGGAAACCGAAACCGCGTCATCTTGGATTCCCGATGGCGAAGAATGCCACGGTGCGACCCTATATCAAAACTACCCGAAGAGACCCCTTATCATTAGTGAGGCCCGCCACTTGCGGAACCGCTCCAAGCAGGTGTAAAAGGGGGTGCGACTTGGCACGCGAAATGCTCGTAGGTTATCCTAAGGACAGGGTTCGTGGCGTCGAGGGTGTGGTTGGAGATGCGCGCGCACCTCAGCCATTGGACCAGAGGGTAGAGGGAAACCGTCCCAGGAGGAGACTAATGGCATCCAGTATTGCAAGGGGGGCGCCCCAGAAAGCATTGGAAGACCCACTTGCGTTTCTGTCGTGCTCGATCATCGCGGAGTACAAAAAGGGTCAGCTTATCTACGACCAGGACCAGCCTTCCACCAGCATCTATCTCGTGATCGAGGGAAAGGTGAAGGTCTCGCGGATGAAGGATGACGGCCGGCAGGTAGTGGTGGACATCTACCAGCCCGACGAGTTTTTCGGTGAATCGGCTCTCCTGAATCTTCCACACCGGTCCGAACAGGCCGTGGCTCTCGACAACACCAGGCTGATGGGCTGGTCGGCCGCGGAAATCGAGGACATGGTGGCGAAGCGTCCGCGGCTGGCGGTGGCGCTGCTGCAAATCCTGACCAAGCGCTCGATCGATTTCACGGACCGCATAGAGAGTTTTTCGGCGGACAATATCGCGCGGCGGCTGGCCCGCTCGCTGATCCGATTTGCCGGGCGTCAGGGGACGCGCTCGGACGACGGATCGGCCCGCATGGCGCCGCTCACGCACGAGTTGCTGGCGCAATACGTCGGCACCTCGCGCGAGATCGTGACGCATTACATGAACCAGTTCCGGAAAGAGGGTTACCTGCAGTACTCGCGGAGGGGCATCGTCCTCGATCACAATGCTCTCGGGGAGTGGCTGCGGCAGAGCGCGTAGTATTGTGGGGCGGACCCCCTGGTCCGCGGCCGACGCCCCCGTCGGCCGGTCGCGATTGTCATGCGAAGAGCGGGTCAAGGGTGACCCGCGCGGACCAGGGGGTCCGCCCCACCGTCAAAACGCGGTCCGCGCCGATTGCGCGGTCCCCGCGGAATTGGCGATCTGGACTTGGAAAGCGCCAATCTGCGATGGGTTTCCCGTCACCGGAAAGACGGCCGTCAGCAGAAACACGCCGCCCAGACCCGAATTCTGAAAATAGCTCGAAAAACTGGCCGTGGCGTTGGTGCTAATCGCTCCTGGTGCAATAGCGTTGCCGGCGGCGTCGAAGAACGTGAAGGCAAGCGGGCCGGCCGAGTGCGTGTTGTCGAAGCCCGTTACTTGCACTTCGACGCCGGCCGCGGACCGCACTCCCTGGACCAAAGTGGTTCCCACGGTGGTGGGCAGAATGGCGATAGTTTGCTGGGCCGTCACCCCGCCTAACTGCGCGGTGAAGGTCAGCGTGCCCGCCGTGGTGCCGGTCTGAAAAGGCGCGGTGGGTTGGGCGCCGAAGTGTCCCTGGGTATCGCCGGGCGAGACGGTGAAGGCGGCCGTTCGCAATCCCGACGCGAACACGATGGCGGCATCGTCCGGGAGCCCTGGGCCAGGCTGGAAGTCGAGCGTCAGCGTTCCGCTCCCGCTGGTCTTGGATGCTGCGTCGAGCGTGACGGTGACCGCTCCCTGTAGGTCGCTCAGGGCCTGCGGAAGGTTGATCGAGAGGACCGGGTTGGGCAGGGGCGGCTGGATGCCCGTCCCGGTCAAGGCGTAGGTGGTGTTGCCAATGACGAGTGAGCCGCCGCGGACGCCCGTGGCGGTGGGAGTGAACTGGACATAGAAGTTGGCGCTCTGGCCGGGCTGGAGCGCCAGGCCGCCTGGGGCGGCACCGCTCAGGCTGAAATCGCCGGCCGGAACGGCGATGGCCGGCACCGTCAGGACCACGGTTGTCTGGTTCAGAACGGCGAGATGGCGCGCGAGGCTGACACCGAGCACGACCGAGCCGAAATCCACCGGGCCGGCGCCGATCGGCTGGATCCCCGCGCCCGCGTCCACTTCGTAAGTCAACTGCAGGCCCGTCCCAATCAGCGTGTAAGTTTGGCTGCCAATGACGAGCGAGCCGCTGCGGGCGCCCGTGGCCGTGGGAGTGAACTGGACATAGAAGTCGGCGCTCTGGCCGGGCTGGAGCGCCAGGCCGCCAGGGGCAGCGCCGCTCAGGCTGAAGTCGCCGGGTGGAACGGAGATGGCCGCCGCCGTCAGGACAATGGCCGACTGGTTGGCAACGGCGAAATGGCGCGCGACGGTGAAACCGAGCTCGACCGAGCCGAAATCCACCGGGGCGGCGCCGAGCGGTTGGAGACCCGCGCCCGCGTCCACTTCGTAGGTCAACTGCGCGCCCGCCCCCACCAGCGCGTAGGTTTGGTCGCCAATGACGAGCGAGCCGCTGCGCGAGCCCGCGGCCGTGGGGCTGAAACGCACATCGAAAGCGGCGCTCTGGTTGGGCTGGAGCACCGTGCCGCTGGGCGCGACGCCGCTCAAAGCGAAATCGCCGCCGGCAACGGCGATGGCCGGCACCGTCAGGGCTACCGTCATCTGGTTCACGGCCACGAAGTGGCGCACCGCGCTGGAACCGAGCTCGACCGAGCCGAAATCCACGGGAGCCGAGCCCAGCGGCTGGAGACCCGCTCCCGTATCCACCTCGTAAGTCAGCCGCGGCAGCACAGTGGCGAGCAGCAAAAGCGAAACTCCGTCCGACAGCAGCGGGGCGCTGTAGGAACCGGCGTCCGGCGCGAGAAAAGTCACGGTGAAATCCACGGCCGCCTGCGGGTTGAGCGCGACTGGAAGCGCCGGCCCGTTTAGCGTAAACCCGGCGCCCGCCACCGACAGCACCGTCACCTTGGCCGCGGCGCTGGAGGTGTTCCGCAAACGAAAGTGGGCGGAGGCCGCCTGGTTCGGGTAAACCGCGCCTAAACTGTAGACGGCCGGCGCCGGCTGCTCCGCGCTGCCGTTCACCACGAACAATTGAAACTGCCCATAACACGCGGGCGCGAGCGAAGCCGCGAGCAGCAGCACGCGCAGTGATCGTCGCCAACCGCTCCCTAACGGTCGCGGCTCGGATGTGCTTTCGGAGCCGCGACCGTTAGGGAGCGGTTGGCGCAGTTCCCGTGTGTTCATGGCTTGCCCACCGTGATGGCCGGTGTCCCGATGGACAGGGTGACCGTGGGAGCGGGCGCCGTGGTGCTCCCCGACCTTCCGGCCACCAGGATTGCCGCCGCCGCTCCGCCGCCCGCCAGCACGGCCACCGCCGCCACCGCGATCCACTTTCTATGTCCGTGGGAGCTGCCGGCCTTGGCGGGGTGCCCTCCGGTCCCCGCCCCGCTGCCCGGCTCGGCAATGTACTGGAATGACGCTATGCCGGCGCGCGCCTGCTCCTTGGACGCCACGACGAGAATCATGAAACGTCCAGAAGTGCGATTGAACTGCAAGCCACGCACGCTGGCATGTCCATGGATGTCCGTGACCGCCACGTCCGTGTGTATGTTATTGGCGAAGATGCCGCCGGGGCCCTCTTCGGGCAGGTGAAAACTGACGGCCGCGCCTTCCACGGGCTGGCCGGTCTCATCGGTGACTTCGACGGTGAGCGGGCGCGTGCTGCGCGACCCCGGAGCGTGCACCACCCCCTCGCCCTCGACGACGCTGATCTGAAGAATGGCGACTTGAGCCGTCGCCGTGCAGCCGAGCGCCAGGACGAACGCCGCTGCGGGAAGGGCTCTAAAGATGTGTCTCAAGCCAACTAGTGGCGCAGTCAGCCGGACTTTCTCGCCAAAATAACGGTAATGTTGTCCGGGCCTCCGGCTTCCTTGGCCGCCTCGATCAAGCGGCGGCAGGTTCCTTCGAGAGTCCAGCCATCCGGCCCGCCGCGCAGGATCCGCTCGATGTGATCCGCATCCAGCACGCCGTGCAGCCCGTCGCTCGAAATCAGCACCAGCGCGCCCACCTTCAAGGGCACGCCATAGTAGTTGACGGACAGCGGCGTGCTGGCTCCAATGGCCATGGTCAGCACGTGCCGCATGGGATGATTGCGGAGGCTCTCCTCGTTGAGGCCGAGCGGCCGGCCCACTTCGTTGACCCAGGTCTGGTCGTCGGTGATGGCCCGGAAGCCGTTGTCATCCAGCAGATAGGCGCGGCTGTCTCCCACACTGGCGATGAAGAGGCCTTCCCCGGTTTCGAGCGCTACCACCAGAGTGGTGCCCATGCCTTCCAGGCTGGAGTCGTTCTGCGCCGCCTGCACCACGCGGCGGTTGGCCTCCTCGACAGCCTTCAGCACCACCTGGGAATCCCGGTGCTGGGCCTCGAGCACCACTTCCGCCACCGTATCCACGGCCAATTGCGATGCCCGCTCGCCGGCCCTGGCTCCGCCCATCCCGTCCGCCAGCACGTACAGTCCCAGCTCCGGTTTGATCAGGCAGTAGTCTTCATTATTCGCTCTGACGCAGCCTTGGTCCGACAACGCGAAGGCTTCCAACATTCCCGCTACTCCCTTCAGGCGCCCAGCTATACGCTCAAACTGTAACACGCGGGTAGCCGTGCTTGTAACCGCAATTTTACCCGATGGCAGGCGGTAAAATGGTGCTACTTTCCCGATGCTCTGGAAACGTCTCAAGCTGACGCTCGAAATGATCAAGTTCGAGCATTCGGTTTTCGCGCTGCCGTTCGCCCTCACCGGGGCTCTGCTGGCATTCCGCGAGGGCCGCGCGAGCGGCGGGGAAATTGCGCGCAAGCTGCTTTGGATCGTGGTCGCGATGGTGTGCGCCCGCTCGGCAGCCATGGCGTTCAACCGGCTAGTCGATTTCGACATCGACGCGCGCAACCCGCGCACCAGGATGCGCCACCTGCCCACCGGTCTGCTGTCTCGCGGTTTTGCCTGGGGTTTCGTGGCGGCGGCATCGGCCCTCTTCTTCCTGGCCGCCGGTGAACTGAACCGGCTGTGCCTGCGCTTGGCGCCGGTGGCGCTGGGCACGGTGTTTTTCTATTCCTTCACCAAGCGGCTCACCTCCTTCTCGCACCTGGTGCTGGGGTTGTGCCTGGGAATCGCGCCCGCCGCCGCCTGGATCGCCGTGCGCGGCTCGCACGACCCCCGCAACCGCAGGCACACCGCCGCGGTGACTTTCTGGACCGGCGGTTTCGACGTCATATATTCCTGCCAGGATTACGAATTCGACATTGCCGAAGGTCTCTTCACCCTGCCGCGTGTTTTGGGCATCGCCGGAGCTTTATGGGCCGCGCGGGCGATGCACGCGCTGATGGTGGTCTGCCTGCTGGCCCTGGTCTGGAGCCTGCACCTGGGGGCACTGGCGCTGGCCGGAGTCGGCGCCATTGTGGCGCTGCTGGTTTACGAGCACAGCCTGGTGAAGCCCCACGACCTTTCGCGCGTCAACGCCGCTTTCTTCACCATGAACGGCTATGTCAGCGTGCTATTCTTTTTATTCTGGGCTGCCGATATACTCCTCCTCAAACCGGGTGCCTGAAGTATGCAAGTGGTAATCGACGATTCCCGTCTTGTCCCCATCCGCGGCCAGGTTGAGGCGGGTGAGCGGCTCTCTTTCGACGACGGCATCGCGCTCTACCGCACTCCGGACATCCTGGCGCTCGGCTACCTGGCCAACCTGGTGCGCGAACGGCTCCACGGCAACGTCGCCTTTTTCAACGTGAACCGCCATATCAACCCCACCGACGTCTGTGTGGCCAGTTGCCGCCTGTGCGCATTCGGCAAGCGCGTGCGCGATCCCAAGGCCTACACCATGTCGCTCGAAGAGGTGTGGCAGCGCGCCGGCGAGGGCTGGAGCGAGGCGGTCACCGAGTTCCACATCGTGGGCGGCCTGCATCCCGAGC
>Ga0326727_10012642_pt1 | contig 19132 bp, 20 predicted proteins | sample MB2enrmetagenome_FD_207643 | JGI IMG/M metagenome (GOLD analysis project Ga0326727, IMG submission 207643) | Lab enriched peat soil microbial communities from McLean, Ithaca, NY, United States - MB29MY | ecosystem: Environmental > Terrestrial > Soil > Wetlands > Peat | place: USA: New York...
TCACTCTTCGCTCGTCACTACTTTCCAGGTCTCTGGGCCAGGAGATCAAAAAAGCCTTGTTCGATTTCCTTGAGCTGGGTTTCGAGGGTCAGGTCGGTTGAACCCAATTCCGTTTCCAGCATGCAGCGCCCCGGCCCGAGCGCGGCGTCGCCAATCAATTCCGGAAGCAATTTCAAGTCAGGCTGGGAGGAGAAGAATTCCCGCCAAGCCTGAATCTGATCGGGGTGAACCCGCAGCCGGGCGCGCGTGCCGGCGGCAACGTTGTCAAGCCCCACGCGCACGACTCCCGCCAGAAGCAGAGGGTCAACCTGCGCTTCCCGGTGCAGAATCTTCCGGGCAATCGCCAGGGCCAAACTCACCACTTCCGCTTCCACGCGATGGAAGTAGGTTTCGCGCTCGTGGGCAAAATCGCGAATCGCCTGAACCAGCGTTTGCCGCTCGCCTGCCACCTTTTTATCAAAGTCCGCCCGGCCCTGCGCCACCCCTTCGTCCCGGCCCTCCTTGCGGGCGCGTGCTTCCCGCGCGCGAATCTGATCTTCGCTGACCGGCGGAGGACCGGCCGACCGGGCGTCGGGAGTCCACAGGCGCTCCAGGGTGGAAGGGCTGCCGCCGGGCGAAGGCGGCTTGGCCGCGGCGCCGGGAACCAGCGGAGGCGGGTAAACATACGCTTGCGCCTGCGGCTCCGCATTGTGGGTGGGAGGGTTAGGCTCAGACAACATACGCGTCATCCCCAAAGCTCTTCAGAGTCAATTTCCCTTCCGCTTCGAGCTTGCGTGCCGACTGCACGATTTCCTGCTGGGCCGCGGTCACTTCCTTGGAGCGCACCGGCCCCAGCGCCTCCATGTCCTCTTTCAACATCTGCGAAGCGCGCGAGGACATGGTTTTGAAAATGTGATTCTTCATGTCCTCGGAGGATCCCTTGAGGGCCAGCGCCAGCGTCTTCTTGTCCAGGTGGCTCAAAAGCTCGCGCATACTGCTCTCCGGTATGGAAAGAAAATCCTCGAAGGTGAACATCAAATTGCGGATGCTGAGGGCCAGCTTGGGATCGTCCTGCTCAATCGCCTCGAGAATGGTTTTGGCGGTGTTGGGCTCGACCCGGTTGAGCATGTCGCTGACGGCCTTGACGCCGCCATAAGCGCGCCGGTTCTGTTCTCCCAAGGCCCGGAGTTTCTTGTTGAGCACCAGAGAAATCTTCTGCACCATTTCGGGCGAAAACTGATGCATCTCGGCCAGGCGCCGCACCACCTCGGCGCGCGTCTTTTCGGGCAGGAGCAGGAGAATTTCCGACGCGGACTTCAACCCCATGTGGGCCAGAACCAGAGCAATCGTCTGGGGGTGCTCGCCTTCCACGAACATCACGAGTTGTTGCGGGTCGGCCCTTTGCAGGGAGTCCAGATTGGTGGCGCGGGCTTGCTGATAGCTCTCCACCTGTTCGAGCAGGTGCTTCGCCCCGTCATCCCCGAAGGCTTTCACCAGGAGGCCGCGGGCGTATTCGGCCCCGCCTTGCGCGAGATACTCCTCGGTGACCGTCAAGCGATAGTATTCCTGGAGGATTTGGGCGCCGGTTTCCGGAGAAATGTACTCCAGCTCGGAGATCTCCTCGGTGAGCATCTGCAATTCCTCCTGCGGCATGTTTCTATAGACCAGGCTGGCTGCCTCGTCACCCAGGAGGACAAGAAGAATGGCGGCCTTGCGCAAGCCGGTCAAGTTTTGCGCCGGTGAGGGTTTCGCAGTTTCCGTAGCTGCCGTCGTCATTTACCCTCCTGCCGCATCCAATTCTGAATCAGGCGGCTGGCGGTGGCGGGTTCCTTCTTCACCTTATCCAACAAGTTTCGCTTGAGCAGGACGGCTTGTTTGGCTTCGAGCGGTGAATCCCCCAACTGCTGGAGCGAAGCCTCCAGAGCGGAGGCATCATCGACCTTGGTGGCGGGTGTACTGTGGGCAACCCCCGGCAGAGCCTCCCGAGGACCTTTGGCCATTCCCAGTTGATGCGGAAGTTCCTTAAAGGTGGCTACAATCTGGCGCTTGATGGGACGCAGGACCAGCATGTAAATCAGCAAGAAGAGAAGGATGAGTGCGCCGTAGCGGATGACGTTAATCCATTTGTCCACGATCGGCACCACGCGCTCGGTGAGGGTGGGGGGCGCGGGAGTCTCCAGAGGCAGGATTTGAAACGAAAGGTTTTCCACCGCCACTTTGTCGCCGCGCGTGGCATCCACCCCGATTGCCGCGGTCACCAGTTCCTCGATCTGCTTCATCTCCTCGGGCGTTCGCTTGCGGCGCGTTTCCACTTTCTGGCCATTGTCTTCCTTGGTTTCCGTCACGTCGTCCACCAGCACCGCAGCGGTAATGCGTTTCAGCATTCCGGGCGGTTGCACCGTGTGGCGGACGGTCTTGCTGACGGCGAACGTCTTGCTTTCGGAGTGGATGCCCTGCGACTCGGACTCGGGTGGCGGAGCCGGCTTCGCGGCGGGCGTGGCCGCCTTACCGGGGGTGTTGGAGGTGGTTCCGGGAGTGCCTTCCGCGTCGGTTTCGCCCACGCTCTCCTGGGAAATCTGGGAGTTCAGGACCACCGCGCCGTTCGGATCGTAGATTTCCTGCGTGCTGTCACTGGTGGTGAGGTCGTATTCCACGGTGATGTTGGCGCGGGCTTTTCCCTCTCCCACGACGGGTTCGAGGGTGGCGACAACCTTTTGCGCGAGCGCCGTCTCAAATTCCGCCCAATAGCGCGGCCGGCTGGTTGAGCCCCCGCCGCGCGCCAGGATCGGCATCCCCCCATCGGCGTTAATCAGGGTCACGTTTTCCGGCTTCAAGTTGTCCACCGCACTGGCCACCAGGTGCGTGATGGCTTCTTGGGCTTCATCGCCCAGCCGCCCGCCGCGCAGCTTAATGACCACGGAGGCCTTGGCATCGCGTGCCTGCTCCGTGAAGAGCGATTCCTGGGGCATTACGAGGTGTACCCGTGCCGCCTCAATTTCTCCCAGGGTTTGGATGGTCCGCTCGAGTTCGCCTTCCAAAGCCCGCTGGTAGTTCACCTTTTCCGCAAAGTCGCTCCCCGCCCAGTTCGGCTTGTCAAAAAGCTCAAACCCCAGCCGGCCGGTCTGCGGCATCCCTTCCGCGGCCAAATCGAGACGCGCTTTATCAAGTTGGTCGGCGGGAACGCGGATGCCGGTTCCGTCGCTCGTCAGCTCATAGGGGATGTTCTTTTCCGACAACCGCTGCGACAGAGACTGGGCATCCGATGAAGACAGTCCGGAATAAAGCGTTTTGTAGTCAGCCTTATCGAACAGGGTGACGAACCCCCAGATGGTTCCCGCCACGGCCGCAGCCCCCAAGGCCATGGTGATCTTCTGGCGCAAGGTAAGGCCCCGCGCGAAGGCGGTAATTTGATTCGTTACTTGCTCCGCGTTCACGGCCATGGTTTAGCGACCTAACAGGCTGACGAAAAAGTTGTTCGACGCGACGTAGCGGCGGGTTTACCCCGTCATATCTCGATGGCTTTCAATGGCGGATGGCGGCGTAAAGCCGCCTCTACGTCTTGTTTCATCAGCCTCCTAAAACTGCATCTGGGAAACGGTCTGGTACGCCTGCACTATCTTGTTGCGCACCTGCATCATCAACTGAAAAGAGAGATCGGCTTTCTCCACTGCCACCATGGCCGAGTGGAGATCCTGCCCGTTACCTTGCAGAAGGCTTGCCACCTGCTGGTCCGCCCCGGTTTGCACTTCCTGGACTTTGTCCATGGCGCCTTCCAGCGTCTGGAAGAATTCCGACCGGTCGGTGGAAGGCTGGCGGACGTCCAGTTGAACCTTCCCCCAGTCGATTTGCGGTAGACCTGAAATTGTGTTGCCCACAGCCGTGTACCTCCAGCCGAATTCAGGAGTCAGAAGACAGGAGTCAGGAGTCAGGAGCTGGGAGTCAGAAGTGAGAAGGCAGTAGCAAGGCGAACTAAAGCGAGCTATTTCTGCTGCCTCTCTCGAATTCTCTTGCCGCCTCCCGAAGGAACCGGTCTCAGGGCACAGTACTTCTCTATCCTCTGACTCCTGACTGCTGGCTCCTGACTCCCGTTACCGCTACGTCAAAATCTGCAGTGTCTCCGAGATCATTCCTTTGGTGGCCTGCACCGCTGACACGTTCAACTGATAAGCCTGGGCGGCCCCCATCAAATTGACCATTTCTTCCACGGGATTGATATCCGGGAAGGAGACGTACCCGTCGGCGTCCGCATCGGGATGGCCGGGCTCGTAACGACGGATGGCGGGGGCCTGATCCTGGACGACCTTCTCCACCTTGACTCCCCGCGCGTGCAGGTCGCCGAAGCGCGACAAGGTAAGCGCAAACTTGCCCTGGCCGGGCTGCTCCGTGCCAAACACCACCAACTGTTTCTTGTAAGGGCCGCCACCGGGCGTGCTCGTCGTCTCCGCATTCGCCAGGTTGCTGGCCGTCACTTCCGCGCGCTCGCGCTCGGCGGTCAGAGCGGAAGAATTGATATCAAGGACTCCAAAGAGGTTCATAGGTTTATTTCCCTTCGTTGATTGCCGACTGAAGCACATGGATTTCGTTGCGCAGCAGCTCCACACCGGCGCGGTACTGAAGCTGCACGCGTGCCAGGGCCATGGTCTCGCGCTCCAGGCTCACATTGTTGCCGTCGGGGCGCTCGATCAGACCTTTCACATCCTGCACATGGGGTGAGACCTCGGCGCCCTCCAAACGGTGCTCGGCGCGGCGCATCTCGCTTTCAAAGTCAATATCCTGGGTGCGATATCCGGGGGTATCGACGTTCGCCAGATTGCTGGAAACCAGCTCATGACGAAACGTCACCAGATCCAGGAAATGTTCCAGGCGTTGCATGCTGGGGGTTTCAATCCAATTCACGCGGCCCTCCGGGGAGGCAGACCGAATTCGCGAATTTTGTTGCGCACCGTGCGCAGGCTGACGCCCAGCATGCCCGCGGCGCGCGTGCGGTTGCCGCCGGTCGCGTCCAGCGTTTTTTCCAGGAGAGAGCGCTCGAGTTCGCGCAGGGTCAGCCCCGGCTCAATTCCCCCCAACGAGGGGTCATCGGTCTGAAAACCGGCTTCGGGAAGAAGCTCCAGCCCCACCACGGGACCGGGAGCAAGCACCAAAGCGCGGCGCACAAAGTTCTCGAGTTCGCGCACGTTTCCCGGCCAGTCGTAAGCACGCAGCCGCTCCAGGAGTTCCGGCGAAAACCGCACGACCTGCGAGTGGGAGGCCGGCACATACTTGGCAATGAAGTGGTCGACCAGCTCCGGAATATCCTCGCTGTGTTCCCGCAGGGGCGGAAGCGAGAGCGGAATCACATTGAGCCGGAAAAAGAGGTCGGCGCGAAACTTCCCTTCCGCCACCAGGGCTCCCAGGGGGCGGTTGGTGGTGGCGATCACGCGCACATCGATGGGCAGGGGGCGGGTATCGCCCAGCCGGTCGATTTCCCGTTCTTGCAGCACGCGCAGCAGTTTCGGCTGGAGGCTGAGGGGCATCTCGGCAATCTCATCGAGCAGCAAGGTGCCGGTGTGGGCGAGTTCGAATTTCCCGGCCTTGGAGGTCATGGCCCCGGTGAAGGCGCCACGCACATGCCCGAACAACTCGCTTTCCAGCAGCGTGTCAGGAAACCCCGCGCAGTTTACCGCCACAAAGGGCCGCTGGCGGCGCGGGCTGGAGCGATGCACCAGGCGCGCGAGCAGTTCCTTGCCCGTGCCGCTCTCCGCCTCGAGGAGGATGTCCGCGTCGGTGTGCGCCACTTGCCGGGCGCGCTCGAGCAGGCGTTGCGCCACCGGCGAGCTGCCGATAAATTCCCCATTATTCCGCGCCGGGGCACTGCTCACGCGCGCACTGAGGACGCGCGCCGCCGCTTCCTTCAACTGCTCGAACGTGATCGGCTTCACCAGGTAATCGCAAGCGCCTTCGCGCATGGCATGGACGGCCTCCGGCACGTTGGCGAAGGCCGTCAGGAAAATCACCGCGGTCTCCGGCGCCAGGGCGCGCACTCCCTGCATGACGCGCAGCCCATCGCCATCCGGCATTCGCATGTCGGTAACCACCAGCGGGCAGGGCGCCAGGCGGAAGCGCTCCAGCGCTTCACTGGCGCCGCTGGCGGTGGTCACTTTCCACCCCTGCCGGCGGAAATTTGCCTCCAGCGCTGCGCGCATGGCCGCTTCGTCGTCGACAACGAGAACTTGAAACATCCTTTGACTCCCTCCGGAGGCGAAATAAGAGATTCAAGATTCAAAATTCAAGATTCAAAATTCAAACCAAAGACTGCGAGTTTCTAATTTCGCTTTTCGAGTTTCCCCTTCTCCTGTCACCTGTCACCTGACACCTGGCACCTCAGGGGGAGCATCAGTGTAAACGTGGTTCCCTGCCCCTCCCGGCTTTCCACACGAATCGTGCCACCGTGTTGCTCAATGACTTTGCGGGTCACCGCCAAACCCAATCCCGGGCTGCCGCTCTGGGTAGTGAATCCCGGCTCGAATATCTTCTCCAGATTTTCCGCGGGGATGCCCGTTCCCCGATCCGCAAATACCACGGCAGCGGTGGCTTGGGAACCTTCTTGGCGCCGGCAGACGCTGACTGACAGCACACCGCCGGGCTGCATCGCCCGGAAAGCGTTGAGCGCCAGATTGAAGAAGGCCTGCTGGAGTCGCGAGGGGTCGGCGAGGATGGCAACTTCCGCTCTCGGCGCCCGCCACTCGATACCCATTTCCTTCTGCCGCGCCAGCGGGCGCAGGAATTCCACCATCTCCCCCACAATGCGGAGAAGATCCACGGAAAGAAGTTGCGTCGAGGGCGGAGAGTGAAAATGCAGGACATTGTTCACCGTGGCGGCCAACGACCGCAAGCCTACCTGAACATGATTGATCCAGGGTTGCAGCTCCGCCTGATTTGCCAAAGCATCCGCCAGCAGCCCGGCAAAAAGCTCCAGACTCCCCAGGGGGTTGCGAATCTCATGGGCGAGCAGGGTGGCAACCTCCGCCAACGCCTGGGTGCGGCGCGAAACTTCCCGCTCGCGTTCCAGTTGTTTGGCCTCCGTCAGGTCGCGCAGGATGAGAAGGGAATCCTCACCCGACCCATTCGTCTGAAAACAAGCGCGCGTCACCCCCATCGTCCGCGGGGCTTGCGAACCCTCCACAACCCACTCCTGTTCGTGGTTGAATTCTTCCTGGGGAAGCGCGGCCAGCAGAGATCCCAGCAGGCGGGGAACCGCGGCTTCCGGCGAGGAAGAGTCTTCGCCGCCGGCATCAAGCAGCCGGCTGGCCGCCGGGTTGATCATCCGCAAGTTCTTTGCACTGTCGAACACCAGGACGCCGCAGGGCAAGCCTTCCACAATTCTGGCCAGGTAAGCGCGCATCCGCTGGTTCTCTTCCAAGCTTTGCGCCAGGCTGCGATTCTTGTTCTCGAGTTCGTGCCGCAGCCGGCCGACCTCCGCTTGCAGCTTGGTGTAGGTGGTTTCAAGAGCCCCGGCCGTCTGGGTGAAGGAAGCGAAGGCGGCTGCCAAAGCGCGCCGCGCGGAGCGGGCGGAAGCATTCGGTGGTGAGAGCTTTTTTTGCCGATCAACGGGCAAAGTTTGCATGGCGATATGCCTCGGAAGCACGGGGGGGGCCAACTTCAGGCCATGGTTCTAAGATTTCTCTCAGAATAAAATTCTCCTGCCCCCCACGGGAAATGTTCGATCTGAAGTTCCCGCTGTTCCTCGGCCAGGATAAGAGCGCGCTCGATAACCTGCCGCAGCTCGCGGGCATTCCCTGGCCAGGAATGCTGTTCGAGGGCGCGGGCCGCCGGGGGTGAAAAGACTTTGGCGGGCGCGTGCGCTCCCTGCGAGAGGAGGTCGAGGAAATGCTGGCTCAGGGGTGCGATGTCTTCGCGGCGCAGGCGCAAGGGATCAATCTCAATGGGAAACACCGCCAGCCGGTAATAGAGGTCTTCGCGAAAGCGTCCTTCCTTGACCAGTTGGGGAAGTTTGGCGTTGGTGGCGGCAATGACGCGGGCGTCGACGCGCAGGGTGTCGGGGCTGCCCAGGCGCTGAACTTCGCCCTCCTGCAAAAAGCGCAGGAACTTGGCTTGCATGGAGAGGGGAAGGTCGCCGACTTCGTCGAGGAGCACGGTGCCGCCTTGCGCCAACTGAATGCGTCCCAGGCGCGACTGAAAGGCTCCGGTGAACGCTCCGCGGTTGTAACCGAACAGTTCTGCCTCGAGCAAAGGCTCGGGGATGGCCGCGCAGTTGATGACCACAAACTGCTGCTCCCGCCGCGGGCTCAACATGTGCAAGGCGCGCGCCACCAGTTCCTTTCCGGTTCCGGTTTCGCCCGTCAGCAGGACGGTGGTTTGCCGCGGGGCTACCAGCCGGGCCAGGCGATACACCCGGCGCAGGGAGGGGCTGTGACCGGTCATGCCGGGCAGGGCTTCAATGTCGTCCGCGAACGCCGGAGAGGGTGGAGCGGTGCGCTCCAGCGGGTCCGGAAATTCCGTGGGAATGCGCGGCTCGCGGGAGTTCTGGAGCAGGTGGAACAGTTCACTCGACTCGGGGCACAATCCCAGGTCGCCATCCGCCGCTCCCTTTCCCCCCTGGCCGTCGAGCACCAGAATCTCCACCTGCGGGTGGCGAGCACGGATCATGACGACGAGCTCTCCCACATCCAGGTCCGGCAGGGATGGATCGAGCAGTAGAGTTCGGCAGTTGCCCTCCTCCAGCAAGGCCAGCGCCTCCGCGCCTCCGCAGGCTTCCTCGGCAAAGCAATTGCGTGCGGCCAATTGCTGCAAAACCCGCTTGCGAAAGAGGGAGTGGGGGCTGGCGACGATGGTGGAGAGGTGGGTCTTCCGGGCAGTATTGAGGGCGCTGGTAGTCATCATTTCCTCATGGGTGAAGCTTCATTTTTGCCATGCCATTCTTAGATGGGGATTAAGCCAGAATTAAATTCCTCTCGGTTGAAGGACCGATAAAGTTCCACGATCGACTCCGCGGCGTGAGCCATCCCCTAATGGGGAAGAGAGATTTCATGAAAGATTTCCCACTTCAACCGGGTGTTGCCGACGTAGCGCCGGGCTTTAGAGGCTGCGGAAAAACTCGTTTTGAGCCCCCAAAAGGGGCCGAATCCGTAGGTACCCAAACGGGAAATCAACAACTTACGGGTTCAGCGGGAGCCCTTTCTGATCCCTAAAAGGTTTTTTTCCGCAGCCTCTTTAGCCCGGCACTTCGACCCGATGTGTGCCGCCCTAAAGGACGGCGCTACTTCCCGGTTTACCTTCCGGTGAAGTATCCGCCGCCAAGGGAAAGCGCACGCGAATGCAGCCGGCATCCGGGCCGTCGGTCAGGATTTCGAGTTTGCCCCCCAGCCCACCCAGAAGGCGCTGATTGATGGCCCATCCCAAGGCACCGTTTTTGGCGGCGTGAGAAAAGAGCAGGCCGGGGGTGGTGATATCCTCAAGCACCTTGATTTGGAGGTACTGCAAGTCCAAGCGGGGGGGCGACACGAACAGCCGGGCTTCCCCCTCCCACGCTGATAGTCCCACGGTGATAATGCCCCCTCCGGCGCTATTCTCGATGACCCAGGCCAGCAAACTCTGGAGGGCTTCGCGAAGGCGTTCGGGGTTTACGCTGACCTTCACTGACCCCTCAGCCTTGACTTGCACTCGGAGTTCCCGGAATTGCGCCAGACCTTCCAGTTCCGCCAGGGCTTCTGTGGCCGCGGCTTCCAGGAGGACGCATTGGGAGGGCCCCCCGGGCGCGCCCGACTCACCGAGATCGCGCAGCGAGACGATCAACTGCACCATGCTGTCCGCGAGTTGTATCGATTGTTCGAGCAGGGCCCGGTAGTCTGCCACCGAGCGCTTTCCCATCAACCCCAACTCCATCCCGCCGCGCAGTGCGGTCATGGGCTGAGCCAGGCGATGCGCCAACGCCGCGAGACACTCGCGGCAGTCCTTGGAAACGGATGAACAGATCGGGCCAGCGGGTGATGGGACGATCGGGTGAGCAGGCGAACAGATCTCGCGATCGAGTGAGGGAGCGATAGGGTGATCCGGGGAACCGATCTCCCGATCGGGTGATGGGGCGATGGGGGGACCGGGTGAACAGATGGGGTCATCGGGTGATCGGGTCATCGGGTGATCGGGTGAACAAGAAAGGCTTCTCGCTATCCCCTGTTCATTCTCCGCGGGCGGTTTTCCGTGACTCAATAATTGTTTCTTGTCTTCCATTTTCCACCTCACGAGCGTAGCCCGGTGGATTGGTCAGCCGATCACCGGATCTCCTGATTGCTGCGTACTGCCCACTGCCTACTGCCTTCTGGTTTCCCTCAGGCCTCTTCCCCGATTTGATAACCAACGCCGCGGATGGTGTGAATCAGCCTGCGTTCGAAGCCCTGATCCACCTTTTTCCGCACGTAGTTGATGTAAACGTCCACCACATTGGTCATGGTGTCGAAGGAAAGATTCCAGACGTGTTCGATGATCATGGCGCGGGTGACACAGCGGCCGACGTTACGCATCAGGTACTCGAGCAGGGAGAATTCCTTGGGGGTAAGCTCCACGGCCTTGCCGGCGCGTTTCACGACCCGTTCCACACGGTTCAGCTCCAGGTCACCCACGCGCAGCATAACCTCGGCCGGCAATGCGGCCCGACGCAAGAGGGCTCGAACCCGCGCGGAGAGTTCGGTGAAGGAGAAAGGTTTGGTCAAGTAGTCGTCGGCTCCCAGGTCCAACCCTTTCACGCGGTCTTCCACGCGGTTGCGTCCGGTCAGAATGAGGACGGGCAAGGCCGGTTTGGATTCACGGATGTGCTTGAGCACCTCCAAGCCATCCACGCGCGGCAGGGTCAAGTCGAGAACTGCCACGTCATAGTCAAATTGGCTCACCATGAACTGCGCTTCATCACCGTCCTGCGCAATGTCCACGGCGTACTGCTCGGCTTCCAGTCCCTTCTGTACGAAACTGGCCACCGGTTTGTCGTCTTCTGCAATGAGGACTCGCATCTTCTCACCTTTTCTGAGGGCCCAACGCCGTTCGGCCCTACCAGGATTACAGGGAGAGGCAAAACTCGGTTCGGGTACGGGTCTCGACTCTCTCTCATGAAGGCGTTGCCTTCATTTCATTAATCACACCTTATTTCGGCAGGATGGGAGCAAAGGATGAGGAAATTTCTAAGAAAGGCTTGCAGGGGCGAATTCCCTTCGCCCTAAAAAGACTTAATAGGGACAAGTTGCCCGTGACCGGCTCGTTGCAGGGGCACGGCTTGCCGTACCCTCGCGTTTCGGTGCCGCAAAATGCAGAGGGTACGGCAAGCCGTACCCCTGCGACCGGACGGCTAAAGGGATTTGGGGACAAGGCCGATACGACCCTATGGGGAAACTCTCGCTGGGGGCAGAGACACCATGCTGACCCGAGTCGGGGGGAGATGTGCGTCTGGAAAATGTATGATTAACCGATTGCTTCCGAAAGTCCTTGTGGTGGACGACGATCCTGCCGTGCGCATGTTTTTCCGTGAGGCTCTAAGGCCCATCACCGCCCAGGTGGCTGAGGCCGGAGATGCCGCGTGCGCCCTGGAGTCGATCGAAAGCGGTGATTTCGACATTATCGTGTGCGACGTCTGGATGCCCGGCGCTTCCGGACTTGACCTTCTCTCCATGGCGCAACAAACCCGGTGGGATGTGGGGTTTATTCTGGTGACGGGAGAGATTCAGGTTGAGACGGTCATTGCCGCGCTGCGCATGCAAGCGGCGGACTTCCTGCTAAAACCTCTGGTGGCGGAAGAAGTGACGCGCTCCGTTACGCGGAGCTTTGAGCGCCTGGCGACGCTGCGGCAGGCGCGGGCCTACCGGGGCTCGCTGGAAATCAGTATCCAGCGCCGCACGCACGAGCTGGAAGTGGCGCTGAGCGAACTGGAATCCAATTACCAGATGACCTTGGAAGCGCTGGTGGCAGCCCTCGACTCGCGCGAACACGAGACGTTCTCGCATTCCTTTCGCGTGCGCGCCTACACGCGCCACCTGGCGCGCCGGTCAGGTTACCCACCGGCACTTTTGCCTTCGCTCGAACAAGGGGCCTTGCTGCACGATATTGGCAAAATCGCGGTGGCCGACGCGATTCTCCTGAAGCCCGCCAAGCTCACCTCGGAGGAGTGGGTGGAGATGCGCAAGCACCCCACGGCCGGTGACGAAATCCTCAAGCGCGTTCCTTTTTTGCGGCCGGCCAGCGCCATCGTGCGGCACCACCACGAACGCTTTGACGGGACCGGTTACCCCGACGCCCTGAAAGGCGCCGAAATCCCCCTGGGGGCACGTCTCTTTATGGTGGCGGACACGCTGGACGCCATGACCAGCGACCGCGCCTATCGCAAAGGCCCGGGATTTGAAGCCGCAAGGACGGAAATCCACCGGCTGAGTGGAAAGCAGTATGACCCTCATATCGTGGAAGTGTTCCTCAAGATTCCCCCCGCCACGTGGATGCAGGTACGCTCCGAGGTGGGAAATAACTCGGTTCTCGTGAAATGAAATTTCCGCGGGAATACCCTGGTTTTTGAGACATTCAACCGCACACGATTTCAGGCGCGGGCGACGATTCTGCGCACCGACTGCCGTGCGCGGATAGATACCGAAGCCGACCTGCGTGATGTCACTATGCCTACAGGGTGATGACTTTGTCAGCCGACCACTGCGCCGCGATGATGTCTCCCATGCCGCCGACGATTCCCACGCGAACCTTTTCCAGCAATCCGTAGTGGTCCAGGCACGTCTTGCAGACAATCAGGCGAACTCCTTGCGCTTCCAAGGACTGCAAAACGTCGAGAACCGGCGAGCCCTCTACGACCATCTTGACGCCCGAGGTATAAAAACAGATGGCGCCCGGCAAAGTGTTGTTTTCCTGGAGCAAAAGGAGGTACTTCCGCAGCACCGTGTGTTGCAAAGCTTGATCGGCCACGCCCATGCCGTCGTGAATGACCTGTATGAGTACAGATTTGCTTTCTTGAACTTTGGTCATAAATTAACCTTTAAAGGCGAGTCTATGGACGTGTAGATTTGACAGCACTAATGATAGCGGAGCGAGATTTTGGCGTGGAGGGGAATCAGGGTGAAGTCAAATTCCTCCAGCGCCTCATCCTTTTCGGTGATGACGAGGAGGTATTTCCCAATCTTGGCGATGAGGCCGGCGGAAGTGATCTTGGAGCCCACGAAGGTGGTGCCTTGGCGCATGGCGTCAAAGTCGGGGAGCTTCCCGCGCGTGGTGCTATGGGCATCTTCCCAATCCACTTCTCCGGGACGAAATCGAACACCTTGAATCACGACACCCTTTGCCTTACCCATGACCACTCCATAGTTATTTGATGCCAGATGAGCTGGCGTGGCGCGCCAGTTAAGACCTTACAAGGCTACCGGCCATTTCAGCTGGTTGCAAGGCTTATCTTTATAATTATAGCCCAGTGTCCGGCCGCGTGGCCTGAAAGGCTTATAACCACTTGACGGGAAGTCACTTGGACGGAAGGATCGCAATCGAGGATTTAGCGCTGCGATCTCGCGGGGAGGGAGTTCAAATGCCCGCTTTGACTCCTGTCCAGGAACCCCAAATCCGGACAACCATTTGAAATTGGATGGGTTAAGGGCATTACTTGAGCTCCTGATGGCGGGTCTTAAATCTCGGGTTGAAGTTCAGTCGAGTTCTATTGGACGGTTCAACTTCTCGAATTTCTGAACTCTTCGACTTTCAACCCTATTCAGTTGTATCCTCCAAGCTCTGATTTCGGCGGAATCACCACGGGAGGCATTCGAATGCGGAAGATACTTGTCCTATTGCTCTTGATTCAAGCTAGCGTGACGGTTGGCAAGCAGGCTCAGGCGAAAGAGAATCCCAAGCTCGAGGGGACCGAGTGGAGTGACATCTGGTTGTACGATGCCAATCAGAACGCCCTGCCCAGGGTTTTGTTGGTGGGGGATTCGATTGTGCGTGGATATTTTGACGCCGTCCGAAAAGATCTTGACGGCAAAGCTTATTGCGATCGATATGCCACCTCCATGTTCCTGGGGAACCCGGATTATTTGGAGGAGCTGAAGATCATCTTGAACAGGTACCGGTTCAGCGTGATTCACGTCAACAATGGCTTGCATGGCTGGGGCTACACGGAGGACCAGTACCGCCAGGCTCTGCCGAAACTGATGGATACTCTGAAGAAATACGGCAAGGGAGCGGTGATCATCTGGGCCACCACCACCCCGCGCCGCAACGTGCAGAAGCCCGCTCAGCTCGCCACTGATAACGAAAGAGTGGTGGAACGCAACCGGATTGCCGTCGAATACATGACCCGGCATGGCATCGAGGTCGACGATTTGTACAACTTGGTCGCCGACCATCCCGAGTACTATCACCTTCCCCAAGACGCCACCCACTTTAATCCCCAGGGCCAGGCCGTGGAGGGCAAACAGATCAGCGAAATCATCATGCGAAGTTTGACGAGTAACACCAGCGCCGGAAAGGGGAATTAGCGTGAAATTGTGGAGGGGCGAGTTGCCCTCGGCCCAAATGAGGGGGGTTCGAAATCGCATAGCGCACGTGGGCCTGCATCGCGCCCCCGCTTTTTGAACACTTCGACTTTTGACTTTCGACTTTTGACCGTCCTTGGCTCGTTACGTCTTCAGACCGGTTAAATCCACGTCCAGGCGTTTATTCTCCTTCAACAAATCATCCATGGTCAGACGGATGTGGCGGCTGGCGGCCTCGCGGCCGAGGATGCAAGCCAGAGCGCTATCCACCGCGCGCCGCACCGTGGGGTTTTCTGAACTCCCCTGGGTGACGTTCGCGTGGAATGTCGCGATGTTGCGCACGATGCCTTCCTGGTAGAGGTTCGCCACCTGGCCGCTGTATTCCCCGGGGCCGTTGCGGAGGGACGCCTTGCCCCAATAGGTGACGAGGGCATTGCCGGTGGTGCCGTACACGTGGCAGTCCAGAGCGCCGTCCGTGGCGTCGGGCATGGCTTGACCGAAATGATTGTGGACGGTGCCGTCAGCGTAGTCGTAGATCACCGAGCAGACGCCGTGCGCGTCCCCGTGGGCGTTGGGGCGGGCAACCGCGCAGGAGCCGGCTGCGGCAACCGGGCGCTCGCCCATCACCCAAAGCGCGGCATCCACCGCGTGGATATCGAAATTGCCGATGTAATCGCACCCCATGGCAATATCATTCACCCAGATCAGCTTCTGGAGGCGGCTTTCCAGGTTGGCGGTCTTCGGCGGATCGGGGGAGCCGTGTGCCACTCCCACGGTGGCCATTTGCACGATCTTCCCCACGCCGCCGTCATGGATTTGCTTCACGACTTCGATGTTTACGGGATCGGTGGGAATCTGGTAGTCGACAAAGAAGCACAGCCCTTTTTCCCCGGCGAGTTTGGCAGCCGCGGCAATTTGCAGGCAACCGGGCACATCCGCCGCCACCGGCTTCGCCATGTAAACGTGGCGGCCCGCATAGACTGCCGCCGTGGCTTGGTCCGGCATGAAGGCAGGAATGTTTTCGAGGACAACAACCTCGGCGCCACTGTCGATCAACTTTTGATAACCTGAGAGGCCGGAAAAGCGTCGTGCCTTATCCACACCCAGCGCATCGCCCGCTGCGTCCGCGACGGATGGGAAATAATCCGCCACGGCCCAAAGATCAAAGCCGCCGTGTTTCTTGAAGAGGGTGCCAATCAAGCTGCCGCGCCCGCCACAGCCCACCAGGCCGGCTTTGATCTTGGTTTGCGGGCTCGCGGACGACATAGTCTGCGCGAATGCGGATTCTCCCAAAACTAAACCGGCACTCGCCGCCACAGTTCCGGTAACAAACTTGCGCCGGGAAACCGCGCCGCAAAATCCATTTCGCAAGAAAGAAAATTGGGTGTTCATAAATAATTCCTTTCGCCCCCGGGGATGGTCCTGAAAAGTCCGTCTCAGACCCGAACGCTTTGGGTCGGGCGCATTTTACACCTGATTTCATGAATGGGGGTAAAACCGTCTGCAATGTAATTTTCAGGCCGGTCGCCTTGAATCCCGTGCAGAGGGGGCATATGATGGGCGCGGTTTGGAGCCCGAATCCAGCGGCTTAATCCATTTTCACAAGGAGCCCACGCATGCCATCTGATGATAAATTTTTGCCGCAACGCCGGAAGTTCATTTCGTCCCCACTCACGCTGGGCCTGGCCTCCGCGGGAGTGCTCGGCCTGGCCTCAGCCCGCGCTGACGCCGTGCCATCCCACGAAAAAACCGGGCTCGCATATCCGGAAGAAATCTCGTTGGCCCTGTTGCGTGACTATCAAACCGCCAAGGCCTCCAGCTACGACCGCACGGGCGGGAACGCCGACGCTTTCCCCATCGAGCCGGGCGCCACGCAAATCCTGATGGACGTGGAAGGCCCCGGGATGGTCAGCCACATCTGGTTCACCATTTCCGCCCAGGATGCGCAGCACTTGAAGAAGCTGATCCTGCGCATGTACTGGGACGGAGAATCCGAACCGAGTGTCGAAACCCCGGTGGGTGATTTCTTTGGATTAAACCTGGGCGAATATTTTATGTATCAATCCGCGCTGCTCACCGTGGCCGCGGTGAAGGCGCTGAATGCCTATTTCCCCATGCCATTTCGCCAGTCGGCGCGCATCACGGTGACCAACGAGAGCGAAAAGCGGGTGGGCGCCTATTATTCCAACATCGATTACCAGACCTTTTCCCGCCTGCCGGAAAACATCGGCTATTTCCACGCGCAATATCGCCAGTCGGCGCCCTGCCCGGGCTGGTCGACGGCGGTGGACAAGAACCTGGATGGGAAGGACAACTACGTGTTCATGGAAGCCACGGGGCGCGGACACCTGGTGGGCGTCACCCAGGGCATCGTGTTGAACCAGGACGGCTGGTGGGGAGAAGGTGACGACATGTTGTTTGTGGACGGCAGCGCCATGCCCGTCACCAACGGAACCGGTTCGGAAGACTATTACAACGGCGCCTGGGGCTTCGAGGGCAAGCAGTTCGACTACCAGCACGTGGGTGTTCCCTACGTCACCAACCCCTTCGCCATCGGGGGGAGATGGTGCGTATACCGCTGGCACATTGACGCCCCCCTGAATTTCCAAAAGTCCATCCGCATGACCATCGAGCATGGAACCGGCAACAACCGGTCCGACAACTTCTATTCCGTTGCCTACTGGTATCAGACCGAGCCGCACGCGAAGTTCCCTGCCCTGCCCCCCGTGGCGGAGCGCCTGCCGCGCGTCTTCGCGGTTCCCAGCGGGGCGGTGCCGGTGAAGTAGGTGGGAACAAGCAACTCGCGCCGAGGCGCAAAGATGTGGAGGGCGAAAAGAAAACAAAGCAGTTGTTTATTCTGAATCTCTACGTTGCAATACCGTAGGTTGTTTTTTTTTTTTTGGCGAACATTTTGTGCATTTCGTAGAGGCTGGGCTTGCCCTGCCCTTGTAGTTTCTCCGTGGTGTAGAGCAAGGGCAAGGATTACCTGCCGCCCCCGGGCGCGGCGCGGAGGAACTGCTCCAACTCGGCTTCCACGAGATCAAGTGTTTCCTGGCAGCCCAAGGCCAGAGGTTTCATCCGGTCCCATTCGAGGGTAAACAGGTAAGTATGGCGGAAGAAATGGCGGAAGGCCAGGTAATCATCCAGGCGTTCTATCATTTGTTCGGAGAAGATGGCAGGCCGGTGGTTACTTGGCCTCGCCATAGAGTCCAGAAGCTCCCGATGCCAAAACTCGTTTCCCGCAAGCCTCCATCGAGCTCTACGGCAATACGTTTGAAGATATTCTCGAACCCGTTGTAAAAGGAATGCAGCGTCGCGGCGAGTGCGAAGAGCTCAGCGGAATTCGGCGGCCTTGACGCACATTGCTCAATGAACGGACGGGAAGTGTCCAGCAGGCGATGAAGTTGCTGCCGTTCGAGTGCAATCTGCTTCCGCAGCCTATCCCACACGCAACAGTTCCCCTTCTTGCCTGAGGTAGCGAGTGAAGTCGGTGTCCTGATCCAGGTCAATCAAATCGACGGGACGACCCAGTGCCCTGCTGGCTTTAGCCATGGCGCGGAAAAAGACTTCGGGGGGCAAGCCCGAAACGGCGATGTCAACATCGGAATTTTGCCGGAGAGTCCCGTGGGCGGCAGAACCGAAAACGTACACCTCTTTCGCTCCAACCGCCTTCAGCGCGGATGCTGCCTTGTCGACTAGTCCCTTTATATCCTCAGTCATGGTGTCCTTCCTGGGTCAAGTATCGCAAACTACACCGCCTCCGTCGAGACAAGAAAGCGGAGGGATAACAGCCCTTCTGAAATCCCCATTCACCCCTCTTGAATTTTGAATCTTGAATCTGTCATCTCTGAGGCCCCGTCCTTCACCGCAAATTCCGAAATCCCCGGCTGTTAATTTTAAATTTTCTCACTTCCATGGCAGGGAACGGTAAAGGCCGCGGACCTGCAAAACAGGTCTGCTACCCCTCCTCTTGAATTTTGAATCTGCGGTTTGCCCTTCCGCTCGCCACTCGCCACTCGTCACATGTCACTGCTCTTATCCCGTCCTCCGGCCGCGTGTCCGGAGCGGCTTCCGCCTGGCCATCCAACGCGGGTGCTCTGACCGGTGGCGGGGTGGCACAGGCACTCTTGCCTGTGCTTGATGCATAAGATGCATCCGTATTGGGCGCCCCGATGCATCGGGGTGCCACCCCAAATGCCGCCCCTGATCGGCTTTGCATCCGCGTCGCCAAGCGGTCATTTCCAGACCTAGTGGAGAGGATGAGGGCCCAGCCCGCCCACCTTCGTGCTTGTTTTTGCGCTACGGTTGATGCTATCTACTTTTGTTTTCTGTAAGATTAGGGGAAAATAGAATAAGTCTTGTATTTTCAATTAGATGACGGCTTTGCGGGATTCTTGTTTTCGCTTGATCATTTGTTTTCAATAGGTTCTAGGCTTCGCTCGGAATCGCCCCCCGCTTGGCTGGCGCGCCGCCGCCGCACACGCTGGGTATAAGCCCGGTCTTCCATCTCCATCTCGAAGTGAACGTCAATGAGGTCCGCATACACGGGGCGGCAGGATTCCTGCGGCGTCAGCATGGCGCATACGGTGCTCGCCACGGGGTAGCCGGGCGGAGCTTCCAACAAGGCGAGTCGGAACTTGCGGTAAGCGGGC
>Ga0326727_10012643_pt1 | contig 19131 bp, 19 predicted proteins | sample MB2enrmetagenome_FD_207643 | JGI IMG/M metagenome (GOLD analysis project Ga0326727, IMG submission 207643) | Lab enriched peat soil microbial communities from McLean, Ithaca, NY, United States - MB29MY | ecosystem: Environmental > Terrestrial > Soil > Wetlands > Peat | place: USA: New York...
TGAACACGAGCTCGGCGGGAAGCGCCTCGTGATCCCGCCACACGACCCACCCGACTCCGGGGTAGACGAGCCCGTACTTGTGCCCCGAGGTGTTGATCGAGGCCACCCGGGGAAGGCGGAAGTCCCAGACGAGGTCACCGTCGAGGAAAGGGGCGATCATCGCGCCGGACGCCCCGTCGACGTGGACCGAGATGTCCAGCCCCGCGCGGGCTTGGAGCTCGTCGAGGCCGGCCGAGATCTCGGCGACGGGCTCGTAGCTCCCGTCGAAGGTCGAGCCGAGGACGGCGACGACGCCGACCGTGCGCTCGTCGCAGCGGGCGACGGCTTCTTCGGCCGAGAGGTGATAGCGGTCGCCTTCCATCGGGACCGTGCGGGCCTCGACCTCCCAGTAGTTGCAGAACTTCTCCCAGCAGACCTGGACGTTGGCGCCCATCACGAGGTTGGGTCGGTCGGCGGGTTTCCCGGCGGCCTCGCGGCGCCGGGTCCACCGCCTTTTCAGGGCGAGGCCGGCGAGCATGCACGCTTCCGACGAACCGGTCGTCGAGCAGCCGAGCGCCTGGTCGGGGTCGGGCGCCTTCCAGAGATTGGCCAGGATGCTCACGCAGCGCCGCTCGAGCTCGGCGGTCTGGGGGTACTCGTCCTTGTCGATCATGTTCTTCTCGGCGCACTCGGCCATGAGCCGTGCCGCGGGTGCCTCCATCCAGGTGGTGACGAACGTGGCGAGGTTCAACCGGGCGTTGCCATCGAGCAAGAGCTCGTCGTGGACGAGCTGGTAAGCGGTCTCGGCGGGGATCGGCCGGTCGCCAAGGCGATGGGTGGGGACGACGAGCTCTTCGGCGAGCGCCGGGCTGTCGAGGGCGTGCATCGGGTTGACCTGTTGGCCGACCCGATGGGGGTTTGTCATCGCGCGATGCAGGGCCATCTCGTCCGCCTTCCGTCTCGATTTCCGGAACCCCCGGGCGCGACCGCTCAGGCCGCCCCGGTCTTTGCGGCCTCCACCTCGAGTCTCACCATTCTCACGTGGGCGTTGCCATCTTCGTCCAGCGGATGCCTGGCGAGGTAGGCGTCGAGGACGTCGCCGAGGAGCTCGGGCCGCACCTCGGCGGGCCCCCGCTCCCAGTACGGCATCCAGGTGGTGCGCAGCCAACCGGCGAGACCGTCGCGACCAGCGTGCACCATGTCCTTCGGCACGAGTTCGACGCGGATCGGTCGCAGCGACGCTTCCGCGAGCCAAGGCCGGTACCTCTCGGGGTCGTAGAAGCCGAATGGGAAAACGAAGCCGACGAAGTACCTGCGCCAGCGGGGGAGCGCGGTCACCTCATCCAGAACGGCGACCACGTCCGCGGCGTTCCCCTTCCCGCCCATCTGGACGAGCACCCGGCCCATATCGCGAAGACTGCGCGCGATGCCGCGCAGCACGGGCCGCTGATCGCGCACCCAGTGCAACGCGGCGTTGGAGAAGATGAGCGAGAACTCGTCGTCGTATTCGAGATGCGACGCGTCTCCGACCTCGAAACGGAGATTGGGATGGACCCGCGAGTGGAGCTCGCCCGCCCGCCTCACCATGTCCGCGGACGAGTCGATGCCGAGGACGCGGCCTTCAGGGACCCGGGAAGCGATCTCGGCCGTCACCTTGCCGTCGCCGCAGCCGATGTCGAGGACGGATTCATCGCCTGCGAGGTGGAGCTTCTCCACGAGTTCCAGCGCCCAGCGCTGTTGCTGGGTGGAGTGTTTCTCGTAGTCCTCGGGATCCCACGTGAACTGCGTCATAGGGGCTGGTGGAAGATTGCTCCCGATTCCTCCGACTGGCCAGTTTCTGGGCTAGTCGAGACCGAGAAGCGAGCCCTCCGGGCACCATGCCCTGTTCGAGTCGTGGAACGGAGCTGACTGGTCGGTCGTGCCGAACCCGGGCCTGCCCACTTCCTACCTCTACGGCGTGTCCTGCGTTGCGACGACCCCGTGCGAAGCGGTCGGCGAGTACGATAATTCGGCCCAGCCGGGCTCGGGCAGCGTGCTCGAGGAGTCCCGGAACGGAAGCGCCTGGTCGGACTGAGGTCGCGACTCGATCGCCACGAGGCGCGGTGTCGCACAGGCTCCGCGCGGCGCGGGTCGGAAGACCCGGACGGTCAGCCGACCTCGGGCAGCTCGTCCGCTCGGCGGTTGCGGCGCTCGGCCCGGCTGGCGTACATGAGCCGGTCGGCCTCAGCCAGGAGGTCTTCTATCGAGCGTTTCGATCCCGGCTCGCGCTCGGCCCAGCCGACGCTCACGCTGATGGGTCCGGAACCGGGAACGGCTGATCGCTCCAGCTCCCAGACGATCCGCTGGCTGACGAAATCGCCGGATGACCCGTCGGCGTGGAGGAGCAGGACGACGAACTCGTCCCCCCCGACCCTTGCCACGAGGTCGGTTGCGCGCACGCTGCGCTGCAGCGCCCCGGCGACCGCCCGGATGGTCGCGTCCCCGGCGAGGTGGCCGCGGGTGTCGTTGATCTCCTTCAGGTCGTCGATGTCGATGAAAAGGACCTGGATTACCTCGTGCTGGCGGTCGGCGATGGCGAGCAGGGCCCCGGCACCGCCTTCGAGACCGCGACGGTTGCGAATCCCGGTCAGCTCATCGACCATCGAGAGCGCGCGGAGCTCCGCGACGAGCCGGTCCTGAGCCTCGCGCTGCCCGACCCGGTCCGTGATGTCCTGGAACACGATGCAGGTCCGCTGCTCCCCGTCGGCGTTGACGAACACGTTCGAGGACACCTCGGCGACAAAGGTCGTTCCGTCGCCGCGGATGAACGAAAGCTCGGCGCGGACCTGGCCGTTGCGCTCCCGCTCGACGACGGCGTGCGCCCAACCGCCGTCGGAGGGGTCGGCGAGGCCCAGGCGGCGGCGTCGCAGGATCTCGTCCTCGGTGAGACGCAACATCTCGCAGGCGGCTCGGTTCGCCGTGAGGATCTGCCCGTCGGGGGTGGTGAGCATGACGCCATCCATGCTGAACTGGAAGATCGCCTCGAAGTCGGCGGCGCTGATCTCGCGGATCCCCGTCGGGGCGCGCGTCGACTCCTCGGGCCTTTTCCGATCTCGTCTCGGCGCTGCCAGTCGCCTTGCCATTGCTCCGTTTGTGCGCTGAGGAAGTGGTTGGTGTCGACCGGGGGACCCAGAGTGCTGAACCGGGGTCTTCGCGCCTTGCACTTCGAACCCGGTCAGGCTAACCGGGTCCGCAGTCCGGATCGACCGGCGATGGCGAGGTAATTGCGCATGCTGCGCCGGCGATCCCCGCCCGTTCGTCCGCTTCTACCGCCAGATTGCTCCACCGGTCGCGTCGGAGGCGACGAGGTCGGCGAGCGCCTCGGCAACACCCGGGCGGGACGTCACGATGCCGAGCTCGCGGTTGAAAACGAGCGAGGTCACGGAGAAGTTCTCCGATCCGACGAAGGCGCGTTCATCCGCCGACCCGGCGTCGACGACGACGATCTTGGCGTGGATGTACAGGGCGGACGGGGTGTCCGGGTAGGTGCGGACCTCGGCGCCGGCCTGGCTCAGCTCGTCGAGGGCACGGTCCCACTCGGAGTCCGCGGTCATGACGACGACGACGTGCACGCCCCGGCGCGCCGCGGCGGTGAGCGCTGCGGTGACGTTGGCGTCGCCCATCTCCTCGTTCTCGACGTCGACCGAGACCCGGGCCGAGTCGATGAGCCCGACGAGCGCATCCTCGGACCCCGGGCTCCAGAGCAGGTCCGCGCCGGTTTGCGCCGTCCCCGCGCCGCCGCGGGACCAGTCGGCGTCGAAGGTCGACTCGATCGCGGTCACGTCGGCGGGCTCCGTGTCGACGACGACGACGTCGCGGGTGTCCGCGTAGTAGCGGGCAGTGAAGTTCATCGTCATGACGAGTGCCGTCGCGTCGTCGATGACGGCCGCCTTCTCGTGGTCGAGGTCGAATCGTGCCGGCGCCCAACGCACGGTGACGTGGTGGGCGGCGAGGTAGGAGAAGGCGGCCGAGTTCTCGCTTCCGACGTAATTCTCGTCGAGGATCACCCGGACCCGGACGCCGCGGGCGGCGTCGGCGGCGAGAATCGACTCGACGACCGGGTCCTCGAGCTCGTACATCTCGAGGTCCACGCTGTGGCGGGCCGCGCGCAGGTACTGGTCGATCGGCCCCATGCCCGCCTGCGGCTCGACGAGAAGTTGTAACGTGCCGGTTTCCCGCGTCTCGGCCCCGGCGCGGGGCCCGACGACCACGAACCCGGCCGCGACGACGGCGAGGACCGCCGCGCAACGGCTGATCGCTCTCATCGACCCGCCTCCTCGCAAGTGAACGCGATCACTATTGCCTCAAGCTCACCCGGCGCGCCCGGCCCGAACGGTGCGCTGGGCGGCGATTGGGCCGAAGGACCCTTTCGCGGGGAACCAGGCGAAATGTCGCGAATCGGTGCTTTTGGTATCTAATATCAGTGGCAATGATCGATTCGGGCCTCTGGTCGACCCGCGGGTGGACTGATCGCCCGTCGTCCGCCGGTGCGTGACGGGATGCCGATGGGACGACTCGGGACGGCCGTGTTGCGCCGGCCGTCGTCGACGTATCTCTTGGCGGGGCGGTTGCGCGTGTCGATGATCCGCCTCAGCCGCCAGATCCGCCGCCGCGACCCCTCCGACCTCACGATCGCCAAGCTCTCCGCGCTCGCCACGGTGGTCCAGTCGGGTCCGTTGAGCGTCGGCCAGCTCGCCGAGATGGAGGGCTTGCCCTCGCCGGCGGCGACGCGTCTCGCCGACAAGCTTGAGGAGGCAGGTCTCATCGCGCGGCGGGCGAATCCGGACGACCGGCGGGGGATCATCCTCGTCGCCACGGCGGCGGGTGCCGAGCTCCTCGACCGGCGCGATCGGATCGGGACGGCCTGGCTCGCCGAACGCCTCGACGCGCTTCGCGAATCGGACCGCCGCGCGCTCGAACGCGCCGTCGCCGTCATCGAGACGCTCGCCGCCGAGCGCGCCCTCGAGACGCCGAAGTTGACAACGCAACAGACGTCCAGTGTCACGGGCGGGCGACGCCGCCCGCTGAAGGGAGTGAACCGGTGACGGCAACAGCGTCGGCGAAGCCGCCGATCGTCGGACCGCGCTACAAGTGGGTGGTCCTCTCGAACACGACCGTCGGCGTGCTGCTGGCGACGACGAACGCTACGAGCTTGATGATTGCCCTGCCGGTGATCTTCCGGGGCATCCACCTCGACCCGCTCGTCGGGGCGAACTTCCCATATCTGCTCTGGATCTTGATGGGCTACATGCTCGTGATGGCCGCTGTCGTGGTGACCGTCGGACGCATCGGCGACATCTTTGGCCGGGTGAAGATGTACAACCTCGGCTTCGCCTGGTTCACGCTCGGCGCGATTCTGCTTTCGCTCGTGTGGAGCACCGGTTCGGACGGGGCCCTGGAGCTCATCATCCTGCGGATGTTCCAGGCGATCGGCGGGGCGCTTCTCATGGCGAACTCGGCCGCCATCATCACCGACGCTTTCCCGGCCGAACAGCTGGGTCTCGCGTTGGGCACGAACATGGTCGCCGCGATCCTCGGCTCGTTCCTCGGCATCATCGTCGGCGGCTTGCTTTCCCAAGTGGGCTGGCGCTGGGTGTTCCTCGCCAACGTGCCGATCGGTGTCTTCGGCACGATCTGGGCATATCTGAAGCTGAAAGAGATCGGGATCCGCATCCCCGCCCGGATCGACTGGCTGGGCAACATCGCCTTCGCCGGTGGCCTCGCGATGTTGCTGACCGGCTTCACCTATGCCATCAAGCCCTACGGCCACTCGCTGACGGGCTGGGGAGACCCCTTCGTTTTGGAGATGATCTTCGGGGGCATCGGCCTTCTCGGGTTGTTCCTCTACATCGAGACGAAGGTAGAGGCACCGCTTTTCCGGTTGTCGCTCTTCCGGATCCGGGCGTTCTCCGCCGGCAACGCGGCCGGATTCTTGGGCTCGGTCGGCCGGGGCGGCTTTCAGTTCATGCTGATGATCTGGTTCCAGGGCATCTGGCTGCCCGAGCACGGTTACGACTTCACCGTGACGCCGTTGTGGGCGGGGATCTACATGATGCCGTTCATGATCGGCTTCGTCGCGTCGGGCCCGCTGTCGGGACGGCTGTCGGACCGTTACGGGGCGCGGCCGTTCGCCACGGCGGGGATGTTGTTGTCGGGCGCAATGTATGGCCTCATGATCCTTTTCCCGGCCGACTTCTCGTACTGGCCGTTCGCCGCCGTCATGTTCACGACCGGGATCGGGGGAGGGTTGTTCGCCGCGCCGAACACGTCGTCGATCATGAACTCGGTGCCGGCCCGCGACCGGGGCGCCGCCTCGGGGATGCGGGTGACGCTCGCCAACTCCGGACTGCCGCTCTCGATGGGTCTTTTCTTCACACTGCTCATCCTGGGCCTTAACAGCTCGGTGCCCCACGCCATGCTCGCGGGGCTGACGGCGCACGGGGTTCCGGCGAGCGTCGCAGCGATGCTTGCCAAGGCGCCGCCGCTCGGTTATCTCTTCGCGGCCTTTCTCGGCTACAACCCGCTGAAGATGCTGCTTGGACCGAAGGTCCTCGCCCATCTCGGAGCGGGGCAGGCGAAGCTCATCACCAGCCGGGAGTTCTTCCCCCAGCTGATCGGCCCGCCGTTCAAGCACGCCCTCACCGTGATCCTCGTCTTCGCCGTCGTGATGAGCGTCATCGCCGCGATCGCCTCGGCGATGCGGGGCGAGAAGTTCATCCACGAGGACGAGGAATCGAGAGCCCAGAAGGCCCGCATCGGTCACCACCATCTCCTCCACCACCACGAGGTCGGCGACGGAGGGGATGGTCACGTCGTCGAGAAGGTGCCGACGCCGGCGTAGCGCGGCTGACCCTTTGACGGGTCGGACACCGCCGCGACGATGGGACCGACCGATCGCACGCGAACCGGGGTGACGGCTTCCCGGCTGATTGTTACGCGACGTCCTCTGTCGCCGAGAAGAGCAGTGCGTGGAGCTCGCGCCCGGCTGCGTCGGGGTATTGCCACTCGCGCGATCCGAAGTAGTCGCGGTAGAAGTTGGCGTATTGATGGTCGAGGTGCGGGCGGGGCTCGGGGAGCGTGAACATCTCGGTGACGGATCCGTCGCGGAAATGCGTCGCCGCGCCGGCCATGAGGTCGAGGAGGAGCTCGGATCCGTCGGCGAACCGCAGCCGCAGTGATTGGGTGGTCTCGGCGGCCTGCCAGGTCGTGACGATCGTGCCGGCCCGCGTCCCGTCGCCCGCGTCGACGCGCAGTCGCGCCTCGAACGTGCTCACGTGGCCAGCGATCGGGCGGAAGGACAGGACTCCCGCGGGGACGACGAACCGGCCGATGACGCTCAGCGCGTTGATGCCCGAGTCGAGCCAGCTGTCGACGAGGCTCGCGGCGCGCCTGTCCTCGTCGTTGGCATAAGGGCTGCCGAACCAGGCCGTGAGCGAGACGACGTCCCCGAGACGGCCCCGTTCGGTGCCGTAGAAGCGGGCCGCCCACAGCACCTCGGGCGCGAACCCCGAGTGGAGGATCACCTGGACCCCGGAGCCCGCGGCGAGCATCCGCTGCGCGTCCGTGCGGTGTTGGGCCACGGGCTTCTCGACGAGGACGCGCACCCCTACATCGCACGCCCGCACGGCATCGACGACCGCGGCGTGCGACCCCGTCGGGGTCGCCACGACGACGAGGTCGGCGGGATCGGAAAGGGCGTCGCGTAGCTCCCGGTGGACAAGAAGCGGCGCCCCGCGGAAGGTGGCGGCCGACCCGGGGCGCGGATCGACGCCGACGACGCTTTTGACCGATCCGATCGCCTCGAGGGCGGACAGGTGTGCCGAGGAGATGTTCCCGAGACCGACGAGGACGACACGGCCCCCTGCGGGCCGCCGGCCGGGTTCTCGGACGCTCACGTTCGCCTCTCTTCTCGCGGTGTCTGGCCCGATCGGTGCCGTTCTAGCTCCGGAGAATGCGGGCGGCGAGCCGCTAGCGTGGCGGGGTCCGCGGCCGGGCGCGCAAGATGCGTCGGCGGTCGCCGGGTTGCGAGCGACCGAGGAGGCCGGGATGACGAGTCGGGCAGGCGGGCTGAGAACAAGGGTCGGACGGGTCGCGGTGGCGGCCCTGTGCCTCGGGGCGTTCGGTTTCCTCGCGGCGGGCACCGCATCCGCGTCGGTGCGACACGGTGGCTCGTCGGGAACCAGCTTCACGATCACGGGGGCGGGCAAGGGCACCTTAAAGGCAGGCCCATATGGCCTGTGCCTCAACAACCTCGTCAAGCAGAACGGGCTGACGGACGTGGCCGACCTCGTCGGCTCGATCTCGGGGTTCACGAAGGGCGTGGAGAACTGGAGTCTCGACATCAACGAGAAAAAGGTCGGCACGTTCAAGCTCTCGGGCACCCCGGGACTCGAGCCGTACGCCGAGCTCATCCCGTCGCCGACGAGCCTGTCCCAGGACCTGACGGTCATCGGGGCCGACACCTTCTACGCGAAGAGCGGGAAGGTGACGCTCGGCGCGGAGTCGGGCTCGATCTCGGCGACGATGGCGACGCTCAAGGGCAAGTCGATCCTCCTCGTCGGCAAATGGACGTGTAAGTAGCAGTCGCCGGTCTTGGCCGTCGCTGTCCCGTCCCGGCGACGGCCGCCGTCATCGCGATCTCGCAGTGACCGACCCGGCCGCGCTGCCGCGCCGATCTACGACGCGGGCCGCGCCCGGGTCGTCCGACCGCAGTGAGCAACCGCGTGCCGCGAGCCGCGCGACCGGTCCTTTTCTGCTCAGTTCGTGCCGGACATGCCCCTCTCGACCGGGCGCGCGTTGACGAAGATCGGGCCGGAGCGCGAGCACCCGAGGAACGGGAACGGGACGATCTTCGCCGTCGTCTGATCCGGTGGGTAGACGCGCAGCCCAGCGGCGTGGGCCGGGACACAGGTCCCCGGGTAGACGCCGACGTCAACGATCTGCACGACCGCCGAAGCGGTGGCGCCCTCGGCGATCGTCACGACCGCCGGCTTGGTGACGCTGCTGTAGTGCGCGGCGCTGCCGAGCTGGGCGCCGGCGAGGTTGACCGCCGAGACCCCGGGGTAGCCGAACATCGTGCACGTGTGACCGGAGAGATTGGTGAACTCGAGGTTGTAGTAGACGCTCCCGGCTGTGCCGTTGCCCTCGGTGTTCATCCAGATGACGAGCCCGGAGGTCGTGCAGGCGGGCGTTGCGACCGCGCCGGCCGGGCCGACGGGGGAGGCGCCGACGAGCGAGGCGATCGGCGCGAGCACGGTGGCGCACGCCAGCACGGCGACGCCGACCAGTCTCGGGGAGGAACATCTTGGCATCTGCATCGCGCGCCCCTTTTGGTCGGATGGATTGAAATGCTGTGCGGATTATGGCCGCGCCGGGTCACCGGGACGGTGCAGCGGCTTGCGCACATGACCTCCGGGGAATGGTCCGGCGGCGTGGCGAGGTCGGCGATCCGTCACCCGCCGGTCTCCGTGCCGTTATCCGCGGTCGACATAGCCGGTCGAAAAGTGCGCCGGTCGTACGCGAAGACCTGACTTTGGCTCAGGTGGACTCGACAAGCGGGCCGGGCGTCGCTTATGCTGACGACCAGTCAGAGACGCCTTTCACGGGCGCTTCAGCGCCGAGCGCTCCTTCGGGGGCGTTCGGTCGCGTCTGGGGGCGGTTCGTTCCGGGAGGGCTCCCGGTCGCGACGGCGGGGATCAGCGTGGTGGTTCGGTGGGCTGTGCCAGTTCCGGCGGGTCGGCGGCCGTCGAGACCACAACCTCTTTCGCATCGGCGATGCGGGCGAGTTCGGCGAAGGTCGTCGCGAACACCGAGTGCGGCGTTCCCGCCGAGGCCCAGATCGCCCCGAACCCCCGCAACGCGGTGTCTATGAGCGCGTCGAGCTTCGTCGGGTGGCCGATCGGCGCGACGCCGCCGATCGGCTGGCCCGTCGCGGCCCGCACCTCGTCAGGATCCGCCCGGCGAAGCTCAGCCCAACCGTGATCCCGGGCGACGAGGGTCGTGTCGACCCGGTGCGCGCCGCTCGCGAAGATGAGGACGGGCACGCCGTCGGCCACGAAGACGAGACTGTTCGCGATGGCGCCGACCGGGCAGCCGAGCGCCGCCGCGGCGTGGGCGGCCGTGCGGGTGGAATCGCCGAACTCGCGCACCTCGCCAGCGACCCCTGCCGTGCGCAGCAGCTCGGCGACGCGCTGGGTCCCCCGGTGCATGGCGTCAGCCTCGCGCCGCGACGGACTCCTTGACGAGCTGGCGAGTCCTGAGCACGGTCTCGCGGTCGACGACGACCTCGGTGAGCCCGAGCGCCCGTAGCACCGTGATCACGCGCCAACCGAGGTCCCAGCGCGCGCTGATGCGGGCGAACTGCGGGTAGAGGTGGTGGGTCAGGTGTTCGCCCTCGCCGAAGATGAGGACGGAGAGCATCTTCACGTTCGTCGCGAATCCGGCACCCTCCACCCAGACCTTGCCGCGGTGGCAGTCGGAGTTGATCGCGCCGCCGAACCGCAGGAGCACCCAGATGTGGACGCCGAGGGCGGCGACACCGGCTATGACGCAGGCGAGCTCCCAGGCCGGCGTACGGGCGACACCGAGGACCGCCGGCGCGAACACGGCGAAGAGCGCGGCGTAGACGAGGCCCGTGACGACAGCTCCCCGGACGGGCTTCGAAAAGACGCGCCGGTCGAGGTCGTCGAGCGGGCGGTCGAGCTTGGGGTTGTCGTAGGTTCCGTCCTGGATGTCCGGGAGGCGGGCCTCGGCGTGGAAGATCGCCGCCATGTGCCAGGAGACCCGCCGGTATCCGTCGATGCCTTCGCGCTGAGTGATGACGATCGGCGAGTGCGGGTCGTGTCGGATCTCGTCGATCCAGGTGTCGGTGTAGAAGTGGTGCTTGCGGTGGATCCGCCTCCACTCCCAGTGGCGCATGAAGACGGTGAAGTAGGTGAGCCATCGGCCGGCGGCGTAGACGGACGGCTTCATCCGGTGCGAGCCGTGGGTGATGCCACGGTGCAGAAATACCGTGATCGTCAGTCCGGCGAGGCCGGCGCCGAGCAGGCCCGCGGCCAACGTCAGGCCCATCAGGACGAGCAGACTCATCGGTTCACCCCCGTCCCCTTCTCCCGGATTGACGGTAACGGCACAGCCGCCAGGCGTGTCGGCCGGGGGCGCCCGCACCCGCCGGGAGGGCGCAGGTAGTTCCGACGGCGTTAGGTTCGTGAGGCGCACCCTCCGGTGCGAGGAAGGACGCGGGAGGAAAGATGGCCGTCACACGCATCGGGCTGCAGATCCCGAGCTTTACGTTCGCCGGCGTCGCCGACGGCGACCTTTTCGAGCACCTCGCGGCGATCGCCGTCGCCGCCGAGGAGTCCGGTTTCGACTCGCTGTGGGTGATGGACCACTACTACCAGATCGCCGGCGTCGGGCCCCGCACGGACGCGATGCTCGAGTCCTACACGACGCTCGGCGGACTCGCCGCCCGGACCCACAAGGTGAGCCTCGGTGCGCTCGTCACCGGAGTCACGTACCGGAACCCGGCGCTGCTCGCCAAGATCGTGACGACGCTCGACGTCATCTCGGGCGGACGGGCGATCCTCGGGATCGGCGCCGCCTGGAACGACGACGAGCACGCTGGCTACGGCTTTCCCTTCCCGCCGACCGCCGAGCGCCTGGCCCGGCTCGGCGAGGCTCTCGAGATCTGCCGGGCGATGTTCACCGAGCCTGCTCCGAGCTTCGTCGGCCACTACTACGCGATCGACCACGCCCTCAACTACCCACGACCCGTCCGTCCCGGGGGTATCCCGATCCTCGTCGGGGGTGGCGGGGAGCGGCGCACGCTCGCCCTCGTCGCCAGGTACGCCGACGCCTGCAACCTCTTCGGGGACACAGCGACGATTCGCCACAAACTGGCCGTCCTTGCCGGTCACTGCGACAAGATCGGCCGTGACCCGGCCGAGATCACGAAGACCCGCCTCGGCGGACTCGTCGTCGTCGAGACCGCGGCCGAGGCCGAACGCCAGGGCCGGGCGATGGCCGCCGCCCGCCAGATGGACGAGGAGCTCTTCCATTCCTACGTCGTCTGCGGGGACCCCGACGCGGTGTGCGAACAGGTCGCCGCCTACCTCGACGCCGGGCTCGACGGGATGATCTTCAACCTCGGCGACGCCAGCCCCGACACGGTCCGCCTCGCCGGCACGACCCTGGCGCGGGCCTTCGGCTGACCGCCGCCACCTCAGGCGGGCGTCGTAGCGCTTCGTCGGCGCGTCGCGCGTCAGAGTTCGTTGCCGCGCAATGGTCGCGGAGCATCAACAGCGCCGGGACGAACCGTCGTGACCCCCACGTCGGGCCCGGCCACCGTCTCGCCCGTGGGCGCGCGGGCAACAGAGGGAAAGCGCAACCCGCGGTGGGAAGGGGAGAGCCGTTCGCTAGTGTGCGTCGGGGCCGGGCACGTCCCCGAACCCCCGGCAACGAGGAGAGAATCATGATCGGCGAAAAGGTCGAGCAGTTCCAGAACAAGGGCACTGACCTCAGCGGTCTACAAACCAAGATCGAGGACTACCTCAAGTCGGAGGGTTTCGCGACCCAGACGTCGGCGCCGAGCTCCGAAGGCGCCGTGATCCAGGCGAAAAAGGGCGGCTTCCTCCGCGACGTCATCGACGCCGATCGCGCACTGTCGATCTCGATCACCGGTCAGCCGAACGACTTCACCGTCAAGGTCGGCATCGGCAAGTGGCTGCAGCACCTCGGCATCGCGGCGATCGAGACGCTGCTCATCTCGGATCTGTTCCTCGTCGTCGACGTCGCCGAGACGGCCTGGAACTTCGAGGTCGAGGAGAAGCTCGTCAAGCAGATCGAGACCTTCGTCGGCTAGTCGGCCTGCTCCTCCGGCCTCTCCGCCGGAGGAGCCGAGCTAGTTCGTCGTGCGGCGCCGGAAGAGATGGACCGCCAGCGGCGCGAAAACGGCGATCATCGCGAACGACCAGAGCAACGCGGCCACCAGGGCGTGCTGCATCGGCCAGTTCTGGATCGTCGCCGACGGGTTCGGGCTGCCCCAGAGTTCGCGGCAGGCGTCGGTGACGACGCTGATCGGGTTCCAGTCGGCGAACGCCCGCATCACGAGCGGCATGTGCTGGGTCGGCACGAAGGCGTTCGAGACGATGGCCGCCGGGAAAAGGATCACCAGGCCGACGCCTTGGGCTGACTCGGGGCCCTTGCTCACGAGCCCGAGGCAGCCGCACCCCCACGACAGGGCGTAGGCGAAAAGCAGCACGAGAGCGAAGCCGCCGATCACCTTGCCGAATCCCGCGTCGGGGCGCCAGCCGATCCCGAGCGCCGTGACAGCGACGATCGCCGCGCAGATGAGCGAGGTGAGCAGGTCGGTGACGGACCTTCCGACGAGGATCGCCGGTCGCCACATCGGAAGGGTCCGGAAGCGGTCGATCACGCCGGTGTTGAGGTCCGTGGAGAGCCCGACGGCGGTCCCCATTGACGAGGTGACGAGGTTCATGCCGAGCATGCCGGCGATGGCGAAGTCGACGTAGGTGCCGCCCGTCGGCAGGACGACGCCGGCGCCGAGGATGTAGACGAAAAGCAACGTGAAAAGCGCCGGCTGGACGGTCACGTCGGAGAGCTGGAGCGGCTCGCGGCGGATGTGGACGAGATTGCGCCGGGTCATGACGACGACGTCCCGCAGCTGAGTGCGGAACCGGTGGGGCCGCGGTTGGCGGACCCGGTGGGCGGGTGGGTTCTGAGGAGTGATCGTCATCGCCGATCGCTTTCGGGCCCCGCGGCGGGGTCGCCCGGCTCGTCCGATCCGTCCTGTGTCTGGCCGGTGAGGGCGAAGAAGACGTCGTCGAGCGACGCCTGGTGGACGATGACGTCGTCGACGGTGACGTGCGCGCCGTCGAGGGCCCGCACGACCGTCGTCGCCAGGCCGTCCTCGGTTCGCACGCGACCGCGTAGCCGGCGACCGTCGTGGCTGACGTGCACGTCGCCGAGGACGTAGGGCGCAAGCGCCACGGCCGCCTCCGGGTGCGCCTCGTTCAGCGTCACCTCGAGGCGGGCTTCGCCGGTGCGGGCCTTCAGCTCGGCCGGGGTGCCGTCGGCGATGAGCTGGCCCTGGTTCATGACGACGATGCGGTCGGCGAGCTCGTCGGCCTCGTCGAGGTACTGCGTCGTGAGAAGCACCGTCGCGCCGTCAGCGACGAGCCCGCGGATGATGCCCCAGACGCGGGCGCGGCTCGACGGGTCGAGCCCTGTCGTCGGCTCGTCGAAGAAGAGCACCGGTGGTCGCGCGACGAGGGTCGCCGCGACGTCGAGACGCCGCCGCATGCCGCCGGAGTACTGCTTGAGGATCCGGTCCGTCGCCCCGACGAGCTCGAACTGCTCGAGGAGCGCGCTCGCCCGCCGGATGGCGTCGCGGCGACTGAGCCCGCTCAACCGGGCGACCATCACGAGGTTCTGCCGTCCCGTGAGGTTCTCGTCGAGGGTCGCGTCCTGGCCGGCGACGCCGATGTTCCGGCGCACCGCAGCGGCCGCGTGGACGACGTCGAACCCGGCGACCCGCGCGGTGCCGCCGTCGGGCATCGTGAGCGTCGTGAGGATCCGCAGGGTGGTCGTCTTTCCGGCGCCGTTGGGACCGAGGAGCCCGATGATCGCCCCGCGGGGGACGGCGAAGCTCACGCCGTCGACGGCGACGGTCGCGCCGAAGCGCTTCGTCAGGTTCTCGACCTCGATCATCGTGTCGTCGCTCACCAGCCGCCCGCCAGTCACTTACTGACCGCATGGTAAGCAAACGCTTACCGGTCGTCAAGTAGAGCTTGTATAATTGCCGGGCGGGTTGAACTCGGAGGTAGGTGTGGTCGAGAGGGCGGGTCCCGTCGGCGGTCGGCGCAGCGCCGCGGCGCGCCGCGCGGCCGGCCAGAGCACCCGTGACCGGATCCTCGACGTCGCGCTCGATCTGTTCATCAAGGACGGTTTTGATCGGACGTCGCTGCGCGAGATATCGGAGAAGCTCGGGTTCTCCAAGGCCGCCATCTACTACCACTTCGCCGGCAAAGAGGACATCTTGATGGCGCTCCACATGCGCCTCCACGAGATCGGGCAGCGCGCCGTCGACGAGCTGCGCGACCTGACGCCGGGTGCGGAATCCTGGGCGACTCTGCTCGGCGAGCTCATCGGCGAGATGCTCGCCAACCGCCGGATCTTCGTGATGCACGACCGCAACCGGTCGGCCTTCGAAGCGCTCCACCGCCGCAAGCACGCGGGCATGCACCAAGAACTCAACGACGAGCTGCGGCGGGTCATCGGCGATCCGGATCTGACGCCCCGCGACCGGGTCCGCATGGCGTGCGCGGTGGGCGCGGTGTTCACTACCCTCGTCGTCTACGGCGACCTCCTGCACGACATCCCCTCCGCGGAGCTCGAGGATCTGATGGGCGCCACGATCGGAGATCTCCTCGGCGTCCCCGCCCGGATCGCGCGCCCGCGGCGCGCCGTGCGACGACCGGGCTCGCCCGGCCGGACCGCACCCGTCAGCCGGTCGCCGGGCGGTCCCGTCCGCCGAGAGGACCCACCCGTTAGATGACGGGCCCTGTGGGCGGAGCCGACGCCTCGAGCGCCCCGGGGGTCGCGAGACCGCACTGGATGGTGCTCACCGTCCTGTGCGTCGCCGTGCTCGTCGTGAACCTCGACAACACGATCCTCAACGTCGCGCTGCCGACCCTCGTCCGCAACCTCGGCGCGACGACCGACGGGCTGCAGTGGATCGTCGATGCCTACGCGATGGCCTTCGGCGGGCTGCTCCTCGTCGGCGGGAGCCTCGCCGACCGGTTCGGACGCAGGCGGTTCTTCGTCCTCGGACTCGCCGTCTTCGGGGGCGGGTCACTGGGCGCGGCCTTCTCTGGGAGCGTCGGCACGCTCATCGCCTGGCGCGCCGTGATGGGCGCCGGCGCGGCGATGACGATTCCGTCCGGCCTGTCGATCGTGAACGATCTCTTCCGCATGGCCCAGGCGCGCGCCCGGGCGATCGGCATCTGGTCGGGCACGATCGGACTCGGGATCGCGATCGGCCCCGTCGCCGGGGGGCTGCTCCTCAGCCGCTTCTGGTGGGGGTCGGTCTTTTTCGTCAACGTGCCGGTCGTCGTCTTGGGCATCGTCGGGACACTGGTTTTCGTCCCCGAGTCGCGTAGCTCCTCCCCGAACCGGCCGGACCCAGCTGGATCGGTGCTCTCGATCGTCGGGCTCGGGCTTGTCCTGTGGGCGATCATCGAGGGCCCGACCCGCGGCTGGGCCTCGGGCCAGGTCCTCGGCGTCGGCGTGGCGGGGCTCGTTGTCGTCGCCGGGTTCGTCGCCTGGGAACGGGCGATCGACCACCCGATGCTGCCGCTCGTGTTCTTCAGGTCGCGCCGGTTCAGCGTCGCGATCGTGAGCGTCGGCCTCGGGCTCTTCGCGCTGTTCGGGGGACTTTTCATCATGACGCAGTTCCTCCAGTTCTTCCTCGGCTATACGCCGCTCGGCGCGGGCCTGCGCATCCTGCCGATCGCCGGGATCCTGGCGTGCGGCGCGCTCGTCTCCCCGCCGGGCGTGCGGATGATCGGGACGAAGCTCGTCGCCGCGTTGGGGCTTCTGGCGATCGTCGGCGGGCTCGTCCAGATCGCCGTCGTCTCGACGGTTTCGGCGACCTACCCGAGCGAGCTCCCGGGGATGCTGCTTATCGGGCTCGGGGCGGGCCTGCTCGTGCCGGCGGCGATCGACTCCGTGCTCGGGGCCGTCACCCAGGCCGACGCCGGCGTCGGGTCGGCGGCGAACTCGACGGCGATGCAGATCGGCGGGGCGATCGGCGTCGCCGTGATCGGCAGCGTGCTCTCCACCCGCTACCGGGGTGCGATGCAGCAGGCGATCGCCGGGCGGCTGGTGCCGGCCGGCGCGGCGCACGCCATCCTCGGGTCGATCGGGGGCGCGCTCGGCGTCGCCCACGTCGTCGGGGGCGCGCTCGGCGCCGAGCTCACCCGGGCCGCCCTCGACGCCTTCGCCACCGGATCCCGCACCGCCCTTGTCGTCGGGGCCTTTGTCACCGGGGCGGGCGTGCTTGTGGCCCTCGCCGCGTTGCCCTCGCGCGCCGGGCCGAAGGGGGAGATCCTGTCGCGCCCGGCGGGCCGGAGAGTCCCGGGGTCGGCTGACCCGCCTCGGTCGCTAGGCCGACCCGGTGGGCTCGGACCGCTCCCTGATCCGGGCGAGCGCCGCTAGGCCGGCGCGAAGCCCGGCGAGCTCGTCCGGGGTGATCATCGCGGCGAGTTCCGCCTCGACCCTGCCGACGGCTTCGCTGACCTCGTCGGCGACAGCGCGGCCGCGGTCGGTGAGCTCGATCGTCATCCGGCGCCGGTCGGCGGGGTCGACCTCCCGGTTGAGGTAGCCGCGCAGCACGAGCGAGTCGATGAGCTGGCTGACGGCCTGTTTCGAGACGCCGAGGCCACGGAGCTGGTCGCTCGCGACCCGTCCCCGGAACGCCAAGCCCCCGACGACGAAGGCGCCGTGGCGGGGGAGGTCCTCGATGCCGGCGGCGGCGAGTCGGGCGGTGATCGCCTGGGCGTAACAGCCGCGTGCGGCCCGCAGCAGCGCGGGAATGCTGACTTCGTTGGAGCGTGTCTCGGTCATGGGCCGAGGATACCGGCGGTCCTTCAACTAGTCAAGAAACTTGACAGTTAAGAATTGGGACCGTTTCGCTGAGGGGATCGGCGGGACCCCGGACGTAGGGGGTCGTCGAGGCGGCGACCACGAACCCGAGGCGCTCGAGGATCGGGCGGCTGGTGGGTGCGGCGTCGGCTTGGAGGGCCGACTTTCCGTGCGCGACGGCAAGCCGGGCCCGCCACGCGACGCTCGCTCGGTAGACGCCGCGATGGCGCCAGTCGGGGTGGACCGACCCGCCCCAGAGGCTCGCGAACCGCGAGCCGCCCTCGTAGTCGACCCGTCCGGATCCGATGACGCGGCCGTCGTGCTCGGCGACGACGAGGTCGAGGCTCGCGGGCGTGGTGACGAGGCGTCTGCCGAGCGCCGCGACACGCGCGGCTTGATCCTCGGACCAGACGACCTCGTAGAGCGCGGCGATCCCGGCAAGGTCGTCCGCCGTCCCGGTCCGGAGCCGGACCCCTTCGGGGAGCGGCGGATCGCGGGTGAGCGGCGCCGCCACGGCCAGCAGGACGGTCTCGACCGGTCCGGGCTGGAACCCCGCGGCGACGAGCCGGTCGGTGAGGACCGCCGGTCCGACGTGGCTCCAGGTCTTCCACTCGAACTCCTCACCGCGGGCCGCGTAGTGGCGGATCTGCCGGGCGATGAGCTCGTCGAGCTCGGCTTCGTCGGTCCCGGTGAGGTCGCGGGCGACGACGAAACCGCGCCGGCCGCCGGTTGACCGCAGCACCGGGCCATCCCACTCGTAGGCGACGCCGGGTGGCAGGGGGTCCGGGACCGCCAGGCGGACCTCGGCGTCGTAGGCGGCGAGGAGGCGCGCGACCTTCGATCCGGCCTCCCCGGCGCGGCGCGTTCGGGCACGCGTGCCGGGCAAATCGGCGCGGTCGGCGCTCGCGGTCAGGACCTTTCGCGCCGGTGAGTCCGGGCGGCCTCGACGAGGTGGATGAAGAGCGCGTCGCCGCCGCCCACCTCAGGGTGCGATTGCACGCCGACGATGAAGGCGCGGTTCGGGTCTTCGACCGCCTCGACCGTCCCGTCGTCGGCGAGGGCGACGACGTCGAGGTCCTTCCCGACGCGGGCGATCGCCTGATGGTGGTGGCCGGCGACGTCGAGTCGCGTCGGAAGGATCGTCGCGAGCTGGCTCTCCGCCCGGATTTCGACGGGGTGGGGTGAGTACTCACCGGGTTTGCGGGCGTGGTCCTCATGACCGACGACGTCGGGGAGGTGCTGGTGCAGCGTCCCACCGCGGGCGACGTTCAGAACCTGGATGCCGCGACAAATCGCGGGCAGCGGCAGGTCGGCCTCGGTCGCCGCCGCGACGAGGGCGAGCTCGAGGGCGTCGCGTACCGCATCCGGCTCACCGGTGCGCGGGTGGGACATCTCGCCGTAGTGGTCGGGCGCGACGTCCGGCCCGCCCGAGAGCACGATCCCGTCGACCGC
>Ga0326727_10012644_pt1 | contig 19131 bp, 8 predicted proteins | sample MB2enrmetagenome_FD_207643 | JGI IMG/M metagenome (GOLD analysis project Ga0326727, IMG submission 207643) | Lab enriched peat soil microbial communities from McLean, Ithaca, NY, United States - MB29MY | ecosystem: Environmental > Terrestrial > Soil > Wetlands > Peat | place: USA: New York...
AACTCGCGAACGTCGTCGAGCGTCAGTTTCCCAGCCTCGGCTAGTTGCGCCATCATAGGCTGGGCCCGCCCTCCGAAGAAACTCAAGATCTCGTCGAGTAGCCTGTTCCGCGTTGCATCTCGGGACATGATCGGCTCAAAGATATCGGCGTTGCCGATCTTTCGGACGCGGCGCAAGGCTTTCTTCCCTTCCAGCCGGTATACGGTCGTCTGGATGGTAGTGTAAGCGGGGCGAGGCTCGGGAAACGCCTCCAGGATCTCCCGAATGGACGCTTTTCCCTGAGCCCATAAGGCCTCCAGGATTTGAAGTTCGAGCTTGCCTAGCTTGGGCTGAGGCATATCGTCCTACTACTTCACAACTGATCCTACTACTTAGTAGTAGCAATGTCAAGGAAAATCTGTGCAGCTTGATCAGTCGGGAACAGCCTGACGCCCGCCCCTACCCCTCCGACCTCTTCCTGATCTTGATGTCCAGGCGGCCGGACACAAGGAAGGGCAGGCGACTCTTCATCCGTTTGAACTGGTGTAGACTCGGATTTTGAAGCCAGCGCAGCCCTTGACCGCGATCATCGAACGTGAGGACGACGGCTTTGTAGCGTTGTGTCCGGACCTCGACATTGCCAGCGAGGGTGCTTCGATTGAAGAGGCGCGAGCCAACCTCATCGAGGCGATCACGCTGTTCTTCGAGACGGCGTCCCCGTCCGAAGTGGCCCGGCGCTCTCACAACGAGGTCTTCGTGACCCAGGTTGAGGTTCCGGTTGGGTAAGCTTTGAGTTCTTTCAGGCTCGGAGATTTCTGGCATTCTCGAACAGAACGGATTCGCCGCTGAGCGCCAACGCGGGAGCCATCGGATCATGCAAAAGCGTTTGGAGACAACCACGATAACCGTCCCCGTTCCACTTCACGATCCGGTCCGACGAGGTACGCTGTTGAGTATCGTTCGGTAGTCGGACCTCCCGAGATCGTTGTTTGAAGCCGAGAGAGGGTGATCGCTCGGAGTGGCCTGGTCCCGGTTGGGCGGCCACGCGGCGTACGCCAGCCGCAAAGGCCTATTTGACGGAACGGCGTTTGCCAGTACCCATCCTGGACCTCGGGCCCGGAAGGAACTACGGTAGTGGTTTCGCAGCGTTGATGCGTTGTTTCAGACGCCGGATCTTGGACGCCGCGATATAGACGTATTCCATCACAGAGCGAAAGAAATCATCTAGTGAGGCTCCGCCTCAGACGACGAGCACTGGCCTCGAGGAAATCAGTATGGGATAATCGGGCACATTATGATGCTATACCACTGTACGACAGTATTCCTGACGCTTGCACTGATGGCTTGTTCACAACCTAGGAAGGGCTCGCAAGGCGCTTCATCATCAACAAAGTCCTCCCCCAGCCTGGGGGTTGCTCCACAGAAATTGTTCGATCCCGCTACACCATTGGTCATAGGTCAAGAAGTCCGGGTCGCCGGCCAAATAGAATTTCGCGATCCCGACGAGGACATTGGCGCGAATTCGGCGTACGCCAGGTTACATGTCGCAAACGGCAACTTGGACATACTACTCGATGACCGTGGGCTGGCAATGCTGAAGCACATGGACGGCAGGCTCGTCGCCGTAACGGGCGTCATTACCGGTAACGCTTCGTCCGATATGACAATATCCACTCCCTCCTATGGAGTGAATGGCACCGTTTCCGGAGTCACGCGTGTACCTGAGATTCGAGTTACGGCATTCGAGTACGCTAGCCCGCCCCCTCCAACCGCCAATACCTTCGCCGACAACGGGGATGGCACGGTCGTAGACAAGCGAACTGGTCTTCAATGGCAACAGGTGGGCCCGGACAAGCCCGCAATATGGACGGACGCAGCCGAATACGCTAAGAACTTGACGCTTGCGGGTCACTCTGATTGGCGACTTCCATCACAAGCCGAGTTGAATGACCTCTGGAAGATCGCACTTCGTAAAAAGGGCGTGCGATCACGGTTGTTCAGTCGCGTGAAAGCCGAACTGTACTGGACGTCCGACAGCGCTGTCCCCAGCAGTTCAGACTGGCACTATGTAGTCAACTTCAATCCTATGAGCAGCGCGCTTGACACGGGCGACAAATATGACACACGTTTCGTGATTTGCGTACGCCGAACCCAAGACAAGTAATATGGGAGGCGGCTCCCGATTCCGCTAGGCAGCACTACCAGGCTACTGCTGAGGCTGTCAACCGGATGCACGTGGCTTAGGGGGAGTCTCCGCTGACGAACCTGCGCCGACGTGCGTTACCGCGCCGCCGGAAATGATCGCCTGCAGGCACCTGTTTACGATGCCCTGTCTTTGAGCCCTTCCTTCCAGTTTAGAAATCCACGTGACCTACTTGGCTGATTGTCCCCAACTTGTACGCTGGCCTCAAACGGCGTTCTGAGAGATCAATCCCGCGACGCCCCCTTTACGCCAAGATGGCAGCCACTGGTTACCCTTCCGACTTCTTCCTGATCTTGATATCCAGCCGTTTGATCTTCTGGTTCAGCGTGGAGAGCGGGACGTGGAGGCTCTCGGCGGCGTCGGTCTGGCTGCCGTTGCAGTGCTCCAGCCGCTCCATGATCACGCGCCGCTCGAAATCGTTGACGATCTCGAAAAGTGAAGCGTCCGGCGCCAACGGCGCGCCGTCGCCGCGGCTTCGCCGGATGCCGTTGGCCTCCAGCAGGGCGTCGGGCAGCACCTCCACCGGAACCGATGGCTCGGTGGCCAGCACCACGGCGCGCTCCACCACGTTCTCCAGCTCGCGCACGTTGCCCGGCCAGGCGTGCTCCATCAGCACCTGCAGGGCTTCCGGCTGGAAATGCAGAATCGACCGGCCGGAGGGGTCCAGAAACTTGTTGTTCTCGCGGCAGTAGTAAGTGAAGAAATGGCCGGCCAGGAGGGGAATGTCCTCCCGGCGCTCGCGCAGCGGCGGCAGCGCAATGTTGATCACGTTCAGCCGGTAGTACAAGTCTTCGCGGAATCTGCCTTCCCTGACAAGCTGGTGCAGATCGGCATTGGTGGCCGCCAGAATGCGGACGTCCACCTTGACCGGGTCCGTCGCGCCCAGCGGCGTGAACTCCTTCTCCTGGATGACGCGCAGCAGCTTGATCTGCGTCTCGGGCCCCAGCGTGCCGATTTCATCGAAGAAAATGGTGCCGCGGTCGGCCACCTCGAAATAGCCCTTCTTGGATTGAACGGCGCTGGTGAAGGCGCCTCTCACGTGCCCGAAGAGCGTCGATTCCAGCAAGTCCGGCGGCAGCGATCCGCTGTTCACGGCCACGAACATCTGGTCCGCGCGCGGCGAGTTGGCATGGATGGCTTTGGCCACCAGTTCCTTGCCGGTGCCGGTCTCGCCGGTGATCAGGATGGTGGAGCGGCTGGAAGCCACCTGGGCCACCAGGTCCAACATGCGCACCATGCGCTCGCTCTTGCCGATGATGTTGGGGAAGCTGTAGCGCTGCTTGAGGGCCCGCTTGAGATGCGTGTTCTCGTATTCGAGCCGCCGCCGCACGATCATGCGGTCGATCTCGATGAGCAGCTTCTCGTTGTCCCAGGGCTTGGAAAAATAGTCGTTGGCGCCGAGCTTGAGGGCGTTGACCGCGGCCTCCACCGAGCCGTAGGCGGTGATCATGAAAATGGGGGTTTCGCGGTCGCGCTCGCGGACCTCCTGGAGCACGTCCATGCCGGAGCGGTCGGGCATCATGAGGTCCAGCAGCACCAGGTCGTAGCCGCTGATCTCCATTTTTTGAAGCCCCTCGGCCGCGTTTTGCGCCTGATCGACGGAATAGCCTTCCGAGGAGAGCAGGATTTCCAGGCTTTCGCGGATATCCAACTCGTCGTCGACTACCAGCACCTTGCCTTTGGGTCCGGGAGCCGTCAAGTGAGGAGCGGTCATGTCAAGCGGCATTCACCGGCTTCCTCGCCGCGCCGGGCACGGCCAGCGGAAGCTCCAGCCGGAACGAGGCGCCGCCGCCCGGCCGGTTAGAGACTTCGATGGAGCCGCCATGCTCTTGAATGATACCGTAAGTCACCGAGAGGCCGAGGCCGGTGCCCTTGCGCACAGCCTTGGTGGTGAAAAACGGATCGTAGATGCGGTGCAGGTGCTCGGGGGCGATGCCATGTCCCGTATCGGCCACTTCGACCCTGGCTCCCGAGCCTTCCGGCCAGGTGCGCACTTCCAGCGTTCCGCCCGCCGACATGGCGTCGCGGGCATTCAGGAAGAGGTTGAGAAACACCTGCTGAAGCTGGCCGGCGTTGCCGTGCACGGGCCGGACGCCGGGGTCGAAATCGGTCTTGACCTGGATTCCCGACTTCTGAAGCTGGTGCTCCAGCAAAGAGAGCGTCTCCTGAATTATGCGGTTCAGGTTCACGTCGGTCAAAGAAGTCGTCGAGGTCCGGGAGAAGTTGAGCAGCGAATTGACAATCTCGCTGGCGCGGAAAGTCTGCTTGGCGATCTTGTCGAGGATGAGCGACTTTTGCGAATCGTCGCCGACCTGCTTGGCCAGCATCTGGGCGTAGGTGGAGATGACGGCCAGGGGGGTGTTGACCTCGTGGGCCACGCCCGCCGCCAGCAGGCCGATGCTGGAGAGTTTGTCGGCCTGCACCAGCCGCTGCTCGAGCTCGGCGCGGTCGGTAATGTCGTCGAAGATGATCAGCCGGCCAATCTGCTCCTGGTCCTTGGAAACCAGCGGCGCGATGGCGATATTCAAGGTGGTCTCGCGAAGACCTGCGGGCAGACCGTGGCCGTTGCCGCCATTGCCGCCGGGCCCAGAGGGCACCCCCGCGGGGCGCCTCAGCACGAACTTGTAGATGTGATGGATGCCGGTCTGGCCCCGCACGCGGTCGAACTCCCCGGCTAGCTCGATGGGGAAAATCTCGGAGAGCGTCCTGCCCACGGCGCGGTCGCGCGAAATGCCGCTGAGGCGCTCGATCTGGGTGTTCCAGCTTTCCACGCGGTCGTCCAGGTCGGCCGCCAGAATGCCCACGTTGATGGATTCGACGATGTTCTCGCTGAATTCCTTGAGCCGCTCGTACTCTTCCACCTTACGCTGCAGCGAGCGGTAGAGCGAGGCGTTCTCGATGGCGATGGCCACGTACCCGGCCAGCGTGACCAGCAGCTCCACGTCCACGCTGGAAAGATAATCGCCGTCGGCCGTGCGGCTGACGCCCATGTAGGCGATGGTCCGGCCGCGGACCGTGCAGGGCAGGTAGTAGGTGAGATCCAGATCGGCGATGGCGGCCCGCACCGAAGCCGGCCAGGCGCGCGAGACGGCGTCGAGCTGGTGACGCGTGCGCTGGAAAAACAGATACGGTTCCGGCCGCTTCCAGTTGAGAAAGCTGAGATCCAGATCCTCGCGGCCGGCGGCGGCCAGCCGGGGGTTGCCTCCCATGCACTGCTTCAGCCGGAATTCGGGACCGCCGGCCCCATCCTCCGCCAGGAAAAACGCCATGTGCTTGATGGAGAGCGTCTGCCGGAGCCGTTCGCCCACGGAGGCCAGCATGGCGTCCAGATCCGTTTCGGAGCTGAGCTCGCGGGCGAATTCCACCAGCGTGCGGCGGTAGTCGTAGCGGTCGCGGTAGAAGTGCTTGTCCAGCCGCTCCTGAATCCAGTCGCGAATGGGCTGGAACAGAAAGGCAGTGATCAGCATCACGGTGATGAGGCCGATATTGGGGAGGTCCTTGAAACTCTTTTGCACCAGGCTGGCCAGCGAGAATATGATGCCGTAAAACGCCGCGAACACGCAGATGGTGGCCAGCGTATAGGCATAGCCGCGCCGGAAGATGATGTCCACGTCCATCAGCCGGTAACGCACAATGGCGTAGGCCAGGGTGAGCGGAATCAGGGTCAGCGAGAGCACCGCCAACTTCAGGTAGGCGTTGGGAATCATGCCCATGGCGTAGGGCAGCACGTAGAGGAGGGCGAAAGGCAGGATTCCGCAGAAGGTGCCGTTGCGCAGCCATTTGAGCTGCTGGCGCACGATGGGGTCCTCGGCTTTGCGGTATTCCAGGCTCAGCGCAAACCCTCCGACCACGTAGGGGACGGTCCAAAACACCATCCATATGCGGTCCAGCATCCAGCGCAGCTCGAGCAGGGGAATGGCAACCGTCAACGCGCCGGTGGCGAAGGCCACGAAGACCGCGAAAAGCAGCACCGCGGGCGCATATAGCACTGCCACCCAGACACGTTTCTGGAGCCACTTGCGCGGCTCGGGGAACGTCAGGCAGAAATGCAGGAACACGGCCGGCGCCACCAGGCCGGCAGCCAGGTTGCCAAAATAAATGATCTTATCGAATGCGTTGAACTGGCCGGTGTAGTGGAAACAAAGGAACACGAACGAGGCCAGGCACAGCACATAAAAGTGCCGAGCCTTCTGCGCGCTGCCGCGGCGGAAATAGACGAACAGGCCGATCACCAGGTAGGCAAATCCCACTAGGTACAGATAGGTGACGGCCGCATCCAGTGGCACTTCCCCCACGATGACGGTGGTGTCGAAGTCCACCCCGCGGCGGCTGATGTGGTAAACGGCCTTGCTCCACGATCCGATGCGCACCAGCACTTGAGTAACGATGGCGGCATTCTCGATGGGAACTCCGTTGATCAACGCCAGCCGGTCTCCGGGATGCACCCCGGCATTGAACCCGCCGCTGCCTTTGGTTACGTACAGCGCCTCGACGCTCCCATTGCGATCCACCCAAACCACGCCATCCTCAGGGAGGCGGAAACGATGCTGTTGCTGGAAATTAATGACGGCGGCCACACCCGCGGCCAGTGTCAGGATGGTTAATATCGCGGTGGAGAGCTGGAACTTGAGTTCCTGAAACATGGTAGCCGACGTTACCTAACTCGCGAGACCGTATTCCGGCCTCCAAGAAGCACGTTTAATGCCGCTCCAGATCTGCAATTCTTTTTTAAGAATAGCCGAATTATCTATTACTTACAAGAGAGCCGCGGAGTTCTCTCCGGTTTTTGGGAGAATACACTATGCGAAAGTGTATCTGTTTGCCCCGGTGGCCCATATCCAGCCTCAGTCCCACTGGAGCTTCACTCGGAACATGGCCCCGTCTTTCGGCAGCATCAGGCCGCGGGCGGGAGAGGCCGCGGGCTGGGACTTGGCCGGGGTCCAGACGCCATCCTTATAAAAGCCTTCCTCGACCTGCACAAATCGGCCTTCCTTATGGCCCGAAGTCGCGGGCGGCCGGAAGTCGATAGTGCTGTCGAACCCCATGATCAGGAACTCATCCGGCTGTAGCTGGGCCAGCAGCGCGCGGCCCGACGGGATGGTGGGAGGTCCTTTGGGCTCGGCCCAACTGGGTTGCTTGTCCATGGCGGGAGGGAACATCACCAACACATCGTAGCGGTCGAAATAGAGGTTGCGGCCGGGGATGTTCTCCTCTTCGATGGCCGACTGCAGCTTCTTGGTCCCCTGCAGTTCCAAAATGACGGGAGCCGCGTTCGCCAGCAAGCGGAAATCCGCCGCCACGTCGGCGAACTGGGGACCGAACTCGCCGTCGGGGGTAGCTCCGTATCCCTTGATCCCCACTCCGAACTGCGCAAATCCGATGGCCGAGTAATCGGCGATGGCCATAAAGCAATACCGCGCGATCTCCAATCCGCGCCTGGTCTCGACAATCAGCAGCGGATTGTCGCGGCGGGCGTACCGCGAAAGGATGGTCCGATAGATGACGGCGGAGCGGTGGTAGATGTCGGGCGCGATGAGATCGATAGCCGGAGCCGCGGCCTTCCAGAGTGCCAGCGTGTGCGATTGGCCGCCGCCGCTGGGGTAGCTGTCGCCGGGGCGGTCGAAGTCGTAGAACCGGTCGTTGGTCCCGGCCCCACCCATCCAGACGTTTTCATACATGGGGAGGGGGTAGGCATCCTTCCCGGCCTGAGCGACCGAATTGATGTACCTGGCCATGTAATAGGTCGTGAAAGCCTCTTCCGCAAACTGGCGGCCGAAGGCCTGCACCCAGGTTCCGGGCTGCTTCTTGAGAGCGGCCGCGAACTCCGCCGGGACAGGCCCGTTGAACAGCTTGTTAGCTTTCACGGAGTGATCGCGCGCGGGCCCTACGATGCCGGGTTCGTTCTCGACCTGCACCAGGATGACGGTCCGATCGTTCCCGTCGATCTCGCGCAGATTCTTCATCAGGGCGCCGAGAGCTTTGCGGTCGGCTTCGAGGGTCGCGGCCCCGTGCGGCGAGAGCGAATTGGACGCCTTTCCGTCCGCATACAGCGCCTTTGGAAAACGCTTGGGATTGGAATTGATCCAGTCGGGGAGATAGGTGGTTTCGTCGCCCTTCCACGTGCCGAACCACAGCACGATGGCTCTGAGACCGTGGGCGCGAATGTCGCGGACGATCTGGTCGACGGCGGTGAATTCAAACTGACCCTCTTTCGGTTCGATGAGCTTCCACGGGACTGGGAATTCGACTGTGTTGGCGTAGTACGATTGGAAGCCGGGCAACACCTTGGCCATTTCATCGGGGACATAGACACGGTTGTCGACTTGTCCCCCCAGCATTAGAAAAGGCTTTCCATCCACCAGGAAGGTGTATTTGGCGCCTTTCTTGACCAGTTGCGGAATTGGCTTGCTCTGCGCCAGCGCAACGGAAGCGCCAGCCGCCAGGACAAGCGAAAGCGTGACGAATTTATGTAGCATAGTGAACCTCGAATGGGTGGGGCATGCTTTAGCTTGCCCTCGCCACTTCCATCATCAAGAAAAACGCCTGGCCTTCCGCCGCCACCCCCGCATGGTCGAACGTGGGTGCTCCGCAGACCCCCTGCACGAAGCCGTATTGGTCCACCCTGGCCCGCGCGGCGGCGCGCATACGGTCCGCGGCCGGGCGGTAGCTGGCCGGCAACCAGCCCCCCCGCACGCCGGTGTACATACTGAAAGCCAGCATTTGGGCCAGGTTGGTCTCGACAAAGCTCTCGGGCTGGTCCAGCACATCGTGGAACAAGCCGTCGGGACGCTGGTAAGCCAGGCATCCATCCAGCAGTTCCTTCAGAAACGCGGAGAGCCGCTGGCGCTCGGCCTGGCGGGCCGCGGGCAGAGCCGCAATCACGCGCGTGATTCCGGCCGCCGCCCAACCGTTCCCGACTCCCCAGAATGCCTGGCGCCGGAACTGCTGGCGGCCTTCGTCCCATCTATGCGAAAGCAGCTTCTTCTCGGGGTTCCAGAGCCGCTTCCGCAGGCCCTCGATTTGCAGGATGGCTTCGTCATAGTGGCCGGTCGCCGCAAGAAATGGAGGCGTGGTGTAGTAACTGTCGGACCACATCTCGGGAGCGTTGAAGACGTGGTAGCAGGTTCCGTCGGCGGCCCGCGGCGCCTTCTTCAGGACGAACTCGAGCAGCCCGCGCGCAGCCTGCTGCATCTGCGGATCGCCGGTCCATTCGGCGGCGCGCCAATAGGCCGCACCGCCCATGGCGGGATCGGTCGCCCCACCCCCGATGGCCGCCAGCCGCCCGTCCGCGGCCTTCTCGACAATGGCGCTCTTGGCCATCAGGACCACCCGCTCGCGGTCCCCCATATCCAGAAATGCCTGGGCCAGAATTCCCTGCTCCCAGGAATGGCGCTGCATGGAGAGCGCGGCTTCGGCGACTTTCTCCAGGAGACTGTCTTTGGCCTGGGCGGCCGGGCTTGGCCGGACTGCTCCCAGGACGGCGCTGCCATACAGAAAACTCCGCCGGTTCATGGTGCTGGCTCCTCCCTTAATGCAAGACCGTGCCGGCGATGGAGTCGCCGGGCACGTCCAGGATCTCGACACTCGAGATGGTCTTCATGGTCTGGTGATCGGCAAAGGTCCAGACCACGCGCTTGTCCCGCGTCACCTCGATCAGGTGGGGGGCCTTGCCAAACTGGCCGTGTCCCAGCCAGTTGCTCATGACCGTGTTGCCGTTGGGCAGCCGGTGCAAGCCGGCCATGAACTTCAGGCTGATGCCGGGCAGCTCCTCGCCGCGCACCTCCCAGATGGTTCGCCCATCCGGCGCCACTTCGAACACACGCGCCGGAGCGCCGTCGCGGTCGGCGCTGGCGATCAGGGTGTTGCCGTCCGGCAGGCGCACCGCGCTGTGCGGCCCGCCTGGCGCGGCCACCTGCCACACAACTTTACCGTCCGGATCGTACTCGCGCACCACCTGGTCCTCGTAATGCGCCACCAGGTAGTTGCCATTGGCCAGCTTGCGCGCATTGCGCATGTAGGCTGAGCCGCCGTCCTTACCCTCCGGCAGCAGCCGGATCTGACGGACGACTTGCCCGGCACGGTTCACCTCCAGAAGACGGCCGGCGTTGCACTCGCCGATGAATGTGTTGCCATTGGGAAGCCGCTGGCAGGCGTAGACCTCGCTGGTGGATTCGTAAGAGAAGACCACCTTCTTATCGCGCGTTACTTCCTTGACGCCGTGTCCCGTATTGAACAGCAGGTTGCCATTGGGAAGCACCCAGATGTCATTGGCGTGGGGAGCGTCGTAGCTCCATTCGACCTTTCCCCGATCGTCCACCAGGAAGACCTTGCCCTGGGTGTAGTCGGTACAGGCGAATCGATGGCCCGGCGCGGCCGCGGATCCCTGGGGAATATCGTAAACGTACAAGGAGTGGCCGACGATGGCCGTCGGCGGGATGCGCCGGAGCCACTGGCCGGCGTCGCTTCCGAGCTTCTTGGCCAATGCGGGAATGCGCGCCACGTGATGGGCGCTGAATACGTACAGGCCGGGCGCCGGATTCCCCACCAGATCCGGCATCCCGATCTCCTTATGGGACACACCGTAGCCTTCGGGTGGAAAGTACCCGTGGTAGGCCAGGTGGAGGGTTCTCCCTCTGGCATGCTGGTCCATCCAGGCTTTCAGTTGTTTCAGCCCCTGTCCCCAGTCGACATTGCTCTCATCGAGCCACAAGGTCCCGCACCGGCTGCCTCCGTCGAGTCCGATCTGCCTAGGGTCTTGCAACAGACAGGCCGCCTCATTGAAGTAGGACAGATGGTCGGGATAGATTCCGGCTGCCGCTACGACCATCCATACGCAGAGAACCGCAGCCAGCCAGCGCCCGCCCAGGGACCGGTTCCGGATGAGCGCCTCCAGCCCCACCCCCCCGGCCAGGAAAGCAAACGGCAGGGCTGGGATAATGTACCGGATCCCTACGTCGTCGGCTGCTATGGTGTATCCGGCAAACAGGGCGGCCGGCGGAAGCAAAAGGAAAAGTTTCCGCAGAACCGTGATGGTCTTGCTCCGCACCAGCACGACGAGACCCAGACCGGCCAGCAGAATGCTCGCGGCCGGCTCCTTCAAGAGGTAAGCGACGGCAAAGTAGCTGCGGAACCGGTGCTGCAATTGACCAGCCATGAACGCCAGGTAGTTCGGATTGTGATCGGCGTTGACCCGCCGCAAGCCGGCCACATACAAAAAGGGGTCGCTCGAGAAAAAGTAAAGAGCTTGAATGACCACCGCCGCCACCAGGCACATAGCCAGGAACGCGCCGGCGGCTACCGCGAATTTCGAGAGCTGCCTGGAGCGCCACCAAGCTGGCTCCGGCGCCCGTTCGGCCCTTTTCGCGCGGCCACTCGCCCGATGGCTTTTTTTGTGCTTCGGGCCGCTGCTGCCGGGTCCGGGACTGTCGGGGCCGATCCTGGGCCCGCCGCTGACCGGTTCGGGAAGCCAGCGGACGGCAGCCAGCAGCAGCACCGCGCCGACCGGCAGCAGGAGGATGGCCGAAAACTTGGTTCCCAGGACCGCACCCAGCGCCAGACCGCACAGCAGGAGGCGCTTCAGGCTCGGATCCCGCACATATCTCCAAAGCGCCCACAAGAATACAACCGTGAAGGCCGCCAAGCCGGCATCCGTCGTCACCAGGTATGAATGCGCCAGCACGCTGGGGTCCAGCGCATATAGGAACAACGCGCCCAGCGCCGCCGTCGGGCCCACCATTTCCCGCCCCCAGACGTAGAGCAGGATCCCCAGCAGAGCCGCGAGCAGTATAAAGGGGAGCCTCGACCAGAACATCACCTTGTCCGGCCCGTTGGCGGCGATGATGGCGTTCCCAACAGGCCATACCAACTGATCCCGGCCGCCGTCGATCAACTGCCGCGCTTCGGCGCTCTCCGGCCAGCGGACGCCCGCCAGCAGCAGCGAGAGCGCGCTCATCTCTTTGAGAAGTGGGGGATGCTGCGGGTTGGCGATAAACTCGCCGGTTTCGAGGTAGGAAAGCCCGGCAGCGATGTGCGCCGGCTCATCGTACACCGGACTCTTGATGCGGCTGGCAAAGAAACTCTGGAGCAGAAATGCGGCGATCAGCACGCCCGCCGATAGCCAATAGCCCCAACGCGCGTGATCGGCTGGAAACATGAAGCCACATCGTAGCATTCGCGGGCCTTGTTATGCTGGTGCGTGAATGAAGGAGCCTCGTAAGCCGCAGCGGTTGCGCCGCGCCTCGCAGCCGGCCGCGCCGGAAGCCCCGTCCCTTCGCGCAGCGCATCCCGCGTGGCGCCGGCATGCATGGCGGATGCTGGCACTCTGGGCCCTGGTCCTGGCGGCCTATTCCAATTCCTTCCAGACGGGCCTGGTGTTCGACAGCGCCATGGCGATTACGCGGGATGCCCGCATCCAGGCGGTGACGCCGCGAAACCTTGGGCTCATCCTGACCGAAGAGTATTGGCACGGCAGCACCACCTCGGGTCTGTATCGCCCGCTCACCACCTTCTCCTACCTGCTGAATTACGCCGTCTTCGGCAATGGGACGCAGCCGGCCGGCTATCATTGGGTGAATTTCGCCCTGCATGGAGTGAATGTCTCGCTGGTGTACCTGCTGGGAATATTGGTGTTTGAGGCCGCCGCGCCCGCGCCGGCCCTCGCCCTGGCGGCGCTCTGGGGATTGCATCCGCTGCTCACCGAATCCGTCACCAATGTTGTGGGCCGTGCCGACCTGCTGGCCGCCTTCGGCGTGCTGGCCGGCTTACTGTGTTACATGAAAAGTATCTCCGCCTCCGGGTGGCGGAAGCTGTTATGGGTGGCGGCCATGATGGGGGCCCAGGCCGTCGGGATCTTTTCCAAAGAGAATGCCGTCGTCCTGCCCGGCATCATGCTCCTCTACGACCTGACGTGGTCCCAGCGCACGGTTTGGCGGCAGCGTGCGCTGGCCTACGCCGCCCTGGTGCCGCCGTTGGCCGCGTTTTTCTGGTTGCGCGCCAGGTTCCCAATGCATATTCTGGCTCGCTTCGGCGACAATCCCCTGATGAGCGCCGGTTTCTGGACGGCGCGGATCACGGCTATCAAAGTAGTCGGCAAGTATCTGGCGCTGTTCGTCTGGCCGGCCCGCTTGTCGGCGGATTATTCCTACAATGCGGTGCCGCTGTTTGGCTGGCAACCAGCGGATTGGGAGGACGCCAAGGCGCTGATCGCGCTGGCAGTCTGCCTGGGCGCCGCCCTGCTGGCGGTCCGCTGGTACCGCACGCAGAAGCCGCTGTTCTTCTTCCTGGCTTTCTTTTTCGTGGCGCTGGCCCCCACATCGAACCTGGTAGTTCTCATCGGGAGCATCATGGCTGAGCGGTTCCTCTATCTGCCTTCCATCGGCCTGGCCGGGTGCGTGGTTGCAGCCATCTACGCGCTTGGCCGGCAAGTCTCGCGCCCGTGGCTTTTGCCCATGCGAGCTGCATGGATTGCGCTCGGGTTGCTGTGCCTGGCATTCGCCGCGCGAACCTACGCGCGGAACTTCGACTGGGTCGACGACCTTAGTCTTTGGACCAGCGGCGTGGACGTTTGTCCGGAAAGCTCCAAGACGCACAACAACCTGGGGGGCGCCCTGGCAAAACTACCGGGCCGCCTGCCGGATGCCATTGTCGAGTACGAAGTGTCGTTGCGGATTGAGGCCGATTACTCCGAGGCGCACTTCAACCTGGCAAACGCCCTGTCGCGAATGCCCAGCCGGCTGCCGGACGCCATCGCCGAGTATCAAGCGGCGTTGCGGATCGACCCCGATTACGCCGCGGCGCATAACAACCTGGGACTGGCACTGGCGAACTCCGGCGGGCGGTGGCAGGAGGCCATTGCCCAGTATCAAGCCGCGCTGCGGATTGACCCCGATCTGGCCGAGGCGCACGACAACCTGGGACTGGCGCTGGCCAATTCCGGCGGGCGGTGGCCGGAGGCCTTTGCCCAGTATCAAGCCGCGCTGCGGATTGACCCCGATTACGCCGAGGCGCACAACAACCTGGGACTGGCGCTGGCGAATTCCGGCGGGCGGTGGCCGGAGGCCATTGCCGAGTACGAAGCCGCGCTGCGGATCAATCCCGATCTTGCCGGGGCGCACTTCAACCTGGGAAACGCCCTTTCCCAACTGCCCGGCCGCCTGCCGGACGCCATTGCCGAGTATCAAGCGGCGTTGCGGATCAATCCCCAATACGCGAAGGCGCACAACAATCTGGGACTGGCGCTGGCGAATTCCGGCGGGCGGTGGCCGGAGGCCATTGCCGAGTACGAAGCCGCGCTGCGAATCAATCCCGATCTGGCCGAGGCGCACTTCAACCTGGGAAACGCCCTTTCCCGACTGCCCGGCCGGCTGCCGGATGCCATTGCCGAGTATGAGGCAGCGCTGCGGCTCAGGCCCGATCCGGAGCTAAGGCAACTGGTGAACCGATTGCGAGCGGGCCGAAAGTAAGCGCGGCCGATCCTCAGAACCGCCCGTAAAGTGTGGTGTACTTACCCACACTGCATCGTGCATCAACATCCGCTGGAAGTAAAAGATATTAAGGGGTTTACATCCGTTATGTAATATCTTATACTCCCCTTATAAGGTCTAAATCGCTTCGGGATCTCAAGTCGCGAGGCGGGAAGAGGTTAATAACCATGTCATTTGCAGATATTAGAAACAGCGCAGCAATCCTCTTGCTTGCGCTTGCAGTGTTCGGCTTTCTGGCGCCAGTCGCCAGGGCGCAACAGGTGGCCGTCGCGGAGATCGACGGATATGTCACCGATCCGAGCGGCCAGGCAATCGTCGGCGCACAGGTCAAGACCACCGATATGGATAGGGGCCTGGTGCGCACAGCGGCCACGGACGCCACCGGCCGTTATTCGTTTCCCAACCTATCTATCGGCAACTATCAGCTTGAAGTTTCCGCACCGGGCTTCAAGACTTACGTGCAGAAGGGAATTCAGCTCGAGGTGGCCAGTAACCCTCAAGTTAACGTCCGGATGGAGATCGGCGCGGTGACTGAAAGTATTCAGATCAACGCCAACGCCGCCCAGGTGGAAACCAAGGAAAACTCCATCGCGCAGGTGGTGGACGAGCAAAGACTGGTCGACCTGCCGCTCAACGGGCGCAATCCCGCCGACCTGCTGAGAATTACGGGCTTCTCCACGTCGGACATGAACCTGAACGGAGGGGACCTGACGGGCAGCAAGAACATTCAGGGATCCAACGGTTCGGGCCAATATTCGGTGGCCGGCAGCTCAGCCAACGGCGTCAATTTCCTGCTGGATGGCGGCGACAATAACGACGCGTTCAGCAACGTGAATCTGCCCATTCCGTTCCCGGATGCGGTGCAGGAATTCAACGTGCAAACCAACGGTTTGCCGGCCCAATACGGATTGCATCCGGGCGGCGTGGTCAACATCGTGACCAAGTCCGGCTCCAATGCGCTCCACGGCGACATGTTCTGGTTTCTCCGCAACGGCGACCTGAACGCGCGGACCAAGGGCACAGTTGTGTCCCAACCTATCCGCGACTCTGTGAAGCGCAACCAGTTCGGCGGCACGGCCGGCGGCCATATCATCAAGGACAAGCTGTTCTACTTCGGCGGCTATCAGGGCACGCGGCAGCGCAGCGATCCGGCGACCTCGACGGCCTATGACCCCACGGCCGCGACGCTGAAAGGCGACTTCAGCGTGGTGGATGCTTCCAAGGCGAACGGCGGCTGCCTGAGTTCGGCAAGAACGCTGAAGGACGTGAACGGCAACCCGTACCCCGGCAACCAGATTCCGGTTTCCAGTTTCGATCCGGCGGGATTCAAGCTGGCCTCCACGTACTTCCCGACTTCCACGAATCCGTGCGGCACCTACCTGTACGGCGTCCCGGCTAACAACCCCGACGATCAGTTTATCGGCCGCATCGATTACAACATGAGCAGCAAGAACGTGTTCTTCGGCCGCTTCTACATGTACGATTACCTGCAGCTCCCGATTTTCAACAACAACAACGCCCTGACCACCCAAACCCCCGGCAACTGGGACCGGTCGCAGACTTGGACGATCGGCGACACCTATACGGTTAGCGCCACCATGGTCAACTCGTTCCACGCCACCTTCGACCGGCGCCGGGACAACCGCGCAGCCGCACTCGACTTACCCAGTCCGAACTCCCTGGGCGCGAATATGTACGACAACACTGCGAACTATACGCAGCTCAGCGTGAGCAATTACTCAGGCGGCGGATTCGCAATCGGCTGCGGCACCTGCGCCCTGGCGAATTTCGACATCAACACCTACCAGATCGCGGACGATTACTCGATCATCAAAGGCAAACACCAGATCAGTTTCGGATTCGATGGCCGCAAGGACCAGTTCAACTCTTACAACAATCAGCAGTCCAACGGGCAGTTCGCCTTCAGTGGCGCCACCAGCGGCGACGGCCTGGCGGACCTGCTGATCGGCCGTTTTTCGACCTTGACGGATGGGAACGTCATCTCCGATTACCTGCGCCAGACGGTGATGGCGATGTACGCGCAGGATGCCATCCACGCCACGCCGCACTTCAGCATCAACATCGGCTTGCGTTGGGAGCCCTCCGTGCCGTCATACGACAAGTACGGGCGCGGCAACGAGTTCAGTTGGCCGCTGTTTACGCAGGGCTGGCACAGCCCGGCTTATCCCAACACTCCGGCAGGCCTGATATTCTCGACGGATTCGGCGCAGAATCCATACGGCAAGGCGATGACCGCATCCCATTGGGCGACATTCTCGCCCCGGCTGGGCCTGGTTTGGGATCCGAAAGGCGATGGCAAGCAGACCATTCGCGCATCGTTCAATCTGATGCACGATACCACCGAATTGTTTTATCCCGAGCGCTGGACCACCAATTCTCCGTATGTTTCTTCGATCGTGCTGACCAGCGGCCAGTTCTCCAACCCGTTCGCGACTTACGTGAGCCCCGCCACCGGCAAGACAGGCGATCCGTTCCCCGGCACGGCGCTCTTCCCCACGCAGGGCGTTTATGTCACCATTCCAGGGAACATGCCGGTCACTTCCATGATGATGTGGAACCTCAGTTACCAACGGCAGATTGCGGCCAATTGGGTGATCAAAGCGAACTACATGGGTAACGCGGGCCGGCATATCCTGGGATCGACCGATGTCAATCAAGCCGTAGGGTCCGCGCTTGGCCCGAACGGGGCGGCAGCCAGCACTTCGAACACCAACCAGCGGCGCCCGACATACCTGGACAACCCCACGTTAGGGCAGTATTACTCCAATATCCAGCAGAGCGACCCCGGCGCCAACTCCGAGTACCATGGCCTGATTCTTTCGATCGAGCGCCACTTTTCCGGCCATTACACCATCTTGAGCAATTACGGCTGGAGTCATTGCACCAGCTCGTGGGATATGGCGGGAGAACTGGCGGGCGCTGTTTATCAGAATTCGCTGAACCGCGAAACGGGCGAACGGGGAGCTTGCGGCTACGACCACCGGCAGGTTTTCAACACCACGCTGGTAGTCACCAGCCCCGGGGTGGGCAGCAGCTTCGCCAAGGCGTTTACGAAAGACTGGCAGATTTCACCGGTTCTCAGCATCTTCACCGGCCACCCGATCCAACTCTCCGATGGCGGCAAGGACATTTCGCTGAGCGGCCAGGGGCTGGACCGCCCCGAGGTGGTGTTGCCCACCCAGGTATATACAGTCACACCGAGCGACCCGTCGTACTGGTTCAATCCCGCGGCATTCCAGTGCAACGGATCGAACGCCGCATGCACCGTGTCCACCGGTCTGTTTGGGAACCTGGGCCGGAACGCTGTGTATGGTCCGGGCCAGATCAATTTCGACATGGCCCTGAGCAGGCGGTTCACCGTGGGCGAGCGTTGGAAGCTCGACCTCCGTGCCGACTTCTTCAACATCTTGAATCACGCCAACTGGAGCAGCCCGACCACGAGCATTACCAGTTCCACGTTCGGGGAAGTCACGGGGTTCAGCACGCCCCGATATATCCAAATGGCACTGAAGTTGTACTTCTAAGTCTAAAGTTGCTTGTTGTTTGCGGGCGCCTCGAGGAGAGGCGCCCGCAAGCTTTTTGGAACCGTTTTTGAACCACCGCCCGAAGTCTGTCCTCGGCGGTGAATCCTCCGCACCGCTTCACTTGTTTCCCCGAGGGGTCGAAGACTATCGTCACCGGCAGTTCGTCGAGACTGTGTTGTCTGGAAACCGCCTCCAGACCAGCCCGGGGTTAGCCCTCGCGCATCGCCGTTGGCCCCTACGCCCGCTCCGCCGGGCCTCCTAAACGCCGCTTCGGCCGCTGCGTGCCCGCCCAGGCCACACCGAAAGCGCACAGTTGGCCCGCCTGAACGTCCAGATAAAAATATAGGACTTTTAGGGGTTTACATCCGTTGAATTGTGCTCTATAATCCATAATGCATACTTCATGATTCGTGATCCATAGAAGAGGTGAACGTCTCAATGTCTTTCCAAAAGATCTATGCAGGTGTCAAAAACTGCGCGGCAATCTTTGTGGTTGCTTGCGCGGTGATTGGCCTCCTGGCGACGCCAGTCGCCAAGGCGCAACAGGTGGCCGTCGCGGAAATCGACGGATATGTCACCGATCCGAGCGGCCAGGCAATCGTCGGCGCTCAGGTCAAAACCACCGATATGGATAGGGGCCTGGTGCGCACGGCGGCCACGGACGCCACCGGCCGTTACTCGTTTCCCAACCTGTCCATCGGCAACTATCAGCTTGAAGTTTCCGCACCGGGCTTCAAGGGTTACGTGCAGAAAGGTATTCAGCTCGAAGTCGCCAGCAACCCTCAAATTAACGTCCGCATGGAGATCGGCGCCGTGACCGAGAGCGTTCAGGTGAACGCCAACGCCGCGCAGGTGGAAACCAAGGAAAACTCCATCGCGCAGGTGGTGGACGAGCAAAGACTGATCGACCTGCCGCTCAACG
>Ga0326727_10012646_pt1 | contig 19130 bp, 10 predicted proteins | sample MB2enrmetagenome_FD_207643 | JGI IMG/M metagenome (GOLD analysis project Ga0326727, IMG submission 207643) | Lab enriched peat soil microbial communities from McLean, Ithaca, NY, United States - MB29MY | ecosystem: Environmental > Terrestrial > Soil > Wetlands > Peat | place: USA: New York...
TCTCGTCTCACCCTCGAACTTCCTGCTCCTCGACGAGCCGACGAATCATCTCGACATGCGCGCCAAGGATGTATTACTCGAAGCGCTTGCCGGCTACAGCGGCACCGTAGTCTTCGTCTCCCACGACCGCTACTTCATCGATCGCCTGGCCACACGGGTGCTGGAAATCGAGAATGGCGCGGTGACGGCCTACGCGGGTAATTACGAGGACTATCTGCGGCGGAAGGCTGTCCTGGCTGCGGAAGCTTCCCTCAGCGCTGTCATCCTGAGCGACGCCGGGCGCAGCGCGGCGGAGCCGAAGGATTTGCGGTTCTCTTTGACTTCGCGCGGCGAAAATGCAGGCCGCGGGTTCAGTTCATCGCCGAACCGCACCATCCTCATCGAAGGCGGCTACGAAGAGCCGGCGGGCGCTGCGCCAAAGAAGCAGGCCCGCCGTTTGAACCCCATCAAGCAGAAGCAGATGAACGACCGTTGCGCTTTCCTCGAAGAAGAGATCCCGCGCGTCGAAGCCTCCATTGCGCACACTGAGCAGCAACTAGGCGTCTACGTCTCTGCCGCAGAAACGCAGCGCCTCACCACGCTGGCTGAGGAGCTTCGCGCCCAGCTTGCCGCGCTCACCGCGGAGTGGGAAGAGCTGATGGCGCAGCTTGATGGCGCTTGAGTTCGCTCCGGGGGCTATGCTGGAAGTGTCTCATGCCGCCAGGAACCACACATCCCGCAGAACCATCGGATCTCGCCGCCGTTCTCCGCGAATTCCACACCGAGACAGGCCGATCGCTGCTCGAGGTTGTCGACGAGTCTCCCGTTCTGCTCATCTTTCTTCGTCACTTTGGCTGCACTTTTTGCCGGCAGGCTCTGGATCAAGTCTCGAAGATTCGCGAGCAGATTGCGGCCAAAGAGACAAATCCGGTCTTCGTGCATCTCGGTTCGCCGGAACGGGCCAAACCTTACTTCGATTACTACAAGCTCTCGGATGTGGAGCGTGTCAGCAATCCTGATGCATCGCTGTACCAGCATCCTGTGTTTGCTCTGTCGCGAAGAAATCCACTCTTGCATTTGCTGAGTCCGGCGGTTTGGAAAGGCTGGCTTAGAGGAGCCTTGCTCAAATATGGAATCGGCCGGATCCAGGAAGATGCACATCAAATGCCGGGAGTGTTCTTCCTGAAGGAACGCAGGATCGTAAGGGGCTTCCGCTATCAATCGATCGCCGACGAGCCGGATTACTTAAAGCTGATCGGCGCCGGCTGACCGAACCGCTGGCCCGAGCAGAACCAGGTCTGCGCCGATCTGGGCGACTCTGTGCCGTCGTGCATAATCGAGACACGATGGCTCTTTTATGGAATCCCGAGAGCTGGGCGCAGCGGCTGGCGGAGCTGGAAGCGCAATCCGGGGACCTGAAAGAGGCGCCGTTGCGCCGCGATGTGCGATCGCTGGGAACGCTGCCGGGCGCGGTGCTGCGCGAGCAGGCCGGCGAGGAGGCGGCGTTTGCGCAGGTCGGGGCGCTGCGCCAGGGCACTATCAGCCGCCGCCACGCCGAGGCCCGCGGCCGCGCCGATGAGGCCGCCCGCCACGCCGCCGCCGCGCTGGAGTTGGTGCACTCGCTGCCCGTCGAGCGCGGCCTCAAGCTCACGCGCGCCTTCGCTTTCTGCTTCGAGCTCATCAATCTCGCGGAAACCAATCATCGCAAGCGCCGCCGCATCGCTCTGCGCCTGAGCGGCCAGGCGGGCCCGGTATCCGGCTCCCGCTCCTCGCGATGTAATTTTCATCGCCACGCAATGCTACGCTGCGATACGATTGCGTATATGCATCGAAGATTTGCTCAAACGGTTCTGTTTCTTCTTGTCGCCGCCGCGCCACTCAGCCCGGCGGTGGCCCAACAGCCGAGCGCCAAACCCGCGCCGTCGGTGACAACCGTTCCCGGCTTCTCGGTCTCCATCACTTATTCGCAACAAGCCATGCAAACCCTCATCGCGCGCAAAGAAACCGTCATCGCCGCGGCCTATCTCGCGGGATACCCCATCAAGGGCACTCCCAAAAAGTACGTGGACGACGAGGGCAAGGTCGATATCGGCGTCGGCGAAATCACGGCGGAAGTCGCTCCCGGAGCCATTGCCACATTCAAATCCATTCCGCTCGATCCGGCCCTCGTCAAGTGGATCGACAGCCACGGTCCGCAACTGCTCATCAACGTCTACTCAGGCCGCAAATCTTCGCCGGACAATCTGCTCGATTGCGGGATTTATGAGGGATCGCTTAAAGCGATTCAAGGCCAGACGATCCCAATCTCCTGCAAGATGATCGGAGAATAGTCCCAACGGAATCGCTTACACCGCCCCGGACTCGAATCTCCGGCGCATGGCGATGTTCTCCGGCTGGACGTTTCGGAAGGTTTCAGTTATATATATTTATATGAACCAGTCGCACCATGCCGCCAGGCATCTTGTGTGTTGTTGTTGTCAGTGTTGTCGCTGACGACACGCTCTTCCTGCGACTGAGTGTTCCCGTCTTCTCCGCGAATCCTTGATTTCGGCGCCTGTGTCTTTCGCCTGCGCGAAAGCGCATTACGCCAAGCCATCGTTTCCTTCCGAAGCGGCTTCTCCGTCGCACCATCCCTTACTTTCCATCCATTTCATTTCAGGAGAAGAATCCATGCGTACTTATGCTTCCGCTACCGTTTCGCCAGTCACCGCACGCGGATGGGCAGTGCCCATCGCGCTTATCGTCCTGTGGTTCGCCGCGCACGCCGCGTTGGCGCAATCCCTGGGTTGGGAAGGCCCGACCGGGGTCTTCGTCACCCCGCTGGCATACACCGCCGCCTCGCCTGCCAAGGGCATCGGCAATCCCGCCGTCGCCTATCACCTCCTGGCCGGGGGCCCGGTCATCGGCGACCATAGCAGCGTTTCGGTTACTGAGGGCTTCGCCAAGCGCTTCGAGTTCGGCTACACCGAAATGGTCCACGCCGCCGGCGCCTACGGAGACGAGGGCAAATATACCGACTCCACAGGAGCCTTCGATCCTCCCAGTACCCTGTTTGGCGATTTCTCCATCATTCATGTCAAGGCCAACCTGCTGCCCGAGAACTTCCACAAGAATAACTGGGTCCCCGCCGTTTCCGCGGGCGCCATCTACCGCTTCAACGACCAGTTCGGCGCCAACCTCAATAACTTTCTCACCTATGATTCCGATGATGGACAGACCACCGCCGATCAGCGGACCAACAACGAGGACATCTACGTTGTAGCCACCAAGATCGTCACCCAGACCAAGCCCATTCCCATCCTGCTCTCGGCCGGCCTGCGCGGCACCAACTCCTCGCTCTGGGGCTTCGCCGGCAACTCGCCCGGTTTTGAGGGCAAGGTGTTCGGCGCGGCGGCCCTGATCTTCACTGGTCCAAAAAAGAGCACTATCATTATCGGTTCCGAGGTCAGCGAGCAGCCGCGGCACATCTATTCAAATCTCCTGGCCCTGGAAGGCGCTCCGAAATGGGTGCAGAATGGTCTCTTTGACGTTCCCACCTCCGAAGTTTATGCGGCACGCATCGTTCCCTTTGCCAAGCGCAAGTTCAACGTCGATGTTGGCGTTCTGCACGCGGGCAATGACATCTCCGGCCCACTGGTTCAGGATGCGCTTGATGTCAACCATCTGTACATCAATGCCCGCGCACGGGTGGGCTTCGGTCTCTCGTATGCCTTCTGAACGCATCTCTCCAATTCGGCCGGCTGCGCACAGCAACCGGCCTGGTGCCGGTCCGGTAGCGACTCGTCCGCTTGCAGATGCTCCTTTGGTTTGCTTTCGGCATTTCCTATGGCTCTTGATCTTCACGAACGTGCGCCGGGGCCTGAAGCAGACACACGGCGTTTTCATTCAACCGCCAGTTGCGCATCGGCGACCCTTGCCAGAACCGGCCCCATGGGTCTACGCTATGAGCATGCATCGATGTCGCTAACATCGCCCGGGTGCAAGCTCCGATGCCGATTTGCGCCACGATAGCGCGCAATCTTCCCACTGACAAGCTGCACCAATCCCCAAGAATCCGTATTCACCGATGGTCCGGGCCCCTAGCCCGAAAAGGAGTATCGTTATGGCGCGCATTGCCGCGAATGTAACTGAACTGATCGGCCGCACTCCGTTGGTGCGGTTGAATCGTGTGGCAGCCGGCCTGCCGGCTACCGTGGTCGCTAAACTGGAAAGCCAGAACCCTGCATCGAGCGTGAAGGACCGCATCGGCTTCGCCATGATCGAGGACGCTGAAAGGCGCGGCAAGATCACGCCGGGCAAGACCGTGCTCATCGAGCCCACCAGCGGCAACACAGGCATCGCGCTGGCGTTTGTGGCCGCGGTCAAGGGCTACCGCATCATTCTCACCATGCCCGAGACCATGAGCCTGGAGCGGCGCGTAACGCTTCTGGCCTATGGCGCCGAGATTGTCCTGACGCCCGGCCCCAACGGCATGAAGGGCGCAATTGCCAAGGCCAACGAAATTCTGGAGAAGACGCCCAACGGATTCATCCCTCAGCAGTTCGACAACCCCGCCAACCCCGCCATCCACCTGCATACCACCGGCCCCGAGATTTGGGACGACACCGACGGCGCGGTGGACATCCTCATCTCCGGCGTTGGCACCGGCGGCACCATTACCGGCGTGTCGAACTATATCAAGCCCAAGAAGGCGTCGTTCAAGGCGGTCGCCGTCGAGCCTACTGACAGCCCGGTGCTTTCCGGCGGCAAGCCCGGCCCGCACAAGATTCAGGGCCTCGGCGCCGGGTTCATCCCCAGCATCCTCGACACTAAGCTGATCGACGAGGTCGTTCAGGTGACGAACGACGAGTCGGTCGAGATGGCGCGTCGCCTGGCCAAAGAGGAGGGCCTGTTTGTCGGCATCAGCTCCGGCGCGGCGGTGGTTGCGGCGCTGAAGGTGGCCGCGCGGCCTGAGAATAAGGGTAAGCTGATCGTAGTCGTGCTGCCCGACTTCGGCGAGCGCTATCTGTCGAGCGTGCTCTTTGAGCCGCTGCGCCAGCAGGCACTGGCCTTGCAGGCCGAGCCGATCGCGGTGACGGCGTAAAGACGAAAGACAGGGACTGGGGACGTAGGGACTAGGGACGTAGATTTCCGTGCTGGTGCTGGAAGTTGCGCCTTAATCCCGGGTTCTTAGTCCCTAGTCCCTAGCCCCTATGTCCCTGCTTTTTAGAATCCGCGACGACATCCACTCCATCAAGGAGCGCGATCCGGCCGCGCGCACACACCTTGAAGTCCTGCTCTGCTATCCGGGGCTGTGGGCGGTGTGGATTCAGCGCATCTCGCATTGGCTTTGGGGGAAGAAGCTGCGCCTGCCGGCGCGCATCCTCTCGCAGGTCGGCCGTTTCTTCACCGGGGTCGACATCCATCCCGGCGCGCTGCTCGGCCGGCGCCTCTTCATCGACCACGCTACCGGCGTTGTGATCGGCGAGACCGCCATTGTGGGCAGCGATGTGACCATGTATCAGGGAGTCACACTGGGCGGCACCGGTAAGGGCCACGGCAAGCGCCACCCCACGGTCTGCGACGGCGTCTTCATCGGCAACAACGCCAACATTTTGGGAAACGTGACGGTGGGCGAGAACTCACGCGTGGGCGCCGGCTCGGTCGTGCTCACGGACGTGCCGCCCAACTCGACTGTGGTGGGGGTCCCCGCGCACATTGTTTATCGTAACGGCGAGCGCGTTCTGATTACCGATCCGCACGACGTGAAAGATCCGCTCTCCGACGCGCTCATCGCGCTCTCGGCCCGCGTGGAGGAGCTCGAAGAACGCCTCGGCGCGCGCGAGCATTGGGCCAAGCCCTTCGCCGATGAAGAGGCCGAACGCACCGCCTATCGCGTGGAGCTGGAGCGGATGAAGGTTTACGTGTCGATGGGCGAAGGGATCTGAGGGGCGAAGGCATCTGAAAACGCCGTGGCCAGCGGAAGCCGTGCCCTTTCAAAACCGGCGATATGAAACGGCTTTAGATTCTTAGCCATGTGGCTTGCTTGCAAATTTCTATGCTCATTTTGCGCTACATCTGATCGCAAAAGCCGAGAGTACGCGTTTCTGCGAATGAGAATTCCGCACACGCGGTCAACCACTCGCGATCCGAAGACTTCAGATCCCCCCAACCGTCTTCGGCGAGTGCATCGGCGGCGGAAGCCGCGCCCTCGGAATCGACCTCTTCAAAAGGAAATTACCGGCGCTACTCCCAATCCCGCTCTTGGAGCTAAAACGCCGGTTACTTTAGATAGTTACCAACCTGGGTCTCCTCGGTCGGTCACATTCCGTGCTACAGTTTCAGAATCGTGCTGACTTTTCGCGACTCCGCCGCAATGGGCTGGAGCCAGAAAGCATTTTTAGATCGGCCGCTGCAACGAGAGCAGCTTCCTTGAATCAATAGTGATTGAGCACTAGCAGCAACATAGATATTGCAAGGTTCGCATATGAGCGTTGTGTCAATTTTCGATCCGGCTGCGATCGACATCGCAGGCCATTGCGATCAAGGAAAGTTTCGCGAGGAAGACCGGGCTATCGCTCGTCACGCCAGCACGCGGCTTGGCGATCTGCTGGTTGTTGCGAATGGAATCGGCGACGACGCCGGCGCAAGGCTAGCCTCGAGGCTGGCGGTGGATACCATCTCGTCCAGCGTTAAGGGCATGCCGGCGTTCTTCCCGCCGGAGGTTGTAGTTGAGGAAGCCGTACGCCACGCAAATGCGGCGATAGCAGCAGCGGCTGCGGATCCGAACAGCCTGGATAGCCGCATGTCTGCCACGGTGGTCGTCGCGCTACTCTGCCCGGACGCCGATCGTGCGCATGCACCCGTGAGGGCGATCATCGGCCAAGTGGGCGGCAGCAGCGCGTACCTCGTCCACGACCGGAAGCTCACACTGCTCACCCGCGATCACTCCGCTGTGCAGGATCTGCCCGACAACAAGCTGATTACGCCGCAAGAGGAGCAGGCGCATCCGGCATCAATGCTGACGCCGCACCTGGGACGGGAGCTCTATGTCCAGGTGGAAATGTGCGAAGTACCGCTCGAAGTGGGCGACACACTGCTGCTTTGCTCCGGCGGTTTTCGGCGTTACGTTTCGGAGCAGGAGATTGAGCGCATATTGGACGACGGGGCTCGCAGCGTCGAAGAGGCTTCCCGCGCACTGCTGAACCTGGCCCGCAATGCAGCCGGCCACGACAATGTGGCGATTGAGATCGCGCGTTTGACCCAAAGCAGTGGTTCGGCGGCGGCAGTTGCTTGCGCAGTCGAACCTCGATCCGAGACGCCGGCGGAGATCACGTCGGTGCGCGCAATCGCACCCGCATCGGATACCTCTCAGCCCGCCCGGCCCAATTCACCGCTAGTTCTGGAGAGGGTCAACTCAGGGACGGCGCTTCAGCCTCCGACCGTCTCCTGGGCCACGCCCGCGCCAATCGCCTACGGCACTGGGCTGAGCTCCGTCCAGCTCAACGCAACAGCTTCGGTCCAGGGAAAATTCCTTTACACCCCGGGCCCGGGCTATGTATTGCCGGCAGGAACGCATACGCTCTGGGTGGCGTTCTTTGCGGCCGACTGGCCGGGAGACAATCCAGTGCTGGCTGCGGTCTCCATCACTGTCTCGAAGGCGACGCCTATCATCCAGTGGCCCGCGCCTTCTCATGTGACCCCCGGCGTCGCGCTTGGCGCCGCTCAGCTCAATGCCTCGGCCTCTGTCCCGGGAACATTTGAGTACTCTCCAGCAGCTGGCGCGGTGCTCTCGGAACGAACGCACACTCTTTCGGTCACGTTCAATCCGACGGACAAGGCCAACTACACCACGGCGCAGGCGACCATCTCGGTTACTGTAGCCAAGACCGTCCCGGAGATCGATTGGAGGTCACCAGACGCAATCCCCTTTGGTACGCCTTTCGGCGCCGCGCTCAACCCTTCGGCTCCGGTTCGGGGCACGTTTGCGCTGGCGACCGTGTCGAGCCCAGCCCAACCCAAGGCAACTGCGGCACGCCAGGCCGACGTGCCTCTCTTCCTGTCGTTTCAATCGAGCATCAAGGTCGGGGAAGGGCAGAAGACGCCCGGGAAGAAATGGATGATCGCTTCTGCCGTTGGCGCCGGTTCGATTCTGCTTCTTCTCTTTTTCATGATCCTGAGGTTCCATTCGGGAGCGCAGCCCCAATCCGTCCAGCCGCCTTCGGCAATGACCGATACCGAGCCGCAGTCGAGCACGCCGGGACCGCCGCATCCGGCGCCGTCCACTCAAAGCAGGCCCCCGGCAGCGGCCGAAGCAACCGAGGGCCGGCCAGCTAGTGATGAGGCCGCAGCAAAGCCCACGCAGGTGCAGGCGGAGATGATGCAAAATCAACTCATCTCGCCCACGCGGATTCCGCAAGGCATTAAGAAGCAGGTTGCGGAAAATGCGCCTCCCCCGGCGAATTTTGACAGCGCCGGGACTGACGGTCTCAACGGCAGCAGCGCCATGGGGAACGTCTTCAATGTGCAGGCGCAGCCCGTCGTTCGCGTGGCGCGTCCCAAAACCTTCACCGTTTCGGCCGGCGTCGCAGCTGGACGGCTCATTCAGCAGAGTCCGCCCGTTTATCCGCCGGTCGCTAAAGCAGCGCGCGTCTCCGGCACGGTGGAGTTGAAAGCCACCATTTCCGAAAGCGGAACCATCAAGGATCTGCGCGTTGTGAGCGGGCCCGCCATGTTGCAGCAGGCTGCGATCGATGTCGTGCGCACTTGGCGCTACAAACCGTTCACGCTCGACAACCAGCCCACAGAAGTTCAGACCACGATCGAAGTAGTTTTCTCCTTAGACAAATGACCTAAGTCGCGTGGTCGCCGATCCCTCCGATACTCGAAAATGCACCAAATTGGGTGGCGTTTTCGTGGCCGACAACCTGCTTGGGGGTTGCGGCTTCGGCTTACAGCAACTGTGAAAATGCGTTGGCTATTTGGGCAACTGGGTCACATCCCAACCCCCGCCAAGGGCCCGCACCAGCCCGACGCTTGCCACGAACTGGCGCGTCTCGAGGTCGATGGCCGTGCGCTGGTTCTGGATCAGTGTTTGCTCGGCGATGAGCACTTCAAGATAGCCAGTGACGCCGCCTTTGTAGCGGGCATTGGAGAGATCGAAGGAGTGCTGCGCGGCGTCTACGGCGCGCTGCTCCACGCCCGACTCCTGGTCCAGAATTCTGAGGCTGGAGAGCTGGTCTTCGACATCATCAAAGGCCTGGAAAACGGTGTTGCGGTAGCCGTCCGCCTGCGCTTCGTAGCTGTGGCGGGCCTCGTCGGTGAGGGCGTGGCGCTGGCCCGCGTCAAAGAGCAACTCCGCCGCCTGGGCTCCCAGGCTCCACAGCGAGCTGGGTCCCTGAATCCATGTGCCGGGGTTGGCGCTTTCAAAGCCGCCACCCCCACTGAGGGTAATCGTGGGATAGAAGGCGCTGACGGCGATACCGATTTGCGCGTTGGCCGCGGCGGTCAGGCGCTCGGCTGTGGCGATGTCGGGTCGACGCTCCAGCAGTTGCGACGGCACGCCCACCGGAACTTTGGGCAGCGTGAGATCGAGCGGCGAAGGCGGGATCGTGAAGCCGGCGAGATCGTAGTTGGCGATGGTTCCGATGGCGTGCTCGTACTGCGCGCGCTGGACGCCCACGTCCACAAGCTGAGCGCGGAAGGTTTCAAGCTGCGTTTGGGCCTGCGCCACGTCCACCGCTGTTGCCACGCCGCCAGCAAAGCGCCGCTGGGTCAGGTCGAGCTGCCGTTCCAGATCGACGACGGAGGCCGTGAGCAGCTTGACCTGGGAATCGAGGCCGCGGAGGGCAAAGTAGTCGGTAGCCATCTCGGCGTGGAGGGTGAGACCCACGTTGGCTGCATCGGCGGCGCTGGCCTGCGCGTTGGCGCGGGCCTGCTCCACGGTGCGGCGGATGCGGCCCCAGAAATCGGGTTCCCAACTGGCCTGTCCGGCGATCACGAAATCGTAGTACTCGGACTTGCCGGGCGGCGCCAGCGGGCGGTTCGGCGAAATCCTGTCGCGGCTGATCGAGGGGCTGGCGAAGAGTTTGGGGTAAAGGCTGGCGCGCGCCGCGCTTACCTGGTCCCGTGCGGCGAGGTAGGTTTCCATCGCCTGACGGAGCTGCACATTGTTGGAGTCGATGCGCTCCTCCAGACTGTTAAGTTGCGCGTCCTGATAAATCTCCCACCACTTGCCTTTTAACATGCCGTCAGAAGGGTTGGCCGGCTGCCAGGCGCCGCCGGCGGGATTGGGTGGAGGGACCACCGTGGATGCGCCGGCCTCGTTGTAGGCGGGCGGTGCGTTGTAGCCGGGGCGGTTGTAGTTCGGGCCGACGGGCTTGCAGCCTGTGAGGACAAGGGAAGTGAAAAGGACGATCGCAAAGAGGAATTTGGACAGGGGACTGGGCGGCGCGAGATGAAGGTTAGTGCTAACCCACCCTGGGCGCAAGAACAAAGACGCTCCGAGGCCCCACCCCACGGTCCCCGGCTCTTCGAGCCACCCGTCCGTGGGGACCTCGGTGATAAGGCGCCCAGGCGTTTGGTCAGGACGCTCGCGCCCCGTACGCAGAATGCGTGCTCCATCCCGCATCGCTACTTGTCTCCCCCGCCGGCGATGCTGGCTGACTTGACGACGGTCACTTTTTCGCCGTCGATAAGCGAATCGGGCGGATCCTGGATGACCTGGTCGCCGGGGTTGAGGCCGCTGACGATCTGCACGTTGGCGCCGTCGTCTTCGCCGATGACGACCGGGACCAGATGGGCAACATTGCCGTTGATCACGGTACTCACTTGCAACCCTTCGCGGCGGAAGACAAGAGCCGCGGCAGGCACGATGAAGGTCGGGCCGACGAGCGGCGTCTTGAAGTGAACCTGGGCCAAGGAGCCGGGCAGCAGCTCGCCGGAGCGGTTGTCCAGATCGATCTCCACCAGGAGAGTGCGGCTGGCGGGGTCGATGGCGTCGGCGGTGCGCACCAGCGTGCCCTCATAGGTCTTGTTGGGGTGCTCGGGAAAAACGAGCCCGATCTTCATGCCTCGCTTGAGGGATTGCGAATAGAGCTGCGGGACGTTGGTGTAAACGCGCAGCGTTTCGAGGGCCTGCATGTGAAAGAGTTCGGTTCCGGTGCCTTGCCCGGCGCCCTGGCTGATGAGCTGGCCAGTATCGACCGCGCGCGCGGTCACCACGCCGTCGAAGGGCGCGTAAACCTTCTCGAAGGATTGCAATTCGCGCAGCCGCTGCAGGTTGGCCTGGGCTGACTTGACGGCGGACGCGGTTGCGGCGGCCTGGCTCACAAAGGTATCGGTGTCCTGCTGCGAGACGGCGTCGGATTTGACCAGACCGGAGTACCGCTCGGCCTGGATGCGCGCGATGTTGGCGTTGGCCTCGGCCGTTGCCAGGTCCGACTCGGCCTGAGCTACCTGCTTATCCAGCTCGGGGGTGTCGATGACGGCCAGCAAATCGCCTTTTTTTACGCGCGCGCCGATGTCGAAGTACCAATGAAGCAGATAGCCGTCGGTGCGGGCGTAGATGGGCGAATCGGTAAAGGCAGTCACATTGCCGGGGAGCACAAAGGTATCCGCGGGCGCGCCCGGTTTGGCCGGGGCGAGCGTAACGGTTGGCGGGGCTAACTGATCGGTGCGCTCTGCCAGATCGGTGTCAGCGTGCACGCGGCGCAGGATGCCGACAGCCGCGAGCACGCACAGAATGAGCACAACCACGGCCGCGCCCGCCAGGGCCTTTCGCGGCGAAATGGAACTCTGCTCGGGCGCGGCATCGTGGCTTTGAACCGGTTGAGGATTCGGTTTGGGTTCTTCGGTCATAAAGAATTACTCCGGTCTCTCGTCGAATTCATCGAAACTGGCAGATGCGGAATGGATGTCTCGCTCGCGCCGCCGCTCGATGCGCCCGTGAATGAAAGAGAAGAAGGCAGGCACAAAGAAAAGCGTGGCAAACGTGGCCAGCAGCAGGCCGCCGATGACGGCGCGGCCCAGCGGGGCGTTCTGCTCGCCGCCATCGCCGAGGCCCAGAGCCATGGGCACCATGCCGATGATCATGGCCAGCGCCGTCATGAGCACGGGGCGCAGACGCACGAAGCCGGCATTGAGCGCAGCCTTGCGCGCGTCGCCCACCAGGATCTCCAACTGTTCGCGGGCAAAACTGACCACCAGAATGGAGTTGGCCGTGGCCACGCCCATGCACATGATGGCGCCGGTGAGCGCCGGAACGCTGAGCCGCGTGTTGGTGAGGAAGAGGAACCAGACGATTCCGGCCAGAGCCGCGGGCAGCGCCGAGATGATGAGAAAGGGATCGAGCCAGGACTGGAAGTTGACCACGATGAGCAGGTAGACCAGCAGGATGGAGAAGGCCAGGCCGCTGAGCAGGCCCAGGTACGACGCATACATGGTTTCGCTCTGGCCGCGGAGGATGAAATGAGAGCCGCGCGGCAGGTCTTTTTGATGGCTGGCGACGATCTTTTCCATGGCGCGCGTGACGCTGCCCAGATCGGTCCCTTCGACGTTGGTATAGATGTCGATGACCGGCTGAACATCGTAATGACTGATGGTGCCTTGTTCCATGCCCGGCACGATGCCGGCAAGATTGGCCAGCACCTGCACCGGCCTGGGAGCGCCCGGCGCAGCCGTGGCGGCGGCAGAGACTTGCGCGGGGCCGACGCTGCCCAAGGGCGAAGCGCCGGGAGCGGCCGTGGAAGTGCTGCCGGAGGGTTGGGTCATGGCCGCCGACGTGGACGAACTGGTGATGGGCAGGCTCTCCAGTTCAGACATATTGTCCATGCGGTACTGCGGCGACTGAATGGCGACGACGTAGGAAACGCCGTTGCGCGGATCGAGATAAAAGCTGGGACTGGTCTGGAAGCTGCCGCTGAGGGCGACAAGCAGGCTTTGCGCGACATTTTGCTGGGTCAGGCCCATGTTCTCGGCGCGGATGCGGTCGACATTCACGGTCAGGTTCGGGGAATTGAAAGGCTGCTGGATGCGTGCGTCGGCGGCGCCGCGAACATAACGGACCTCATTCAACATGCGCTCGGCCAGGGCGCGGTTACCGTAGAGATCGGGGCCGACAATCTGGATATCGATGGGCGCGGCAAGACCGAAGTTGAGGATCTGGGTGACGATGTCGACCGGCACGACATAGAACGTCACGCCGGGGTATTCGCGGGCCAGCAGGGCGCGCAGCCGCTCGATGTAAGCCTCGCTGGGATGGTGGTTCCGGCTCAACTGGACCTGAATGTCGGCGTCGGACGGACCCACCGGTGCCGAAGTGGAGTAGGCAAGATTCAGCGCCGAGTAGGGCAGGCCGATGTTATCGAGGATGGCGGTGATCTCATTGGCCGGAATCTGGCGGCGGATAGTCGCGTCCACATGATCGCAAAGAGCTGCCGTCTCCTCGATGCGCATCCCGGTGTGGGCGCGCACGTGAATCATGAACTGGCCTGAGTCGACGGAGGGAAAAAAGTCCTGCCCCAGCCACGGGGCTAATCCCAACGAGCCCACGGCAAACGCCAGGAACGCGATAAGGAAGGCGCCGGCGTGATCCACGCAAAAGGTTAGCAGGCGCAGATAACCTTGGCGAAAGCGCTCGAAGCCAGCTTGAAAACCGAGTTGGTAGCGCGTGAATGGGTTGCGGCTGGCGCGCTTCCTATCGCTTTCCGCGTCGTCGTGCTCCCGGAGCAGGTACCTGGCCATGGTGGGTACAAGGGTGCGCGAGAGGAGGAAACTGGCCAGCATGGCGAAGACCACCGCCTCGGCCATGGGCACAAAAAGGTAGCGCGCCACGCCGCTCAAAAAGAACATGGGCACAAAAACGATGCAGATGGAGAGGGTGGAGACAAAGGCGGGGGTCACAATCTGTGCGGAGCCGTCGAGAATGGCCTGCTCCAACTCCCTCCCCGTCTCCAGGTAGCGGTTAATATTCTCGATGGTTACGGTGGCGTCGTCGACCAGAATGCCCACGGCCAGCGCCAGACCGCCCAGGGTCATGATGTTGATGGTCTGGTGCAATGCGTAGAGCATGATAATCGAACTGAGAATCGAGAGCGGAATCGAAATCGCGATGATCATGGTCGAGCGCCAACTGCCGAGGAAGACCAGGATCATGATGGCAGTGAGACACGCCGCGATGATGGCCTCGCGGACCACGCCGCTGATGGCGCCGCGGACGAAGATGGACTGATCGGCGAGAGCGGCGATCTTCGCTTGCGGAGGCAGTTGCCCCTTCATGCTGGGGCTGGAAATGATGTCGCGGACACCCTTGATGATGTCGAGGGTCGAGGACGAGCCGATCTTGAGAATGTTCATCATGATGGCGCGGCGGCCGTCGACGCGAACAATGTTGGTTTGGGGCGGACTGCCGTCGCGCACATGGGCCACGTCGCGGATATAGACAACCGCGCCGTTTACCGTCTTGATGGGCAAGTTGTTTAGATCATCCAGCAGCGTGGGCGCGGAGTTGGTCTCTACCTGGTATTCGTAGCGGTCGAGCTTGATGGTGCCGGAGGGCGCGATCACGTTTTGTGCGGCGATAGCGTTGACCACGTCGGTTGGCGAGAGGCCCCTGGCCTCGAGCGCATTCAGATCGAGGTCGACCTGAATTTGGCGCTGTTTGCCGCCGTAGGGATAAGGCGACTGCGCGCCTTCGATCGTAGCAAATTGAATGCGAATGGTGTTGGCGGCCAGGTCGAACAGTTGCTGCTCGTTGAGGCCTTCTCCGGAGAGCCCCAATTGCAGCACGGGAACGCTGGAGGCGTTGTACTGGAAGATGAAGGGCGGCGTGGTTCCCGGCGGCATGAAACGCACCTGTGCCTGACTGATGGCGCTGATCTCGGCCACGGCCGAGCCGATGTTCACGCTGGGATGAAAGAAGACTTTGATGATCCCAAAGCCCACAAGCGATTGCGACTCGATATGGTCGATGTCGTTGACCGTCGTGGTCATGCTCCGCTCGGCGTTGGTCACAATGCGGTTCGCCATCTGGTCGGCGGAGAGGCCGCCGTACCCCCAGATCACCGTGACCACCGGTATGTCGATGTTCGGAAAAATATCCGTCGGCATCGACACGATGCTGAACACGCCGAGGATCAAAATGAGCAGCGCGAAGACGACAAAGGTATAAGGCCGCCGCAGCGCAACCCGGACAATCCACATCATAAGGCTGGTCTTCGCTCCTCGGCTGGCGTCCACATGCTGTCGTGGCCTGGGGCACGTCTGCCCCCACAACCGCCGCAAACGGGGCCGCAACAGCCCTGCTCCGGTTCGCGCCGGCTTCTAGGATTTAGGTCCGGATCCTGCCTTGGCGCAGGTCTGGTCCGAAAATCCATGGAAGGTACTACTATGGTAACGGATAAACGAAGAGGATGATGGAAAGCGTCCCAAAAGGGCCCCCTCAATTCCTCCACGCCGGACACTCGGCGGGGGTGCAGGATTCGGGATTCCCAGTGCGCTGGAGCAGTGCAGGGCCGAACTTGGGGGTGTTTTGGGCTGCGGGGGTACGTTACTCGTCAAGTGCGTAGAGATGCACAGGCATCGCAAGCCGCCTGATTCCAGTAGACTGTGAGATAGATTCCAAAAACGGGGAGTCACCCCTGGTTGCCGTGGAATGCGCGGCAGGGAGATTGTGGGAAGGAAACGATTGTGAGCCGAATGTCAGTCAGGTAGTTTTTCGCCCCAGTGACAAAAGGTCTGTCGCCGGGGACCCCGGAGTTTCCACCCCAGCGACAAAAGGTCTGTCGCCGGGGACCCCGGAGTTTGGGCGGGATGGGCGCGGTCCTGTAGAATCGAACTTTCCTTGATGTAAGGCCAGATTTTTAGCGATGAGGGTGTGCATATTCTTCCTGTGAAGCCGACCAATGGAACGAAAGAGAATTTGTGCCCGCCGCAGGGATCGAACCCCGTGAAGATTCAGCACACTTCCATCTCCCATGCGATGCGGACCGCGCAGCGGTTGGCGCGCATGGTATTGCTGCTCGCCCTGGTGTTTCCAGTCCTGGACTCGAGCGCCCGTCCGGCTTCGGCGCAGGCAGCGGACACCATTGCCCAAATTCGCGTCATTGGCAACCGGCGCATCCCCAAAGAAACCATCCTCGCCCGCATGTTTACTCACGAGGGCGACACCTACGACCCCATCTCCATCGAGCGTGATTTCAACTCGCTCTGGAACACCGGCTACTTCGAAGATCTGCGTATCGAGCGCGAGGATTCCGAAAAGGGAATTCTTTTGAACGTGTTTGTTCGCGAAAAGCCGACCATTCGCGACATCAACTACAAGGGCCTGAGCAGCGTGTCGGTGTCAGACGTGCTCGACCGCTTCAAAAAGGAGAAGGTTCCGCTCTCGGTTGACAGCCAGTACGATCCCACCAAGATCAAACACGCCGAGACCGTCATCAAGGAGCTCCTGGCCGAGCATGGGCACCAGTTCGCCACCATCAAAACCGAGGTCAAGACGATTCCGCCGGCGTCGGTCCAGGTGAACTTTAACGTCAAGGAAGGCCCGGTAGTGAAAGTGGGCCGCATTCATTTCGTGGGCAACACCCACATCAGCGGGCTCGAGCTGCGCCGCGCGATGAAGAACCTCAAGCCCATCGGCATTCCCTATTCCATCATCTTCGAGAATCTCTTCCCGCAGACCTACGACTCATCGAAGCTCGAAGAGGATACGGAGCGGGTGCGCCAGGCCTACCGCGACAAGGGATACGCGGACGCCGCCGTCGAACAGCCCAAGACCCAGGTTCGCGACCAGGGCGGGCTGAACTGGCTCACCTTCCGCCCCAACAAGGGCAAGCGCATCGACATCCAGATGACCATTGAAGAGGGCGGCCGCTACCGCCTCGGCGGCATCACCTTCACCGGCAACAAGCAGATCACCAATCTGAAGGCCCTGCGCGCTACCTTCCCCATCAAGGACGGCGAATGGTTCAGCGCCACCCTCGTCGGCAAGGGCCTGGACAACCTGAAAAAGGCCTACGGCGGCCTCGGCTACATCAACTTTGGCGCTGTCCCCAAGCTCACCACAGACGAGCAGAAGAAAACGGTGTCGATGAACATCGACATCGACGAGGGCAAGCAGTTCTTCGTCTCGCGCATCGAGTTCCAGGGCAACACCATCACTCGCGACAAGGTCATTCGCCGCGAGCTCATGCTCGATGAGGGCTCGGTCTACAATTCCCAGCTTTGGGAGTACAGCCTGCTGCGCCTTAACCAGTTGGAATACTTCGAGCCGTTAAAAGTTGAACAGGACTCCGAGGCCCACCAGGATGCCGATAACGGCACCGTTGAACTGCTCTTGAAGGTAAAGGAGAAAGGCAAGAACTCAATCGGCCTGAATGGCGGCGTGAGCGGCTTGTCGGGCGCCTTTCTGGGCGTCAATTATCAGACCAACAACTTCCTGGGATTGGGCGAAACCCTCAGCGTCCAGGCCAATCTGGGCAGCGTCAGCCGCACCTTCCTCTTCGGTTTCACCCAGCCCTACATCCGCAATCGCCCCATCAACCTGGGGTTCCAGGTCTTCAACAACAAACAGGACTACAACGCAGCCAAGAACTACCAGGCCACCACAGGCGCGTCGATCAACCTGTCAGAAGCGCAGAGATCGCTAACCCAGAACTACAATGTGGGCTCCGACGGCTTCAACTTCTCCGTCAGTTATCCCTTGAAGCGCCACGCCTTCCAGCGCGTAGGCGTCACCTACTCATGGACCAGATCCAGCATCACGGCATTCAGCACGGCCTCGCAGACCTTCTTCCAGACCATTGCCTTCCGGTCGGGAGTGCAGGGATCGAACCCGCTGGGTGGCATCCTCAACAGTTCCATCGGGCTGAGCTACGCCTATAACACCGTGAGCAATCCGCTGCGCCCAAGGGAAGGCAAGGAATACACAGCGTACCTGCAGGCGGCCGGCATTTGGGGCAGCGTGCGCTATGTCAACCCAGTGGTGGCTTACAAGCGCTTCATCCCCATGCACTACCTTGTCCCCTCGAAAGAGGGGCGCAATGTGCTCGCCCTGCGCGCGCAGTTGGGCTATATCCAGGGCTGGGGCGGCAATGTGGCTCCGCCCAACAACCGCTTCTATTCCGGCGGCGAACAGGAGATCCGCGGCTTCGACGTGCGCGGCGCTACTCCCTACGGCTACGTGCCCACAAGGGTCAATTTTCAGCTCACCAATCCCGACGGCAGTTGCGTTCCCCGCGACCCGACCAATCCTCAAGACAACCAGTGCGTCCAGGTTCCGCTTCCGGTTTACGGCATCGCCTCCATCGGCGGTGACACGAGCCTCACTGCCAATGCCGAGTACCGGATTCCCGTCATCGGACCGTTCGACTTCAAGTTCTTCGACGACTTTGGCATCGATTCGGCGACGAACCATGGGCAGTTGAAGCAGAGCCCCGAGGGCTTTCAAAGCCTTATCGCGCCCCTCTATGGCTGCCCGGTCGTCAACAACGGCTCCTGCCAGGGCGGCATTCCGGGCTCCCAGGTCGGGTTCAAACATGAAATTCACCCGGTCGCGGGCACCAACTTCGTTCCCCGCATGTCCGCCGGCGCCGAGCTCTCGGTGATGATGCCGATCATCAACGCGCCCTTCCGCCTCTACTATGCCTACAACCCCCTGCGCCTCTATGAAAAGCCCTATTGTAACGACGTGATTTTGGGGCAAAAGCAGGAGAGTTGCTCGGCGGAACTCATCACCCCCGCCATGTTCCCTAACGCCAGCTCGGACTGCAACGGTTCCGCCAGCAACGCTGGAACCTACACCTACTGCGAAGCCATCCAGTCCTACGGAGCGCAGTACACCTTCCGCGAGCCGCGCAAGACCTTGCGCTTCACCATTTCAACAACCTTCTAAGAAGCCGCCTTGAAAACCAGGAATGGCGAAGCCCGCGTAGCGGGCAAAAGATGGTAGCCCCTGGCGTTAACGGGGTCGAATGTGCGATACAGTGCGCCAGCCCGCCACGCGGGCGCGACGATGTAACGCTCTTGTTCACTGTCCATCGCTGGGTAGTCTTTTCCAATCGAAGGATGAGCCTGAAGGAGTGAAGGTCAGGCGAAGTGGGGAAAGTCCTTTCGGGTTTGATTTTGAGTCAGATTAGCAGTCGCAGCCGGGGCGGAGGGGATGTGGGAATCGG
>Ga0326727_10012647_pt1 | contig 19128 bp, 16 predicted proteins | sample MB2enrmetagenome_FD_207643 | JGI IMG/M metagenome (GOLD analysis project Ga0326727, IMG submission 207643) | Lab enriched peat soil microbial communities from McLean, Ithaca, NY, United States - MB29MY | ecosystem: Environmental > Terrestrial > Soil > Wetlands > Peat | place: USA: New York...
GCCGGCCAGGCGCTGGCAGAGCGACAGCGCCACCGAAAACAGCAGCATGGCGGCCAGGCCGTGCCACAGGACATTGGCCAGGTGGAAAATCCACGGCTGCGGCTCCGGCTGGCCGCCGATGGCATAAAGCAGCGCATAAAAGGCAGTCCGCATCGGGCGAAAACTGGGCGCCACATCGGCCGACTGCGCTTTCACGGAGGTGAAAATCTCCGGAATATTCTTGAGGGAGCGGATGCTGGCATTTTGCACCACCAGCGCCGAATCATCCCAGACAAAGCCGAACCGAACCGTTGTTCCCCAAACCAGGACGGTAAAAAGCCAGATCAGAGCGCAACAGAGCCACGTTCTGGACAGATATTTTTCCAATGCCACGCACCGGATTATAAACCCCGCCCCCGAGAAGTCGTCACAAAAGCGGAGAGTTGTGTGCTTGGATCATAGAGCCAATTGACAGCCGATTCGTCTTGCGGGATTATGCGCTTATGGGAAAAATGATTCATCCGCGCAGTCCGCGCCTGAGATGCCTTTTTTCATGAGTCAACCGCCGCGAAAAATCGAATGGGCCGTTTGGGGCGTATGGGGTGGACTGTGTTTCATCATGCTCGCCATTCTGGCGGCATCCGTCGCGACACAATTCAAGGGCAAGCCGCTGCCGGTCTATGGCACTTTGCCCGGCTTCACATTGACCAACCAAAACGGCCAAACGGTAACCCTGGCCGATTTTCGCGGGCAAATTTGGATTGCCGACGCCATTTTCACCCGCTGTCCGGGTCAATGCCTGCTCATGTCCGCGCACATGAAAGAGATTCAAGACGCCTTGCCGCCCAGCCGGCCCGTCCAGCTTGTTTCCTTCACCACCGATCCTGCATTCGATCAACCGCCCGTTTTGAAAAAATACGCCGAACGCTTCGAGGCCAGGGACAATCGCTGGACATTTCTGACGGGTGACAAAAGCGCGCTGCACAGCGTGGAAGTCGATGGCCTCAAACTCTCCGTGTTGGACAAGCCCGCCGCGGAACAGGAGAGCGCCAACGACCTTTTCATCCACAGCGAAAAACTCGTCCTGCTCGACAAGCTCGGCCGGATTCGCGGCTATTACGACGGCCAAACCGGGTCGGCTGTCGCGGAAGTGATCGCCGCGGCCCAAACCCTGGCGAGCGAATGAATGGCGATTCATCCAAACCATGACTCTGCACGATTTGCCCGCTGTCAACGGCACTCTCAACGGTTTGAGCGCCATCCTCCTTTCCGCCGGCTACGTTTTCATCAGGAAGAAAAACAGGCGCGCCCATCGCCATTGCATGATCAGCGCCTTTGCCACCTCGGTCATTTTCCTGGGTTGCTATCTGACCTACCACATTTTCGTGCATCATGTGACGCGCTTCCAAAACCCGGCCTGGTTCCGCCCGATTTATCTGGGCATCCTGCTGACCCACACCGTGCTGGCCGTGGTCATTGTGCCGCTGGTTTTGGTGACCTTGAATCGCGCGTTCAACGAGCGATTCGACCTGCATAAAAAAATCGCCCGTTGGACCTGGCCGCTTTGGATGTACGTATCCGTCACCGGCGTCGTGGTCTATCTGATCCTCTACCAAATCTTCCCGCAGCCGCAGTGAATCGTCCGTGCCGGCAGCATGATTGCGTTTGCATGTCGCGCGGACATGTAGAATAATAATGGCGTGCTTTAAAGATAATAATCGTGTGGAAGGTCTGCGCTTTTTATTGATTTATGAAATTGAAAATGCCGGTTGTTTTGAGCCTTCTCGGTCTTTTCCTCGCCAACCTCAAGGCCGCCCCCGCCGCCGCGACCGGCTGGTTGAATTGGCGCGGGCCCAATCAAAACGGCGCCTCGGCGGAAAAGAATCTGCCTGACACGCTTGATGCCGCCAGACCTCTCTGGACGGCCGATTTCCCCGGCATGTCCACCGCCGTGGCGGCCAACGGCAGGATTTACATCATGGGTTACCTGGGCGAAGGGCCGGACTTGTCGGAGGGCGTGGCTTGCTTCGACGCCGACACCGGGAGAAAATTGTGGGAAAAGCTCTACCTGGATTTCCTGAGCGACACGATTTATCTGCGCTATGCCACCTCCAGCCCGACGCTGGATGCCGAAACCGGCAATGTATATATCCAGGACACGCAGGGAATTTTCGCGGGCTTCACCGCCGACGGCCAACCGCTTTGGGAACACTCTTTGATGGAAGAATATGGCCGCCTGACTTTTCCCAATGGCCGCACCGCCTCGCCGGTTATCGATCAAGACCTGGTCATCACCCGCGGCATCACCGCCAACTGGGGCGGACAAGGGCCGGCCGCGGATCGCTTTTATGCGTTCGATAAAAAAACCGGGGAAGCCGTCTGGGCATCGACTCCGGGAGGCCGTCCGAAGGACAATTCGTATTCGCACCCCGTTCTGGCCTGGTTGGATGGCCGGCGGGTCTTCTACGCCGCCACGGGCGATGGGGCCGTCGTCTGCGTCAATGTCGGCAACGGCAATCCCGTTTTCCAGATTCCGATTTTCAAGGCGGGCATCAACTCGTCGCTCTTGCTGCACAACAACGACAAACTCATTGCCATTTACGGGACGCCCTACGAACCGGGGCAGATGGTCGGCCTGAAAATTCCCCACGTCACCCCCTCGAACTCATCCGCGCCCGTCATCGTGCAACGCGCCGACGTGGAATTGTGGAACAATGAAATCCGCACCTCCACCAGTTCCCCCATTTTGGCGGGCGACCGTGTTTATGTCACCAGCGAAATCGGGTACCTGGTGGCGGTGGATGTTTTGACCGGAAAGGTGCTCTGGAAATTGAAGCTCGGCATCGAACAGCGCAATTCCTCCCCGCTCTACGCCGACGGAAAAATCTATGCGCCGATCTTGAACGATCCCGGCATGTCGGCCGCCGTGGGCGACGAGAGCGCCGCGGGCGGTCACGGCGCGCTCTACGTCATCAAACCCGGCGACGACCAGGGCGCGATTCTTTCGCACACCGTGCTGGAGGGCCGTTGTTATGGAACCCCGACCGCTTACAACGGCCGCATTTACATGCAAACGACCAAAAAGCTCTACTGCTTCGGCAACAGCGCGCCTGCGTCCGCCGCCCATCAGACTGCCGATGCGTTGCCGGAGGAGCAATGGCCGGCGGCCGGCCCCGCCCACGAGCTGCAGGTGAGGCCGTCCGAACTGTTATTGCAGCCCGGGGACACGGTATCCTTCCATGTGCGGGCCTTGGACGCCTGCGGCCTGCCGGTCAAAGAGATCGATGAGGCCAAATCCATTCATTGGGCTTCCTACATTCCTCCAACCGCCAAAGTGAAAGCCGCCATGAAAGCCTCCTTCAACGACGAGGGAAAACTGGCGGCCGCGCCGGACAAAGTTCCTTCCGCCGGCGCTTTCGAAGCCGGCGCCGATGGCTTGAAAGGCTACATTCGCGGGCGCATTTTGCCCGGCCTGCCGATCCAGCAGAATTTTGAAAGTTTCAACTTGACGGAGACGGCCGGCAATTCCATCGAGCCGCCCGCGAAATTCGCCTACCCGCCCCTGCCGTGGATCGGCGCGCGTTTCAAATTCGACGTCCGCGAAAAGGACGGGAGAAAATGCCTTGTCAAGACGGTTGACAATCCATTCTTCCAGCGCGCCATGGTCTTCATGGGCTTGCCGGACCTGAAAAACTACACCATTGAGGCCGACGTCATGAGCGATGGCAACAAGCGGAAAATGTCCACGGTCGGCGTGATCAACCAGCGCTATCGCGTCTCCCTCAAGGGCAACGAGCAAGTCCTTGAGATCACCTCCAACGAGCAACTGCTCGACGTGATCGCGCCTTTCCACTGGGCGCCGAACCAGTGGTATCGTTTGAAAGCGCGGGTGGACGTGGCGGCGGATGGCTCCGGGGTGGTGCGCGGCAAAGCGTGGAAACGGGGCGACAGTGAACCGGCGGCCTGGGTGCTTGAAGCGCCGGTCCCGCACGCCAACGCCAACGGCTGCCCCGGCCTCTTCGCCTTCTCCCCGCAGAACATGCGGGTTTATATTGATAACATTGCCGTGACGGCGAACTGAATTTATGAAATCGAACCGTGTATATTTCTCGAGTCTCTCTGCAGCTCTTGTTGCCTGCGGTCTAATCGCGCGCGGGGCCGATTGGCCCCGCTGGGGAGGGCCTGATCCGGGCCGCAACATGTGCTCCTCCACGGAAACCGATTTGCCCGATCATTTCACCACCGGCGCCAATGGACATATCGATCTCAAACCGGGCACGGAGGAGGTCGATCTGAACAATGTTCCCAACATCAAATGGGCCGTCAAAGTCGGCTCGCAAAGCTACGGCAATGTCGTCGTCGCCGGCGGGAAAGTTTTTATCGGCACGAACAACGAGAACCCGCGCGACCCGCAGCACCAGGGCGACCGCAGCATCCTGATGTGTTTCGATGAGAAGACCGGCGCTTTTCTCTGGCAACTGGTCGTTCCCAAACTGGCGTCGGGCAAAGTCAACGACTGGGAAAATCTCGGCCTGCTCTCCTCTCCCAACGTCGAGGGCAACCGCGTTTATATCGTCACCAGCCGTTGTGAAGTCATGTGCCTGACCACCGACGGCATGGCCAAGGGCAACCAGGGGCCTTTCATGGATGAAGCGCAATACGTCGCCGGTCCGGGCAATCCCCCCGCCAAAATCGGCCCGCGCGACGCCGACATTATATGGAAGTACGACATGATGGATGAACTGGGCGTCTTTCCGCACAACGCCTCCAATTGTTCCCTCCTCATTGTGGGTGATTTGATTTATGCCTGCACCTCCAACGGCCAGGACTGGACGCATGTCAATATCCCTTCCCCCAATTCCCCCAGCTTGATCGCGCTGGACAAGCGCACTGGAAAACTCATGGGCGAAGACAACGCCGGCATCGGCCCGCGCATCCTTCACGGCGAATGGAGTTCCCCCTCCATGGGCGTGGTCAACGGCCGCCAGCTCATCTTCTTCGGCGGCGGCGATGGCATCTGCTACGCCTTTGATGCGCAGCCGAAAAAGGGCGACGGCTCGCCCATTGTCCCCGTCGTGCCAGGCCCGCCGAACGACCGGTCCGAAGACAAGGACACCATGTATCTCAAGAAAGTCTGGTGGTACGACTGCAACCCCCCGGAGCGCCGCGCCAACGACGCCTTGCACAAATATCCCGCGCCGGACGGCCCCAGCGAAATCAACGCCACGCCTGTCTTTTGGAATAACCGCGTCTATGTCGCCGTCGGCCAGGACCCCGAACACGGCGAGGGCGTCGGCATCCTCAATTGTATTGACGCCACCAAGACCGGCGACATCACCACATCGGGCAAAATCTGGAGTTACGACAAAATCCACCGCAGCCTTTCGACGGTTTCCATCGCGCCCAACGGCTTGTTGTTCATCGGCGACTTTTCCGGCTTCGTTCATTGCCTGGATGCGGCAACGGGCAAAGTCTATTGGGTGCATGACATGAAGGCGCACATGTGGGGCTCGACCCTGGTCGCGGATGGCAAGGTTTATTGCGGCGACGAGGATGGCGATCTGGTGGTTTTCGCCGCGAAAAAGGAGAAGCAAATTCTCAGTGAAACGAATTTGGGCAATCCGATTTATTCGACGCCGGTGGCGGCCAACGGCGTGCTCTACGTCCATTCCAACACGCATTTGTTCGCCTTTTACGATTCGGAACACAAGCGCATGGCGGCCGATGAGAAACCGAAGGTTGAACTCGAACTGGACAAACCCGGCGCGAACCCGCCATGAAAAAGCTCCTGTTATTTCTTCTTGTCGCGCTGGTTTACGCGGCGCACCAGGACGTGTGGAACTGGCGCAAGGCCGGCCCCATGATTTTCGGGTTCCTCCCCATCGGCCTGGCTTATCACGCGGCCTACTCCATTGCCGCCGCCGTCCTGATGGCCGTTCTGGTCAAGTGCGCCTGGCCGAAGGGCCTGGACAAGCGCGAAACCCCTTCGCCTGAACCCCCGCAGCCTCATTGATGATTCCAGTCGTTGTCATATTGGTTTACCTCGCCGTGATTGCGTTGATTGGCGGCATGGCCTGGCGCCGGGCGAAGGACAACACGGAGGATTTCTTCCTGGCCAACCGCTCCATCGGCCCGATTTTTTTCTTCTTGTCCCTCTTTGCCACCAATATGACGGCCTTCGCCATTCTGGGCAGTTCCGGGCAGTCCTACCGGCAGGGCATTGGCATTTACGGCTTGATGGCTTCCTCCTCCTGTTTGGTCATTCCCCTGACCCTCTTTTTCATCGGCACGCGCTTGTGGGCGATTGGCAAAAAATTCGGGCACCAGACCCAGGTTTCATTCTTTCGCGATCGCTGGGAATGCAACCACATCGGCACCGTTATTTTTGCGCTGAGCGCCGCCATGCTGGTGCCCTATATGATCATCAGCATCATGGGCGGCGGCACCGTCCTGGCCGACATTTCCGCTTCCCCCGAAACCCATCAACCGCTTATCCCTTATGTCTGGGGTTGTGCCATCGTCGCCATTGTTGTGACGCTCAACGTCTTTCTCGGCGGGATGCGCGGCACAGTCTGGGTGAATATTCTGCAAACGGTCCTTTTCCTCTGTTTCGGAGCGGTGGCCCTGGCCGTCATCAGCCAGAAACTGCCCAAAAGCTTTGCCGATTACATGGGCGGCCTGGCTGCCGACGAAAAGACCCGGTTTTTGGTCACGCGCGAAAAGATGCCCCCGCAGGTTTTCTGGAGTTACACGTTGATCCCGCTTTCCTCGATCATGTTTCCGCACATGGCGATCATGTGTTTTTCCGCCCGGCGCGTTTCCGCCTTCAAACAGACGGTGGTGGCCTATCCCATCGCCATCATGGCCATCTGGCTCCCGTGCGTGTTTCTCGGCGTGCTCGGCTTTGCCGCCCTGGGCAGGATACCCGATCCCGACGGCGTGCTGCTGCGCCTGTTGCAAACCTACGCGCCGGCCTGGCTGGCCGGAATTTTGGGCGCCGGCATCATCTCGGCGGTGATGGGTTCGGACGCCCACCAGGTGCTGGCTTTGAGCACCATGTTCACCAAGGACGTCTTCGCCCATTATGGCGGACACGAGAAATTCGGCGAACGCCGCTCCGTCCATTTTGCGCGCGGCTTTATTGTTGTCGTCACGGTCATCGCTTATTTGGTCGCGCTGGCGCTGAAGGAAAAGCAGGGGATATTCGAGATTGCGGTCCGTTACGCCTTTTCCGGTTTCGCGGCCATGTCGCCGGTGATGGTGGCGGCGTTGTTTTGGCGGCGCAGCACCAAATGGGGCGCGTTGGCGGCGACGTTGTTCGTGGCCGCGTTTCTCGTTTGGGCCGCGCTCATGCAGACGAGCCACAAAGCCGGCGATGTTCTCTGGCAACTGGGCGAAGGCAAAGACGCGATCAAGGTCTTTTTTCTCAACCCGCGCGGCGATGTGGCTTTCTGGAACGGGTTCATGACCGTTCTGCCGATGGTTCTTGGCTCGGCCTTCTGCGTGGCCCTTTTTTCCTGGCTCACCCCTCCCCCCAGCCAGCCGACCCTCGCCAAATACTTCGACTTATGATTGTTTCCGCCTCCTAATCCTAATCTTAATCTTAATCTTAATCAAATAAACCGCCGCTTCGACCATGAAAAACCAGGAGATTAAGATTAGGATTAGGATTAAGATCAGGACTGGCTGCCGAAGAAAATGAAAGCCCCCGATTCCATCAATGCCGCCCGGGAACAACTCGACGCCCACGTCCGCGAAATGATGCGCTGGCATTTCTCGCCGGAAACCGGCTCCCCGTTCTGGCTGGACTGGGCCAAAAAGGCCGGTTGGGACCCGGCGCGGGAAATCAACTCTTTCGCCGGCCTGCAACGCTTCCCGCATTTCCAGGACGAGTGGCTGCGCGATTTGCAGCCGGAAGCCTGGGTCCCAAAACAATTCCAGGGCCGGCCCTTCAACATTTTCGAAACCGGCGGCACCACCGGCATGCCCAAACAACGCATCGGCTGGGACGATTACAAGGTGGATTATGAGGAGTTCTCCGCTAAACTTTCCGACGCGCACTTCCCGCGCGGCGCCGCCTGGCTGATGGTCGGTCCCACCGGCCCCCGCCGCTTGCGCCTGGCCATCGAGCACCTGGCCAATTTTCGCGGCAGTTCCTGTTACTTCATCGACCTGGACCCGCGCTGGGTCAAAAAAGTCCTGGCCGCCAAACAATACGAAGCGGCCCGCGCCTACATGGATCATGTGGTGGAGCAGGCCGTCACGATCCTGAAAAACCGCAAGATCGCCGGTTTGTTCACCACGCCCAAACTGCTCGAAGCCCTGGGCGAAAAAATCCAGCTTTGGGACGCCGGCATCCGCGGCGTCTTTTGCGGCGGCACCACCATGTCGCCGCAATACGTCCGCTACATCATCGAAGAAGTGCTGGAGAACCGCATTGGTTTCTATCCCACCTACGGCAACACCCTGATGGGCCTGGCCGCCAGCGTTCCGCTCCGCCCCGAAGACCAATTTTCCGTGACCTACTTCGCGCCCCAGCCCCGCGCCGTGCTGCGGGTGGTCGCTCCCGATAAAACCGATCAGCTTGTTGACTACGGACAATGGGGCCGCGTCGAGCTGACCACATTGACCAGGGAGTTTTTCATGCCACGTTTTCTGGAGCGGGATGAAGCCATCCGTCGCGAACCCCGTCCTCCGTATGCCTGGGACGGCGTCGGCGAAGTCCGCCCCTTCGGCGCGATGGAAAAGAACATCGTCGAAGGAGTCTATTAGCTTGGGCTGCTCATCCGTTCTGCTGGAGTAAAGGAGCCAGCCAAACAGGCGGCGGTTTGGCCAGGAAGGTTGCTTTTCCATTCTCGAAGACCGCCACGCGCTTATAAGGATGATTCAAATCATCGTTATCGAAAATGATCACCTGTGGCAGAACAGGAATCGCGGCTTTCAAGTTCGCCAGCGTTCGCGGGAAGCGCGTCACCAATTTATCCAACGGCACGTCATGGCCTCCTTGCGATACCCGCATGGCGACGCGTTGATCGGAGGTTTCAGGGCTGGCGATGCCGATAAAACAGAGCACCACCTGATAGCCCGCCGTCATCGCGTCTTTAAGAAACGCCAGCTTGTCGCCTGCCGGATCGGAGAAGACGGTTTCGAACACAAAACTTTCCCGTTGCTCCACCAGCCGTTGCCGCAACACACCTGCCATTTTCGCCGCGTCATAAGCATCAACCCCCAGTTCCCTCGCCAGGATGTCCGCGTTGACCAAACGAAGCGCGCCGGGTTGAAGGTGAGCATGGTAAAACGTAGTCTTCCCGGCTCCGTTTGGACCGGCCAGAGCCACGATTACCGGACGTTTGTCGAGCGGCAAAATCACGTTCGCTTCGGGGCGCCTGCTTGGAACTGCCGGTTGATGAAACGCCCGACCGTGCGCTTTCCTCTTTCGTCGATGCGCACCAGGAACCCCGGCTTGTTGGGGGCAGGTTCGTAATGCGGATAGGGCAACGTGTCGAGATACTTTTCCAGCCGGCTTCGGCCCTTGGGGGAATCCACCGATGTCAGGCACTCCGAGAGAGGGCGTGCGCCGGCCGTTTTGCAGAGGGCCAGGGCTTGATCCCCTTTGAGCAGTGGTTCGATGGCGCGGCCCAAGTTCGCCCAAAACTCAATTTGTCCGGCGATGGACCGTTCCGCGATCTCGCCGGTCAAACGGGCATCGAGCACCAACACATCCGAAAGCTTTACCGGTTGACTCATAGGGAAATGGTAGCATTTTGCCACCCATTGTCAAGCCATCCGTCAATCCGCACCGGTTGGGAAAGCATGAAAGATTGGGAATTTAATTGCCTTTTAAGAGAGCTTTTTTAACATCCAGCCAGCCAAAAAAATTATGACAACCGATGCCTCCGCTAAAATGTCAAAGCGAACCAAATGGCTGGCTGCGCTTGGGGTCGTGATGGTCCTCTATACCGTCGTCGGGTTCTTCGTCGTGCCGGCCATTGTCAAATCGCAGATGCTCAAACGCCTGCCGGCGCTGACCAAAAGGCAGGTCGCCATCGAGCGCGTCAAGTTCAACCCTTACATGCTTTCATTGACCATCGACGGCTTTTCATTGAAGGAAACCAATGGCGACGTGTTCAGTTCGTTCTCTGAACTTTACGTCAAGTTCCAGCTCTCCTCGATCTTCAAGGGAAGCTGGGTCTTTGGTGAAATCTCGTTGCAAGATCCCTTCGCGCAGATCACTTATCTCAAGGACGGCACGTTTAACTTCGCCAATTTGATCAGCAACCCATCGCCCGCGCCCGCGCCCCAACCGCCTCAACCGCTGACGCGCGTCATTGTGCATCATCTCCTCATCACCAATGGCGCGGTTGCCTTTGACGATCTGACGCGGAAAAGCCCCTTCAAAATCCACTACCAGCCCATTAACGTCAATCTCACCGATTTCACCACGCTGCGCGACCAGAGCAGCCCTCACGAGATGGTCGCCACCGGCGATTCCGGCGAAAGCATTGGCTGGACGGGGCATGTCACCATCAATCCGCTCCGCGCGGCCGGCGCCATCCGGCTCAGCGGGTTGAAGCTCAACAAGTACAAGCCCTACAGCCAGGACTACGCGCTCTTTGACATCGCCGACGGCCAGGTCGATGTCGCGGCGGAATATCGTTATGACTCCGCGACCAACGCGCTGGACTTGGAGGTGTCGAATGCGGTCCTGACGTTAAGCCGGCTCCAACTCAAAACGCCGGACACGGGCGAGGATGTTTTGTCGATCCCCTCGCTGTCCGTCACGCAAGTGGAGGCGAGCGTGGCCCGGCGCACGGCGAAGATCGGCCAGATCAAATCCAGCGGCGGCTCGATATTAATCCGTCAGAACCAGGATGGAACCATCAATTTTCTTTCCGACTTGGTCCCGCAGCCCAAGGCGGCCTCAACCCAGTCCGCCCCGGCCGCCGGCCCGCCCTGGTCGGTCAAGATCGACGAAATCGCCTTCGACAATTATGCCATCAAGGCTGAGGACAGGAAGCCGCCCAAGCCGGCGGCGTTCAACATCGACCGGCTCGCTTTCAACTTGAAGAATGTCTCCAACCTCAGCAACGCGCCGGTCACGGTGGCGCTTTCCCTCCGCTTGCAGGACACCGGCCTGATTGGCATCAATGGCGACGCCACGCTCCTTCCCCCGTGGGCTGACGTGTTGATCGGCGTGACCAACCTGGATCTGCGCATGATCCAGCCCTATCTCGATGAGCAGGTCAAACTGGCGCTCACGCGCGGCGCGCTCAATGTCAACGGCCACGCCCATTATGCGCCCGCCGGACAGGGCGCTCCCCTTGTCAGCTTCGCCGGCGATGTTTCAGTGCGGGATTTTGCCGTGACCGATGAAGTGCTCTTCAACGACCTGGCCAAATGGGATTCGCTCGACATCACCGGCATCAACGCGGCGTTGCAACCGGACAAATTCCAAATCGACCGGATCAAGTTTACCCGCCCGGACACCAGTGCGATTATCGGTCCGGACCATCGCTTGAATATCCTGACCATCCTGCCGGAAAAAAAGGCCGCCCCGGCGGACACCAACTCGCCGCCGCCAACAAACTCCATCCCTTATATGACGCTCCGCGAGTTCGTCTTTGAAAACGCCTCGCTCCATTTTGCGGATCAGTCCATCGAGCCAAATTGCACCTTTGCCGTTCAGGAATCCAGCGGCAGCGTCAGGGGCATCTCTTCCCTCGTGGAGACACCGGCCGTGGTGGATGTGAAAGGCAAAGTCGATCAGTTTTCACCCTTCAGCGTGAGCGGCACTCTCAATCCCATGCCGGACAAGCTTTTTGCGGACATCTCCATTGCCTTTACCAACACCGGGCTGACCGCGTTCAGTCCCTACACGGAAGTGTATGTCGGCCGGCCGCTGCAGAAGGGCAAACTTTCCCTGGCCCTGTATTATCAGATCAACCAAAAAGCCCTGAACGCCTCGAACCACATTTTCATCGATCAACTCACGCTCGGCCCCAAAAACAACAGCACCAACGCCACAAGCCTGCCGGTCAAGCTGGCCATTGCGCTGCTCAAGGACCGCAATGGCCGCATCAAGCTCGACGTTCCAGTGCAGGGGCGGGTGGACGATCCCAAATTCAAACTCGGGCCGATCATTTGGGGAGTGGTGGAGAACCTCCTCGTCAAGGCGGCCACTTCACCGTTTTCCCTGCTGGGCGCGATGTTTGGAGGCGGGGAAGAATTGAGCTTTGTCGCCTTCGATCCCGGCCAGGCGGATATCCCCGCGGCGGAAACCAACAAACTGAACACGCTGGCCAAGGCGCTTTACGAGCGGCCCGAACTGACTTTGGAGATTAACGGCTCCGTCGATCCGGCGAAGGACCGCGAAGAAATGGCCCGCGCCAGACTCCTGCGCCAAATCAAGGCGCTCTTCATCAAGGAACTGACCGATGCCGGCAACCCCCCCGTCGCCGTGGATGCACTCAAGCTGGAGCCGGGCGATTATGAACGGCTGGTGGCCAGCACTTACAGCAACACCTTCGGCGCTTACCGGCCGCCGGGAACCAATCAAACCCCCGGCGTCTCCGCGCCATTGTCTCCGAAAAAACCGGCCCCGGCCCCGGTTCATGTCGTCAAGCATTTGGCGCTTCCGGCCCTGTCGCCGTTTGAGCATGGAGCAACGCGCATGACCCGCGCCGAACCCCGCCGGCACACCCGCGCCCTGCCGCCATTTGTGCATGGAGCCAAGCGCATGGTTTCCTCATCGCGCCGGGGCGGGGCCGTTGGGGAAGCCGGGAAAACGGCCTCATCCGCGCCGGGCGTTGTCGCGCAAAGCGATCTGGCCGCCATGGAAGAGCAACTTTTGCAACAGATCGAGATTACCAGCGACGACTTTCGGCAGTTGATGCAGGACCGGGCCAATCAGGTTGAAGGGTACCTTTTGAAATCGGGCAAAGTGACGGCCGACAGATTGTTCATCACGGCTCCCAAGCCCATCGGGGCCAATTTCAAAGGCGAAGACCGTGTCAATCTCACGTTGGATTAGCCGGGGTGAGCGATGCATCCGGCTTGCCACGTTCCACGTGCCTTGAATGACGGGCTAATCGCGGGCGGCATAGGCCTCGCCCAGACGGCGCAGACGGCGCGAGAGATCGCGGGCGAGGTTCAGGAGGACGATGCAGTATTGTTCCGGCGCCTTCTGGTAAAGCTGGAAAAAGGCGGTGGTGGCGACGCTGACCACCGCAGCCTGGCCGACGGCTTGTGCCGTGGCGGAGCGGGGCTGGGTTTCCAGGATGCACATTTCGCCAAAGCATTCCCCCGGCCCAAGCGTCGCCAATTTGACGGGGTTCGGCGTGTTAAATTTCTTGATGATGGACATCTCGCCGGCCTCGATCAGAAACATGCAATCATTGGTTTCCCCCTCCCGCGCGATCACCCCGCCGGCGGGGACCTCTATTCGTTTGGCCTGCTCCAAAAAGATCTGCATGGCTCTGTCATTAAGCCCTGCAAAGATCGGCACGTCATTCAAGAGAAATTTTGCCACGGGCGGCATCATGGCCCATTCCGCGGCGAAATGCCATGATTTTTTGTCAGAAATGAGCCAGCCATTCCCCGCCCAGGACGCCGTCCGCAACCTGTTCCTCTCCGCAATCCCGCCCGGCGGGGGAGCACAGGATCGCCGGCTCGCCGGCGGCCGGCTGTTCCATATGATTGACAACTGTTGCCGCCGCCGCATCGCCGCCCGGCGCAAGGCTCCCCGCCACTTCGTCGATCCTCGTCCATGAGGAGGTTTCGAAAATAGCGCCCATGCGTTTGGTTTCTTCCATCTCTCTCATCAACTCGTCGAGGGCTCTGGTCAAATGCGCCGTCTTCGATTTGACTTCCATTTCCAATTCGGCCCGCAACTGTTTTTCGACGCGCTCCATCCGCGTTCGTTCCTTGAGCATGGCTTCCAGGTGGAGCATCCCGATGAGCAGCAGAAACGAAATGAGCGCGTAGGTCACGTTGATCTTGGGCGCGGAGTCCACGACGACATCGAACGACGCCGTGGATTGAACCAACTGGAGCAGCGCCAGAAGCGCGAAGGCGCAGAACAGCGACCAGCCCACGCGGGCCGTGCCATAGCGCCGATTGAGCCGCAGGGCGTAGCCGGCCACGGTAAATTGCAGCGCACTGGCGATGCAGCCTGTAATATATGATTCATTCATAAAAACCTCCACAATTGAGGCATGCAGTGTCCTGTTTTTGACAATACTGCTTCCTATGACCGTCGGGTCGTGTCATACCCTGGAATAAGCAGGATTGGGGCCAATTATTCCGTTTTCCCCAATCCACGCCTGATGGTTTCGGCGTCCCGGGTCGGCGGCTGGCAGGCCGTGCCGGTGCAGAGATAAACCATTGGCGCGTCCTTCACCGGCAATTGCTTCGCGAACTCCTCGACGGCCCCGCGGTTGCCCAACACCACTTTGTTCGGCTGATAGACGCCGTGGATGGCATGGAGCAATGCCGCCGTCTCCGGCTGGCGCGGGTCCCCCGCCACCACCACGCGGATCGGTTCATGCAAAAAAAAGTCCAGCCCCATCAGCAAGTGCGGCACGGCCTGGGGCAACTCCTGCAGGCGCGCCGCAAAAAGCCGCAACGTCTTCTCCGCCGCCTCCTTGAAGTCTTTCCGGTCCGTTATCGCTCCCAGCCGCAGCAGCGCCAGCACCGCCGTCGAGTTGCCCGACGGCTCCGCCCCGTCGTAATCCTCCTTCACGCGCAGGATCAAATCCTTCGTTTCCGCGGCGCTGTCATAAAAACCGCCCTCCTTTGCATCATGGAATTTGGCCAGCATCGTTTCCGCCAGCGTTGCCGCGAAATCCAGGCGCCCCGGCTCCAGCGTCGCTTCATAAAGATCGAGGGTTCCCGACAGCAGATTGGCGTACGCAGTCAATAATTGGACGGAATCCCTCCCGCCCTGACGCCAGCGGTGATGGAGCGTTTTGCCCGGGGCGTCCCACAGTTTGTCCTGCAAAAAAGCCAGGTTCTTCTCCGCGGCGGCGCGGCAGGTTTCATCGCCCAGGACGGCATAGGCCCGGGCCAGCGCGCCCAGCATCATGCCGTTCCACGACGCCAGCACTTTGTCATCCAGGTGGGGGCGGACCCGCTTGTTGCGGGCTTTGAGCATTTTCCTCTTCGCCGAAGCCAGCGTGGCCCGTTCGCCCTGCGACAATTGCGGATCGGCCACGCTCAGGACATTCTGCCCCGGCAGCGGATCCGGATCGCTCTGGTCCGCAAAGTTGCCCTGCGTGGTCACTCCAAAATACCGCGCCGCCACGTTGAATTCCCCGGTTGTCAACAACCCGGAAAGCTCCTCCTTCGTCCAACAGTAGAACTTGCCTTCCCTGCCTTCGCTGTCCGCGTCTTCCGCCGAATAAAACCCGCCTTCCGGATCGGTCATGTCGCGCAAGACGTAGCGGATGATGTCCCGGGCCGTTGCCGCGTGCTCCGGCCGCCCGCCCGCCAGGAAGGCGTCCAGATAAAGAGACGCCAACTGCGCGTTGTCATAGAGCATTTTCTCAAAATGCGGCACCAGCCATCTGGCATCGACCGAGTAGCGGGAAAAACCGCCGCCGATCTGGTCGTGGATGCCGCCCGCCGCCATCCGGTCGCAGGTGTGCAGGACCATCTTGACGGCCAGGGGATCGCTGGCCTCCAGCGCGTACCGCAACAGAAAGGCCGGCTGGCTGGGCCGGGGGAATTTCGGCGCGCCGCCGAAGCCGCCGTTTTCCGGGTCATATTCCCGTTTGAAGATCGTGGCCGCGTTGGTCAGCAACGCGGGAGACAGAAACAAATCATTGGGCTGGCGCGCCGTGAACCCTTCCAGCTTTTGGTGGAAATCCCTGGCCGTGTCCAGCACCTGGCCCCGGCGCGTTTCCCAAAGTTTGGCGATCTGCCCCAGCACCTGGCCGAACCCCGCATGGCCGTACTTGTCCTCCGGCGGAAAATACGTCCCGCCATAAAACGGCTTCAAGTCGGGCGTCAAAAAGCAATTCAGCGGCCATCCTCCCTGGCCGGACATGGCCTGCACCGCTGTCATGTAAATTTTATCCACGTCCGGCCGCTCCTCCCGGTCCACCTTGATGCTGACAAAATGGGCGTTGAGAAAATCAGCCGTCTGTTGGTTCTCGAACGATTCCCGCTCCATGACATGGCACCAATGGCAGGTCGAATAGCCGATGCTCAAAAAAATGGGCTTGTTTTCCCGGCGCGCCCTCTCGAACGCCTCCTGGCCCCACGGATGCCAATCGACCGGGTTATGCTGGTGTTGCAGCAAGTAAGGCGATTTCTCGCCAGCGAGGCGATTGGCATGCGGAGTTGGATTCACTTTGCCGGCCACAATTAAAAGATTGGGTCATTCCCCCGCCCGGCGCAACATGTTAAATGGAATGTTATCGGGCGAAGAAGGCGTCCAGAGACAGCGTGAATTCCGGCAACGCCGCGCTCGTTACTGTGCCACCCGGCCCTTGCAGGAGATGTTCGGCAAATTGGCCATCCTTCGGCTGCCGATACACTTCGATCTTCTTCTCCGGACCCAGGACAAGCCAGCATTCCTTCACACCCGCGGTGGCATAGGCGCGCAGTTTCGAGCGATCGTAATCATGGCTGGTAATGGAGACTTCGATGACCAATTCAGCGGTGTGCGGGTGGTCATGCCGAAAGTCTTCCTTGCGGCCGGCGACCACCGCAAGGTCAGGCTCCGGCTCCGAATCGCCGCAGGTGATGGGCTGCTCGGTGCGCAAAAGCCGTCCGGCGGGCAGAACGCGGGTCAAAGCCTCGTGCAAGAATTGCACAAGGAAACTATGAAAGGGGGATTTGGACATTTTCGTATAAACGAACCCGTGCAGAAGTTCGGTGTTTTCGGGAATCAGACCCGCCTCACCCAACGCGCGATAAGCGGCCACGGACAGCGGCCAGATCTGGCCGCCACGCAAGGGAACCGGAGGAGACTCAACCGCATTCGTCATGGAACACAGTATAGCCAGGCGGGCGCTTTCCGCAAGGGCGGAATTGACGGGCACCCGTCATCGGCTTGCCTTTAATTTCCATTCTTCATAGGTCGTTCGCGGGATGTGGAAAAATGAATCCCGGGTCTTCACGTAGGCGCCCATGCCGTTCATCCGCCCAATGGCGTGCAGTTCCTCGGCCCGAATATAGGGCCCGGCTGCATCGACAAATTCATCGTTGACGTGCATCGCCACCACCTGGCCCAGGATAATCCGGGAACGGCCAATTTCCATCGTGGTGATCTCGCGGCATTCCAGGCTGGCGGGGGATTCCAATATGCGCGGCACTGAAACGATGGAGGACGGGGCGGTGCGCACGTTGGCCATCTCCAATTCGTTGACGCCCGGCGGGAAATCGATGGCGCAAAGAACCATCGCTTCGGCCATCACCTCGGTGACAACGTTGATGACGAATTCCCGCTTGTTGCGGATGTTTTGCGCCGTGTCCTTGCCGATCACGCCCGGCCCCGGGCGATTGCCAACGCCGATGGCGACAATGGGCGGGTCGATGCCGACATAGTTATAGGCGCTGAAGGGCGCGGCATTGAGCCGGCCCTGCAAATCGACGCTGGTAATCCACGCAATGGGACGGGGCGCAACCAGGCCGATTAACAGGTTGTAGGTTTGATGGGTGTTAAGTTTGGATACGTCAAAGTCCATAAAATTCCTGAGCCAGGTTCGATGCTAATCAACGTTCAAGATGATTAAAATCGAAATCCGTGACTGCTTCGGCCGCCAGCGTGCCGACGGTGCGGTAAAGCTCCAGGACATTGCCGCTGCCGTCGGGATGGACCCGGTTGGAAAGAAAAATGAAGAACGTTTTTGAAAATGGATCAATCCAGAACGCGGCGCCGGTGAACCCGGTGTGGCCGTAGGAACCAATCGGAAAATGCCCGCCGCGCGCGCGGCTGTAGCCGGAATCGATGTCCCAGCCAAAACCGCGGCGCTCCTTCATGCCGGGCGGGGTCTGCACGCTGGTCATCATCCTGACCGTGTCCGGTTTGAAAATGCGCGCGCCGTCCAGTTCGCCCAGGTTGAGCATCATGTGGGCGTAGCGGGCCAGATCGGGCGCGGTGGTGAAGACGCCGGCGTGGCCGGCCACCCCGCCCATGAAACGCGCCGTCGGATCATGCACCCTGCCGAGCCGCATCACTCCGTCAGCCATCTCGGTGGGCGCGATGCGCGGGAGTTTTTCCTTGTCGGGAAGATAGCCGGTATCAACCATCTTCAAGGGTTGGTAGATTTCTTTGGCGCAGAATTCATTCAAGGGCGCATGGGATACGCGGGCGACGATTTCGCCAAGCAGGAGGAAATTGATGTCGCTGTAGCAAAACTCCCGGCCGGGAGGGGCCTGGAGTTTCACGGCGCAGGCCATGCGGATGGCGGTTGCCGTCCCCTGCCATCGGGGATGGGTGCTGATCCCCTCCGGCAGGCCCGAAGTGTGGGTCAGAAGCTGGCGCACGGTGATTCGCTCTTTGCCACCGCCCGTGAATTCTGGAATGTAGGAATGAACCGGCTCATCCAGTTTGATCTGGCCGCGCTCCCACAGAATCATCACCGCGGGCGTGGTGGCGAGGACTTTGGTCAAGGAAGCCACATCGAAAATGGTGTCGCCCGTCATGGGTTCCGCGGCGGGGACGAGGGCGCGATGGCCGTAAGCTTTCCAATAATGGTCGGAGCCATGTTCAACCCAGACGACGGCCCCTGGCAGGCGATGTCCGGCGATGGCCTGGTCAATGGCGGCATCGATTTTCCCCAGTCGGGCGGGGTCCAGGGGCCGGACCGGGGTGACGCAGGAGGGGAGAAGAGCCAGGACCAGGCAAAGAGCGCTGCGCGACATAAATGACTAATGACGAAATCCGAATGATCAATCAATCCCGAAAGCTTTCGGGGTCAATCCTCAAATGACCAAATGACGAAAAGCCGCGCCAGCCACCAGCCATTGGTCATGGTGGGTTTCTGCAAGATTGATATGTAGGTCTGGAAAATCGGCAACACGGCAACAAGTGTTGATAGTCAACGACTTAGTACTCTGGGGCGTAAATACGATGACGTATTTTAGCAGTTAAGCGGCCAGAGCGATGGGGGTCGGACGGGATATTTTGTGCATCAGTTCATG
>Ga0326727_10012648_pt1 | contig 19128 bp, 17 predicted proteins | sample MB2enrmetagenome_FD_207643 | JGI IMG/M metagenome (GOLD analysis project Ga0326727, IMG submission 207643) | Lab enriched peat soil microbial communities from McLean, Ithaca, NY, United States - MB29MY | ecosystem: Environmental > Terrestrial > Soil > Wetlands > Peat | place: USA: New York...
CCATACATGTGTCGGGAGATGGGCGCACCCGTTATGCTCGCGTCCACCGTCATGGTCACTTGCTGTGCGCCGCCACTGTGCGCCAGGCCGCTGACGATCATCGCCGTCAGCACGCCTTTGATGATCCAATGTTTCATCGGCCACCTGCCTCGCATTGATTCTACATCTAACCGGAATCAATAGCTTAGACGGGTTTTCGGGATATTACCGGCGGCCCGCGCAGTGGCGGGTGTGGGGCGGACGCCCGCGGGGACCGCCCCACTAAGGGTCAGGGGCGAGCCATCGGGGAAGCCGGCTCAACTTTCAGCGTCACATACTCTGATGGAACCATGATCGTCTTATAGGTGACCCTGTCCTGGCATCCTGGATCGGTATGAACCCAAAGGCCATCCATATTGTAGTTCCCGGCGCAGAATGACGAATTCGCGTCGTCGATGACGACCTGCCGCTGAGATTCTCTGGAGGTGGTTATGTCGAACAGGGAGGCCACGTCGGCGCGGGATTTTTCCCTCGCGGAAACCGCCGCGCGCAGCGCGGGACTGAGTTCTTCCGGGCGAAAATAGACGCTGAAAGTAAAATACGTGCTGCCGTACTCGTCGGATCCGAGTGGCTGACCTTGGAACGAATACGTAACCTGATAAGCTCGCGTAAACGCATCGGGCCTTATTTCCGGACAGTACCCGGACGAGTCTTCCCGGAAGGCCGCTTCCTCGCAGTAGCGCGGGGCCATCCTCGAGACGAGCTCGGTGGGAACGGCTACCGTCTTCACCCCGTGGAATTTGATGGATAACGGATCGAATCCCAGCGGAATACGAGCGACGTGCGTGAAAGGATCCAGATCTATGGAAGTCGCCGATCTACGGTCTACCGCGGGCATTGAAGCCGAGAGCATCCCACGGGACGCCTGCTGGTTATTCGGATTTTTCCCTGCGGCCCGTGCGGCGGCTTCTGTCGGGTAGTTGGTCTGCTCGATCATACGGCTCGCAGTATTGCCCTGGTAGCTGGCTTCGACGGTGATGTTGATCCGGCCGTTACCCAGGGGCCGGAATCCGGTCATTGTGGCGCGGCCATTCCGGTCAGTGGTCACGGTTAGAGTGCTGGCCCCCCCCGCAAACGTTCCGGGTGACCCGCTTCCGATGTAGCCGGAGTCCCAAGTCACGCCGAAGGTCACGCTCGCACCCGCGCCCACCGGGGTGTTGTTGCCGTCGCGCACTTCGACGATCGTCTCGGCGAACGCCCCGTTTCGGACGATGTTTGTCCCGTTCTCCCCGGCGAGAACTGTAATGTTTAGCCCATTGGCGCCGTTAACTGCGTCCTGCGTTTGCGCCGCATTTCCCCATCCGAGTGTACTGGCAAAGACCATCAAGATAGACAGTTGGTATTCCATCGATCCCTCTCCTCAAAGGTAGGCGGTGAACAATAACTCTCCTGTAACAGGCTTGTCACCGGATGTTAACCATTCTATGAGGAGATCCCTGGAGGTGCGGGTAAGTTGTTTACGTTCGGGACACCAATAGTATCGTCGCCGACGGTTAGCGTCGCCGCTCAGTTCGGTTGCACACCGTACTGTGCTATGAACGATTTCTCACCGCGGCGTATCGACGGCTAGCGGGCTGGTGCAGTGGGCGCAGCGGCGCGCGCCGATGGGCACCTCGCTCAGGCACTCGGGGCATATCTTGGTGGTCGGGTCCGGCGCGGCTTCTCCGCGGCTCATGCGCGCCATCAGCGAATTCACCGGCAGCACCACGAAGAAATAGACCGCCGCTCCGATCATCACAAACGAGAACAGCGCGTTGATGAAATCGCCCACCGGGAATTTGCTGCCGTTCACCGTGAAGGTGATCGCCGAAAAATCCGGTTTGCCCACCAACGCCGCGATGAGCGGCGTGATCAGGTCTTTGACCAGGGCGGTGACAACGGCGCCGAACGCGCCCCCCATCACCACCGCCACCGCCAAATCCAAGACGTTCCCTCGCAACATGAACTGCTTGAATCCCTTCATGATCCCTATCCCCTTTCGTGTTGGATTATATCGCTCCGGGCCTCAGGCGCCCGAGCGCAGAAATCGAGCCAGCCGCTCCATGGCGGGCTCCAGGATAGCGCGCTCCGCGGCATAACAGATACGCACTGATCCTTCGCCGCCGGCCCCGAAGGCCACTCCGGGAGCCAGACCCACGCGGGTCTCTTCCAGGAGGCGCTTGCAGAAACCGAAGGAATCCTCCAGGCCGTCGATGCGCGGAAACAGGTAGAACGCGCCATCCGGCTTGGGCAGCCTGACGCCGGACATGCCGCGCAGCGCCTCCAGGCACAAATCGCGGTTCTCGCGGAGCCGCGCCAGCATGGCGCACAGCTCCTCCTCTCCCTCGGCCAGCGCGGTTTCACCGGCCTTCTGGGCGAAGGTGGGCGCGTGTGAAACGATGAATTCGTTCAGTTCGGTGGCCTTGGCCGCCAGGTCGCGGCGCGCCACCAGCCACCCCAGGCGCCAGCCCGTCATGCAATAACTCTTGGAAAAGGAATGCACTACCAGCACGGCGTCGTTGCGGGTGGCTTGCCGCAGGATCGAGGGCACCGGGTCGCCCAGCCGCGCGCCCGCGTAGTAGAGACGGTCGTAAACCTCGTCAGCCAGCAGCCACAGGCCGTGCCGCCGCGCGAACTCGAGCAGGCCCCGTTGTTCCTCTTCCGTGGCCACCCATCCTAGCGGATTCGAGGGCGAGGTGTAGAGCAGCAGGCGCGTGCGTGGCGTCACGGCCGCTTCCAGTGCGCCGAAATCCACGCGGTACCGGTCGCCGCACAGTGGATGCGGCACCTGGCGCGCCACCGCGTTGGCCATCATGACGCTCGAGGAACCGTTGGGCCAAGCAGGCGTGAGCACCAGCGCCTCGTCGCCGGGATCGAGCGCGCAGCGGATGCCCAGGTTCAGTGCCTGCACCCCGGAAGCCGTCACCACGATCTCGCCCGCCGGGTCCACTTCCACGCCCTGCAGAAGCCGGTAATGGGCCGCTATGGCCTGACGCAGCGAGGGCAGGCCGGCATTCTCCGTGTAAAACGTGAAGCCCTCCGCGATGGCGCGGCTCGCGGCCCGTTTAATGTACTCCGGGGTGGGCAGATTCGATTCGCCGAAGTACAGCCGCAGAACGCCCTCCATGGGCATGGCAATCTCGGCCAGCTCGCGAATACGCGAGCGCGGGACGGATTCCACCGAAGCGGCCAGGCGCGGCATGAAGATATTCTCGCACTACGGCCGGTCATTATAATGGCCTTCATGAGCGAGACCTTCCGGGTGGCCGCGATCACCGACGAATTCACGCCCGATCTCGGGGCCGCCATCCGCTCCATGGCCGCAGCCGGCATGCGCGGCGCCGAGTTGCGCACGCTTTGGGGCAGGAACGTAGTGGACCTCAACAACGCGGAGCTGGACGAGGCCGTCGCCATCGTGCGGGATGCCGGCCTCGAGATCGTTTCGATCGCCTCGCCGCTGCTCAAGTGCGTCCTGCCGGATGGCCCCGAGCTGGATAGCCGCTTCCAGCAGGATGCCTTCGCCTCCAGCCACACGTTCGCGGACCAGCCGCGCCTGGCCGCCCGGACCTTCGAGATCGCCGGGCGCACCGGCGCGCCCATCGTCCGCGTCTTTTCCTACTGGCGCACCGTGCGGCCCGAGGAGTGTTTCGGCTGTATTGTCGAAGCGCTCGCCCGCCTGGCGGAGGAGGCGGCCGGTTGCGGCCTGGTTGTGGCGCTGGAGAACGAGCACGCCTGCAACATCTCGACCGGCCGGGAAACCGCCCGCCTGCTGGCGGCGCTCGACTACCCGAACCTCGGGGTGGTGTGGGATCCCGGCAACGCCCTGGTCGCCGGCGAGACGCCTTTCCCGGAGGGCTACCGTTTTCTCCCGCCCGCGAGGATCGCCCATGTTCACGCCAAGGATTGCCTTTACCAGGACGGCAAGCTGGTTTGGGGAGAGCTTGGCGAAGGAGTTATCGATTGGCGCGGGCAGGTGAAGGCGCTGTGGCGCGACGGTTATCGCGGCTGGCTCAGCCTGGAGACGCACTGGTCCGGGCCGGACGGGGATAAACACCAAGCCAGCCGGATATGCGCGCGCGACCTGATGGCGCTTGCCCGCGTGATAGAATGAAATCTTCTACTTCCTGAGGTTTTCGTGGCTAGAATCACCCGTAAAGAGCTTAAGACCGACAAGTTCGCCCTTGAAGTCGAACACACGGTCGATTTTTTCGAGGAACACCGGCAAGAGATTATCCGCTACGGCGCCATTGCTTTGGCGGCCATCCTGCTTATCCTCGGCTACGGCGTCTATAACCGCCACCGGCATACCGAACGCGAACAGGCGCTGACTCAGGCCATCACCACTCAGGAAGCCGCTATCGCCCCCTATTCCACCAATGGCGGACTGACGTATCCCACCCAGCAAGCTAAAGACGAGGCAGCTACCAAGGCCTTCACCGAAATTCGCACCAAGTACCCGGGCAGCGCCGAGGCGGAGGTTGCCGGCTATTACCTGGGGTGCATCCAGGCCGATGAGGGCAAGATGGCGGACGCCGCGAAGACTCTCGAAGACGTGGCCCGGAAGGGCAGTGCCAGGTACGCTTCTTTGGCCAGACTTTCCCTGGCGCAGCTCTACTTTGCGGAGGGCCGGAGCGATCAGGGAGAGAAGCTGCTCCGCGACATGATAGCCCACCCCACGGTTTTCGTTTCCAAGGATCAGGCCACCATCTCGCTGGCGGGTTATCTCATGACCAAGAAGCCGGAGGAGGCCCGCAAGCTCCTCACGCCTCTGCTCAGCGGTAACGATGCCGTGGCGCAGGTCGCGCTCAGCATGGCTGGGCAACTGCCCCGCAAGTAGCGCGGAGACCATGCTCTCGCACCTGCGCTTCCCGGTGGAGCGGAGCCGGGGGCGCCGTTTCCCGGAGCCCGATCACCCCTACCGCAACGCCTTCCAGCGCGACCGCGACCGCGTGGTGCACTCGCGCGCATTCCGGCGGCTGGAAGCCAAGACCCAGGTGTTCGACCCGGGCCTCTCGGACCATTTCCGCAACCGGCTCACCCATACCATCGAGGTGGCGCAGATCGCGCGCACCGTGGCGGGGGTGATGGGGCTGGATCAGGACCTGACTGAAGCTCTGGCGCTGGCTCACGATATCGGGCATCCCCCTTTCGCGCACGCCGGCGAGGAAGCCTTGAACCGCCAGATGGAGCGGTTCGGCGAACACTTCGACCACAATCTGCACGCGCTGCGCATCGTGGAACGCTTCGAGCAGCGCTATGCCCGGTTTCCGGGGCTGAACCTGACCTTCGAGGTGCGCGAGGGCATGGTGAAGCACTCGCGCGACCTGGCGCCGGGGGAGGATGCCGAACTGGCCTCCTATCTGCCCGGACTGCGGCCCCCGCTGGAGGCGCAGCTGATCGACCCGGCCGACGAGATCGCCTATAACACCGCCGATCTCGACGATGCTCTCTCGGCGGGCATCCTGGCGGTTGAAGAGGCGGCCGAAAGCGTGCCGCGGTACCAGGCCATTCGCGAGCTCGTCGAAATGCAGTTCCCTGGTGCGACCCCGCGCGAGCGCTTCTATGAGTCGCTGCGGCAACTGATCGATACGCTGGTTTCCGGGCTGATCGAGGGCACCGTGGCGAACGCGTGCGAAGCGGCCGTGGAAGGCGTGGAGGAGGTGAGGGCGTATCCCCGGCGCCTGGCCGCCTTGACGGCGGAAACCGCGGAGACCAACGCGGCGTTGAAGCGCTTCCTGCACCGCGAAGTCTATGCCTCGGAGCCGCTGGTGGAAGACCGCCGGCGCTCGATGGCCCGTATCGCCGAGCTGTTCCAGTTCTTTCTGGAAAACCCGGACCGCCTCCCGCAGCCCTATGCGGGGCTGGCCGCGGCCCAGCCGGCCCATCGCGTGGTGTGCGACTACATCGCGGGCATGACCGACGCCTATTTCGACCGCACTTACGGGCAGATCATCGGCCCGCCCGTCACTCCTCGATGGTCGTGAAGTGCGAAAGTTCAGCCTCGCGAACGCCGTAGAGCCTCATCAACTGACGCCGGATTTCGACGGCGATACGCTGGGGATCCTCCTCCGGATCGTGCTCCACTTCGACTTTGAAGAACAGGTTCGTGCGGCTCATCAGGGCTAGCGTCCTCTACCCTCTATACTAGGGGAATGGCTTGTGCCATTTGCCAGACACGGCGCCCGCGCCGCTTCTGCCCAGGCGTGCGGGGCGACATCTGCTCCGTCTGCTGTGGAACCGAGCGCGAGCTCACCGTCGATTGTCCCTTAGACTGTCCCTATCTGGAAGATGCCCATAAACACGAGCGTCGCCCACCACTTGATCCGGAACAGGTGCCGAATCGCGATATCCGGGTCTCGGACGATTTCCTGGTCTCGAACCAGGAGCTCTGCATGCTTCTGGGCCAGGTGCTGGGGAGGTCCGCGATCGAGACCTCCGGGGCGGTGGACTCCGATGTGCGGGAGGCCTTGGAGGGCTTGATCCAAACCTATCGGACGCTCGAAAAGGGCCTGTACTATGAGAGTATTCCGCCCAATCCCCTGGCCGCCCAAATCTTCCGCGACGTGCAGGAAGCCCTGGCCGAGTTCCGGCGCGAGGAGCCGCGGCGCACGGGCATGTCCCGCACGCGCGATACCGATGTCCTGGGAATTCTGGTCTTCTTCCAGCGGGTGGGGCTGGACCGCGACAACGGCCGAAAGCGCGGACGCGCCTTCATCGCCACCCTGCTCCAGTTTCATTCCGAAGCCTCCGGAGAGGAGGCGCCCGCGCCTTCGCCGCTGATTTTGCCCTGAGGCTTGACGGGCCGGATCTTTTCCACCAGGCAGGCCCGCTTGCGACCCGTGGTGACTACCTGCGCGGTGTACTTGCGCGTGTCGTTGACCAGCAGCTCGATGGAACGCTCGACCGGGTAGTCGAAGGTCAGCAAATGGCCTTCCTCCATGTCGAGCAGATCTCCGACCGTGAGGGTGGGGCCTTCCAGACGAGCCTCCACGTTGAGGTTGGCATCCCGCAGGTAGCTCAGGATGCGCCGCTGCTCGCCCTCGCTGGCGCGCGTCTTGCGCACGGACCACTGCTGATCGAACTTGTGCCGCATCATCTTGATGACGATGGAGGGCATGCCGATATTCATCATGCCCACGGTTTCGCCGATGCGGACTTCCACGCCGATCGAGACCACGGCTTCGTTGGGCGCCAGGATGTGGAGCAGCTGCGGCTCGGTCTCCACGGATTCGATGGTGAACTCGACTTCGGTAACGCCCTTCCAGGCCTCGCGCAAGTCGTGCAAAATGATGCGGAACAGGCCGTCGAGCAAGCGCTGCTCGATCTCGGTGATATCGCGCTGGATGTTGGCCGAAGACTTCCCTGTGCCGCCCAGCAGCATCTCGAGGATGGGAAACACCAGCGAGGGATTCAGCTCCAGCACGCCGTTGCCGTCGTAGGGCCGCAGGCCCAGCGAAACCATACAGGTGGGCGAGGGAAGGCCATCCAGAAACTCGGCATACGAAAGCTGTTCGACGCTCACCAGGTTGACGGTGAGATAAGAACGCAGGTACGCCGACAGGCTGGATACCAGGTTGCGCACGAAGGTGTCATGGAGCAGGTGGATGGCGCGCACCTGTGACTTGGGGATGCGGTCCGGCCGCCGGAAATCGAATAAGACAGCGGGCACCTCGCGCTTCTTCTGGAGATTCTGAAATACCGCATCGATTTCCTGCTGCGAGAGTTCGCGGTTCATCCGCTAATCTATCGGTTGGGGAAAGCCAGAGCTTTAGATGGGACCGCCCGCAGGCCTTCGGCGGCGGCCTTGACGGTGCGCAGAGCGTCGTTGCCGGCGATGACGACCACCATGTGAGCGGCATCCAGCGGGTTTCGCGCGGCGAACTGAAGAGCATCGCGTTCCGAGGCGTGCGGGGCGCCATCCAGGAGGAAGGCGGCGCCGTCATAACTGAGGTCCAGGCGGGCGGCCCAGGCGGCCAGGGCGGAATTGGCTTCCGGGCGGCCGATGAAAACCACATCGCGGTGGGCCAGCAGGTCTTCGGTGGCTTCGAAGTCCTTATAGATCGGAACGGCGCTTTCGTATTGGTCGAGGAAGCGGCTCTGGAGACGCTCGGCGGCATACCGGTTGGCGCCGGCTTCCCGGCCGGTGCCATAGACGAGGACGGCGGATGCCAGCCGATTGGTAATGTCCTCCAGCAGGTACGCGGGGCCCGGACCGGGGTCGGGGACTTCGAAGGGGACGCCGGCCGCTTCCAGAAACGAAGCTCCGGTAGCGGGCTGGCCGGCGTGGGCGGCGAAGAAACCGGCCATCAGCTTGAAGAACGCATCGTCGCCGAGGTGGCGCCGCAGATCATCCAGGAACAGCACGCCGCGGGCTTGGGAGAGGTGAAAGGCATCCGGGGGAGCCAGCCTGAAGCCGCGCCAGGCGATGTACCAGGCCTCCATGGACTTTTCGGGGTCGGCGGAATTGAGGACGCCGTAATATGCGGCGGAACCAGCGGCCAGCCAGATATCCGCATCGGAGGCCGGCAGCACCCAGCCCTTCCACAGGCGGTTCGTGAAACTGGGCGGATGGGTAGCGGGCGGGGCGGCGGCCGGCGCGCGCGCGGGAGTGGCCAGAGCGGCCGGGGCCTCTCCCGTGAAGAGCTGATAACCCGAGGGATAGAGTCCGTTATTGCGGGCGTCGCCATCCCCCGACGCCACCCATTCGCGCTCATTTGGCTTCCCCATGGCCGCCCAGACCATCAGGCGCGAAGCCATGTCGGCGGTCGCCACCTTGGCGTCCATGGTGCTGGAGCTGACTAGGGGAGCCGTACGAAAAGCCAGGAAAGCGAACTGCTCATCGATCTGGCCGCGGTACCGGCGGTAAAGATCCTGCCAGGCCAGGTCGCGAACATCGGGAACGTATGGCAGGTACTCGGGCAACCCATGGGGGTCGGGCATGGTTTCGAGGCGCACGGCGAGATCCTTGGCGTTGTTGTCGCTCCAATAGAAACCCGGGGTGTCGCCGAACCATTCGTCCCGCGAGCTGCGCCACAGGCGGGTGTGGGTGGTGCCCAGCTCATACAGGGCGACCTCGTTGGTTTTGGCGTCGCCCATCAGCCACTCGTTGGTGTAGAGGCCGTTGTTGCGCATGCCGAGCCGCTGGACCATTTCATCGATGCTGGCTGAGTACTGAATGGCCATGCGGGCGCGGAACGCCACGGGTGTTCCTTCAATATTGAAGGGCGTCTGCCGGATGGTGGTTTCGCTGAGCACCATGCCGGCATCGTTCTGATACCAATCGGTACCGCTCTCGATACCTCCTGGGTAGCTCTGGATGAGCATGCGATGGCCGTTGGCGGGCTGGATATCGAGCAGGACATTGGTCTGTTCGGCAAGCGTGAGGGGCCACCAGGTGACGTGGCCGATGACCATCTTGCCATCCCGCGTAGCGGGGCCGGTGGCGGCGAAGGAACTGCAACGGTCGCGGCGCCCGCGGCGGCTAGCCCCTCCGGCGGCGTGGGCGTTGCCCGTCGGTGTGTCGAAGCTGAGGCCTTCAAGACCCGTGGGAGTGATCGCAACAGCCTCGGCTAGGTCGCTCATTTCGACCGTGACGTTGGCCACCACGATATCGGTGAGGTCGAGGCGGCGGCCTTGCCAGGTGGCTCCGGCATCCGAGGCGCCATCGGCGATGCCGCGCATCTCCTCCAGGATCTCGCGATCGAAGCCGCGCAGGAACAGCGCGTTGGCGATAGTGCGGTACTGGCCCCACCGATCGCGGGATCCCAGATTGGTGGCGCAGCGATCCAGGTACTCGGGAATTTCGCGGGCCATCAGGTGGCCGTGCTGGTAGCCCCGCTCGTAGGGCGCGCCCTCGATATGCAGATAGATCCACCCGGCGGAGGGGTAGCGGTAGGCTGGGCCGAATGTCGTGACGGCCTCGCGCGCGGGCCAGGTACCGGGGGCAGGGGCCTCCTCGAGCCGGACGCCTTCGAACCACGCTTTACCCTGAAGAGCGCCGCCCTGTCCGGCGGTGAGAAGGATCTGGTCCTGGGCGCGCGTGGCGGTGAAGCGGAGGCTGACGCGGGTCCAGGGACGTGTTCCGCCGAGGGAGGTGGAGTGCACGTCGAAGGGCATGGAAGCCATGGCGATCGCGGCGCCTATGGCGATGGGGGAACGATCCAGGTCGCGCACAGCCAGGCCCTCGGTGCGCACCCAGCCGCTGAGTTCGTAGGAGTGGCCGATCGTCAGCGGGATGGGCGCGGAGCGGACACAGGCATCCGGCACGCCGCCCGCGGGTTCGACGCGCAGAGCGGTGCGTCCCTCGCGGGCGCCGGCGGGATCGGGAGTGGCAACCCCGCGGACCGTGATCCACGAGGAGCCGGGTCCATCGAACGGCGCCTCAAAAATTGGCGTGGCGGCGCGCGCGCACACGGCGGCGAGAAGACACACGAGGACGCGGGACACATGACCCTCCTGGTGCTTCAGGATAGCAGGGGACCGTTTCTTAGGGAAAGTTCTGGAGATTATGCAGCGACCGTTCGCTTGGATCCGCCGTTACCGAAACCGGTAAACCGGATCGAGCTCCAGGAGCGATCTCAGCAAGTTCGCGATACGCCGAATCAGAGGAATGGCCAGTCTAAGCATTACAGGCCTCACTTCTTGCACCAACTCTGTGCAGATCCTACATCCTTTGACGCGGCAATTCAAGAAAATAATTCAGGGAAATCGGGGCCCAAGCTGGTCGTTGCCGGAAAACGGCGTGAACCTGCGTACAGCGTGCCTTCGTCAAACCTGTTCGGCGTGGTGGCGGACGTCAACCCCTTTGAGCAGGAACACCAGATCCTCGGCGATGTTGGTGGCGTGATCGCCAATCCGCTCCAAGTTGCGCGCCACGAAGATGAGGTCCACGGCGGCCGGCACGATGCCCGGGTCGCGCTGCATAGTCGCGACCATCTCGCGATACACGGCGTCGCGCAGCTTATCCACTTCATCATCGGCCGCCAGCACGGAGCGCGCCAGTGCTTCATCCGCATTGACAAGTGCATCCAGGCACTTGAGCAGCATCGATTGCACCAGCGAAGCCATGTTCGGGATATCGACCATGGGCTTCACCAGCGGATGATGCATGAGGGAGAGCGACCGCTCGGCAATGTGCTGCGCCAGGTCGCCAATGCGCTCGAGATCGGTGTTGATCTTGAGCGCCGCGGTGAGGAAGCGGAGGTCCTTGGCCACCGGCTGGCGGAGAGCGAGCAGGCGGGTAATGATGCCGTCGATCTCCATTTCCATCCTGTTGATCTTCGGCTCGTCGCGAATCACCTGCTCGGCGAGGTCGCGATCCTGGTCCACCAGCGACCGCACGCTCCGGTTAATGGCGGATTCCACCAACCCGCCCATTTCCAGCACTTTGTTGCTCAGTTCTTCCAGTTCCACCGTGAAATGGCGCATGGCATCCTCGATTATCTCAGGGCCGCCGGGTGTCGCGTTAGCCGAATCTGCCCGTGATGTAATCTTCCGTTTCTTTGCGCGCAGGATTCTTGAAGATCACGTCGGTCTTGTCGTACTCGATGAGCCGGCCCAGCAGGAAAAAGCCGGTGAAATCGGCGACGCGCGCGGCCTGCTGCATATTATGCGTCACAATCACCATGCTGCACTGGCTCTTGAGGCCGAACATCAGCTCCTCGATCTTGGCGGTGGCTATCGGATCGAGAGCCGAGCACGGCTCGTCGAGGAGGAGCACTTCGGGATCCACGGCCAGCGCGCGGGCAATGCAGAGGCGCTGCTGCTGGCCGCCGGAGAGGGCGTAGGCGGATTCGTGCAGTTTGTCCTTGACCTCTTCCCATAGCGCGGCGCGCTTCAGACTCTGCTCCACGCGGTCGCGCAGATGCGAGCGCGACACCATCCCATTAACCCTCAAGCCATAGGCGATATTGTCGTAGATCGACTTAGGAAACGGGTTGGGCCGCTGGAAGACCATGCCGACGCGGCGCCGCAGGCTGGTGACGTCCATCATCCGCACATCTTCATTGTCGAGCAGAACCTGTCCTTCCATGCGGGCGTTCCGGATGGTATCGTTGATGCGGTTCAGGTTGCGCAGGAAGGTGGATTTTCCGCAGCCGGACGGGCCGATGAGCGCGGTGATGCGGTTCGCGCGCATGTCGAGCGAAACGTCGTAGAGCGCCTGAGCCGAACCATAGTAGAAGTTGATATTGCTGGCCTTCAGCTTGGGGACGGACGTGGTTGGAGAGTTGCCCACCGGACTTCTCTTCGGAACACCGGTAAATTCAGGTATTAAACTCATAGACTCTCTCCCTAACCTCGCGGCACGGAAATGCCCTTCGCCAAAACGTACCGGGCCGCTATGTTGGCGACGAGAACGAGCGCAATCAGGACCAATCCGGCGGCCCAGGCCTGGCGATGCCAATCGTCGTAAGGAGACGTGGCGCGCAAATAGATTTGCACGGGCAGCGAGGCTGTGGGCTGTCCCAGGCCGCCGTTCCAGAACTGATTGTTGAACGCGGTGAACAGCAGCGGCGCCGTTTCTCCGGCGACGCGCGCCACCCCCAGTATCATTCCGGTGAGCACGCCCTTGCTGGCGGCGGGCACCACCACGGTGGCGACGGCCTTCCACTTGTGGGCGCCCAATGCCAGCGCGCCTTCACGCAGCGAATTGGGCACTTCCCGCATAAATTGTTCGGTTTGCCGGGTTACGATGGGGATCAGCATGATGCTCAGGGCCACGGCGCCGGCAAAGGCCGAGAACTGTTTCATGGGAACCACCACCAGCGTCCACGCCACGATGCCGATCACGATGGAAGGCACTCCGTTCAGCAGGTCGGCCACGTAACGCACCAGGCTGGCGAACACCCTGTCTTCGTATTCCGACAAGTAAACGCCCGCCAGGAAGCCGACGGGAATGCCCATAGCCGCGGCCAACCCCACGATCTCGAGGCTCCCGACGATGGCATTGGCCATGCCCCCGCCTTCCTCTCCAGGGGCCAGCGGGAGCTTGGTGAAGAAGCTCCAGTCGAGCGACCTCACGCCGTTATAAAGGAGATAGCCCAGAATGACAAACAGACACGACACGGCGATAACCGTACAGATGCCCGTCAAGGTCAACATCACGCTGTTGACCATCTTCCGCCACAGGCGCCGGTTCACCTCTGGGACCCCTTTCGCGTGGTCGCAACGATCATCAACCGCGCCGCGCCGTTGAGGATAATGGTCAGGCAGAAAAGCACCAGGCCGAGCTCGATGAGCACTCCGCGGTAGACATCCCCGGTGGCTTCGGCGAACTCGTTGGCGATCACTGCGGCGATCGTGTGACCCGGCGCAAACAGGGAGACGTGAATGGCCGCCGAATTTCCGATGACCATCGTGACCGCCATGGTCTCGCCCAGGGCGCGGGCGAGCCCCAGGAAGATCGATCCCATGATGCCGAGCCGCGCGTAAGGTACCACCACGTCCCAGGTGGTCTCCCAGTGTGTGGCTCCCAGCGCGAGGGCCGCCTCGCGTTGCTCGCGAGGGACCGCCAGCAGAGCTTCCCGCGAAACGGAGATGATGAAGGGAAACGTCATGACGGCCAGAATCACGCCCGCGGTCAGGTAGCCCACCCCGTAAGCGATCCCCTGGAACAACGGGAGAAAGCCCAGGACCGACCGCAGGAAGGGCTCCACATACGAGCGCATGAGCGGAACCAGCGTAAAGATAGCCAGCAACCCATAAATCACGCTGGGAATGGCGGCCAGTAACTCCACCAGGAAAGTGAGGGCGTTTGAGGTGTTCGCGGGCGCCAGCTCGGAGAGAAAAATCGCGGATCCCACGCCCAGGGGAACCGAAATCAGCAACGCGAGCACCGAGGTCAGGACAGTGCCATAGATGAACGGCAGGCCGCCAAACTGCTCCGTTACCGGGTTCCATTGACTAGAGGCCAGAAACCCCCAGCCTAGCCTGTGGCGGGCCGCCGCGGAGTCGGTCCACAGCACGTACACGATCAGCAGGGCGGCGAGCACAATGCTGGCCGCGAAGATTAAGGTGATCAGGCGGGCGGCGCGGTCGCCCACCTGATCCAGCAAATTCACCCGATGCCGCGTTTGGACTGCCGTTGCCATGATTCGCTCACGGCATGAAGCCGCGAGGCTATTCGCTACTTAATCAGCGAAATTTGCTTCTCCTCCTTCGTGACGACCGCCTTGGGGAGCGGAGCGTACGACAGTCCGGCGCAATCCTTCTGCCCGTCGGCCAGCATCCAATGCAGAAAGCCCACGAGGGCCTTTTCTTTCGCCGCGTCCGAAAACTGCGAGGGGATCAGCAGCCAGGTAAACGTCGAGATGGGGTAGGCGTTCTTTCCCGGAGCATTGGTGATGGAAACGCGGAAGTCGTCCGGTATGGACTTGGCGGCGCCGGCAGCCGCCTCGGTAACTCCTTCCAGGCTGGCCTTCACCCATGTGCCGGCGGCGTTCTTAACCAAGCCGTAGCTCAGCTTGCTTTGGATGGCATAGATCAGCTCCACGTAACCGATGGAGTCGGGAGTCTGCTTCACCAGCCCCGCCACACCTTGGTTGCCGGAGCCGTTCAGTCCTTCTACCGGCCAGCTTACCTTGGTATCAGCTCCTACCTTACTCTTCCACTCGGGACTTACCTTCGAGAGATAGTCTGTAAAAACGAAAGTCGTTCCGCTGCCATCGCTGCGGTGGATGGGCATGATGGCGTCGCCGGGCAGTTTCACGCCGGGATTGTCGGCCGCCAGGTGGGAATCGTTCCAGTTCTTGATCGTTCCCATGAAGATGCCGGTGATCGTCGCGGAACTGAACTTCAGCTCGGCCGATACGCCTGGAATGTTATAGATGATCACCACCGCGCCCATGACCGTGGGGAAATGCAGCGGTTTCACTTTCATGGCCGCGATCTGCTCGTCTTTCATGGGCATATCGGAGGCGCCGAAATCCACCGTTCCGTTGGTGAGTTGGCTGATTCCCGCCCCGGAGCCGCCCCCGCCGTAATTGATCCTGACGTCGGGGTGCAACTTCTGGTACTCTTCGAACCACTTTTGATAGATGGGCATCGGGAAGGTCGCGCCCGCAGCGTTGATCTGTTGCGCGGAGGCCACCGCGGCGCTGGCCGCCAGCAGGCCGGCCAGCAGCAAAGCGCTCTTCTTCGTCATCATTTCAATCCTCGATTCTCGCACCTGATTGTTACAATTCAGTTTCAGACTAGGGCTTCTTGCGCGGAGCGGGCGCGCCGCCCGGAAGCGTGTAGCGAACATCGAAGTAGATGGTGTTGTCGTGCGTCGCCTTGGGTGCGTTCGCGGCGATGTACCAGGGGTTGCGCATCAGGTACTCGTACTGGCCGATCAGGTTGAGGGCTCCGTAGCGAGCATCTTTCCAAAGCGTCTGATTGAAGCCGAGGGTGACCTCTTGTATGGTCTTGTTGTCGTTGTTGGACGCGCCGCGGTAGCCGTACCCGATCAGGGTGGTGCCGTTCGCGTCGAGGGCCACGTCGCGGCCGACATAAATGCCGCTGTAGTAGCCGAACAGCAGGGTGTTTTTGAGCGTGGCTTCGAAGCCCTCTACCCAGCCTGCGGCGTGTATGGGGCTGACGTCGCCATTCGCGCGGACGATCAGGTCCGGCGCCTCGCCGAAGAAGTAGCGGCCTATTCCCTGGCCCCACATCTGGTTGGTGATCAGACGGAAATTTTTCACGACTTCCAGATTCGCGTTGACGGAGCCGCCGGCGCCGACCTTGGTGGAGTAGGTGTTGGTGGCGGAATCGTAGACCTTGAAATTCCGCTCCATTCCGGCAATTTCAAAGTGCACGCTTGCGGCGGGATCGAAGGCGATCTTGGCGATGATGTCGGGGGTCAAGTTCGGCGTCGTCTGGACGCTGGTCGCATTATCCAACTGCGTTCCGCCCAAGCCACTCAGCGCGCTGGCCGCGGGGAGCGTGACGGCGGTCGCCGAGAGACCGCCCGAGCCGCCCATGTAGGCATCCGGGTTTTCGAAGGCAATGCCCATGGTGGCCTTTTCGGACGGATGATAGAGGAAACGCACTCCCGGCTGACGGGTCCAGGGCAAGCCGATGACGTAATTGACGTCCATGACTTGGGTGTAAAAGATATCGCTCGGCAGCGGCGAGATGCCTTTGCGGTTGGGAGTGATCATGCTCCAGCTTTGGCCGCCCAGGAACTCGAACTTGTCCTTGCGGAGATCCACCCAGTAGAGGCGAAGGCGGAGAACAAAGGCGCCGTTCGTCACGCTGATGGCGTTGGATCCGCTGGTGCCCAGAAAGTCGTCCTCGTTATAGCCGATGAAGTGAGTTCCCTTCCAATCGCCGTCGACGCGGAAGCCGATGCGGGAGTTCTGTGGGCTGAAGCGGTATTCGGAGAGTTTGGAGGTCGAGGCGGTGTTGTAGGGAACGCTGGCAAAATTGCTCCCGATCGATCCTCCGGCATTTTTGTCCTTCCACACACCGGTCAGATCCATAAAGCCCACCGGCATGATGGTGATGTTGCCAAGCTGAAGCTGTAGGGGGTTGGATGGCGCGTCAGCGGGCGCCTGAGTGTTGGTATCGGTGTTGGTATCGGTATCGGTGTCGGCAGCCCAACATGTACCGAGAAGGCCCACCGTTACACAGAGCAGAGCTCCGATCTTCGTTCGCGATGGCATAAGCGTTTTTGCTTCCTCGTTTGCAAGAGAATGAGTTTGATCTACTTACTACGGTTTGTCTTTCCCGGTTCAAGGCGTTCCCGCCGGAAGGCACAAATCGCCTTCGGCAGACGGAGCCCTTGTTGTGTGTAAAGATCCAAAACCGGGAGCCAAGCACCGAGCCTATCGGAGTGTTGTTACACTGCGATGACTAAGCGGTTAAGACTGGGTGCCACTTTTGGAATATTGAGGCAAGGTGACGATGAACGTGGAACCTTTTCCGAGTTCGCTTTCGACCTCCACCATGCCACCCATTTGCTCGATGGCATGCTTTACGATCGAAAGCCCCAGCCCGGTTCCACCAACCTGCCGGGAGCGCGCCTTATCCACCCGATAAAAGCGCTCGAATATACGGGATAGGTCTCCAGCCGGAATTCCGAGCCCCGTGTCGGAAATGCGGATTTCGATTTGCCGGCCAGACCGGTCGTGTACATGCACGAAGACCGCGCCATTCGGCTTGTTGAACTTGACCGCATTGTCGAGAAGATTCACGAGCGCCTGTTCCAGCCGTGTGCCATGGCCCAGTAGGTACAAATCCGGAATCGGATCCGCGTGCATACAGACTTCCATAAGGCTCGCGGCTGGTTCTATCGCGCGCATGGCGGAAGACAAGGCTTCCTTCACCGGGATCGGCCCCGGCGGCACTCCCGGCGCCCCGGATTCGAGTTCCGACAAACTGAGAAGATCCGCGGAAATATTGTTCAGGCGCACGCCGTTGGCCTGAATGATTTCGACGAACCGCCGCCGGTTATGCTCATCTTCCAGGCCTCCCTCGAGGAGCGTTTCAGCATAACCCCGGATGGTCGCCAGCGGCGTACGGATTTCATGCGAGACGTTGGCTATGAAGTCCCGCTTGATCCGTTCCAGCCGCTCATTGGGCGTGACGTCGCGCAGGATGGCGATGGCCCCCCGGTTGGGCGAGCCAGCCAGCGGCACGGCGGAGACATCGAAGGAACGGGCTACGGCGCCGGAAAATTGCAGACGCTTTCTAACGCTTTCCCCCGAATCGAGGACCCGTGTCAAAACCTCGAGCAGCGCCGGATTCCGGAACACCCGGACCAGGGGCGCTCCCTCCGGCGCCTCATGGTCCCCGATGGCCTGAACGAACGCGTGATTGCAGAAGGTGAGGTTCAAACCCGAGTCGACCGCCAGGACCGCATCCGTCATGCTGGCCAGAATCGCCTCCCGGCGGGCCAGTTCCATTCCGAGCCGGTTGACTAGTTCTTCGATTTGCGGAGCGACTTGCTCGAGCGAACGCGCCAGCACTCCGATTTCGTCTTCGCCGGAAGGCAGAAGCGGACGGGGAGCATCCTGGCTCAGCAGGCGATCGGAGAAATCGGTCAGACGATTGATGCGCCGGGCGAGCGATCGTCCGAGCAGCCAGGCCGCCAGAACTAAGAGAATTCCCCACGCCAGCACCACCAGGCGCGCGGTCGCGCCGGCGGCGTGAAACTGGAGCGCCAGAACCGGAGGGGCAGCGAAGGCGAGAGCAATCAGGAAAACTTTGCGCGCGATCGAGTCCGCCATCGAATCTGCCAATCTTAGCATGCGACTCCGGAACCCCACGCTGGCGCTCCGCGGTTCCTCAACTCTTTCCGCGGAAAAGAAACACCAGTTCGATAATCAGAATCGCCACCACCATGGCCTCCAGCAGGAACGCGCGCGCCTGGTGAAACTCGCCGATCATGGCCTCGTAGAGTTCGCCGGCGGTCTTCAGCTTTTCATCGACCAGGTCGCGGTAGTCGTTTACCCCGATCTTGCGCGCCGCCAGGCGGTAGACTCGCGCATAAAACATGTCGCTGAGAAACTTGATGGAATTGTCGATGCGCTCGGTCAGCTCGATCACATCCAGGCGGACGCGGTTCAGGCGTTCGGCCTCGGCGGCGATGCGCCAGCGGCCCCAGATTCCGCGGCGCCGCTCGAGGGCGCGATGGACGCCCTCCAGCACGCCCGTCAGCCAATTGTCGTAATAGCGGAACTCGAGCAATTGCGTGTTGGCGTATTCGAGAAGCTCCAGGACCGGCGCCGCGCCTTCGGGAGTGTCGTAGATCACCGCGGCCATCCAGCCGACTACCAGCAGATCGGTCGGATAGTAGGAGAGCCATTGCTGGATGATTTCCTGGCACTCGACGGCCGATAACTCGACGGCTTCGGCGCGCACAATCTGAGCGATTCGGCCACCGTAATTCGAGATCATTTCCTGCGCCGAGAGCGCCACCGTCTCGCCGCGGGCCTCGCGCAGGTGGACCACGTAGTAATCTTCGAAAATCCAGTCTGCGTAGGGCTTAAATAGCGCCTCGTGGATCCGCTGGACCTGCGATTTGGCAATTTCACCGGCCTTGCGCTCGAGGTCGGCCGACCCGATCCAGCGGTTCGCCAGCCGCACCAGGCCATCCCAATCGCTCTCGAAGCCGAGTTCCAGCGCCAC
>Ga0326727_10012649_pt1 | contig 19128 bp, 22 predicted proteins | sample MB2enrmetagenome_FD_207643 | JGI IMG/M metagenome (GOLD analysis project Ga0326727, IMG submission 207643) | Lab enriched peat soil microbial communities from McLean, Ithaca, NY, United States - MB29MY | ecosystem: Environmental > Terrestrial > Soil > Wetlands > Peat | place: USA: New York...
CGCCCTTTCCGCAGCCATAACCCGCTTCGATAACGTAGTTATGACACAGAAAAGACGGCCTTTCCAGCTATTTCCTCTCCCCAGACTCACACAAATCGACAAGCCGCCTGTGAGATATCCGGGCTAGAGAATCCCCCGCCAGTATCGTCGCCGGTAAAATGAGGTCGGTAGGCCCACACTTGAAAGAGGAAAAAATGCGAGTGACCAAGGCTCCGCAGCCTCATTGCGGAACGGTGCTTGGCGTCCGCCCTACCTCTTCGCCCGCCTGTAAAACGGCAGCGAAACCTGCTTTGCCCGTACCTGATATGCCCGAACCTGCACTAGGACATCTTCGCCGCTCGCAGCCACTGCCGCTGGCACCAGCGCCATCGCAATGTTGGTCTTCAGAAACGGCGCAGGCGAGCCTGAAGTAATTGTGCCGATGTGTTCCCCGTTCAAAGACAGCACGCAGTACCCGTCGCGCCCGATCCCGCGATCGACCATCTCCAGACCTACAATCTTTCGCTTCGGCCCGCCCGCGGCCTGCACCGCCAATAACGCCTCGCGCCCAATAAACGCGCCCTTGTCGAGCTTCAGCCAGCGGTCGAGGCCCGCCTCAAACACGTTAATCTCCTCTGAAATCTCGTGCCCGTAGAGGCTCATGCCCGCCTCCAGCCGAAGCGTATTCCGCGCTCCCAGCCCGCACGGCCTGATCCCAAATTCCTCGCCCGCTTCCATCAGCGCGTTCCACATCCTCACCGTGGTCGCCTCGTCGGCTGGTATGTAAACCTCGAACCCGTCCTCGCCGGAGTAGCCGGTGCGCGCAATCATCGTGTTCGCCACACCAGCCACCGTGCCATACGCGAACCAGTAGTTCCTGATCGCCGCCAATTCGACCTTGGTCAGTTTTTGCAGCGTCTCAAGCGCGCGCGGCCCCTGCACAGCGAGCTGCGAATAGTAGTCCGAATAGTCGCTGATATGGATCGACGGGAACCCGCCCACCTGTTTGCGAATCCACGCATAATCCTTGTCCTTCGTCCCTGCATTCACCACCAGCATGTAGTCGTTAGGACTGAGCCGGTGCACCAGAATGTCGTCGACAAATGTGCCCTCGGGCGTGAGCAGCGCGGAGTAGTGCGCCTGTCCATCCTGGAGCCGCGACGCATCGTTCATGGTGATGTGCTGAATGGCCCCGAGCGAACCAGGTCCGCGAAACTGAATCTCGCCCATGTGGCTCACGTCGAACAGCCCCACGCCGGTGCGGACCGCCATGTGCTCGGCAATCAACCCACCGCCTGGGCAAGGATACTCGACTGGCATCTCCCATCCGCCGAAGTCCACCATCTTGGCCTTGAGCGCGCGATGTGTGGCATTGAGAGCAGTCTTCCTGAGCGGCGGGGCAATGGCGGGGCTGGTCATGGATGTTCCTCTTGAGCGGCGCGGCGGTACTCTACTAACGATAGGGACCAGACTGCGGCGGGTCAAACCCACCGTCCGATTCCAGAGCGGGTCGAAAAGAAGGGCTGGTAGTGCATGCAACAGTTTCGTGGAATCCTTATGCTGGTGGCCGCTGCAATTGCTTTCTATCGCGGCTGGAAGATCCACACCGGCGATTATGCGGTCATGGCCTACGTCCTGGGCGTGCTGGCGGTGGGCCTGGCCGTCTGGCACCTGACGCGCCCTGCGCCGCAGCGCCGGGCGTGACCGCAACTCTGGTCGCCGCACAAGAATCTCTGCGTAAATGAAAAACTCCTGCGCATCGCACCCAGCCTGTCTGCGGGGCAACTTTGCAGATTCCTCCGTGTCATAACCAATGCGGCGGTCCCAGCGAACAAAACCGCCGCGGAGGTCCATGATGATGGCAACGGCTGAGAGCGCGTTGGCGCTCATGCGGTTTGGTGCGGTGCGAGGCGCCGGATTTCTGGTGATGCTTTTCGGGTTGGGCGTTGTAGGAGCGCTGGTTTGGGCGCTGACTCGGCCTGACAACAAGGAATCGGCCAAGAACTGAAAGGTAGCCTACTTGCGCTGCGCCCGCCAGAACGCGCTGACGCTGAAGTAGAGAAAAACCAGCAGCAGCGGAACCGAGACGAGGAACTTCTGATGATCGGGCCCTTGCGCGTAGCTGGCTCGGTACATCCACAGCGCCCGGGCAAACACCACCACGAACAGGAAGAAGAAGGCGCCCGTGACTTCCAGCCAGATGATGCTGCCCACGCGGCCGAAGGGGCGCAAAAAGCCGCCCATGCCGCGTGCGACGCCCTTGGCCGCCAGTCCCGCTGCCTTGCCGGTCGCCCTACTTGATTGGGCGGCGGATTCGGCCGCGGCGGGGCGGGCAGGAGCGTTGGCAGCGGCATTTGCGCCGCCAGCCACGCGCTGGCCGGCAATGCGCCCGGCCACACGCAACCCGATGCCCAAAACCCGTCCGATCGATTGAGGTTTCATTCCGTTATGATGGTAGCAGCGACGCTTGCCCAACCGGTTTTTTCAGGATTATTGCCGGTTGGCAGTTGCTCTCGGACGGCGGCGGAAGTAATGTAAAGGAATCCCACGCCGCGACCGCAATTCATCCGGGCTGGCCGCCGCTCCTGGAGGTACCCTTGACATCTCGTGTGCGCGAACTGATTCAGCAACTGGGCGAGGCGATCCACGAGTCGGTGATCGAGAGCGAGCAGATCGCCGGTGTGGTGCAGGATATCCGCAAGCACGGCTTCGACGTGCTGTTGATGCTGGAGGCGACCATCGGGCTGAACGAGGTCGCCGCCAAAGATGCCGAGGAAGTTACGGTTGGCGCCAGCCAGGGCAGTGCCGAGGCTCCATTCACGCCAAACGATCTCCACTTTCTGCGCTCCTTGCGCATCTCCGTCGAGGGCGAAGCGGAGAATGCGTCCGAGTCCGACACGAAGTAAGGCTGGCCGCTTTGCCCGATTCCGCTGGCGGGTCCTTTGGTTTGGCGCGATAATCATTGCATGGCGACTCAGCCTATCTACGAAGACCCTCAGCCGGAGTTTGTTTCCGTTCGCGAGTACCTCACCACGAGCTACGAACCCGACTGCGACTATGTGGACGGACGGATCGAGGACCGCAACGTGGGCGAATACGATCACGGCTATTTGCAGACCCTCTTGGCGGTACTTTTCATGAATAACCGCTCGACCTGGGGCGTGCTGGCGCTCACGGACGTGAGAACGCAGGTGAGAAGCACCCGTTTCCGCGTGCCCGATGTGTCGGTGCTCCGTGCGGATGCTCCGCGGGAACCCATCATCAGACATCCGCAGTTGATCGCGATCGAGATTCTCTCTCCCGAGGACCGGCTGAGCAGGATGCAAGTAAAGGTGGACGATTACCTTGATTTTGGCGTGGAGAATATCTGGGTCATCGACCCGGAAACCCGCAAGGCCTGGACTGCGGACACCACCGGCTTTCACATCGTCCAAAATGGCGAGCTTACCGTGCCGGGGACGCCAATCCGCGTGGTGCTGAGCGAGTTGTTTGCGGAGCTGGACCGGGCGTAGCGACTCTCGTTGATCGATGCAGGAGATTCAATGCCGGGAGACGATGAAATCACGCCGCTGAAGCCCTTAAAGATAAGCTGGTGGAAGGTTGCAGTTGGGTTGGTTCTGGTAGTTGTCGAGATCAAGAATTGGCTTACTCCCAATCAAGATTTTCCCAAAGCCTTGAGGGCCTCCAACGAGACACAGCAGGGCGCCATTTACGCGGTATCCTGTGTGATTTTTCTCGTTGGAGTTGGGTTCATTGTTGCTGGACCTCGCGCCCTCTGGCTAAACCGTTCATAATCGGGTGCCCCAGGTCTCGATTCTGAGACCTGGGAGTTCCGCCGGACGCGTCGGCCCTAGCTCTTCAACGCCACCCGAATATGCAGCTCCTTCAACTGCTGCTCCGTGACCGTGGTTGGCGCATCGGCCATCAGATCGATGGCTTTCGCCGTCTTGGGGAACGCGATCACCTCGCGCAGATTCGACGCGCCGCTGAGCAGCATGACGATGCGGTCGAGGCCCAGCGCTATGCCGCCATGCGGTGGCGTGCCGTATTCGAGCGCGTCGAGGAAGAAGCCAAACCGCGCGCGCGCCTCTTCGTCCGTGATGCCGAGCGACTGAAAAATTTGCTGCTGCACATCCTTGCGATGAATACGAATGGAGCCTGAGCCAAGCTCGAGCCCGTTCATGGCCAGGTCGTAGCAGTTGGCTCGCACGCTGGCCGGATCGGTGAGCAGGTTAGCCATGTCGTGCTCGTGCGGCGAAGTGAAGGGATGGTGCGCGGGCATCCATTTGGCCGCGGCCAGGTCGTACTCGAACATGGGAAAGTCGACGATCCAGATGGGGTTGAAGGCAAATACGCCAGCCATCGCTTCGCCGCCGATTGGCCTGTCCGGGTGGATAACAGCCTCGGTAATGTCGAATGCGCCGTGCCGATCCGCATACTTTTTTGCCAGCTCGGTGCGAAAATTTCCGGCGGCGGAGTACACGTTGATCTCGCGCTCCGACAGTCTGCCCTCGAATTTCGTGTCACTGGCCTTGACTGGATGAGCCGGATCGCCCGCCACGATGATCACGAAGTCGGCCTCACCTGCGCCGGCCAGTTCGCGCACCTTCACCGCAGCCTCGGGAAACCCTTTAGCCAGGCGCTTGAAATCGTCAATGAACTTCGCGCCCTTCTTCAAATCGAATATCGGATGATTCTCTTCGCGCTCCTTGCGGCTCAACTCGCCAACATTGGGAATGCGCAATGCAACCACCGGCAGCGCGGGATCGATCTGAAGCGTGGCCAAATCGGTATCGCTAAACGCCGAACGAACATCGGTCAGTCCCGGCAATCGCAGGTCGGGCTTGTCGCTGCCGAACTGGCGCATGGAATCGTCGTAGGTAATGCGCGGAAATGGCGTGGGCAAGCTAACGCCCGCCGCCGCAAATGCCGCAGCCATAAACTGCTCGACGACGGCGAACACAGACTCCTGGTGAGGAAAGCTCATCTCCAGGTCGACCTGCGTGAATTCAAGCTGGCGGTCGGCGCGCAGATCCTCATCGCGGAAGCAGCGGGCAATTTGGAAGTAGCGGTCGAAGCCGGAGATCATGAGGATCTGCTTGAAGATCTGCGGCGATTGCGGCAGCGCGTAAAACTCGCCTGGATGCACGCGGCTGGGCACCAGGAAATCGCGCGCGCCTTCTGGCGTTGACTTGGTCAGAATGGGCGTCTCAATCTCCAGAAACCCTTGCCTGCTCAGGCTCTCGCGAATGGCCAGCGTGATGTCGTGGCGCAGGCGGAAGTTGCGCTGCATCTCTGGGCGCCGCAGATCGACGTAGCGGTATTTGAGCCGGACCTCTTCGTTTTGAATAGCCTCTTCAGACGGCGAGAACGGGGCCAGGCGCGTGTCGTTCAAGACTAAAAGCTGGCTGGCCTCGATCTCGATTTCGCCGGTGGGCATCTTGGGGTTGATGGCGTCGGCGTCGCGCAGCCGCACCTTGCCGACAGCGGCCACGACATACTCGGGCCGCACTTGTTCACCCTTTAGATGGCCGTCGGGCGTGAGCTCTTTGTCGAGCACAATCTGCGCAATGCCGGTGCGGTCGCGTAGATCGAGAAAGATCAGGTTGCCGTGATCGCGGCGGCGATTGACCCAACCCATCAACACAACATTTTGCCCGGCGTTGGCTGCGCGCAACTCGCCGCAAAGATGCGTCCGTTCGAGATTGCCTAAAAAATCGAGCACTACTATTTCCTTCCGTGGCGGCCCTGCCTAATGTCGTTTTGAAAGGGCACGACTAAACAGGCTGCGGAAAAACGGGGAACAGGAGGCGAATTCGCCGAAAATCTTCCCTCAGGGGCTAAAGCCCGCGTTGATTCTACGCCACTTACGGCACGGCTAAAGCCGTGCCCTTTCAAAGCAATGAGTTTTTCCGCAACCTGTTTAGTCGTGCCGCGAATGTCCCCCAAAAAGAACTTGGGCTTTAGCCCCTGAGGAAACTGCTCCAATCACGCGGAGAGGAACGCTGCCAACTCCTCTCGAGGAACTTTCGTCTGTACGCCGGTGGCAAAAGTCTTCACCGTTAGGATACCGGATTGAAGCTCGTCTTCGCCCAGAATGACGATGTTGCGGGCGGTCTTGTCGGCGGCCTCGAAGGATTTCTTGAGCCGGAAGCCACCATCACCAAGCTCAATCCGCAATCCGGCGCGGCGCAGTTCGCGAGCCAGCGTGAGGGCCGCGGCATTGAGCGATTCGCCAAGCGGAGCAATAAACGCATCGGCTAATTGTGGCGCTGCGGCCTCGACCGCCTGTAGCGTCAGAACCAGCCGATCTTCGCCCATGGCGAAGCCGATGCCCGGCGCTTTGGGTCCGCCGATGGCCTCGCTCAACCCGTCGTAGCGTCCGCCGCCGAGCAGTGCGTTCTGCGCGCCTAACCCTCCGTGCGTGAACTCGAACGTAGTGCGCGTGTAGTAATCGAGCCCGCGCACCAGGCGGTGGTTGAGGGTGTACGGTACGCCTGCGGCATCGAGTGCTGCGGTGACCTGGGCAAAGTGGGCGCGCGAAGCTTCGTCAAGCGAATCGGCAATCACCGGCAGCGTGGCAACGATCGGCTGATCCGCGGGAACTTTGCAATCAAGCACGCGCAGCGGATTGGTAACGGCGCGGCGTTGGCAGTCTGCACACATCCCGGAAACCACCAAGTCGAGAGCGGTACGAAGTACCTGATTGTAACGTTCGCGGTCCGCGGAGGACCCAACGGAGTTCAGTTCCAGGGTCCAGCCGGTGATCCCCAACTCGTCAAGAAATGTCGCCAGCATCTCCAGCACTTCGGCGTCGCGCAGCGGGCTCTCGCTGCCTGCCGACGGCGGTCCAATCACCTCCGCACCGATCTGCGAAAACTGGCGATAGCGTCCCTTCTGTGGCCGTTCGCGGCGGAACTGCGGACCGATGTAAAAAAGCTTCTGCAACAGGCCGGTCTCGCCCAGTTGATGCTCGATATAGGCCCGAACCACGCCTGCTGTATTCTCCGGCCGCAGGGTGAGGGACTGCGTCTTTTCCGACTGCGCACGCGCGCGATCCTCCCACGTGTACATCTCCTTGGAGACGATGTCGGTCTCCTCGCCGACGCTGCGCGAAAACAGCGCGGTGTCTTCAAAGATGGGCGTCCGAATTTCGCCGAAGTTATACCGCGCGAACACGGCGCGTGCTGTAGCTTCGATGCGGTTCCAAAGCGCCGTTTCCGACGGCAACAAGTCCCGCGTCCCGCGAACGGCTTTCAGGGTTTGGCTCATGGTGCTAACCTTTGGGCAACTTATTAAGGATACTAGGTGAGAGCCATGATCCTCCATGCCGCCTCAATCGCCGCGTTTTTCGTGGACCAACTGGCACAACCGCCGGTTCAAGTCCAGTGCGTTCAACAAGCAACGCCGTCGCCAGAATGGAAATGGTGGATTGGCGCACTTGCGCCGTGGATTGGTCCGCTTCTGTCGGGGGTGGTCAGCATTTACGTTGCCTGGAGGGTTTTTCATTGGCAAGGTGAGAAGGATCGAAAGCGGTGGGCTCTCGACCAAAAAAAGGCAGAATGGAGTGCCTTATTGCGCGGCGTCGCGAATGTTTTTCATATCACGAATTTCACCCCGTTGAATGGATGGAATGGAGAGATAGCAACCAGAATCGCCGCTGAACTGGAACGAGCTCTCGAAGAAATATCGATAGCATGCGCAAATTGCATTTTTCTTGCCAATTTTCGCCAGAACAAAGAAGGTGAAAAGAAGATCAGTGAATTTCTCAAGAATACAAAATTACAGACACAGAAGCTCAAAGGAAATCTTGGCCTATCTGAAGACATAATCGATAGACGCGACAAGGCGGGCAGTATGACCGACAGAGACAGCAAGAGCTTCTATAGAAACCTAGAAGTCATTTCAGACCTGATTTCCAATCTTGCCAAGCAATCACGATCCTTATTGGATTGGCTTCAGGATGAAGCCGCACTCGACCTTGGCGTTACAGCAAGAGGTGAAGAACACCAAGCAGCAAGGAGATGGACAAAGCTATTCAACTTCACAAGGAAGAAAACAGGGGCATAGCGAAGGCGCGACTTTGAGCGTCGTTATGCCCTACGCCTGATCGACTCCTTCAACGCACTATCAATCCGCGTCTGCCAACCTCGGCCGGTGGATTTGAAGTGGTCGATGACCTCCGGAGACAGGCGCAACGAAACCAGCTTCTTCGTCGGAGTCTTTTGCGGGCCGCGCTTGCCTCTGCGAACCGCTCTTCCCTTGCGAATCAGATCGGCCTGGGCCAGCAACGCGCGAGCAGCTTCGGCATCGTTCGGATTGTAAGGCCCGTCTTCCATTTCATACGGGATTGGGTCGCCTTCTTTGAAGGCCAGCACGCGCTCCCAGTTTGTTTCACTCTTTGTATTGTTCATACTGTTCGCGCTTCTCTCGTTAGGCGGCCCGTGCGGTGTGTGCCCGTTAATCTTCCAATTCGCGGTGGTGCTTGTGGTAGACGTACCGGCCCACCAGCCAGCCGACGGCGCTGCCTACCAGCACATCGGAAGGGAAATGCTGGCGCGCCAGGATGCGGGTCATGCTCAGGCCGGTGGCAAGGCCGTAGGCCGCGATCTCAGTCATGGGCCCGGGGTATTCAGAGGCGATGACGGCGGCAGACGACCATGCAACGATGCTGTGGGTTGAGGGGAACGAGGAGTCGAGGCCCACGCTGGTCTGGAAGAACTTTCCTTTGGCGCCGTCGAGGGTGGGGCGCTCGCGCATGGTGGCGGCCTTCAGCACTTCATCCACAACCAGGCTGTCGACCATGGCTTCGCCGGCCAGGATTCCAGTTTCAGTGGCGTGAGCATCGTGGTGGATACCGCCCAGTCCGTAGACGATCACGGGAGCGGCGACGAATCCGCCGAGCAGGCCTTCGGATGCGAGGTTGGCATCGTGGTTGAGGGATGCGTTATCGAGCTTTGATGAGGACATCACTTGGTGATCGGCAGTGATGGTGACGGTGGTAGCCAAGGCGAGCGGGACAAGGTAGGCGAGATCATGTTCGCGGAGGCGCGCGGGACTGGTCCAGATCGCGGCCTGATCTTTGAGGATGTGGACGGGGGTATTGCGCAGGGTTACGGAATCTTTTCCGGCAGGCTTGCCAGCGTCGGCGGATTGCGGCAGAGGCGCATCGGGAAGGCTGTCGAAACCCGAATCTGGGAGCGGGTTAGGGCCGGCGCCGGATTGGCCCGCCGCCGCGGCGCAGACGGCCAGCGCCAGAGTCGAAGCGAAGAGAATGCGGGCGCGGAAGGAAAACGGCCCGAAACAGCGAAGCTGGATGCGATCCGGCATGAGTGGCCTCCAGATTAACGTGCAATGGATCGACATGAACAGGTTAGCAATTTCGCCGGGTTTGCGTGGAGCGAACGTTTGCGGCCGGGCATTTAAGCGCGCATGTAACGGAGGACTGAAGCTGGCCGGTTAGCTGCGCGGCTCACTCAAGTAGATCGCCACGTAGTCCAGATAGTTCTGCGCGTATTCGAGAATGAGGGCGCGGTCGCTGTCGGTAAGATTACGGCGTAGCTTGGCGGGGACTCCAGCCCACAGGGTCTTGGGTGGAACCACGGTGTGCTCCGGCAGAACCGCGCCGGCGGCGACGATGGAACCGGAGCCGACTTTGCAGTCGTTAAGCACGGTGGCGCCCATGCCGATGACGACCTCGTCCTCAACGACACAGCCGTGGACGGTGGCATTGTGGCCGATGGTGACCCAGTCGCCGACAATCACCGGGTAAAGGTTGCGCTGGCCGTGGAGAACGGCACAGTCCTGCACGTTGGAGTTGGCGCCAACTCGGATCGAGTGGACGTCGCCGCGCAGAACGGCATTCATCCAGACCGAAGAGCGTTCGCCCAGGGTGACGTCGCCGATGAGCTGGGCGGAGAGATCGACGTAGCAACTGGCGGGGATCTGGGGCAATCGGCCCTGGTAGCTGCGGATCAAGGTTTGGAGGCCTCCTCGGGCAAGTTTAGAGCATGGCTTGGCGGCCGCGAAAGCGCGGTCGACAGAAGCGCTGGAGAACCTGATAAGCCTGGAACTGTGACGTCATTCTGACCTGGATAACGATTGTGTATCAAATTCGGACAGTATTCGTTGATTCAGGCTTAATTTATCAAGTAATCACTACTTTCACTTGACCCGAAGCGAAGTATTGCCAGTATCATAGGAGAAGCCCGATGGCAGGTTTGGAGGTGAAATTCCTTGGCAGAAGTTCGCGTACAAGAAGGCGAACCACTCGAAAATGCTCTGCGCCGGTTTAAACGGAAGGTACAGCAGGAAGACATTATCAAGGAAGTCAAGCGTCACTCCTACTACCTGAAGCCTGGTGAGAAGCGCCGCGTCAAAGCAGCACTGGCGCGCAAGCGGAATCGCAAGAAGGCTCGTAAAGAGGCTGACTAGTTCCCAAACCCTTGGTGAGAAAGCCCCCGGTTTCTCCAGTTGCAGGGTAAGGGCGCGTTGAAGGACCCAAACCTGGACCGGGGGCCTGCTTTATTTTCCCTTTGGGTTTTTGAAGTTTTTGAAATCGTATTCTGGTAATGCAGATCAGTCTTCCGGTTTGCCGAGAAGACACGGAATCTAGCCGCGTTGTTCCTCGCGGCCCGGGCCCTTGTTGTTGAAAGACGTAACAATCGCAGGGAACCGGGACCGGCAAATTTTTCGGAATCATTGCCGATTTCACTAGGCTTCCCTGTATCGGGGAAACCGGCCATGGAGTTTGTCGACAGAGTATTGAAGTGCAACGATTGCGGCGCCGAGTTCATTTTTACGGCCGGCGAACAGCTATTCTTCCACGATAAGAAATTCACCAACGATCCCAAACACTGCAAGCAATGCAAGGCGAAGCGAGCCCGCGGAGGCTCCAAGGTTCGTTCCGAGACGCGGACGACCTGCTCGGAGTGCGGAGCGGAAACGACCGTTCCGTTCAAGCCAACTCAGGGCAGGCCGGTGTTGTGCAGATCATGCTTCCAGAAGCAGCACGACAAGCAGAAGCCGGAGCCGGATATTACGCCAGGGCTCGACTGAAGATCAGGTCCCCTTGGAATTCCGAGGGGAATCCGGCCGCTCTGACCAGCGTGGCCAGTTGCGCCCAGTGGCGGTGACTGTGAAGTAGCGTGTGAGCCAGGGCTTTGCGGCGCGAGATAATGCGTGCCTGTGGCGGCAGCCAATCGTAGTTCAGCGTAATCGTCTCTTCAGCATTCCAGGCGGGGTTATTCAGGGTCGAGAGAAAGAGCTCGACGGCTTTGGCGTGCAGCTCAAACAGCGCCTCAATCGGGCCGGCGGGGATCTCTGCTTTTGATAACTCGGGTAGTCCGGCGATGCGGTGACCCCAGATCAGTTCGCCACTCCAGATGTGCCGGATCAAGTCATTCACCGTGGCGGCGCGGCCAATGCCGCAGGGCAACTCAAGCAAGGCCGGGTTGGCTTCGAGATGCGCCTTCCAGAAGGCGGCCGACTCACCGGTCCAGGCGAGCAATTCTTCAAAAGAGATGGCAGTCGTCATGGTGTCCTCTTCAGGGCGCGATGGCCAATGTCGCGGCGATAGTAGATGCCTTCAAAATGAATCTCGGCCATGGCCTGGTAAGCACGAGCCAAAGCCTCTTCGAGCGACGGTGCGGCAGCGGCTACGCCCAGAACGCGGCCTCCGCCGGTAACCAGTTGGCCGCCGCCATGCTCGGAGCCCGAATGCGCGGAGCCCGAATGAAAGACCTGCACCCCCGGAACCTGTGCCGCTGCGCTGAGTCCGGAGATGGGAAAGCCGGTGTTATAGCTGCCCGGATAACCGGCCGAACTTGCCACCACGCAGGCCGATGCGCCGGGAGCCCAGCGCAGCTTGGTTTCGGCAAGACGGCCGTCGATGGCGGCTTCGAGCGCCTCCACCAGGTCGCTCTCCAGGCGAAGCAGGATGGCCTGCGTCTCGGGATCGCCGAAGCGGGCGTTGAACTCGAGAACCTGTGGGCCGCGCGCCGTCATCATCAGGCCGCAGTAGAGGACGCCAATGAAAGGCGTATCCTCTTCGGCCATCCCTCTCACCGTTGGCTCCGCGATGTGGTGCAGAATCCACTCGCGCATGCCGGCGTCGAGCAGCGTGTCGGTGGAATAAACGCCCATGCCGCCGGTGTTGGGCCCGGTGTCGCCCTCGCCGATGCACTTGTGGTCTTGAGCGGGCGCCAGCGGAGCCACATGCTTGCCATCGGAGAGGCAGAGAAGGCTGATCTCGTCTCCTTCGAGGAACTCTTCGAAGACCACCTGCCGCGAAGCCTCGCCCAGAAGCTTGCCGCTGAACAGGCTGTGGGCGGCCTCGATCGCGGTTTGGCGCGACGGGCAGATGATGACGCCTTTGCCGGCCGCCAGTCCATCGGCTTTAACGACGATGGGCGGGTGGAAGATTTCGGCTGCCTTCTCCAGCTCGGCTGCGGTGGTGCAGACGGCGTAGTTGGCGGTAGGTATATTGTGCCGCTGCATGAAGCGCTTGGCGAAACCCTTGCTCGATTCCAGCATAGCCGCTGCCCGGGTGGGGCCGAAGACGCGCAGGCCGCGCTGCTGCAACTCATCGACAATGCCCAGCGACAACGGCAGTTCAGGCCCGATGATGGTGAGGCCGGGCAGCTCGGCCTCGGCAACGCGAACCATGGCGTTAAGGTCTTTCAAATCGACCGGAACACAGCGCGCGATCTGGGCGATGCCGCCGTTGCCCGGTGCGCAGACGACCTCGGTAACCCGACTGCTGCGTTTTACCGCCCAGGCCAGCGCGTGCTCGCGGCCCCCCGAACCAAGGATCAAGACTTTCATTGCTGCATTCCCGCTCTTTCTTTTATCGCCGAACGCTGAAAGGCTATCTGAGCAAACCAGGGTACGGAAGTCAACTTGGGAGGAACGGAATTGGGTAATCGACGTATAATTTTGCCATGCTGAAACGCATTCACATCGACAACTTCCGCTGCTTCGTGAACTTCGATTACAAGCCGGAGTCGAAGCAATTGCTGCTGGGGGCGAACGGGAGTGGAAAGTCCTCCCTGCTGGAGGCGATTCGTTCACTCAAGGAGTTTGTAAAAGGACGCGAAATACCATTCACCCAATCCTCCCGTACACGCTGGCAGAAACGACCTGTGCAGGTTTTCGAGATCGAAGCTGTGTTGGACCATGGGAGGCTGCCCTACTCTTATCGTATCGAAATCCGTTATCCCTCGAAGACGAGCGCGCCGATTGTCGGACTGGAGAGGTTAGCTCTCGATGGGGCCCCTTTGTTTGAGTTAAACGAAGGGGAAATGCGCTCTTACGATCAAGGCGCGGTGCAGTCGAGTTTTCTGCGTGGGGAAGCCACCGAATCATCATTGCATCTTGTTGCCTATCCCAACTCGCGTGTACGCAAATTCCTTGATTGGATGGACTCTCTTCAATGCATAAAGATCGATGCCTATGAGACAAAAATGGATGAAACCTCCGATTCGGCGAGTAAATATCCAGATTATGAACTGGAAGATTTGCCTGACTGGTATAACTATCTAGCTACTTCTGATCCGGATGGTATTGTGCGGCTTCGCGATTCCTTGCGGGAAGCGATGCCCGGTTTTCTGAACCTCCGCTTTTCCGACGAAGACGACGGGGTAAGAAAACTTCGTCTCGATTTCTCATCGCCGGAACAGGAAAAAGCGCCGTTTTCGCTCCACGAACTTTCGGACGGACAGCGCTGTTTGATCTCACTTTATATGATCCTTCATTTCCTGATTGCCAAGGGCCACACTGTCTTCCTGGATGAACCGGACAATTTCATTTCTTTGCGTGAAATTCAGCCCTGGTTGTTGGCTGCCGAACAAGCTGTCGAGGACAGTAAAGGGCAACTCATCCTCATCTCCCATCACCCCGAGATATTGGATCAATGGGCGCAGGAAAACGGCCTGCGCTTCTTTCGAGAAGAGAACGGCCACGTGCGGACAGAGAAGTTCAAGACCGATCCCGACGGCCTTCTGCAACCGTCGGAATTGATTGCACGAGGCTGGGAGAATGAGTAGCCCATCGTTGGTGTTAGTCCTGGCTGAAGATCAGCGCCAGAGGCAGTTCATTTACAGGTTCCTTGTGACGGCTGGTGTCAATCCGCATCAGATGACGATTGAAGTCTCTCCTTCGGGGCAGGGAAGCGCGGAACAGTGGGTGCGTAAGAACTTCGCGAGACACGCAAGCAAATGCAGGGCAAGAAATGCGAAGCATGCGCGAGCATCGACCAGCATGTTCGTCATTCTCGACGCGGACAAGCTTTCGGTGCAAGAACATTTGATCGAACTGGATACAGCTTTAACGATTGCAAGTCAACCGAAATATGACGCGGCGAATGACACAATTGCAAGGCTTATTCCGAAGTGGAGCGTGGAAACCTGGATTCTTTACTTAAGCACAAACGGCGCTCCAACACCGCCGTTGAGTGAAGATCAGACATATAAGGATTCAAAGTCGACGGAACAGTGGGCAGCGTTGGTTCCACCGGCCTCCAAGATCCTAGTTGAATGGACAAGAATCGCGGCAAGCCGGCCAGACAATCTACTCGATTCCCTTCAACGCGGTCTCATCGAGATTCCTCGTGCGCTTCCTGTGAAGCGGTGACCCGCCATGGTGCAAACTCGCATTAAGCCTTACCTACAGCAGGTTGCCGAGAAGTCGCGCCGAGCGGAGCAGACGCGTATCTATCGCCGCAACCAGGTCTTCGGGCTGTTGCTGGTGGCCGGGGCAATCCTGGCGTGGTGGCTCTTCCATACCAATCCGGCGTGGATCTCTCCGCCGGGGTGGTGGCGGCCGTGATTGGCTCGGCAAGTCCGTCAGTGAGTGCCTCGGCAAGTGTTTCGGGGAGTGGCCGGACAAGTGTGTCAGGGCACGACTTTAGTCGTGCCGAAAGGCAGCAATCGATGACCAGGGCTTTAGCCCCTGCGGCCGATCCGCTGGCGATTCTGCTGCTCGGCCCCACCGGCAGCGGCAAAACCGCGCTCTCTCTAGAGCTTGCCGAGCGGTTCGGCGGCGAGATCGTAAGTTGCGATTCCGTGGCTGTCTATCGCGGCATGAACCTGGGCACAGCCAAACCCACAAAAGAACAGCGGGCTCGTGTTCCCCACCATCTGATCGACGTGACCGACCCTGACGAGCCGTTCACCGCGGGCGAGTACAGCAGGCGCGCAAGAGCGGCCTTGCGAGAAATATCCGCACGGGGCCGGCTGCCCATCGTTACCGGTGGGACGGGGCTTTATCTGCGCGCGTTGACGGATGGGCTCTTTGCCGGGCCGGAGCGGCAGACCAAGCTGCGGGCGCGGCTTGAAGCGAGCAAAAGCAAGCGCACAGAAGGATGGCTGCACCGTCTGCTGAAGCGGCTTGACCCGGCGTCGGCGGCGCGGATTCATTTGAACGACACTGCCAAGCTGATCCGCGCGATTGAGGTTTGCCTGGCCGCGCGCAAGCCGCTTTCTCAGGTGCTCGGGCGCGATCCGCTTACCGGGTTTCGCCTGCTTCGGATCGGTCTGAACCCGCCGCGAAGAGCGCTCTACGACCGTCTAAACCAGAGAGCTGCAGCGATGTTCGCAACTGGTCTGATCGAAGAGACACGCGGCCTGCTCGCGCGCTTTGGTTCGGTGAAGGCGCTGGACTCACTGGGATACCGCCAGGCCTGTGCCGTAATTCAAGGGACCTTGAGTGAAGAGGCCGCAACTGCAGCAGCCCAGCAAGGGCATCGCAACTACGCCAAGCGTCAGTTGACCTGGTTCCGGCGCGAGCTGGGCGTGGTATGGATTGAGAGCTTCGGCGATGAGGCCGAAACTCTGCGCGAGGCTGCGGAGCTTGTGCGGCAGATGCTTTGAGCGCGGCCGGCCTGTCAGCTTCCATCGGAATCGGTTCCGAAGTGGGGGTCGCATGCATCCATTTAAACTAAGCAGTGATGAGACGGCGTGCCGCTGAGACGGCGCGTCGCGGAATGGAGTTTCTCGTGGCAGAAACAATCTACGATGTGGCGATTGTCGGCGGCGGACCGGCAGGTTATACGGCGGCTATTCGCGGCGCGGAGTACGGGCTCAAGGTGGCGCTGATCGATTGCTCTGAAAAGCTCGGCGGCACCTGCCTGCACGTGGGTTGCATTCCCACCAAGGCGCTGCTCTTCAACGCAGAGATTTGGGATCACCTGAAGCACGCCGCTGAGTTCGGCATTGGCGGGATCGGGACTCCCACGCTGGACTGGGCCGCTGTGCAGGCGCGCAAGAGCGGCATCATTGCCAAACATGTCAAGGGCCTCGAGTTTCTGATGAAGAAGCACAAGATCACTGTGATCAACGGCTTTGCGCGGCTCACCGGGCCGGCTAAGGACGGCACTCATACGCTCGATGTAACCGCAAAAGCGGACGAAGCTAGCCAGGTCAAGGCGAAGAACGTGATCCTCGCAACTGGATCGGCAGCCAAGATGCTGCCTGGGCTTGAGGCCGACGAGCGCATTCTGACTAACATCGAGATACTGGCGATGAATCAGGTACCTAAGTCGCTGGTAGTTATCGGCGCTGGTGCGGTAGGCATGGAATTCAGCTCCATCTTTCGCAGCTTTGGAACTGAAGTTACAATCCTCGAATTCCTGCCGCGCGTGGTTCCGGTCGAAGATGAAGAGATATCCAAGGAGATAACTCGGCTGTTCAAGAAGCGCGGCATTGATGTAAACACCGGCGCTAAAGTCGAGAAGGTCGAGAAGACCGACTCCGGCGTGAAGGTGACCTATACAGACGCGAATGGCAAGCCGCAATTGAAAGAAGCCGAAAAGGTGTTAGTGGCAGTGGGGCGTGCGGGACTAACAGCTAACATCGGCGTGGAGAAGACGAAGATCGAGTTAGAACGAGGACTTATCAAAGTCAATGAAGCTCAGGAAACCGCGGAGCCGGGCGTATTCGCCGTCGGCGACATTGTGGCCGGCCTGCCGCAACTGGCGCACGTGGGCGCGATGAGCGGAATGGTGGCTGTGGCGAAGATCGCCGGCAAGAAATTCAGGCCGGTACGGAAAGATCGCATACCAAGCTGCACATATACCGAGCCGCAGATAGGTTCGGTTGGCCTAACCGAGGCCCAGGCAAAAGAAAAGGGCTATGAAGTAAAGGTAGGCAAGTTTCCGTTTGCGGGCAACGCGAAGGCAACCATCGTCGGCAACCACGACGGCTTTGTGAAGATCGTTTCCGACGCGAAGTATGGCGAGATTCTCGGCGTACACATTCTCGGTCCACAAGCTACAGAGTTAGTCGCCGAAGCAGTCGCCGTGCTGGAACTCGAGGGGACTGTGGAAGAGATGATGTTCACCATTCACGCGCATCCCACGCTGGCGGAATCGCTGCTCGATGCATATGGCTCGGTTGAGGGCATGGGGATTAACGCTTGAGAACGGCTAAATCCGATCCAATTCACCAAACAGATCCGCAAGCACGATGTGGATGGGCGTCCCAGGAATTGTGAGTTCACCGGAGCGAGCGAGTTCCAGGCCATTCGCCGTGCCTCGATAACCAACGCGTGCCGCGGGGTCGATGACCCAGACGTGCTCGATGCCAAAGGCCAGGTATTCCGCGGACTTTGCAGCGGTTCGGCGCAAGGTATCTTCCGGCGATTGGATTTCAATCACCAAAAGCGGGGGATGCGTCAGGATACGTTCGCGAGGCGAACCCGCACGGAGGATGGCGAGGTCAGGCACGCGGAAATGATCGCGCTGGGTTTGGACGCGCTGCTCAGCGACGGTAATCACACCCCATTCGGCGCGATGGGCGACAAAGATGCTGCCCAGAAACGATTGCAACCAAGCATGCTCGAATTCGCCCAAGTCCCGCTCCTCGATAACTCCGTCCACGTATTCGCAGTCGTGCTCGTAGACGCTCGAGAGATACTCCTCGACGCTGACGTGCTTATCGAAAACGGGCTGCGTTGCCATGGAAACAGTATCCTCCGAATTGGAGAAACGCGCTAGAGTTCAATCGACTGGCTGGCCACCAACGCCTTGGCTTTCGCAACGAAGTCGGCTAGCGGCGTCGAACCCTGGTCGCCTTTCCCGCGCTTCCGCACGCTGACTGACTCGGCAGCTTCTTCCTTGTCGCCGAAAACGAGAATGTATGGCGTCTTCTGGTTGGCGAAGTCGCGAATCTTGCCGTTCATCTTTTCGTTGCGGTCGTCCACTTCTACGCGGAGGCCTGCTGCTTTAAGCTCAGCCTCGACCTTCTTCGCGTAGGCATGATGCCGCTCGCTGATCGGCACCAGTCCCACCTGCACAGGCGCGAGCCACAGCGGAAACGCTCCGGCATAGTGCTCGATCAGCACTCCGAAGAAGCGCTCCACTGAACCAAATAGCGCGCGATGCACCATCACCGGCTGATGCCGCTCGCCGTCTTCGCCGACATACTCAAGCTCGAAGCGCGCGGGCAGGTTGAAGTCGAACTGCACCGTGGAAAGCTGCCACAGGCGGCCTAATACATCGACGAGTCTTACGTCGATCTTGGGTCCGTAGAACGCGGCCTCGCCGGGGATGGTTTTGTAGGCGATGCCTTTGCGATCAAGGGCGCGTTGCAACCCGCCCACAGCAAGATTCCAGTTATCGTCGGAGCCGATGTAGTGGGCGCGGTCGTTGGGATCCCAGGTCGAAAGCTCAACCTTGAACTCATGGAAGCCGAAAGTCTTGAGGACAACTTCGGCAAAGTCGATGCACGCGACGACCTCGTCCTCAATCTGGCCTGGGGTGCAGAATATGTGCGCATCGTCCTGCGTAAATCCGCGCACACGCAGCAGCCCGTGCATGGTTCCGGAGCGCTCATAGCGATAAACGTTGCCTAACTCGGCGAGGCGAACCGGTAAGTCGCGATAACTCTTGGGCGTGTTCTTGTAAATGAGGACATGGCCGGGGCAATTCATCGGCTTGAGGCGATACTCGGCGTCGTCCAGTTCCATAGGCGTGTACATGTTGCTGGAGTAGAAGCCCTCGTGTCCGCTTATCTTCCATAACTCGCGGCGCATAACATGGGGAGTAAAGACGAGCGAGTAACCGCGGCGCAGGCATTCCTCTCGCATCCAGTCTTCCATGATCTTGCGGATGATGCCGCCCTTGGGGTGCCAGAAGATAAGTCCCGCGCCGGC
>Ga0326727_10012651_pt1 | contig 19126 bp, 11 predicted proteins | sample MB2enrmetagenome_FD_207643 | JGI IMG/M metagenome (GOLD analysis project Ga0326727, IMG submission 207643) | Lab enriched peat soil microbial communities from McLean, Ithaca, NY, United States - MB29MY | ecosystem: Environmental > Terrestrial > Soil > Wetlands > Peat | place: USA: New York...
TATCCTGGCACGTAGCCACGGTCAGCGCCTTTCTGACCGTGGGCTTTTCTCAGGCGCGATATCCTGGCACGTAGCCACGGTCAGCGCCTTTCTGACCGTGGGCTTTTCTCAGGCGCGATATCCTGGCGGCAGGTGCACGTAGTCGATCTGAATGGGGCAGTCAGCTACTGTGGCTTTATCCAGGGCAAAGTTGTTATAGCTTGACCAGCGCCAATCCTCCGGCCGCTTCACCAGTCCTTTCCGCACGGGGTTCCGATGCATGTAGTCCAACCGCTCATTAAGCTCTTTCTGATGGCGCACAAAGCGGTCCCAGAATTGGTGCTGCCACAATGGCCCCCGCGCGCCTCGGGAGGCATTCACTCGCAGGGTCATGATCTTTTTCGCGTCGTGGAGTACCTGCCAAATCAGCAGAGGGTATGAGGGCCAAATCAAAGCATGCCAATGGTCCGGCATGAGAACGTACCCGCACAGAAAAAACCCCAACCGCTGACGCGATTCCTTCAACACGTCAATCAGCAAGGCATACTCCCCTTCATTAAACCGTCGGCGCCTGGGGCGAAGATTCACGCACACAAAGAAAATGCAGTCGGTAAGGCGCAGCCGATGAATGTTAGACACGTGAGGAGGTTAGCACCACGTCCCCGCACCTTCAAGGAAGAACCCACGGTCAGAAAGGCGCTGACCGTGGCTACGCATCCCGCCCCTTCAAGGAAGAACCCACGGTCAGAAAGGCGCTGACCGTGGCTACGCATCCCGCCCCTTCAAGGAAGAACCCACGATCAGAAAGGCGCTGACCGTGGCTACGCATCCCGCCCCTTCAAGGAAGAACCCACGGTCAGAAAGGCGCTGACCGTGGCTACGCATCCCGCACCTTCAAGGAAGAACCCACGGTCAGAAAGGCGCTGACCGTGGCTACGAACTCGTCATGATGGGTTCAAGCGGCCATCTGGTTGGCGAGGCCGATGATCTCCTGGACCTGGGCGGGGGTAAAGAGCCGATCCACCGCATTACGGCCAAAGTTGGTCAGCGGTGATTCGTAGAAATCCTGCAATTCGAGCTGGCGCTTATACAAAAACACCTCCTGAACGGCGCGCAGGAAACGAATCTGGTCGGCGCTGTACTGGTGAGCGGCGATGTGCCTGGCAAAGCTGCGCTCAACCACCACCGAGTAATCCGGCAGGGTGTCCAGGTCCAAAACATGGCGGAGAAATCCGAGGAAACTATCGACCTTGAGGCCGTAGGCCCGGCGGATCTTATCGGTGGTTAATTCAATGCCGTCCCCGCCCAGCTCCCGTTGCAAAGTTCGCTCCAATTCAATCAGTTGCAGGTCGGTGGGGTCGCCCCCGGAGCGAATCACCGCCATGGTGCTGTGATTCTCCACAATCTTGAGAATGCGCTCTTCCACCCGCCGACGATACTGCTCGACATAAACTTGCTCTCCGCCGTCTCCGATCGAGATCAACCCTCTCGTCTGAATAAAATCCGGGAGATCCAACTTCAGGAACGCGCTGACGCGGTCCCGGCGATTTTTCATTTGGGGCGCGAGATCGCGAATCACCTGGGTGAGGGCTTTGGGGGACGCCTTGGCCAATTCGTGGGAGAGACAGAGCTTCACGGATGGCTCGACGCGCGCATCTTCCAGCACGAATTCCGGTAAGCGGCTGACGTCATCGACAATTGATTCCATGGTTGCGGGATAGGGCGAAGAGTTAAGAATCTGTAGCTTGAGGCGCTCTACCTTGCTGGCAAAGGTTTCCGCCGCGACATCGATTTGGGCGGCAAAGCGAAGTAAGGGCCCCACGCGGGCGCGAAGGAACTCGATCTTTTGCCAGGTCACGGGAGTCCAAAAGGTATCCTCCCAGGCGTCGGCAATTTCGGGAAAGACTCGCCTCACCGGGAATGAGTCCGTGGGAATATGCAGGATTTGTGCGCGCAGATCGATGACGGCTTGCACGAAGGCGTCAGACTCCGGCTGCGCGAGGCACGTTTCCAGAATTTTGAGGCGGGTGTTGAAAATTGTGACCAGAACCGGCATCTCGGCCGGGGAGGGGATGTCGGTCTTGCGCTCGAAGTCGTTCTGCCAGAAATCGATGATTTTGAATTCGGTTTTCTTGCCGTTGGGAAGACGGTCAAAAAATCGGCAGGCGGCCTGGCTCCGGGTGCCGCGGCCTATCATCTGCCAAAGCTTGATGCGGGACTGCACCGGCTTCATAAACACCAGATTTACGACCTCAGGAATGTCGATGCCGGTGTCCAACATGTCTACCGAAATGGCAATGCGGGGAAGATCGTTCTTCTTAAACTTGCTGATCAGGCCGTCCCCGTAGCTGCCGTCGCGTACGCGCTCTGTGGTGGAAGTAATCACCTGCGCGAGTCCGACATACTGAGGGTACATTTCCTCAAAGACCTCGCGGATACGTTCGGCGTGGGCCTTGGTAATGGCAAAGAAAATTGTCTTGCCTGGGAGTTGGCCGGATTGATCTTTGAGGCACACCTCCATCACTTCTTCCAACTGCCGGCGCAGGGAATCGCGGTTCGAGACGGTGACTTCCAGGTCCGTGCCCGAATAGTCGATGTCATCGGGATCGATTCCCTGTTCAATCAGGGCGTTTCGCTCCTCTTCGCTCAAGTCGACGCCCTTGATTCCCTTTCTCTGAAAAGCGGTTTGCGCCTGATAGAGGTTGAAATTGACCAGGTACCGGTCCTTCACTGCGACCGGAAAGGTGTAAAGGTAGGTCGGAACTTTGTCAAAGCATTCGAACACGCGAAAAGTGTCGCGGTCGATGAAGTCAGCCGGGGTGGCCGTCAATCCGACCAGGTGAGCGTCAAAATACTCGACGACCTCAGAGAAGCGATTGAAGATCGACCGGTGCACTTCGTCAAAGACAACCAAGTCGAAAAACCCCGGGCTGAGTTTGGTGAAGCAAAGACTCAGCGTCTGTAAGGTGACGACGAAGAGGCGTTTGCTCGTATCGATTCGATGGGTATAAATGCGGTCTCGGGGTTCGTTAGGAAGATGGGCTTTGAAGCCGTCGGTCAGCGCTTGGTCAACCAGGGCATCACGATCGGCGACGAAGAGAACGTGTTGGGCCTGTCGCATGCGGAAAAACATGTCGATGAGAGCCATGGTGGTGCGGGTCTTGCCTGTCCCTGTCGCCATCACCACCAGGGCTCGACGCTTGCCTTTGGCGTAGGCCTCCGCCACGCGACGAATCGCTTCGTGTTGGTACGGGCGATCGGCAATCGCCGTGTTGATGGGGGCGGATGCAAGCGGCAACTGGTTTTGGCGAATGAACAGTAAGCGATCGAGATCGTCCGGGGAGAAGAAACCTGCAATAGGACGCGGATTCGCGATGCCCACTTCCCAGAAGTAGGTGTCGCGGCCATTGCTCATAAATCCGAAGGGCGAAAAGGACTGCCGCTTGGCAATTTCGGTTACGTAGTGCCTGAGTTGTTCGTCCGCATCGCGCGCATTGCGGGAACACTTTTTGGCTTCCACCACCGCGATGACGTTTCCGGTTGCGTCGTAAAGGCAATAGTCTGTGACACCATTCCACGGTTCTTTGTCGTAGCCATCCATCGGAATTTCGAGGGCAACTCGCGACCTATCCTTTGTGTTCCATCCAGCAGAATTCAGGGCGGGGTCGATGAGCAATGCGCGCGTGGCGGCTTCGGTTGTCGGTCGCATTCGCATGTGCTAAGCCATGGCAATACTGACGTTGCATTTTACACTCTTTCAAATCTTAAGTCTGTGGTCTTAGCGTTGTCGGCACGGCGGGTGGCCACGGTCAAGGTCCTTTTGACTGCGGGCTTTTTGGGGTTTCGATATTAAGGACCCAGGGTCAATTCACGCGACGAATTGAGCGCGGGCCCACTGTCGCCCGGCCAAGTCGTAGTCTCGAGAATTTGGTAAGCCCGATATCAGGTCTGGTCGTGTGCCGTGGACGGTAGACAGCAGACGGTTAACGGGGACCCGCCGCGCGGCGCTTCTAAAGCCCCTGAGTTAAGATTCCTGCTACATCGCGGCTGCCGTGCAAAATGGTGGCCACCTGCAAGGGCTTGGTTTCCGGCCGGTAGACAATCAGGTAGGAGTTATTTCAGCCGATCAAGGTGCTCGTCCAGTTTGTCCTCGGGAATCCCTTCCCCCCGATTCAGTTCTTCGATTCCCGTGCGAATCTTGGCGTCCACGGTTTGGCGATTGGCCATTAACCATTCATCCCGCTCATGCAGCACTTCCAGCGCCCTCTCGATCACATCGTCGGGGCTTTGATAAGCTCCGGAGCGTAAGGCTTCCGCAATGCGGTGTTCCTGTTCGGGCTTCAGTTGAATCGTCATGGCCAATTCTCCCCGGACCACTACTCTAACACAACGCGTACAAGAACTCCTTCTGGATGGGGCACGCACCGTTCGAGGCGCTGGCGTAGGGGCACGCCATGGCGTGTCCGTACGGGGGCGATTGCCTCGGGGGTTGGGGTTCTGGAGCAGGTAGGCCCAAACCTCTTCGGTGGAGAGGAATTCAATGGGATTCGACACCCAGACGCGCGGCAAGTCAGGATGCCGCCGCAATCCGTTGCGCGTTTCGCGGGCCGCCATGGTTTGGGCGCGGGTGGAGCTTTCGGCGCGGCGCGAGCCGAGGTGCAGGATGGCCTCTCCCCAATGGCCAACCCGCTGCTTCACCAGGGCGTTTACCGGATCGATCTTCATCCGCTGCGTGCACCAGCGGAAGGTGCGGTTGGGCGGCGGGTAGCCCCGTCCAATGATGTTGACCCAAAAGGACTCTTCTGCCGTAACGCCGGCCTTTAGGCCGGCACGTGCCGACCTAAAGGTCGGCGCTACATGGTTGGCGTCAATATTGAGGTTGTTCTGCTCGGAGCACTTGCGCATGCGGTCCAGCGTGCCTTCGATCATTTCGGCAATGGCGGGAATCTCTACGCGCGTGTCCGTGCAAAGGACTGAGATGGGCTTTTTCCGTTGCTCGGCGGGAATGGACAGGACGAAAATCAGCGATGCCAGCATCGTGCTGTTCCTTCGTTGCACTCAGGACAAGCCCTTGCCGCCGCTGAATCCCACCAGCCAGGGCCGCTTGTCTTCCAAATAGAGTTGTTGGAGTGAAGCTTTGATCTCCTGAAACATCCTTACTCCCGTCGCGGGGAGTATGTACTCACCGCCATTTATTTTCAAGTATAGTCTTTAAGATAACATCAATGGCGGGAAAAAACAGGAACTGGAAGAGCAGGGGCTGGGGGTCAGGGCTTAGGGGGTAGGGAAAGACAACTACCCACTACCACTAGCCACTGACAACTGGCAACTGCCTTCCCGCCGGACACACCTCGCGAAACTCCTGAGATAAATGACCAAATGCCCGACTGTACCCTCAAAACGGAGGGAAGCGACTTATTGTCCGCAAATACCCATTTAGACAGGGCATGAATGCCTTATGAGGGATAATCATGGGTTGTCAAGCATTCGTGGGGATTATCGGTTTATCCACAATCCCGGGAATCAACACCTGGGAAGAAGCGGTAAATTCGGGGCTGGTTGACAAGCTGAAGCAAGCGTTCCCGGGCCGGTCGCCACAAGAATGGTATGTCTTCACGGGACTCGGCGAGGCGGATGGAGTCTTCCGTCTCGGCCAGTTGCTGGCCACCCGAAATCTCAAGATGCATTTCGTGAACAGTACGTTCTGCGATTGAAATACCCAATATTCAGGGCATTGCCGTCCAATGAAATTCGTGTTCAGACATGAGGCGTAAAATCGCGATAGCTTGGCCAACCTTCGATGGACTCGGCATTCTTAACGCCGCGGCCAATCGCCTCCGCGACAACCTCTGCGGCGAGCGCGCCGACAGCCGAGACAGGAACGTCGCGCCGCAAACTGCGAGTGGAAATGGCGTAGAGTTGGTCGCCGTCCCCCGTCGTGTGGTAAGGGTCAATCGCCCTCGCCCCGCCACAGCTTGCCATCATGGCAATCTTGGTTAACTGCAGCTTGTCAAAATACACGTTCGTCGCCACTACGGCCAAAGTCGTGCTGTGCAGGAATTCGTCACTCAGCTTAAGGGATGAATGCGCGGAGGGGTCCGCCAACCGCCGCTTGAGGGTCTCGGTGAGGCCCACAAAACCTCTTCCGTCCTGGTGACGTGCTCCGGCCAGGAGCTTATGGGTTCGCCAATCGAGGATGTCTCCTGCCGCGTTGACCACAGCTAGCGCGCCAATCACGATATCTCCCAGGCGAAGACTGGCGGTACCCAAACCGCCTTTCATCCCCGGGAACCCCTCCGAGCGCAGCATTTTCCCAACTGTTGCTCCGGCGCCGGCTCCGACGTTTCCTTCGGCGACCGGCCCGGCGGAAGCCGACTGGCATGCCTTATGTCCCGCCTCTGCATCGGGGCGTATTCTCCCATCACCAACAGCAAGGTCATCAATCACCGCCCCCACCACGATGGGAACCCGAATATTTGGAACACCCCAGTCATAGCCGATGTGGCGCTCATCAAGGTATTTCACGGCTCCCGGCACGGCCGCGAGCCCCATAGGGCCTCCGCCTGCCAGCAAGATGCCGTGGATTCCTTCCAGCAGGCTGACGGGTTGCAACATCACGCCCAATTGTTCGCCTGGCGCCGAGCCGTCGTAGTCCACGCCGGCGCTAACTTCATTGTCGAAAAGAATGGCCGTGCAGCCGGTGGGCCGGCGCGAGTCCGTGTAGTGCCCGACCCTTACGCCCTGAACGTCAGTAATGGAACCCGGCCCTGGCTTCGATTCACTCACCTTCCAGGATTCCGCCTCGGTGGCTACGCTGAACAGGCCGATACCTCCGGAGCCAGCTAAAACTCTAGTGAACTCCCGGCGATTGAATTTCAACACGATCCTCCTCCAGAATGACAGCAGTGGATTGTTCTCAGTCAGGCCGCCTCCCAAAAGCAGCGCTTGGGGGTAATCTACTCGGGGGAAACTTCAATGGCATTGATGCGGGGATAATTCCGTACTGGCACGAAGTTGAAGAATATCTTCCCCTGGTCATTGGGAACGAGGCCATGGAAGGTCTTCACCAGGGCTCGATTTTCCCCTCCGGCCTCTTTGAAGATGTCAAAGTTGCGGAGCAACACCATGCCATTGCAATACACATCGAACAGGCGGCTGTCCACGCCGCCCCGGCCCGGATTGCCAGGGCCAAAGAAAGCCTCCGTGAAGTGGAGCGTGGCCGAGTATTTCGAACCTGCGGCCACAGGGATGGAGTAACTGAAATAACCGAAGCGTTGGCTCAAATAGAGGTCCGGGTCTGGAGAGCCTTTGATTGATACCTTGTCCGTCGCTAATCTTCCCCCCTCAAAATAGCGGTCAGGAAGCCAGATATTTCCGTTGCGGTCGGTGTAGCTGTTGTCGCTGGCTATAATGCGGACGGGGCGCATCTTTCCCTGTAAACAAGGCACCAACCCAATAGCGCTGACCAAGGGATAGTCGATTCTTTTCACGAAACCTAGATGCAGCTTCCCGTCGGAGGACGGATGGATGTTAGTGAATACCCGTTCATCCGCGGTTTCGCTCCTACCGACGTCACCGAGAATGTCAAATTGGTACAGGAGGGTCTTTCCGTTCACGAGCACGTCGAACATGCGGCTGGTTTCGCCCCCGCCATGCGGCGCGTCAGGGCCAAACTCCGGCTCGACGAAGAACAGGTGAAGCTCATAATCACCCGGCTTCAATGGAATATCGTAGGAGAACTCGCCATGCCGCCATTGTTCGAACATCGTGTTATCGGTCGTACGGGCGATAGACTGGTGAGCCTGAGAGGAGATCTCCCCCCCTGAGTAATAGCGGTCGCTTGTCCACAGCTTTCCTTGCCGGTCAATGTAATCCCCGCGCGTATAGCCGGCAAGGATACGTACGGCGTAGTCCGGTTCGGTTGATGCAGAATCGCCTGCCAGGCCCGCCGCATTAGCCGCCAAGGGCTGGTCCCGAGGCTGGGCAGAATGTGACATCCAGCGCAGAAGGAGGAGTGTGAGCACGACCGCCAGCCCTGCGAGCACCCCGGCGACCGTCCGGCGAGCGCGCCGGCTGACATTCGGTCCGCTAGTCCCGCCGCGGAGCTGCACAACGCCAACGGGAGGCTCTCCCTGGCTCTGAGGGTGCGCCGTATCCGCGCTGACAGCCGTCGCGGAAGTTCGTGTCCGGGTGACAAATCTCGGCACGTAATGCCCGGGTTCGAGGACAATCTGGACCGGGTTGTTGGCGCCTACCCCTTCGTAATACTCCTTCAAGTTCTTTCTAAGCCGGTGTGCCTCAACGCGCACGATGGCGTCCTGGTTCTGATCGAAGTCCGCGCCTCTTCCGAAGACTTCGGTGGCGACGATATATTCCTTAACTCGATCTGACCTGCCCGCGAAGAATTCCTCGCAGATGTATTTGAGCAGTTTTCCCTGTAGCGGGGCTCTGGGAAAGTTTCCCGACCCCAGAACCCGTTCCAGTTCTTCCTTCTCGCGGCCGTATGTAGTCTCCATGCGGACCTACCAGAGACGCCTTCCGACGCGCACCATACCACAAAAGGTTAACGGACTCAAGCCGTAACCGGGGGTTACAGGTTCGGAAAACACTCGCCATTCACCTGAAAAGGCAGAGGGTAGCCAAGTAACTGGCAAAGCGGCCGGTACTAACAGCTATAACGTTGTGTTACTTCTCCCTCTTCCCCTATGGTGGCTGGCGTTTTAGGCTGCGAGTGTGCTGAATTTGGGTCCCTACCCTGCGGTGAGTTCAAAATGTCTTATCGCACTTTCCGGAGACGAATGAGGACTGCCGTGAAGCTGCTGGGGATCCTTTGTTTTTTCTGGTGCGCGGTTGGGCTGGGACGCGCGCTGGACAAGACCGATGACGCACTGGCCAGGGCAGCTTCCGCGGTCGAGCAGGGGCAGTTCGCCGAGGCCGAGTCAGGTTTGCGTGTGTTTCTGCGCGAGCACCCCGGCAACGTTCGCGCCAGCGGCCTGTTGGGCGCGGCGTTGGATGGCCAGCAAAAGCTCGGTGAAGCCGAGACGCTATACCGAGAGGCCTTGCGCCGGACCCCGGATTCGGTCCTGCTGTTGAACGACTACGGCAATCATCTGCTTCGGCAGGGCGACGCGGAAGGCGCGCGTCTGGAGTTTGAGAAGGCTTGTAGCATCGACCCGTCAGACCAGAACGCCAATCTTCAACTGGCGCGCCTGGCGATCGATCGCCACGAGGGTACCGCAGCGCTCGAGTTTCTCAGCCGTCTGCGGGACCTGGGCGCTCCCGCGCGGCAATTATTGCGCGCCGAAGCGTTGTACTGGGCAGGCCGCAAGGAGGAGAGTTTCGGCGTCGTCGCGGGCTTGGAGAACACCTATGACGCCGACCCGCGCGTGCATTTTTCCGCGGGCCTGGCGCTGAGTCGAATGGGGCAGTTCGCACGCTCCGAGAAGGCTTTTTCCCGCGCCTTGGCGAAAGCCCCGGGCGATCCCGACGTGCTGTACAACCTGGGGCTGGCGGCGGTGGGGGCCGGCCACGACCCGCGCGCCGAGGTCGACTTCCAGACCCTGCTCCGGCAACAACCCGACAATGTCGACGCGTTGCTGGAGCTTGGCCGCTTGCGAGGGCGCGCCGGCGACGGTGAAGGCGCTATCGCCTTACTCACCAAAGCCGCGCGGTTGGCCCCGCAGCGCGCCGATGTACAGCGCGCCCTGGCGCGCGCCCGGGCGCGTTAATTCCTATATGGAAGCCGGGCGCCCTCTTGAACTCACGCGTTCCGTCTTCCGGGGTGATCGCTACAGCGCCATCGCCCATTCGGTCCGCAGGATCAAGTCAATCTTGCAAGCGACGAGTTTTTAGAAACGGTGAAGATCAACGTAGATTTGGAGTAGTTAAAACTTGTAGATTTGCAACAATTGAAATTGGAAATTTTACTCGAAGCGTCGGGATTGGGCAAAAAGCACCCGCAGCATGCGCGAAGTGTGAGGAGTTGACATGCGCGGAGTGAGAGGAGTTGAGATGAATTCACATCGAAATCGCGAGAATTCTCGCCTTTTCCCGCACGGAAGACTCCGGAGCGTTCTGGTCGCCCTGGGTGCTTTCTGTGCTTTCTATGTTCTGCTATCCCCGCCTGCGTTCGCCCAGGGGGCCGCAGGCAGCGTCTCTGGCGTGGTGCGCGACACAAGCGGCGCAGTTGTACCCGGCGCGTCGGTAACCATAACCAACACGGCGACGGGCGTGACCACAACGACCAAGACGAACAATGAAGGCCTGTACGTTTTTCCTTACGTTCAGCCAGGCGTTTACGATGTCTCCGCCAGCGCTTCCGGACTCGAGACGGTCAAGAAACCGGAAGTGACCGTGAATGTGACGGAGCGCGTGCAGGTCAGCTTCGATTTGAAGGTTGGCAGTACCACGCAGGCCGTCACGGTCACGGGCGCGGCGCCACTGCTCAATACCATCAATGATGCGGGGGGGGAAACCATCACCCGGAGGGCCATCAACGATTTGCCGCTTTTGAACCGCTCGCCGCTTGACCTGGCATTCCTCGCGCCGGGAGTCAATCAGCCGGCCGGCTCCACTTATGGAAATCAAGTGGGGACGACTTACATGAACGCGAACGAGTTTGTTTCTAATGGGAGCCGCGAGGCGACTTCCAACGTGCTCATTGACGGCGTTTCCGCGGGGGGAGTGAACATGGGAGGGCTGACGACTCGTATCGCCTATACCCCTTCGGTGGATGCGGTCCAGGAGTTCAAGGTACAGCAATCGAATTTCAGCGCCGAATATGGAAACTCGGGCTCCACCATCGTTAACCTGATCACGCGTTCCGGCACCAACGGCCTCCATGGCAGCGCCTACGATTTCCTGCGCAACAATAAGCTCGATTCCGCGGATTACTTCGAAAACCAAAACCCGGCACCCCTCAACCTGCTCCCGCACTTGGAGCGCAACGTTTTTGGCGGCACGGTGGGCGGGCCGGTCGTGATACCCCATGTTTACAATGGGAAGAACAGGACCTTCTTCTTTTTCGACTATGAGGGCACGCGCCAGAGTTCGCTGGCAAGCGGGTACGCCGGCGTGCCCAGCGCGGCGGAGAAGACGGGAGACTTCGGTGAGCTTTGCAACGACGTTAGCGAGCTCGACGGCAAGGGCGCGGGGACGTTCACAAGCGGTATCTGCTCCGACCCCAACGGCCAACTGTGGGACCCCTACACCGCCATCTATGACGTGAACCACAATCCCTCGCGTCAAACCGCCATTCCGAACAACAACATCGCCACGTACACGAGCCCCGGCGCGGGATATCCGCTACCGGGTGGTACGGGGCCAGGGAACATGATCGATCCCGCCGCGAAAAAGCTGATGTCGTTTTTCCCGGCGGCGAATTTTAATCAGGGAGCGCCAGGCGGGGGCTATAGCCCATACTACAACTGGGTTGCCAGCGGCGCCACGGGACTGGCCAATCACCAGTGGGACGTGAAAATTGACCAGAATTTTGGTGACCGCAACAGGCTGGGCGGGAAATATGCCCAACGACTGACGCATCAGATTAACTTGAACTGCTTCAATAACATAGCTGATCCCTGCTCGGGGGGGGTCGGACCTCAATCGGCCCGTCTGCTGGCGCTGGACTTCGTACACACCTTCGGCCCGGCGACGGTGCTGAATGTTTCCTACGGCTATACCAGCGTCGGGCGCCAGTTAACGCCCGCGGCGGCGGATCCGGTAGCAACGCTGGGGATGCCAAGCTACATGGACGAATCCGGTTTCAAGGTGCTTCCGTCGGTATTGTGGCAATACAGCAACGAAACGGCCGCGGAAGCCCCCAACAACGACACCGCCATTGGAGGACAGCCGTGGGCTATCCTGGAGGACAACACGGCATCGCACGACCTGCTGGCTTCGCTCACCCATATCCGGGGGCGCCACGAGTTGAAGTTCGGCGCCGAATTCCTCATAAACCTCTACAACTTCTCGCAACCCGGCACGCAAAATGGACTGTTTACCTACGGCCCGGGGGGCACATCGCAGAACGCTGCTCATGCGGGGACGGGCGGGGATAACTTGGCGAGTTTCCTGATCGGAAGCGGGTTTAACGGTTGGGGGCAGTACGAAATTCCCGCCTGGCTTTACACCCAAAACCACGGCGTTGCCGGCTACGCGCAGGATGCCTTTCGCGCCAGCCGGAAGCTCACGGTCAACGTCGGGCTGCGCTATGATTTGACCATGCCGGAGACGGAAAGGCACAACGAGTTGAGCTGGCTCGATCCTAATGCGGCTTATCCTTCCACCGTCCCCGGGTACCCCATCCTCCATGGCGGTCTGATGTTTGCCAGCCCCGGCGAGCGCTCGGCCCTTAACCCTGATTACAAGGACTTTTCGCCGCGCATCGGCCTGGCGTATACCCTGAACGATAAAACGGTGATCCGGACCGGATACGGAATTTACTATGGCATGTCGCGGGCAGCGGCGAATGCCATGGCGATAACTCCTAACGATCCGGGATTTGACGGGACTACCTCCTGGCCCAGCTCGTATAACTGGGCCAACCTTACGCCTTGGGCCGGGCTCAGCAACCCCTTCCCGTATGGGATCACGCCCGTCACGGGTAGCTCGTTAGGATTGGCGACCCAGATTGGCAACAGCTCATCAGCCCCCAATGGGTTCGAGCGGACAATGAACGCCACGCCCTATAGCGAGTCCTGGAACTTCGGAATCCAGCGCCAGCTTCCGGCAAGTATGCTCCTCAACGTGGAGTATATCGGCCAGGAGTCAACGCATCAGTACTTTGGAATTGGCGGCAATTACAATATCAGTCATTTAGGCGCGCAAGAGGAGCAGATGACGCCGGCGCAGATCCAGGCGCTGAACAATCAAGTCCCCAATCCCTTTTACGGGATCATACCCAATAGCTCGCAAACTACATCACAATACCAGCTCGACCTTCCCTATCCTCAATTCAGTGCCTTAGACATCGCCAGCCCACCGTGGGCCAATGCGAACTATCAGGCGTTGCAATTGGGGGTTGAGAAACGCTTTTCGAATGGGCTCCAGTTCCTGGCTACCTACGTTTGGTCGAAATCGCTCGACGATGATTCGAATCCCGGTAACGCGGGTGGATCAGGCCTTGGAGTCGCCCCCGCCCCCGTGGATCCCAACAAGTTGAAGCTGGCGAGGTCGGTTTCTCAATACAACATCCCGCAGGTCTTCCAGTTCAGCTACGACTATCAACTGCCCTTCGGGCGCGGGAAGCGCTTTGGGGCCGGGATGAATCGGGTACTCGACGCCATTGTCGGAGGCTGGCAGACCACCGGCATCTGGCGGTTTGACGATGGCCAGCCCATGATCTGGTCACTTTCGGCAGCTACTCCTGGCCTGCCGGGCTATGGTCGGGCGCCGGATATGGTCGGCACGCCAGCGGCCAACGCGAAGTCCAAGTGGTTCCTCCCGGAGTCGCAGGGTGGCGGGTACTTTGCCAATCCTCAGGTCTTCCAACAACCCGCGGCTTACACCATGGGCGACGCGCCTCGAACCATTCCGTGGATGCACTATCCCGGCACGGCGAACGCGGACATGTCGCTCTTCAAGGAATTTTCCCTGAGCAGGGTTCGCGAAGGCATGCACCTCGAACTCCGTTCGGAATGGTTCAATGCCTTAAATCACCCGCAATTCGGCAACATCAATATAAACGTCTCGCCGAGCAACACCGCCTTCGGGCAGATTACTGGACCAGACGTAAACTCGCCGCGCGAGATACAAATGGCCCTGAAGTTGTATTTTTAGGAGGGTGCTGAAAAACGAATCCGACCCGTGTCATTCCGGGCGAAGCGAGGAATCCGGGTTTCCTCGGAATGACAGCGGGGAGGGTTTTTCACCAAGCGTCTACGCGCCCATTGAGGCTTGGCATGTAGGTGTGTAATATTGAGTCCTGTGATTCGGCCCCGCTTAAGTTGCTCTCAGGCCTTGGGGAGAACGGCGTTGTTTGCCGTTCTCCTTCTACTTGCCGGGACGAGTCTTGCTCTCCCTCAAGCGTCGAGTTCCATCGATCTGAAAGCGGCGAAGGATTTTCAAGAAGGCCGGGTTGCCGATGCCGAAAGCGCGCTCCAATCCGTGTTGCACGCCAATCCTCGCGACCTTTCGGCATTGAGCCTCATGGCCGTTATTCTTGACTCCCAGAGGAAATATTCCGAGGCCGAAGAGTTCTACCGCCGCGCTCTCCAGATCGCGCCGGGGTCTCCCGTTATATTGAACAATCTCGGGAACCACTATCTTGCCACGCGCAATCCCAAGAAAGCGGAAGAAAGTTTTCGACGCGTCGTGTCGATAGATCCGCATCATGTGAACGCGAACCTGCAACTGGCCGAAATGAGCCTGCAACAGGGGCAGGGGGCGGGAGTTCTTGTCTGCCTCGACCGTCTGCAAGCCGCCGATCGGGACCAGCCCGTGGCGCAACTCCTGAGGGCGCAGGCTCTCGCCCTGACCGGCAAGTGCGGCCCGGCCGTGCAGGTGCTTGGCGCGCTCGAACCGAGAACAGCGGAAGACCCTCATTTCACTTATTCCATTGGCCTCGCCTATGCCCAATGTCAACAATACGATCGCGCGGAGAAATCATTCAGCGAGGCCCTGAGAGCCGATCCCTCGAACTTCGACGTCCTGTACAACCTCGGGGTCGCCGCGCGCCGTGCCGGGCACCTCGAGCGAGCACAGCAGGTGTTCGAGGCTGCTCTGCGGTCAAGGCCGGAAGACATAGACGCTCTCTATGCCTATGGGGAGCTGTTGATTGCGACTAAGGATTTTCTGACGGCCAGTGCTGTCCTGTACCGAACGGCGCGATTGGCTCCGGATCGCGCCGATGTGCTTTTACTTTTGGCTCATGCCACGGAAGAGCTCGGGTATTATGAGGACACCGCCAGCACCTTGGAAAAGTACCTGAAATTGCGTCCTAACGACGAGGTTGCCCGGCGTGAGCTGGGCTTCTCGTTGATCCTCGAAGGCCGGTTCGAAGAAGGTCTTCCCAAACTTCAGCAATTCGTGCTCAGGCACCCGCAGGACGCGAAAGGCCTGTATGAACTCGGCGCAGGTGAAGCAACGGACAGTCCGGAAAAGGCTCTGGCCCATCTGGATGAGGCACTAAAGCTAGACCCGACGATGTTTGAGGCTCGGTACACGCGTGCGGCACTCAATTTCCAGAGAGACAGGCTTGCCCAGTCACTGGCAGATTTCGAGGTGCTTCGGAAAATCGATCCTAACAATCCACGGATTCTGGACTGGCAAGCCCGAATCTATTTGCGGCGCGATCAGCCGCAAGGAGCAGCGATGCTCTTGCAGCAGGCATTCAAGCTGGCTCCCCGCGATCGGGCCATTTTGATTCATTACAGCCAGGCACTCGAAAAACTGGGTCGCACGGAGGAGCTCAAGGCGGTGTTAGCGTCATTCAAGGAAGCCGCTGCCGGCGGCGACCAGCTTCACCCACACGCGGGTCTGCTTGATTTTCTCGCGCTCTCCCCGGAGCAGCAGGACGCCAGGTATCTTGAATCATTACAAGCCGCGGTTAATGAGAACCCCAACGATGTCGCTCTCAAGGCCCGCCTGGCCGAGTATCTGCTGGACCAAGGAGAAAGCAAGCGCGCTGCCGCAGTATTCCGGGAGGTGCTTGCGGCGGGAGCCGATACCGCCACTCTGGCCGATTGCGGGAAGGCCCTACTGGAGCATGAGCAGTATGGTCTGGCGGCGGAATTCCTTCAAAAGGCGCCGAATGCGAAGCTCGACCTGGCAATCGCCGTGTTCCATTCCGTCAGCCCCGCAGCCGGACTGGCCCAACTCGATGAATTTCCCGCCGACCAACGCGCCGGCGACTACTTTATACTTCGCGCCCAGATCCTGGATTCCATGGGCAAGACCGCAGAAGCGGCGGACTCGCTGAAGCGAGGCATAGGCGCCGCCCCCCGGCGTGCCGATATGTATTTTGAGGCCGCGGCGTTCTTGATTCAACACGGCCAATTCAAGCAGGCGGCGGCATTGCTGGAAGATGCAACCCGCCTGATCCCGGATGCGCCTGACTTGTGGCTGGCGCGGGCGATTGCTCTTGAGTTGCCGATGGCGCATGGGAGATCCCACGACGACCAGGTGCGGAGCGAAGAAGCCATGAAGGTGCTGGCGCAAATTGAGTCCCGCTGGCCGACGTGGGACCTCCCCTACCTCGTGAACGGCATGATCTTGCAGGACGAACTGAAATCGAGGCAAGCGAAGCAGATGCTCGATTTAGCCATTGCCCTCGGATGCCGGGAGGTGGACGCTTATTATTACGAAGCTTTAGCCATCACCAACACGACCCCGGTCAACCTGCCGGAGGCGCAGAAGGCCATCTCTCAGGCAGTGACACTAAACCCCGAACATGCCGCAAGTAGGGCACTGGCCGGACAGATTCTCCTGGATGAGGGAAACTACCAGGCCGCCGTCCAAGAACTCCTCGCCGCTGTGCGGGTTCAGCCGACGCTATATCTCGCGCATGGGCTGTTGCGCACGGCCTACCTCAAGATGGGAGAGAGTGACAAAGCTGCTGAAGAATCAAACCAGATGATGCGCCTCACGCAACCGAGTTCCGAACCCGACCAGGCTACCTCCTCTATGGAGCGTCTCCTGTTCACCGTGCGTCCGCCGGGTGGTGCTGCAGCTACAGAATGAAAGTCGTGTTTGGGTAACGCCGACCTGCTGTCCAAGGTCTGCGGCTCTTCGCATGATTGTAATTCGATCATTGGACTGCGGCATTACCTGAAAACAATCATCAAAACTCCAGACACCCGCCGCATCGACGTAATGAAAGGTCTGAAAGGATTGTCCGTGCAAAAGCTAGCGAACTCAGCTTGGTTCCTCATCGTTCCTGTAATCGCCCTTCAGAGCTTCGGTCAAGTCGCAGGGACCAAACCTGCAAGCGCCAGGACCACACACTCAAATTCAGTGCTGGCAGCAACACCCAATGTTTGTGAGGTGCGAGCGTTCGGGGCGGTTGGCGATGGTAAGCAGTTGGATAGCCCGGCCATCAATGCCGCCATCCGCGGGTGTGCCAAAGGTGGGGGAGGGACAGTGGAATTCGCCCCCGGAACTTACCTGAGCGGCACGATCGAAATGCTCAGCAACATTAAGCTGCACCTCGAGGCGGGTGCAACAATACTGGGCAGCCTGAGGCTTCAAGATTACCACGTCATCGAGCGGTCTTCGGAAGGACGGGCCACGGCGCTGATTGTGGCGGAAGATGCACACGACATCGGCGTGACCGGCCCGGGCGCGATCGACGGCGATGGCCGTGCCTTCATTCACGAACCGCGCCAGCCGCATCCGCCGGGACCTTTTCAGGACTTCGCGCTGACCCGCCAGGGCGAGTCGGTGTGGGAGCGAGTGGGAGAGAACCGGGAAGGCCCCCTGCGCATGCTCGACAGGCCTGGAGTGCTGATGCTGTTCGTGCAGTGCCGGGACGTGGTGTTGCGAGACCTGAAGGTGCTCGATGCACCGAATTGGTGCATCCACCTGGCGTGCTGCAATCGCGCCCTGCTGACCGGGTTGAACGTCCGCTGTAGCCTGCTGGTGCCCAACGCCGACGCCCTGGACGTGGCAGGCTCCCAGAATGTGCGGATTTCGGACTCATATCTCGAGGCGGGCGACGACGGTATTGCCGTGAGCCCCTGCGCGGACGGTTATTGCCGGATGACTGCCGAGAATATCACCGTGAACAACTGCGTGATCGTCAGCCGCTCGGCAGGTGTGCGGCTAGGATGGGCAGCACGAGAAATTCGCAACCTCATCTTCTCAAACCTGGTGATCCGCGACAGCAACCGCGGCATTTGCATCCAAGTGCGCGGCGGCGAGACCATCGAAAACGTATTATTCTCGAACTTGCTGATTGAAACGCGATTGATCGATGGGTTGTGGTGGGGCATGGGCGAGCCTGTACACATTTCGGTGGTGCGATACGATCCGGCAGCTCAAGCAGATTCGGAACCTAAAGGCTCTCTGGGGAACGTCCGCAACGTGCGCTTTGTGAACGTGACCGCTTCGAGCCAGGCGCCTGCAGTACTGTACGCGGACGAACCGGGGAGAATCCGGGATATTCTCTTCCGCGATTTCCGGCTGACGTTCCGAGAGAGCGCACTGAACGCTGCCATGGGCGGGAACCTGGACCTGCGTCCCACCACGCCGCAGAGGCTCGGAATATGCAAGTACGATCTGGGCGCCTTTACCGCGCACGGCGTGGATAACCTTGAACTGCGCGGCTTCAGACTAGAGTGGCAGGGCGCGATTCCGGATTATTACGCCGGCGGAATCAAGGTCGACGCGTTCAAGAACCTCGATATCGAAGATTTTGTTGGGTGCGGGCCGCACGACGAGACGCCGGCCATAGTCTTGCGTGATGGCCAAGACGCAGTGGTGAAGAACTCAAGGGCCACGGCGGGGAGGCTGGTGATGATGGAACGAGTGGTAAGGGGAAAGGCCGAATCGACAGAATGAAAGTTTGGGAAGGATTGTCCATGCAAAAGCTAGCGAACTCAGCTTGGTTCCTCCTGATGCTGATCGCGACACTGCCCCATCCACTTGATGCAAGAGCTCTTCCTGCATCAAAAGCAAATGTACCGCCTTCATCAGGGTCGGAACTGAAGCCGGTCTTGGATCTGGCGCACCGAGTTGTCCCGTGGATGGACGGGAAGCTAATTCTCATCCGCATTCCGAAAGAGCGCGGGGACGATGGGTTCGATCTGCGAACCGAGGGCGGCAAGCTCGTCATTCGGGCATCCGATCCGTCCAGCGCGGCGATGGGGCTGAACTACTATCTGCGGTACTATTGCCATCGCTCGATGTCGCAGGTTGGCAACAACCTTGCGCCAGTCAAAGTTCTTCCCGAGCTGGCGCGGCCTGTGCATCGAACTTCACGATTCAAGTTTCGGTATTTCCTGAACTATTGCACTTTCAATTACTCGTTCGCGTTTGCGGACTGGCCCGCGTGGGAACGCGAACTCGATTGGATGGCGCTGAATGGCATCAATCTGGCGCTGGCGGTGAATGGAACCGAAGCGGTCTGGGAGAACACGCTGCGCCGCTTTGGATACAGCGATGCAGCGATCCTGCAATTCATTTCCGGACCGGCGTACACGGCATTCTG
>Ga0326727_10012652_pt1 | contig 19125 bp, 14 predicted proteins | sample MB2enrmetagenome_FD_207643 | JGI IMG/M metagenome (GOLD analysis project Ga0326727, IMG submission 207643) | Lab enriched peat soil microbial communities from McLean, Ithaca, NY, United States - MB29MY | ecosystem: Environmental > Terrestrial > Soil > Wetlands > Peat | place: USA: New York...
CGCACTACCCGCTCCTTGAACTCCCAACTGAAAACACGCTGTTTGGACATTGGGGACCCCCTTCCATTTAACCAAATGTGTCCCTAGTTTGCGTGTCTCAATTTTGGGGTTCACTCCAGTTTGTCGCCGTCCCCACGGCGCTAACACCTTCAGGAATTTTTCACAGCTTCACAGCGGGCAGGATGCGCTGTGGCTCGTAGCACGGCCATCCTGGCCGTGACGGGACACGGGCAGGATGCCCGTGCTACCACTTGCGGGTCGCCCACAACTCGCGGGCTGTCCACGACCCGCGCGACGGACACTACCCCGCTTCGGTTATCGGTGGTTTCATCTGAGAAGACGAGACTCTTTTGACCGACCAAGGCCAAGTGCTGCCGCCCTACTGAACAAGAGCCGAGGCGGAGGGACAATTTGGCATTCATGTGCGGACAATATGTCGGTTTTTAGGCCGGGGCTCCTCAAGGTGCGGAAGTTACCAACCCGCCGAGTTGCGGGGAACCTCGGGGATTATCGGAATATCCACAATCAAGTCCCAGGATCTGGGTGAGTGCACACGGAAATTATGTTAATTGCGCACCTGGCAGAATTGGGTCTAGAGATTGGGGCATTGAGAGCTATGCGGCACTTTAATCCCATTGCTTCCTTGCCGGGTTTCAAGCCGCGCCGCTTCCCGCAACTGCTTTTTTCGCCATCCGATTGTAGCGCACGATGAAAAAGGCGATTCCCAGTGCAGCGATGCCCGATGCCAAAAACGCGCCGGGGGAAGCGCCCAACCGCTCGAAGAGCTGCGTGTAGAAGTGGATGGCCCCAAACACCGTCAAGAGGTTGACGACCCAGCGTCTATTCGCCCGGGCTGCCCAGAGGCCCGTTGCCACGAGGGCAACGGCCCATCCGATCGCGAATACCCAGGCCGGGATCAGCGCCTGATCCGGATTATACCCCCACCCATATTGCGGCTCTTTCCAAAGCGAGTCGCCCCACAGCGATCCCACCCAGAACCCAAAATTCACGAAGAAAAGCGCCGTCCTGGAAAAGACGATGGCAATCCCTTCGTAATCGGTGGGGACGCGCAGGCTCAACCCATAGGCCGCCAGACTCAGAACGCTGAAGAGGCAGATGGTCAACGTTGGCTGGCGGATCTCCAGCCAGTAGGTGGCGTGCCAATACCCGGTCATGTTTCCCACTGCGGCCGACAACGGGAACACCGCCAGCGCCGCCAGCGCGCTGACTTTTGTAAGCACGGACGCGATGAGGAGAAGTAGGGTGATTAACGAGAGGCAAAAAAAGGTGTGATGTTCGTAGAACCTCCCCATGACTGCCAGGGCGTCCGCGACCATCTCCGCCAGGCCAGGGAACGCGTAATAAGCGCCTCCCACGGTGCCGACCGCGCCGACGATCACCAGGATTACGCCGAGCAGACGCCACTCCGCGGTGAACTTGACCGAGAGGAACCTCCCGGATATCAGCGCAACACCCAGGGCAAGCGCCGCAAGGCCCATGACGAGAGCCGTCAGGCCTGACGGATGCAACGCCAGAATGCCGCCTGAGGTTGCCAGCACCCCGAAGGCAACCAGAATGTTGAAGGCGGTCCGGCGGGTTGCCTCGCGGCTGAACTGCCGGAGGCGTGAGTATTCTTCCTGGGATATTCGGCCCTCTTTCAGCAGCTTGTCAACGTCGAGCACAATCTTCATGATCCGTCCACCTCCCGAGCGGCGCGGCAAGCCCTCAAACCTATCGCCCCGTTGCCACGCTTTTCCCACCCTCGCGCATGATTCTAGACCCCGAGCATACGCAAGGCCAGTGCTCTTGTGACGGTTTCGGAGGTGTCACAGTGCGGTATGTTTGCCTTTCCCGCTCCGGCCCCACCGCTGACCCATCGAGATCCAAACTGGACAACTGGCAGACTGTTGCGTCCACCTGCAGCGGAGCTAGCACTCTGGGTGGTTCGGCGCGGTGGGTCATGATTGTTCTCCGCAAATGAGCGGAACGTAGTATAAAGCTTCTCGCTCATGTCCAACGATTCGGGTTGGCAAAACTCTTTCCCCCGGTTGGTTGTCCTGCTCCTCTTCGCGGGGTCGGTTGTCAATTACATCAACCGCTCGATGCTGAGTGTGGTCATACCACAGGTGCGGCGAGACCTCTTCCTGAGCAATGCGAATTACGGCCTGGCCCTGCACGCGTTTCTGGTGATGTATGCGGTGTTCTACATCCTGGGAGGGAGAATTGCGGATCGCCTGGGATACCGCCGCACGTTTACGCTGACCGTCGTCTTCTGGGCGTTGGCCAGCATGGCCCACGCGTTCGTGCAGGGGCTGCGCAGCCTGTTTTTATGCCAGGCCATGCTGGGGATGGGGGAGGGGAGCTACTATCCCACAGCCATACGCGGCGTGGCCAGGCTGTTTCCCCCGGCCAGCCGCGCCAAGGGCGTGGGAGCAATCCTCGCGGCAATCAGCCTGGGGATGTTGTGCGCGCCTCCGCTGGTGGCGTGGACAACTCTTCGTTATGGATGGCGGGCGACGTTTCTTCTGGTGGGCGCGCTCGGCTTCCTGCTGCTGCCTCCCTGGCTTTGGGTTCACCGGCAAATCCCGCGGGCGGAGGGGGCACCTGACGCGGCGCCAGTGGGACCAACCGAACCCGCAGCCGGCACTCCGCTTGAACCAGAGGTGACGCTGGGGGAATTCCTCAAAGCACGCAAGTATTGGTGTGTACTCGCGGCCAGGGCGTGCACAGACGCAGCCTGGTATTTCTATCTGTTTTGGCTTCCCGGGTACTTGCAGGAAGCCCGGGGGCTCTCCCTCAGCCGGGTGGGCAGACTTCTCTGGGTTCCCTACTTTTGCTCCTTCTTGGGACCCTTTGCCGGCGCGGCCGCAAGCAGCGCCTTGATCCGAAGAGGCTGGGGTCTCGATCGCAGCCGCAAGACCTGCCTGGTGGTTTCCGCCTCCCTTTGCGCCTTCAGCGCCTCGGCCGCCTTGGCGCCCACCACCAGCCTGGCCTTGGCGCTGATGAGTCTCGCGCTTTTTTCCCATCAATCCTGGTCGACCAATATTCACACGGCCATCACGGAGATTTCTCCTCCCCGGCACGTGGCCACCCTTTATGGAATGACCGGGGCTGCCGGAACTTTCATTGGCGCCGCGGCACAACTGGTTATTGGGCCTCTCATCGACTTGCACGGATACAAACCCGCTTTCGCCTGGGCGGGAGGAATGTACGTACTGGCAGCGGGCCTGCTCATGAGCGCCGGTGTGCTTGAACCGATGCGGCGGAGGTAAGCACTCGGGGTGGTTCGGCGCGTGCAAGGTGGGACAGGGTGCGGCGGGGGCGCGCTTCCTGGGGTAGTTTGGTGCAAACCGAGACACGCCCCGGTGTGGACTCGATTGGCGACGCTATCATGTTGAAAGTTAAGCAGATAAGCTTAGCGCTGGAGATCGCAAGGTTGACCCGGGAATCGCCCGCGGCGGGCTTTGGGGGCAGAGCCGCTGCCGCGTCAATCCTCGCACCGATGTGAGGTAATATGCCCGACGCTCGTCCGAGGAGAAATGGCATATGGCTTCTACCATTGAGCAACGCGGCCCACGGTTGGGCCTGGAGGAACTGAAACAAGCCGCCGCGGAGATGCGCGCGGTTGACCTGATTGACATTTTTGCCGCCGGGTCGGGCCACCCGGGGGGCACGCTCTCGATTATGGACATCGCCGCGGCGCTCTACTTGAGGGTGCTTAATCATGACCCCAAAGACCCTTCCTGGCCTGAGCGTGATCGCGTTTTCTGGTCGGCCGGGCACAAGGCCCCGGCCCTTTACGTGGCGTTGGGCAAGGCGGGGTATTTCCCCCTCGATGACACCGTGCTGCTGCGGCAATTTGGCGCGCGGTTTGAGGGGCACCCCAACTGTCTGAAACTGCCCGGCGTCGAGGTCTCCAGCGGCTCCCTGGGCCAAGGTTTGGGAGTGGCGGTGGGCAACGCGCTGGCCGGCAAACTGGCGGGCCGACCCTACCGCGTCTACTGCATCATGGGGGACGGCGAGCAGCAGGAAGGAAGCATTTGGGAATCGGCCATGGCGGCGGGGCATTACAAGCTGGATAACCTGTGCGGAATCGTCGACAAGAACGACTTGCAGATTGACGGTCGGGTGCGCGACGTCATGGATATCGATCCGCTCGCCGAGAAGTACGCGGCCTTTGGGTGGAACGTGCTGGAAGTGAACGGGCACGACCTGAGTGACATTTTGTCTGTCTTCGGGCGCGCGGCCAGCACCCCCTCGCGCCCCTCCGTGCTCCTTGCGCACACGGTAAAGGGGAAGGGCGTATCTTTCATGGAAAATCAGGCAGGGTGGCACGGCATCGCGCCTGACCGCGAGAAGTTCGAGAAGGCTATGGTCGATCTCGCTACGCCCGCGGTGCCCGCGGGGCGGCAGTCCGCCATGCTCGCCCAGGCCCAGGCGCACGCCCAATCCGCAGCCACCAAGGCGCGCGCCGGGATGCCGCAGTTCCGGCACGATTACTGGTGGAATTCCGGCACGACGATGAAAGTGGACATGGACCCCACCCGCATGGGCTTTGGACGGGGCCTGGAAGCGGCCGGCGCCGATGAGCGCGTGGTGACCGTGCACGCGGACATTTCCGGCTCCATCAAGATAACCGATTTCGAGGCAAAACATCCCGAGCGCAAGAATCGCGTCTTCAGCGTGGGGATTGCCGAGCAGAACATGATGGAAGTGGCCGCGGGCCTCGCGAAAGAAGGACTGATCCCCGTGACCGGCACCTACGGCGTGTTCGCGTCCGGTCGATGCTGGGACCAGATCCGCACCACGATCTGCTATTCCAACCTGAACGTCAAGATTGCCGGCGCGCACGGCGGCATCTCCGTGGGCGCGGACGGCGCCACGCACCAGGCGCTGGAAGAAATCTCCCTGATGACCATCCTTCCCAATATGCACGTGGTGGTGCCGTGCGATTCGGTGGAGACGGAGCGGGCCACGCGCTATAGCCTGATCGAGCTGAACGGGCCGGCCTACATCCGCTATGCGCGCGAGGCCACTCCCGTGGTGACCACGCCGGAAACGCCGTTCAAATTCGGCGTGGCCAATGTCATCCGCTATCGCGGCGCCAAGCCGCGCTTCCTCGAGGCGTTTGAGACCGTGCTTTCCACAGACTACAAAGATGAAGGTGAGGAGGTTTCCATCATCGCCTGCGGGCCCATGGTTCCGGAAGCGATGCGCGCCGCCTGGCTGCTGAAGGAAGAGCAGGGAATTGAAACGCGCATCGTGAACGTGCACACCGTGAAGCCGCTGGACGTGGCGGCCTTGGTACGGGCGGCGGAGGATACCGGCCTGGTGGTAACGGCGGAAGAACACCAGGTGGGAGGCTTCGGCAACATCGTGGCGGGCGCGATTATTGAAAACCGAAAGAATTTCCAGTTGCCCCTATTGCTCGATCGGGTGGGCGTTCCCGATTGCTTCGGCGTCTCCGGCAAGCCCTGGGAATTGATGCAGTGGTTCGGCCTAAGTGCCGAGCACATCGCCGAGCGCGTGCTGAAGCTCCATGCCAAGCGCGCCGGCGCTCAACGCCGGGCGGCGTGAAATAGTGCAAGGAGATCATCCGCAATGACATCCCGAGAAAGAGTAATGACCGCTTTTGAGCACCACCCACCCGACCGCGTTCCGGCGTGGTGCGGGTCGTCGCCGGAGTTCTGGGAAAAGGCGAAGCGAGCTTCCGGATTGAATGACGAAGGGCTGCGCGTGCGCATGGGCGATGACTTTCGCCGCGTCTATGCGGTTTATGCTGGGCCGGAGTTTAGCCTCTCGCCGGGCGCGACCTCCCGCACCATCTTTGGCATCGAGCGCGACGGCTATGGATACGGTCAACCCACCAGTCACCCACTGGCGAAGGCCACCATCACGGATGTCCACGCTTATCCCTGGCCCGACCCCGCCTGGATGGACGTTTCCACCATTCGCCAGTATGCGGAACACTACGAACGCCAATATGCCATTCTGGGAGGGGATTGGTCGCCCTTCTTCCACGATGCCGTGGATCTGCTGGGCATGGACGTGCTCTTTCTCAAAATGTACGACGAGCCGGAGTTGGTGGATGCCGTCCTGCAACACCTCGTGGATTTCTATGCGGCCGTGAGCCAGCGTATCTTCGACGCCGCGGCGCCGGCCCTCGACATCTTTTTTATCGGGAACGATTTCGGCACCCAGCGCGGCCCGGCCATGAGCCCCAGCCTTTTCCGGCGATTTATGTTTCCCCACCTCGAGCGCCTGGCCCGCTTGGGGCACGCTTATAGACTGAAGGTGATGATGCACTGTTGCGGGGGATACGCCCCGCTGATTCCGCAGATGATTGAGGCAGGATTGGATGGCCTGCACGCCGTCCAGCCTTCCTGCGAGGGAATGGATCTGGCCACGCTGAAGCGCTCCTTTGGCGACAAGATTTTGTTCAATGGGGCAATTGATTCTCACCACGTGCTGATTGGGGGCACGCCCGAGTCCGTCCGGGAAGACACGCGCAAGGTCCTCGACATCATGAAAACCGGCGGCGGGTATGTGGCGGGCGCCAGCCACGATTACATCCTCGAGGAAACGCCCGTCGAAAACATCTTCGCCATGTTTGACGCCATTGCCGAATTCGGCCGATACGACTAGCGGCGGCTAAGTGGCGCATCCATCAATAAGTCTTCTTGACAGACTAGGGGTTATAGGCTATAATCTGTGCGTGAGGATCGATACCGGTCCCGCCCTGCTGTGGACCGGCATGGTCAGATGGTCCGGAGCGGGAAGAGTCACGGTGAAGAACGACGCGCCGCCTTCCCGCGGTTATACTCCGGCGACACCCAAGTAGAGCTCCGCCGGGGCAGGGGGCGCGCAGAATTTTGGGCTCAGCCCGGCGCCGCGTAGCCGCGCGAGCGAAGTACGAAGGAATTGATGATGCCTGTTTACCTAGCCTCAGAGATCACAGATTGCCTGGTGACTTTATGTCCACTCACGGAGCGAGCTCCCAAAGCCGTCACCTTCATGAAAACAAAGGGCAAGACAAGGCCTTTTTCTCCTCCCAAAGCCGTCAGCCTACTGAAACAAAGCCAGTCACAAGAAACTACGTAAATCCATATACGGCCTGACAAAATGACCATTTGAGTGGCCATGCTCTCGTCGCCGGTGAATGGCCGGTGTGATTATGTATCTGGGCTAGTTATCGCGAAGTATTTTCCCGATTAACCGCGCAGGGGCGAGGTTGGGTTATCATGAGAGCCTGACAAATGAGAGGTTCGTGAAATACTGGGGAGAGGCCAGCGGATTGGCAATGCTGAATCGAGAACGCATGCTTGCCGGGGCGGCACGGTACATGACCGTGGTGGGAATGATTCTGCCCGTGGCGTACGTCACCCCGATGGTGCTCTTCGAAATCTCCGGTTATTTCGGCCACCTCGATTGGCTGGGGTGGCTGAGTGACCTGGCCATGCTCCTCAGCGTCCCCTGGGAATTGCTCGCCACGGTCCTGATCATCCTCCGCTGGCGCGACCTCCCTCAACGCTTTTGGATTACCTATTGTGTGAACGCACTTCTGGTTTACCTTTCGCTGCCCATCTACAGGATGCATTTTGGTCTCTACCGGTAGCAGTGAACGGTGCCGAGTTTTCCCTTGATTGAGGTAGAAGGATCATAAAGACTGTTATCCGGCTTATTCGAGAGAGGCGCGAATGCGGAGCATTGGATTATCTCAGGCAAAGAACGGACTTTCCGAACTCGTACAGCGAGCCTCACAGGGTGAGGAATTCATGATCACGCGGCGTGGTCAGGAAGTTGCCATGCTGGTGCCTGCCAGCCGGCGTTCACGACGCTCACCGCACGAAGTGATTGAACACATCCGGCAGACCCGGGAGGGCGCCCGCCTGCCCAAGGGCTACACCCTGCGGCGCCTGGTCGACGAGGGGAGGCGGGTTTGAGCCGTCTTGTCGTCGCTGCGTCCGTGGCGCTCTGCTGGTATTTCCCCAAGCAAAAGACGGTGTATACGGAGGCCGTCTTCGATCGTCTCGCGCGCGGAGATGAAGCGCTTGTTCCAGCTCTCTGGCCGCTCGAGATGGTTAATAGCCTGGTCGTGGCCGCGCGGCGAAAAGCCATCACCCTGCTGTAACTCGACTCGTTTATCGCCGATCTCAAAGACCTTCCCGATTCCGTTGATCTTGGCGGGGTGGGGCGGAGCTACTCTTCGATTGTCCGTCTCTGCCGCCAACACCAGCTTTCATCCTATGATGCCGCCTACCTGGATCTTGCTTTGGTTGAAGGTGTGAGCATTGCGACGTTAGATAAAAACTTGCAAGCTGCCGCTTCCAACGCCGGGGTGGAACTGCTTCGGGTTTAATCTCACTACTCCCACTAATCCCCATCTTTATTTGCGCCGTGTTTACGGGCATAGGCGATTCGGTCTATTATGCAAAAGGACTTTGGAATTCCATCATGCAGGAGGGTTAGAATTTGACGATACACGCGCAATCGTTGCCGTCGTCGATTGAACCGTTGGACGTGCACATCGGCCGCCCGGGCGGGTTGGAAGACATCGGGTACATGACGTGCATGACCATGGTGCTGGTGGGGAACTATTCCCAGACGGGTCATTTCGGCGGGCCCCTGGCGTACACGCCTTACAATGTGGCGGCGCATTTGGCGGGGCCGGAGTTGGGCGGACTGCGCTACGACTACCGGCGCCCGAAGCACCCCTACTGCGACAAATTCATGCTGGCGGGCGGGCACAATATTCCCACGGGTTATGCGCTGTGGATGATCATGGGCCAAGCGTTGGAGCGCAAATTCCAAGCGACGGGCGAGGCGCGCTACCATGTGGACCCGAAGGTGGCCATGTTGCCGATCGACGCCCTGGGATTCCGCCGCAACGCCGGCGCTTTGAAGCACCTCCTCCATGATCACGGTTTGGCTGACCATCCGCTGTTTGCGCAGGCCAAGGTGCGCGGCATCCGGGCGCTCGCTGGCCATGCGGAAAGCACCGATGTGACCAACGACGTGAACGGCGGCCCATCAGGAATCGGCATCGCCGCCTCGGCAGGCAAAGCGGCGTTCTGGAATATTGTGGGTGCCCCGACCTCTCTGAAGGTGATTGCGCTGGAAGGGGAGTTTGCCCTCACCGAAGGGCACGCGCAGGAACTCAAGACTCAGGCCCTGGCGCTGCAGGTGGGCAAGCGCCTGCGCGTCCTGCTGTCGGACAACAACGCGGGCATCGACGACGTGCTTCTCGGGGGCGTAGTCGATCGCAAATTTGATGCCTACCGCCTCGTCGACCAGTGGACTTCCTACGGTTGGAATGTGTTGACGCTGCCGGATGGCAACGACTACGGCCAGGTTGTTTCCGCGCTCAAAACCATGGAGGATTGGGACGAGCAGGACCGTCGCCCCATCGTCGTCATTGGCAAAACCACGAAGGGGTACTGGCCAGGCGCCGTCGACGGCAAGCTTCCCGGCGGGCCTGATCAAATCGTTAGCTATCCAAGCCACCCGTACTCGCAGAAGATGAACTCCGACTATTTCGTCGCGCTGGCGAGCACTTTTGAAAAGCACTATGGCGTGACCTTCGAGGGCATTCGTCAGGGGCCGGTGGCCGATCCGCGCGAGCGGCTGGTCCAGTTCAAAACCAATCTCGATGTGGTGATGTCGCTGCTTGACCGCGACGGCCTGGGCGACTGGCTCGCGGACCGGCTGGTGGCGATTGGCGACACCGTCAAGGACGACTTCCCGCTGCATTTCGATATTCAACGTGATCCTTTCCTCGATGAACGCCTGCGGGTGGCGAACCTTCCCACCGAACCGCAAAAGGTGACGGTGACGAATCCCGTCTCCGGCGCGGAAAAGCAAGTAGCGATCATGCTCTTCCGCAAGCCCGGTGAGATGGCGGGCACGCGGCGGGCGATCTCAGAATTTATCAAGTGGATGAACTACGTTACCGGCAACCGCTTCTTCACCATCGCCGCCGACCTTTCCGAATCCATCAACATGGAGCACGGCAGCTTGTGGGGGCATTACAATCCGGAAACGAATCCGCTCGGCACCCGCATCAAAGCCGCGATTCAGGAGGCGGGCAACGTTTCCACGGCCATCGGGCTGGTAAGCCAGAGCGCCAGTGTTGATCCCACTCAGTTCGCCGGGGTCTGGGCCATGAGCGGCACCTACGGAGCGTTTACGCCGCTGATGTACACGCCCGCCCGCGTCTGGAGCCAGCAGAACCAGGACAGCCGTTTCCGCATGGGGGTTCTGCATATTCTCGCCGCACATTCCGGGCCGGAAACGGCTGCTGACGCGCGCACCCACTTCGGGATTTTTGCGACGCAAGTGTGGAAGCTGTTCCCGCGCGGCCAAACCATTCACCTGAATTTCTGGGATTACAACGATGTGGTGCCGGGCTACTTTGCCGCCGCGGAGATTGCCGCGCGCGATCCCAAAGTGGGCATCATTTCCATTGAGGTGGCGCGGCCCGACTTCAAGGTGGCTGACCGCAGCAGGTTCGCCGACCCTGACCTTAAGGCCGCGGCCAAAGGGCTGTACGTCATCCGCGATTTCGCGCCCGGCCAACCCCGGTCCGGCTATGTGCTGGTGCAGGGCTCCAGTTCCACCGTCAACCTGGTCAGCCTGTTGCCGCGCCTGGACGAAGCGGGGCTGAATGTGAAAGTCATCGCCGCCGTCAGCGAGGAACTGTTCGACCGCCAGCCGGAGGAGTACCGGCGTGCGGTGTTGCCTCCCGAAGCGTATTACGATCTGATGGTGGTGAGCACGGGGACGCGGCGGGTGATGCCGGTGCGCAACCTGGGACCGCTGACGGATGAGTACTCGCTGACCTCGGATTGGGACAATCAATGGCTCACGGGTGGGTTGGAGCCGGAGGTCATCGCCGAAGCGCACCTTGACCCCGAGTCGATTTTTGCAGGCATCCAGCGCTTCGCCCGCGAACGCGATATTCGATTGTCCCGCCAGCGCGAGTTGCTGGCGTGAAGGACCTTCGTACGGGCACGCCATGGCGTGCCCCTACAAGGTGCTTCGCACGTCAGCGTCGACGATAGCCCGTGGGGAGCTCAGTTACGCCGGTTTCTGCTTGGGGCGATTCAGCACAACCAGTTCGTCATCCACGGAGAAGACGTTGGGCACCGCGTTGGCGCGGGTGCGGATAAGGGTGTCATCGAACTGGTTGTCCACCACTCCCTCCAGCCGAACATGCCCATTTTCGACGATGATGTGAATCGACGGTAAGGCCTGATTACCGTACCGCATCCCGATGTCCGGATCGCCGTAAATGGCTTTCGCCTCAGCTCGACGGATCTGCCAATCCAGGGGAGACAGCGGCAGAACCTTGATGTTATTGATGACCTTCGTTACGCCTTTGATTCGCTTCACCTCGTTCTCGGCGTCCTTATGGATGTCATAAGGAGGGTCGGGAGGGCACGCGCCCTCCAGCGTCACGACACTGCCATTCAACTTGAAGGCAAGGTCGGTGAAAATCGAGTAGTACGGCAACATCAGGAGCTCATGCCGAACCTCTCGGGCCAGTTGCGTTTCGTCCACCGGTCCCGCGGTAAAGACATCATTGTGCGGCGGGGTCTTGGCGGCCGCTCCCAGGGCTACTGCTAAAAGAGAAATGGTGGTAATCCCAACCAGGTTACGCATGGGTTATTCCTCCTTTTGGTTTTTGATGCAAGAATTGTGGGCCCGGGTTGACTCATACCCATCACACCCACGCCTCGCGATGGAGAGCACGTAGCCACGGTCAGTGGTTTTCTGACCGTGGGTTTTTCTCACGCCCAACATCCCATCCGCGCGCACAAGTGGTGCGAGGTTGATCACTGAAAAGAACCCACGGTTAGAAGACCACTGACCGTGGCTACGTGCATTCTCCCTATCACCTGTTCATCGACTACAGGTTTTTCTTCATCCAACCTTCAATTCGTTCCAGTGCCTTCTTGATGTTTTCGACCGAATTGGCGAACGAGAAGCGCAGATAACCCTCGCCCCAATCGCCGAAGGCGGTGCCCCACAGGCAGGCCACGCCGGCTTCGGCCAGGAGAGCGTCCGCCAGCGGGCGCGAGGCCTTGCCGGTTTTCCGGATGTTGGGGAAAACGTAGAACGCTCCGTGCGGCTGGCGGCAATTGAATCCGGGAATGCGGTTCAACCCGTCCACGATCACGGCGCGACGGCGGCGAAACTCCTCGCGCATGACGTCCACCGAATCCTGGGGGCCGCGCAGTGCCTCGACGCCAGCAATCTGCGTGAAGCTGGCGGTGCAGGAATTCGAGTTGGTCATGAGTAGTGTGACCTGCTTGGCCAAATCGGCGCGCATCACGCCGTAGCCCATGCGCCAACCGGTCATCGCGTAGGTTTTCGAGAAGCCATTCAGGATGATGGTTTTTTCCTTCATGCCCGGGAACTGCGCGATGCTTGCAACTTCCCCTTCATAAATGAGCCGGTTGTAAATCTCATCGGAAAGAACAAAGATATCGCGGTCCGCCAGCACCTTCGCCAGGCGAGCAATTTCCGCGCGGCCCATCACCCCGCCGGTGGGATTGTGCGGGCTGTTCAGGATCACCAGGCGCGTGCGGCCCGTGATCTTCTCCAGGATTTCATCCACGTTCACGTCAAAGTCGTGGTCCTCGCGCAGGCCGTAGGGAACTTCCTTGCCGCCCACAAAGCGAATCATGGACTCATAAATCGGGAAGCCGGGATTGGGGTAGAGCACCTCCTCGCCTTCCTCCACGAGCGCCAGAATGGTGAAGAACATGATGGGCTTGCCGCCCGGAACGATAACCACCTCGGACGGGTCCACGCTGATGCCCAGGTGCTGGGCAACGTCGGCGGCCGCGGCTTCCCGTAACTGGGGAAGTCCCGCCGAAGGGCCGTAGTGAGTCCAACCTTCGTGCAGAGCGCGCGTGGCCGCCTCCACGATGTTGGCGGGCGTGGCGAAATCCGGCTCGCCGATTTCCAGATGGATGATTTCTTTCCCCTGAGCCTCCAGCGCCCGCGCGCGCACAAGAACCTCAAAGGCACTCTCCGTCCCCAGACGGTGCATGCGGCTTGCTAAACGTAAACTACTCGTTGTAGTGGCCATGGATTACCCCCAGATGGTTCTGTAAGAGAGCCACGGTATAGATTTACAAAGCTCGACAGGATAGCGCTTAGGCAATTCAAAGTCCAGACGCAGAAGATTGTTGAGCAAACCCACCAGTGTTTACGCGTGCTGACGTCAGAGTGCAATCTAAGTTTGACGCGCGAGGGCGGCGGGGGTATGGTTTTGGCGTAGACCGGTTTAGTTGCAGGCCAAATTCCAGATTGGATTGAAACCACCTATGAAGAAACTGTCACTGATCGTCCTACTGTTCGCCAGCAGCCTTTGCGCCCAAACCTACCAACCGACTTGGGACTCGATTGACACGCGGCCCACGCCCGCCTGGTTTAGCGAGGCCAAGTTCGGCATTTTCATTCACTGGGGAACGTACTCGGTGCCGGCCTATGCTCCGGTGCTCCCGGGGCAGCTCGCCTACGCGGAGTGGTATTGGAACAACATGACACGCGGCCGGGATGATTCCACCGCGGGCCCCATTCAGAAAGACACGTGGGCCTATCACCAGAAGGTGTTTGGCGCGGACTATTCCTATCAGAACTTCGCGGCACAGTTCCAGGCGCAATTGTTCGACCCGGATCACTGGGCTGACGTCTTTGCGCGCTCCGGTGCGAAGTACGTGGTGTTGACCTCGAAGCATCACGAGGGATTCGCGTTGTGGCCCAGCAAGGAGGCCTCCGCCACCTGGGGGCGGCCCTGGAATGCGGTGGAAACGGGGCCCCGGCGCGATTTGCTGGGCGACCTTTCCGACGCGGTTCGGCGCAAGGGTCTGCGCATGGGCTGCTACTACTCGATGTACGAGTGGTACAACCCGCTGTGGCTTTCGGACAAGCCGCGCTACATCAGCGAGCACATGTTCCCGCAGTTCAAAGACCTCGTGACCCACTACAAGCCGTCCCTCATCTTCAGCGACGGCGAGTGGGACCTGACCTCGGCGGAGTGGCGCAGCCCCGAACTGCTCGCCTGGCTCTTCAATGAGTCGCCGGTGAAGGACGAGGTGGCGATCGACGACCGCTGGGGCAAGGACACTCGCCACAAACACGGCGGCTATTGGACCACCGAATACACGCCCGGCATGACCGGCATGGATCATCCCTGGGAAGAGAGCCGCGGCATGGGCTTCAGCTACGGTTACAACCGCGCCGAGCGCTTGCAGGATTACCACACGGGCCGCGAACTCGTCATCATGCTGGTGGATTTGGTCAGCCGCGGCGGCAACCTGCTGTTGGATATCGGCCCCCGCGCCGACGGCAACATCCCCGTGGTGATGGAGGAGCGCCTGCTGCAAATGGGCGACTGGCTGAAGGTGAACGGCGATGCGATCTATGGCACGAAACCCTGGAAGGCCACGCGGCAATGGAGCGCCGGCGAGGTTCCCAAGGTCGATTACAACCAGGAGTATAGGACCCCCTACGATGTGACGAAGTTGGTGGGGAAGCCCGAGCCCGGCAAGGCGAGCATCGATGCGTTCTTCACCACGAAGGGCAACGACCTGCTCGTGATCCTGCCGCGCTGGCCGGGACGGAACTTTCTACTGAAGGATGTAACCGGCATCAAGTCGGTGGCCCTGCTCGGTTCCACGGCCCCGCTGAAGTTCAAGTCGGCAAAGGACGGGATATCGATAGTGCTTCCTGACCTCCCGGAAGAACTACGGGCGCAGCCAGCTTGGGTGTTGAGGGTGAGCCAAACTCCATAAGACAAGCTCTCCTCGGACCAGGAATTAGCGCAGGGTGAAATTCAGCGCGCCCTTATGTCCGATAGCGAGTTTCTCCGCACAAGGGAGTTACTGGGAAGAAATTGGCGAAGAATTCTGGTCAATAGGGGCAAGTTGACCTACGCAAATCTGCCGAAAGTCAATTTCAGATTGCGTAAGAGTCAAAGGTAACAAAAATGCTTAGCAACCCGGTTTGGTGAGAAGTGTAGTGAATTCGGGAGGCACAGAAGGTTGCACAGATTCAATCTGAGCACCCGCAGGGAGGAGATTTAGAAAGGACCAGTCATCGGACTGGGGATAAAACCTTTTGCCACAGAAAATCATCTGTGCAATGTTGTCCCCCCGCCGCATACCTCTGAGGAGGGTATAAGATGTACCTTGGCACATCAAGCAGCAGGGTTATGACTCACGCACGCCCGCAGGTAGGGCGCATTACCGCACCACTGCCACAATCCCATCACATCCTGGAAGACATCTTGGCGGATTCCGTCACGCGGAAAGTTCTTGCCTGGATGACCCGGCGTGATGCCGACGGTAAGTGCTTCTTCATGCGCCTGTGCGAGAACTACGATAATCCCAACGCCGACTTCTGGAGGCGCCTGAAGTGGAGCGTGCCGAACCGGATCATCGATCTTGCCCTATGGAAAGCCAAGCTCGAGAAGGAAACCATGAAGCAGCGTCTCTTTCACCATCCCCCCACGGTGAAAGCCCTTACGCTGACCGCCAAAAGCATTGCGACTTACGGCCTGACCGTTCCACAGCGCTACACGGCGCCGATGTACCCCGTCTGGAACATCACCCAGGCGTGCAATCTGACCTGCCAGCACTGTTACCAGAACGCCCACCGGCGGCCGGACGCCGACGAGCTCACCACCGATGAGAAGCTCAACCTCATCGACCAGATGGGGGAGGAGTTTGTCCCCTTCGTTGCCTTTGCGGGAGGCGAGCCGCTGGTGGCGCCCGATCTATGGCAGGTGCTGGAGCGTTGCTGCCAGCGCGGCCTTCATGTAACGCTGGCGACCAACGGCACGCTGCTGACGCCGGAAATGTGCGCACGCCTGAAAGCCGCCAACGTGAAGTATGTCGAGGTCAGCTTGGACAGCATCGACCCGGAAGTCCACGACGCCTTCCGGGGGCAGCCCAAGGCGTGGGAGAGAAGCGTGCAGGGAATCCGCAACTCCGTCGCGTCGGGTATCAGAACGGGAATGGCCACCTGCTTCACCCGCAACACCGCCCACAAGGTCGATGACACAGTTCAATTTGCCCTGGACCTGGGGTGCAAGGTGTTTTCGCATTTCAATTTTATTCCGGTGGGGCGCGGCAAGGAAATCATGGAGGAGGATTTGACGCCGGGCCAGCGCGAGCTGCTGCTGCGACGCCTCCAAGAGCACCTGACCGAGGGCAAGATCACGATTGTCTCCACCGCGCCGCAGTTTGGCCGCTCGTGCATCACCTATGGTCCCGAGGAAGGATTGTTTGCCACCGGCCACGCGGGCCGCGGCCCCGGCAAGAAGACCATGGTCCTCTCCCGCTACATTGGCGGCTGTGGGACGGGCCGCTGCTACTGCGCCATCCAGCCGAACGGTATCATCACGCCGTGCGTTTATATCTCGGACATCAAAGTGGGCGACATTCGCCAGAAGAGTTTCCACGAAATTTGGAACAACGAACTCTTCGACACTCTTTCCGACCGCGAGGATCGGGGCGACCACTGCGGCGTGTGCACCTACCGGCACTACTGTGGCGGTTGCCGGGCGCGCGCGCTGGCCTATACCGGCGACATCCAGGCGGGAGATCCGGGCTGCATCTACAATCAGCACGAGTGGCATGAGCTCACCGCCGCGGCGGACTTGGATGGGTGTCGAGAAGATGACATGCAATTCGCCTTTGCCGGGGCAGGGAAAGCGGCCGACCTTGTGCAAATCGCGGCCGCAGCCACACGGAGCGGACAATTGACCGGAATTGCGGAAAGGGAAGAGCAGGACATCAACGCGCTGGCCATGCGCCTGAAGGAGAAGCCTTCGCGCTTTAATTGAGGAATATTCGCCATGACTGAATCCACCAAAGCCTCCCCCGGGGGGGATGGCGCCCATCGGGAGTCGAAGCGCGTTGAGTCGCAGGCTACGCTCTCGGCCATCGGTGATATGTCCGTTGCGGCCACCGCTGCTGTGGGCCGGGTCGATGCGGCGCCGCGCCGGACGCGATGGCTCCCCGTTCTCTGCTTCCTGCTTTTGGTGTATATCACCGGCAGCTTGGTGGCGATTTATACGCTAAAATCGGCGCCTTGGGTGCAGGCGTTCGTCGCGCCGCTGCCCCTCGTGCTGATTGCGGCGCTGGCTTTCTGGCGCCGGCAAGTGTGGAAGTTCCGCGCGCGCGATTGGAGATTCAAGGAGAAGGTCCAGCAGGACGCGCTGAATTCGCTTGCCCACGAGACTGCGAATGGAGTAAACGCCATTCGCGCCAACCTCGCGGGATTTGGCGACGCGGACTCTCTGCCCTTTGCTGCCGAGCACCTGAAGCTGGTGGAGCGGTCCCTGGAGCGTATTGACACGGCACTGGAAAAGGCCATTGGACAAACCCCGCCCAAACGCGCGGCAGATCCTCAAGCTGCTGCCCAAGCACCGAAGTCAAAAGTTGCGTAGGGTTGCGCACGGAAGTAGTTATTCTCAACCCCTGGTGCGCCCGGTGAGTTATCATGGGCGCCGCTATGGGGATTTTCTTCGTAAGTCATCATACCCATTTGACATTCCCCGGGAGGAGCACTCATGAACAAAGTTGGTTTTGGTTTGATCGGGTGTGGAATTTTTGGCCGCGTCCACGCCCGCGCCTACACGGCGTCGACAAACGCCCGCTTGGTGGCGGTATGTGACCAGGACGCGACCCGCGCGGCGGCGTTCGCGGCGGAATTTGGAATCAGCGATCACGGAGCGGATTGGCGTGCCCTCATCGCCCGCCCCGACATCCAAGCGGTGGGTATTGCCACTCCGGATTTTGCCCATGCGGAAATTGCGCTGGCGGCCATCAAGGCAGGGAAGCACGTGCTGGTTGAAAAACCACTCGCCATCACGGTGAGCGAATGCCAGGAGATTCTTGCCGCCCAGAAGGCGCAGGGCGTCAAGCTCATGGTGGATTTTCACAACCGTTGGAGCCTGCCGTTCGTCAATCTCCGCCGGGCGCTGGTGGCGGGGCAACTCGGCACGCTGATGATGATGAACATCCGGCTGAACGACACCACCTTCGTTCCCACGCGCATGTTGAGCTGGGCCGCCAAGTCTTCACCCTTGCAGTTCCTGGGAAGTCACTTGGTCGACCTCATCCACTTCCTCTCGGACGCCTCCATCAAGCGCGTCTACTGCGTCAGTCGATCCGTGCTTCTGAAGAAGATGGGGATCGATACGCCGGACTTTTCCCAATGCATCCTGGAGCTCTCCTCGGGTGGGACGGCGGTGGTGGAAACGTGTTGGATTCTTGATGAGCACGGCCCCAGCGTTTTCGATTTTCAAAGCGAATTCGTGGGGAGCAAAGGGACGGCTTACGTGAACGCCAGCCATCATCGCATGGCCGAGGTGTACAGCGGCAAGGGTGTGGAGCTGCCCGACGTTTCCGCGGCCGCGGACCTGTATGGCAAGCCGGTGGGATTTGCGGTGGCGGCCATTCAGCATTTCGTGGATTGCGTGGCGAACGACCAACCCCCGATGGTCACGGGCGAGGATGGCTTGGCTGTAGCGCGCGTGCTGGCCGCGGCGGAACAATCCGCCCAAACAGGATTGCCGGTGGAAGTCAACTGATGCGTTCACACTTCTCGGTCTATGATTAGGTGCTGGTCGTTGGCTTCCTCATTCTTTATGGCTGGCTGGGCCTCGCCGCGAAGAAGCGTGCCGGAACGCTCGACGATTTCCTGGTGATGGGGCGGAAGCTGGGGCCGATTTGGGGCGTCGCCACGCTATCAGCGACGGAGACGGGCCTGGTGACCCTGATCTACTTCGCGGAGGAAGCCTACCTCAGCGGTTTCGTGGCCCTAATCCTCGCCGGCATTGCGGCCCTTTGCATGTGGATGGTGGGGTGGACGGGCTTCGTCATCAAAAAGCTGCGCGAGTTGCGTGTGCGCACGGTGCCGGAGTTTCTGGAGACTCGCTTCAACATCAAAGTCCGCTGGATCGCCGGCTTGGCTTCCTTCGTGGTGGGAATCCTGAACCTGGGAATCTTCCTCCAGGTGGAGGGAGCATTTCTCACTGTGATCATGGGCCTGCGGCCAAGCTTCCTGCCGCTGATGATGGGCGTCCTGTTGGCTGTGGTGCTGACC
>Ga0326727_10012656_pt1 | contig 19121 bp, 17 predicted proteins | sample MB2enrmetagenome_FD_207643 | JGI IMG/M metagenome (GOLD analysis project Ga0326727, IMG submission 207643) | Lab enriched peat soil microbial communities from McLean, Ithaca, NY, United States - MB29MY | ecosystem: Environmental > Terrestrial > Soil > Wetlands > Peat | place: USA: New York...
GAGACTCTGCTCCGGCCTCGTTAAGCCAAATATCCGCGGGGTCTGAGCTGCGCCAATACTGGCCGGGGTGCTCTTGTGTTGGGATCATGGTTACATCTCCTCGTAAACGCAAAAATGCCCGGAATTGGCTCCGGGCTGGCCTCGATTTCCAATGAATGACGACTGTGTTAGTGGGGACGTGTAGCGTTCTCTAGTTGAGTGATCCTGGCGCGCGCCGCGTCACGCTCTTGCCGCATTTCAGCGTATGCGCTTATGGGAGGCAACTCCACGCCTAGCGCAGGAGGTGCGGTTAAGCGGGAGTTATTGCGTTCTGCTCGGCTGTTCCCTGCTTGCTTGCGGCGTCGATGGCCACGCCGCAGTCCTTCAATTCCTGCTGGAGATCTGCAACGCGCTTCTCTGCGGTCGCAAGGCGCTTTACGATCCACTCTGATCGACGGTAGGCTTCGTCCCTGACTGCATAGTGGTCGATATCCACAACAAGACGTAGTTCCGCCGTGGTGTACTTCGACAGGTTGAGGGATGCGTCTGGTAATTCGGGACTGTCATAGCGGTGTGCCATTATTCCTCCGCCCCGATTGGCTCGTCTACATCACTCTGGTTGTACCCGGACAAAATCTCCGGTCGGTAGTGGGACAACTTCTCTTTGCGACACTTCGGGCAGACGCGGCAGAGGTAGATTCCCTGCGCGTCGTATTCGCGCTCGAAGGGTAGGCCGCTTCCGCAGGAGCAGGTTCCCGGCGCTACGTCGATGTCGCCATGCTGGTCAGTATCGGCATACGCGCAGAGATGCGTCTCGCGTTCACATTCACACTTGCTCATTTCAACCTCAGTTTCTCTTTTGGAGCCTTGAAGGTGATGACATAAAAGCGGGCAGATGTAGTGCGCTCTGCCCGCTCAAATGTTGGTGACCAGGCTAGTGGTGCTGTGGGATACGAAGCGGGTTGGGGTAACAGTAGCATCGTTGCTATACTCCAGTTGGGGCCCCTTATGCACGTTCGATGCGGTGCGGCTATTCCTCTTCTGCTGCTGGTAAGCGGATGTTCTATCTCGCCGCTGTCGCAGCGGGCAACGGCGTTCTCCACGGCGGCGACGGCCGCCACTCTCAAAGTGCAGAACGCTTACCAACTCATCGAGCAGTCCTACACCAACGCGCAGATGGCGAGTCTGGTGAACAACTTCGACACGAAGGGCTTCAATTCCTCCCAAATCCAGTCGTTCATGCCCAGCGCCGCCATGCAGGCGCGCACCCAAATGATCGCCGGGCTTCAACAGTACGCTACGCTACTGGCCGAGGTCAGCGGCAACCAGTCGGTCACGGCTCTGGATACGCAGTCGGAGGCGCTGGGTAAGTCACTCCAAGGGCTGAGCACCAGCACCGGGCTGAGCAGCGTGGCAAAGAACGCCAACACCGACATCGGTCTCGCATCGACAGCGGTCGACGCGCTGGGGCGGATGCTGATTGAGCACAAGACTGCCAAAGAACTGCCAGGTATCCTGACCCAGATGCAGAAGCCGGTAGACGACATCTGCCAGTTGCTCGAAGACGACATCGGCACACCGGAAGGCGGCGGGCTGCGCAACCAGCTCAAGAACGATTACGACAGCCTGATCGCCGAGCAGCGGACATACATATACGCCAACGAGGCGAAGATGACCCCGGACGAGAAGCGGACCGAGATCGAGAATCTGCCACAGCTCGTCACGACCGAACAGCAGGATGACGCCACGCTCGCCCAGACGCAGGCGGCACTGAAAGCGCTGGCCGCGACAAATGAAGCGCTGGCGACGACGAAGAACAGTAAGCAGTCACCGGCGTTCCGGGCGCTGCTGGCGGATCTGGTGGCGGAGGGCCAGCAGATCGGTTCCGTCTACAAGGCGACGATGAGCAAATAAGGAGGCGAAGTCATGTCCACCGAATTTTCGATTCCTACCGATATTCCGCAGACTCGTGCTGCCGCTCAGGCGCTGGAGGACAAGCTGGCGAACGCCAACCCTACAAATCTGGCCGACAGCCAGGCCGTGTCGACGGCGCTGGAGGTTGTCGGGGCCGTGCTGACCCAACTCAACCAGGAAGACATGCTGTCGCGGGACGGCGCGATGCAGGCGGCGGCAGCCGAGGTGAAAGGTCCTCTGCAGACGCTGAGTGGGCTGAAGGGTCAGCTCACTGAGATTTCCACGAGGCTGGCCACACTGGCCGGAATAGCCAACGACGTGGACCAGTTGGTAAACGGCTGCACAACGATCTTTGGGGTGTGACCGAGGTTCATGTGGGGGGTGGTCTCGTATCTGTTTGTATTCACCGGATGGCCATTCCGATTGAACACTGGAATCTACGGAGTATTTACTTACTGGATAAATCTGCGCAGGCAGGAAATGGGTGTTCGGCTGGCCATCGGCTCGGCCACGCTGGTCGATTAATCGGCGTATGAGGTGTGCGCATTCATAAAGGCGGATCGCTCCCAATAGTCGGCTTCTCGTCATGAAAAGGGTTCAAAGTCGCGGCTTTATCGTTTAGGAATGCTCAGCAGCCGTTATTGCCCGGCACTCAGTGAGTGGATGGCGTCGCCCTGGGCGAATCAGATGCCGCAGGCGCCTCCCCAGTGGAGATAGGGCGATGGCGATTGACCGCGAACCGCCGACGCGCATAGCATCCTCACCATACATCCGAACGACTCCTAGCTCGTCTTGCTGCGAGGTTATAGATGAAGAGTATTGTCCTTTGTGCTGACGGCACGTGGAACACTCCGCACGGTTCCACATCCTGCGTGAATGACACCAACGTTCGCAAGCTGTACATGGCTCTTGTCAACAGTGACACTCAGCTCAAGTACTACGACAGCGGCGTCGGCACCGACGGTACGCCGATCGATCATCTGGTCGGAGGCGCTATGGGCGAAGGCCTCTTCCAGAAGGTGCAGGATTGCTATGCGTTCCTCGCCAATGTTTACGATCCCGGCGATTCTATCTACATTTTTGGCTTCAGCCGCGGTGCCTTCACCGCACGCAGCATAGGCGGCATGATTGCAGGTTTCGGCGTACCTACGATCAATCTAGACAACGAAACCGTGAGCCGCATTTTTGCCGCCTATCGCGAACCCGATCTCGCCGCGAAGAAAGCGCTTAAGGATGGATTGACAGCTACGTATGGTCTCACTGAGGTCAACGTCGAGATGGTCGGTGTTTGGGACACGGTCGGCGCACTCGGAATCCCAGGGTTCTTCTTTAATCTCCTAAACCAGAAGAAGTATGGCTTCCTCGACACGAGCATTCACCCCTGCATCAGAAAGGGTTACCACGCCGTAGCGATCGACGAGCGCCGAGCCCAATTCGAACCGACACTCTGGACCAACTCCGATGGCTCCCCGCTCACGAACAACGATCAAATCGAGCAGGTGTGGTTCCCCGGTGTTCATTGCGACGTGGGCGGCAGCTATCCCGAATCCTCGCTCGCTGACATCACTCTGAGCTGGATGCTGCAGAAGGCAAAGAAGCACGGCCTGATTCTCTCGCCTCAGGCAGAAGCCCTCAACCTCTCGCCGCCCCCGGACAGCCCCAGAGGCCTGCAGCATGACTCATGGAAGCTCGTGCCCTACGGCATCCCCGAGAGCCGCAAGGTGCCCTCCGTTGCCACCATGTCAAACACAGTCCAGGATAGACTGGACGCAGCTGGCGAAGCCTTGCCGGCGGAGTACGCACCCGACAATGTTACGTTGGAGAATCGTCGCCTAAAGGGCTACTCCATCGCCCAGGTTCTGCCGTATCAGGATTATGGCTGACCAATCGTTGTCAGCTCCGAAAGTATCTTTTCTATGTCTCCGAACTCGTCCATTCGGTTGGCCTCTCTCTGGTATGGACATTTCCGCTCTCCTCGGGCAGACAGCAAAGTCAGAAGGCGTTCTCGAGGTGCCTGTCGTGCACTGGCTTCAGTAATGTCGCATGCCCAGTCTGACCAGCCTGGGGCCTTTCATTGTCCAAGCCGGTACCTTCGCACGTTCCTTGGGGTTTTGAGTATTTGTAGTTTTTATCTCGTGGCGCTATGGGCCTCGTCTACTTCGGAAGCCCCTTTGCCAATTAGCACTCGGTAGGTAAGTAGTCCCCAACAGTGTCCCCGTGTCGTGTGTGATAGCGACCGGGACTTCAGACTCCGACTGGGAACCAGCACGGTCAGGTGATGGTCATTGTGGTGACCAGTCCGCGACTCCTGGAGCCTGAGTGTGGCACGCCACGTCAGATACAATTTGCAAACGATCAACTTCCAACATTTCAGCGAGGGAGGATGGAACAATGCAGCGGAGAGATTTTGGGAAAGCACTTATCGGCGGCGCTGTTGGTGCGGCGCTGGGCGGTCTCACAGATGCGGCTCCGGCCTTCGGGCAACCGCAGAAAAAGCTTACCGCGCGCAGGAACACGAAGATGCACGTGGGAGCGGACTACCATGTCATCGAGGGCACGACTCTGACCAGTAAGGAGAACCTCGAGTACAATCTGCGCTTCGGGGTAAAGTCCATCAGCCCCGATCCTGACATGGAGGCGCACCGCGGTAAAGCGGCGCGTTTCGACGCATTCATTCCCGTCGAGGGTCCGCTCGGAGGTGCCTTCGACACGGATGTACTCAAGCAGATGAAGGACAACTGCGACGCGGTTGGAATGTGGCTCGAAGCACTTCGCATGGACTCCGGTTACATCATCCTCAAAGACCCCTCCGATCAGGACAGGAAGCTCGATCAGATCTGCGACAACGTCCGCAAGGCTGCGCAGGTCGATGTTCGTATCATCAGCTACCACTGGACCATGATTCCCATTCGCCGCAACGGCACTGCTCCCGGCCGCGGCGACTCCGTTTATTCCACCTTCAAGCTGGAAAACGACTGGAAGAGTCTGCCTATCGGCATGGCGGGCCCGGTCAGCTACAACGAATACTGGGAAAGGATCGAGAAGTTCCTCAAGCGCGTGATTCCGGTCTGCGCCGAATACAAGGTTGCCATGGCGAACCACCCCTATGACCCGCCGGGGCTCCCATACGGCTATGAAGGCGCGGAAAACTTCGACTCTCCGTCCATCTACACCGCTTACAAGAAATACGAACAGATGGTCGACAGCCCCTGGAACGGCTTCCAGATGGACCTCGGCGTCATCGGCGAAGGCTCAACCGACGTCAACAGGACTGAGCCTCCCCTGGTGCAGTACATGGCAGAGCGCGGAAAGATCAAGCAGGTCCACATGCGCAATATCAAGGGCGGCCTGAACGACTTCCAGGAGGTCTATCCCGACGAGGGAGTCATCGACTTCTTCAAGATCATGCGCATCTTCCGCGACACGGGCTATGAAGGATCCTTCCTGCCCGATCACATGCCTTCCAGTCCCGGCGATCCTGGCAAGCTTCAGGCATACGCATTCGGCTACGGCTACATCCACGCGCTCATCAATTCCGTTAACTCCGAGGTCTCATAGTCTCACCGGCCCCCTCGTGAATGATGATCCCTTCGCTGGCGCCGTAGCCCCGGATGGCGCCGCACTTTTTGAGCTTCATGCCTGGTGTCAGGTCTTTTCAGGGTTCCATCAACGCGCCACTGGACGATGTTTCGCAAACGTCGTATCCGTGCGTTATGCTCTCGAACATGAACCGGCACCTCCTCGCCCCCGCCCTCCTGCTACTGACCATTCCGCTGGCCGCCCAGACTCCGACAGCCACCGCGCCGCCCTCCGCGACCCCTGCGAGCCGGCCCACTCTAGCGATGGCGCCCATGACCACGGCCGAGGCCGAGGCTGAGGTGGTTCCGCAGATGGCCGTCAAGGGCTCCCCGACATACGCGCCCAATCTGCCGAAGAGGACCCGCCGCTGCCTCATCACCGACTCGGGCGCGGTCGGCGACGGCAAGACGGTGAACACCAAGTCCATTCAGTCCGCTATCGACAAGTGCGCCGAAAACAAGAATGGTGGAACACTGGTCGTTCCCAAGGGCACCTTCCTCAGCGGCTCGATCTTCCTGAAGCAGGGCGTCAACCTGCTGGTAGAGAAGGACGGCGTGCTGAAAGGAACCATCAACATTGACGACTACCCCGAGCTTCCGGAGCTGCCCGACGGCCTCCGCGGCGGCGGCACCGCGGCGCTCGTCAATGCGGACGGAGTCACCGGCCTCACCATCTCCGGCGAGGGAACGATCGATGGATCGGGCGAAGACTGGGTGCAGCAGAACCGCCGACCTGCGGCGCCCGCTGCCGGAGGCGCAGCTACAGCGGCACTCGCCCCAGCTGCGTCTCCGCCTTCGCCTTCCGCTGCGCCGCCAGCTACTCCACGCCAGGAACGGGGGCGCCCCCGTCTGATGGCGATCAAGAACGTAAAAGACGTGCAAGTTTCCGGGCTGAACCTGCACAACCAGGCGACGTGGTGCCTCTGGATTCTTTACAGCCAGAACGTCGAAATCGACGGCGTGAAGATCACGGCCGAGCACAACATTCCTACCTCCGACGGCATGGACATCGAGTCGTCGAAGCATGTGCATGTCAATCACGCCTACCTCGAGGACGACGACGACTGCATCTCCATCAAGTCAGGCAAGGACGCCGACGGTCTGCGCGTCAATCGGCCCGCCGAAGACATCCTGATCGAGAATTCGCACTTCGCCTACGGCCAGGGCGGAGTGGCCATGGGCAGCGAGGTCTCCGGCAGCATCCGCAACGTGACCACGCTGAACTGCCTCTTCGACGACGGCAACTGGGCGCCCATCCGTTTCAAATCGCAGCCCAGCCGCGGCGGAGTGGTGGAAAACATCACATATAAGGACATCGTGGTGCACGCCACTCGCCAGGCCTTCGAGATGAATATGGAGTGGCGGATGGTGGGGCCGAGGCTGCCGGACTCGAACCCGCTGCCTGTCATGCGCAACATCAAGATCATCAACGTGTCGGGCGATGTGCAGTCAGTCGGCAACATCCACGGCCTGCCGGGCAGCCCAATTCAGGGCGTCACGTTTGAGAACTGCAAGATTACGGCTGACCGGGGGTTCCGATTGGACCATGCGCGCAGCGTGGACCTGAAGGGACTGACGATCGTTGTGAAGCAGGGCGATCCCGTCACTACAACCGACGTCGAGTAGACCGCAATGCGCTACTGTAGCGTGATCACGACGGTCACTTCACTCACAGCCACTCAGGAACTCCCGCATTGACATGGGCCACGCGCCATCCGCGGTCCTTGAGTGCCGCCATGTCACCATTCGACAAACAATCCTCCCGCATGGCAAGGCAAACCAGATGACTTGGGCGCGTCATGGCGACGTAGTGTTGTCTCAAGCGCGATAAGAGAGTGTCGTTCTCTGAGCCGCCGCCTGCTTTCTTTCCGATCAGCCACGGTTTGAGCATTGTCAAATGGTGCTTGATGTAGAAGGTGTCAAGAACCAGCGTCGCGGTATGCGTTTCGCCCTTGACTGAATGAATCGAGCCGACGCGCACCTCTACCTTCGTGCCCCCGGGAGGATAACGGAATACGTTGTCGCGCCGGGCCAGTGACGAGGGTTGGGTGCCTCCGGTTGCCGCCGGCTGACCGGACAGGAAGGCCGCTGCCTCGTCAGAATCGCTGGTCGTTCCTGACAGGGCGTCAGCGACAGCCTTGACCCTCGGTACCCACGCCTTGCTCCAGTCGCACGGGATGGCATCGCCCGGCCCGACTGCGAGGGCAGAAACAATCTCGACGTAATTCCTGTCCATGTCTGGTTGGCCGGCAAGCAGTTCCCGCACATAGCGGTGTCTGCGCTTCCGCGGGGAGAATTCGGCGTTCGGATTCAAGATGGCGGCCAGACGCAGGACGCCATCCGCGACCTTCTCGACGACGTGATGAGCCTCGCCGGAGGAGCGCGCGAGCGCCCGGCCCACCGCCACATACTGGAGGAAGGTCTTTGGCCGCGGTTCCAACGCTGTCAGCTCGTGGTCGTATTCGGGCCAGTAGTGGGCCACATAGCGCGGCACCTTGTCGTTCACTCCGGGGCGGTGGGTGGCACCGACGGCGGTAAACTTGCCGTCTCGCAGCTCGGACTCCGAAAAGAGTTCAAGGAGATAAGCGGCATAATACGGCATGACATGGCTGATTGTCTGATCATCAAAGAGGAAGACGGCGTGCCTGTTATCGGTGTCTGCCAGCATCTCGTTACACCTTGAGGGACCCAGTCCGACCAGTCCTTGCTGAGTGACGCCCAGCGGGTCGGCGAGATTGGCGATCTGCTGTCCGAAGCGGTAGCTGTTGGGAATAGTACGTTTCAGGTTTGGATTGGGAAACGGATCGGTCAAAGCGCATTCCTTCTGGCTGGAATACTGGTAGATGGCCTGATTCGAGTCGCCAAATCGCTGCCGGATGACCGCGCTTCCGCCCTCCATGAATAGGCGGAACAGGAACGCCGACTGCTGCTCACTCGTGTCCTGCACTTCGTCGATAAACAAGAGTGGGAAGCGCTCGCGCAGCGCTTCGCGCATATGAGGCGCACGGTCGAGCAGTTCAGCAGCCCAAAGGAACATCTCTGAGTAGCAGAAGTAGCCTTCCTCGCAGGATTCACGGCAGACTCGTTGAAGCGCCTGCCAGGTCTCGGTTCCGGTGCTCAGGGTTCCGCCCTTGCCCCAAGGCACAGCGCAAACAGAGAAATCCGTACCGGCCATTCGCAGGATCTGTTCGTCATGCCCGTTGTTCTTAAGCGCGAGACGTGTTTTCCACGAAAGCTTATACCACCGCCTTTGCAGGCAAATATCGTCGTCAATGACCCGGATGGGATAAGACTTCGACCGGAGCCACGGGAGGGCAAGAAATTCGTTCACGAATCCGTGGATCGTGCCCACGAAGTGGGGGTAGGACAGGAGGCGCTTTCCCTCGGGTGTACTGCCGAGGCGGGTTTCAATCTCGCGGCGGGCGACATTGGTATGCGATAACACGCAGATTCCATGACGGAGCTCCGTCCAGTGGCGGGCGAAGATGGCAAGTTTGGCAACGAGCAGGGTTGTCTTTCCGCTGCCAGGACAGGCCTCCACATCGAGGGAACCGAGCGACCTGATAACGTCCAGCCGGGGATCGTCGCCGTCTTCGCCCGAAAACGCCGTTGGCGGAAGTTTAAGGACACGGCAGACCCACTCGACGTCCTTGTCGCCTATTTCCGGAAGATGCGGAGAATGCCCGTTCATGCCACTGTTCCCGCCGTGGAGACGTCTTCCGCCGTTGTCCCCTGCTCTGGAGGAAGCGTTATGTGTTCGATGGCGGCAACGATATAGCGCGGCAGCAGAGTTCCCAGGTTTTTCTCCGTTATCTGTCCGCGCCTGTTGCGGGACTGCAGGATGGAGGCGAGATACTGCGCAGCGGTCGCCTTGGAAAGCCTGGACTCGGAAAGGAACGGCTTGTAGATGTAAGTGGCCAACTCTTCCGCGTCCGTGTGCTCGTGGGTGAGCTTATCGAAGTCGCGCAACGCCTGCCGCATCACCGTATACCGTTTTACCTTGCCGGTGCCAATGCGCTCATCGGCTATAGCGAGCCGCACCGCGATGAAGACTTCCTGCGCCAGACCCGCGCGCGCCAGATCGTATTCGAGTGTCCATTCATCGGCTACGAATGTTTCGACTTTCTGCCCGGACGCCTTGGAGCGTATATTCTCACGCCGGGCACTGAGTTGTTGGGCCGTGTAGTCCCTTTTGGCGCGCCAGCCTCGGTCATTCCGGTCCGGCCACGTTTCTCCAGGCTTCACGCGGCCTGTGATCTCGGGGGCGCAGTCGGGCATCACATCGAAGTCCGTGACGCACGCGACCGGGACCGGGATGACGCCGTCGGTCGCGGGGTCCTTGCGCTGGAAGATGCGCGCGAACCGCCGGAGACCGATCCCGCCGACATTGACTATGGACACGCCGTTTGCGGTGAAGTCGCGTAGCAGTATGCGGGCCAGCGTCGGAAGAAGAATGTTCTCGGCGTCACCCTCCACGATCATGAGGCCGCGCGCGAAGAACAGGTTCGCTTTCGTGACGTCGAGGAAACGGCTGAGAAATCCATAATCCGATGGGTCGAGTTCTGTGCGTTCCGCGCACAAGGGGAAGGCCTTTCCCCTACTCAGGAGAACGAGGTTGTCCAGTTGGATCGCGGAGGCCAGGTTCGGGCTGTGCGTTGTTACAATGATCTGGATTGTTTGACTGTCAGCGCGGGCTTCCTTTGCCTTCTGTTGCAGGAACTGCATGAGGCGGAGCTGTCGCTGCGGATGTAGATGTGCCTCCGGCTCTTCTACAAGCAGAAGCGGAAAACCCTCCGCTTCTGAGCCGAGAAGGAGCAACTCGCAGGCCATGAACAGAAGGTTGTTCGAACCGAGGCCGCGATTTGCGGTGGCGGCGTTGTCGCTGTCTCGCAAATCAAGCTCCAGCTTTTCGAGCAACTGACGTAGGCGAACGCTCGCGTCGCCCTTTGATCCACTGACCGATATGTAACTTTCCAGCGTATTGCCGTGAAAGGATAGCTCCTTCAGAAATTCGTCGTTCAGGCGCTTGCGGGCATTTCGGATGCCCGTGTTCTCGCCCAGGAGGGCGTTGGCGAAGTCAGCGATTCCCAGCACGCTGAGCGTCGACAGGTCGGTGGGCGGGTTTGCGGGGTCGTAGCCGCTGCCGTGTTCCTTGATCTCCTTAGTGTGCTGAAGAATTTGCGACAGGCGTGAGCCGCGACCCGCGGACAGGACGCGTTCGGCGTCCCGAAGCGGGCGGAGGTAGGTCGCGCAAAGAAGCACCCTGGATTCCGGGTCGAGCGAAGGCCCGTCAGCAGCGTGGCCCGACCGAGTTTCGACGGTTATGAACCGCCTGCTTCCCCTGAACCCGGCGACGGCGCGCCAGTTGATGTACAAAACCGGAATTGTGACGTCGTCTTCTGTGTCGTAGGTGAGGTATTCGGTGAACGCGGCGATGTCGGACGGGCTGAGGTCCGCGAATTTGCAGCGAACTCTGATCTCGGTTTTTCGGGGGGCGCCATTCGGCGGCTGGTGAAAGTCCGACTCCTCAACGCGCATGAATTCCTGATCGCGGGTGCTGAGGGCGAACCGGATAGCGTCCATGACCGCCGTCTTGCCTGTGTCGTTTTCGCCGACCAGAGCCGTGAGACCGGGCTTGAGGGAAAGGGTGAGCGCGTCCTGTCCTTCTCCGAAAATCCTGAGGTTCTCTATAAGCAACTCGGCAAGAAACATGATTGTTCCTCGTCCCTATCGGTAAGGGTTTCCGTAAGGGATCCAGTGATAATGATAGTCCGCCGATTGGTTGTGGTGCTGATGATCGTGGTCGTGCCGCCATCACCGCTGCCGTAACTCCCGCTGCAGCATCGGCCACCCGAGTAACATCAGAAGAAGCAGTATCCTACACTCGATTACTACTCGTAAGTCGGCCAGTGTCCGGGATTCCGGAATCTCACGCAGGCGCCCGATTTCCGGCTGCAATGGCGTTTATCATTACCTAACTGACGGGTATCCTCCGTGTATGCGGCTCGAATGTTGTTGCTGGATTCAGGCGGAAGCAGATGTTTCTTCGGCGTGAACAAAACGCATTGCTCGATCAACTGAAGCGGCGCAGCGAGTCGATCGCTGACATTTACTTCGGTGGTCTTCGTGTCTTCGCAGACGAGGCCAATCCCTACCGCTTCCAGTTGGCGGCGCATTCCTTCCGGGAGGTCCTCTCACACGCACCACAGTTGACAGGTGGAACCGTTGCATTCGGTGACAATATGAAACAGCGATTGAAGCCAGTTAGAGAGGCGTTTATGGCCCTCAAGCAATCGAGTACCATGGCTCCTGATCCCACGAGAAATGTTACTGGTATGTCGGACGCGCTGAACGAAGAGCTTGATACTTTTTTCGACTGGGCCGACAAGTATCACCCCGAAAATCGAATGAAGGTGGCGCTGCTACTCAGTCAGTTGGCAGGTGCGGGACCAGCGTTGCCTTCGGACGTAGTTGCCGGCGAGATCTCTGACTGGATAGATTCGCACCAATACTTCAACGGGGTCGCGCATAATTCGTTTCGGGCAGACCGAGACAAGCTCCTAGGTAAGCTGTACACAGTCGAAGACATTTTGTTACGGCGGATGCAGCCTCGGCCTGTTAGCGACCTGGATGAGATTGACGCACTTCTAAAGGGAGGTGCAGATGCCAACTGAAGCACAGGTAGACAAGGCGCTCGAACTCATCCAGAAGAGTGCCGGAAACTATGCGTACTTCTTCGAGAAGCTCGCTGATCCAGCATGGATAGGACCCCTTGCAAGCCGCGGGCGTTTCCGTCACCCGCCGGCTGTCGAGCTGATTGGGAACATGTTTCGGATGCCACGTTGGCCTGAAGGAGACTACCTACTACGGATGACCGAGGAGGCACCAGAAGCCGTAGCTGCTGCTATCGAACCTGTTTGCTTCGAGAGCGACAACCCGCTCGTTCACCAGCTCTTGGTTGAAATTGCAGCAAAGCTGCCGCCAACGCTGGCTCGGGATCTCGCGGTACGCGAAGCAGAGTGGGTTCGTCATGAGCGAAAATTGTTCACGCTCTATCCAGAGAAGGCTGGCGCGTTGGTCGAATATCTGGCAGAGAACGGAGAACCAGTTGCGGCGCTACGGCTAACTTCTGCGATGTTGGAGGTACGCCCACCTGACAAGGTTGGTAAAGGCAAACTAATCGAAAGTGATAATGGGAGTGCCTATCAATGGAAACCGGCTCCTGACCCTGAAGGCAAGATGGAGTCTGTGTGGACACAGTTGTTTCTAAGAAGAGTGACAGAGCCGTTATCGCTTGCATTACCAGAACGCTTTCTAGCATTCCTGGCCGAGAATCTTGACAGTGCGGTCACGATTCATAGCAGCAACTATCAAAACCAAACGGATGACTACTCTACAATCTGGCGTAATCATTTGGAACATAGTTCTCATTACGAGACACTGGATGACACCGTAAGCGCACTCGTTGGCGCAATCAAAATCCTCAGTGCACAAGATACGGACTATACACAGACAATTCTGGCAGCGTTGAAACGCTACACTTGGCCCATCTTTGACAGGCTGCGCGCATTTACCCTACTTCACGCATCTAGCCCGTCTCCGGAAGAGGTGGCGAAATTTCTGACTGATCGGACCAGATACGACAGAGCCTCGAATAACCCTGAGTTTATTGAGTTGCTCAAGAAGTGGGTACCAGCCCTTCCGAAGCCAACGCTGGATCGAATCCTACAGAGGATTGATGCAGGACCAGACCCTACATCGTATGCCTATCACCTGGAACATCGCGTGCGGCCTGAGAATGTCGCAACGGAAACACAGTTGATCATTGAGCATTGGCAACTCGGGTGGCTATTTCCGCTCGCGGCCGTGCTGGACGAAACGAGGACACTAGAGTTGAATCGGCTCTTGGAAAAATACAACACGCCGCAACCTCGCTTCCGTACTTCTGGTGTGATGCAGCTACGAGACGAGAGCCCAACGGAGCTTGAAACTTTCAAGGGGATGACAACGGAAGCCCTGGTGGCTTATCTGAAGGAATGGACTCCGCCGGCTACCGGCCTCCCCTTCGAGCAACCGTCACGTGCGGGCATAGCAGCTATTTTGAGCGAGTGGGTATCCGATGACCCGCAACATGCGAGCGAAGTATTAGAGAACTTCCTGACGACGGATCTCGATCCGGTCTATATGGCTTCCGTGCTCGACGCATTTTCGGGCGCCCTGAAGTCTGAGAAGTCGTTCGATGTTTATGCAGTGGCGCGAACGGCACAGTGGGTAGCAGAAAATACGGACGCTCTCTTGGAGGTTCAGGGTGATGGGCACAGTCGCGAAGCGACCTGGAACTGGGCGCATATGTCAGCGGCGCGGTTTATGACAGACCTTTTGCTCCAGGAGAAACGCTTGGATATCTCCCGGTCTGACGAATTGTTCCCGGTAGCGCGTGCAATGTGTTTTCTGCCGCGTCCCACACTCGAAGATGAAGTCGAATATAAGAAAGACGCCAGCCGATATGCTTCTTACGCTTTGAATACGCCTCGTCCCGTCGGAGTCGAAGCGATGATTCGATATGGTCGCTGGATAAAGCTGGCAACTGCCGAAGCGGAGTTCACGTCCGCGTTGCTAGCGCCTGTTTTTGAAGTGCTCGAGCAGAAACTGGACGCGGGGCAAGAACCATCTGCCGCGGTGAGAGAAATGTTCGGTATGCAATTCCGAACTCTTGCGTGGCTTGATCTCGATTGGTTTATGTCGGTTATCCCGAAGCTGTTTCCTGGGAAGGACGGGAAGCTCAAAGAGGAACGGATGCTCGACCGCTTCGCTTGGACGGCTTATCTCCAGTATGGAGGACCTGTCAGTGACACGTTACCGGCGATGCGGAAGCGCTATCTTCTTGCAGTGCGGGCGTTACAAAAGGGTGAAGACTCTGTCCGCGAGCTCGACCGTACGCTGGCGAGCCACCTCATGCAGTATTACGCTCACAGTGCAATCGAGCTTGACGATCCTCTGCTTACGCAGTTCTTTGAGTCTGCTAGTGTCAAACTGAGGGGCCAGGCAGTTGGCGATATCGGGTGGAGCTTGGGACACGAAACGCCGCCACTGTCTCCCGAGATGCAGACCCATCTCATGCGTCTTTGGGAGAGCCGCATGTTTCTGCTGAGGGCCGGATCAAAGGACGATGCAGACGAACTTGCTGCTTTCGGTTGGTGGATGTTCAGCGGCAAGTTTCCAGACGAATGGGTGATTGGACAGGCGATGCCGATTTTGGAGTTTCTGAGGTCACTTCGTCCCGATTTCGCCGTGGTTGAAGCGTTGGATAGGCTCTCCTCGAACTATCCTTATGAAGCTGTTCGCGTCGTTCGCGTCCTATTTGAAGATGACCGGGACGGCTGGGCCATTCACGGCTGGAACCAACACCTCGACAGCATCCTCAAAGAAGCGCTAAGCGATGGCAAGTTGGCACGCAAAGAAGCCGAAGAGATGATTGAACTGCTTGTCTCAAAGGGATTCCGGGGATATAGGAACCTCCTCGGCTCCGACAGGAGTTCCGCCTGAGAGATGGCGCTCGCGATCGGTCCCGCCAAGTCGGCTTTGCGACTGGAATCTCGTGACCTGCCCTCGGTGGTGGTTACCGTCGCAATCGGCGTTTGGCGAGAGTAATCCTGAGAATTACCTCCCGCAGTGTCAATGATGGGGCTTTCGTCGATCAATCACGCTGGGCCGCCGATGGAGGGAAATGCGTTGAACGGGGCATGTCTAGCGTTCCGAGAGCTTGAGCCTCTGGCTTAATTCCTCAATGGGGCAAAGATTTTGGTTCTTTCGTGGAAGACTCTGCGAGCAGTTTCCCTTCGAAGATCATCGGAACAATCGGTTCCACTTTGGCGATGAATCCTGCCGACATCTTGGAAATGTCTTCCTCGGAGGCTCCACTTTCTCTCGCGAGGTTGAGTATCTCCTTGAAGATTGCGAGGCTTTTAGCCGCAGCCTCGAGTCTCTCACTAGTCAGTGCAACCCGATCTCGCTCGTTCGCGATTCTCTGCTTCTCAACTCCTAATTCATGCAAATCACTATCTCGGGCTTGTCTTGACGTCGCATCCGCAGTTTCTATGGCCATTCTGGCGTTTAAAGCCTGATTTTCTAAAAACTTTCTATCCCTATCCAGTTCACGATCCTCACCAGCGATCACTCGATCTGCAATTCCGAATAGAGTGTCCTTAGCGACTTCGGCCACTCTCCCTATTCCCAGCAAATCGATATGGCCTGGGGATGAGTAGTTGAATCGCAGGACGCGCAACGCTGGGATTTCTTCCTCACGAGCCACCCGTTTTAACCGGCCCCTGTGAAAGGGGACAGAAACGTGGATGAATGAATCGACCGATCCCGCCTTAACTGTGAATTCGGCAATCAGTCTGTAGAGGTCATTAAACGAGCGAAACAAAAGCTCGAATTCATCGAGGCTCCATTGCCCATCTAGGTACAAGCGTGTTGCCAAAAGGTCGTTGATTGCTGTAGCTGACGTCACCATATGGATTTACGCCCTCGCCGATCCCGGAACGGATTACGATTCTTCCCGTGCAGAAGCTCGGGAGTCTGAGACGTGGGATCACCACGACAATTCGACCCGGATGAACGGTTGAACATCTGAGTCGCCTTTCAGTGAATTCTAAAGGCTAACACTCAGATCCTGCTGCTCACAACGCTGGCGGAACGACCGAGTTTCAATGGAGGTGGAGGATAGGTCCCCTGAAGTCGGCATTGCGACTGGAATCTCATGGCGGAGCCCGGGGTTGAAGGTCGCCGCCGCAAGCGGCGTTTGTCGTTACCAATCAGTGAAGGTACCCCACGGTTTGACCGGAAAGTCATCGAGGCTAAGCATTCGAGAGAGAGGGTGCCGCCGAGGCAGCAGCCCACAGCCACGGAGGGAGAGAATCCTGAAACTGTAAAGAAAGAGAACGATCCTGTTCCCGAGGGCTTCGCTCCTTCAGGCTACCTTGCGAAGTAGGCAATGCCGAGAAGCACTGCAATTACTACAGCAACCGCCATCGGAACGAAGTAGTGTAAAGGAGGCCAGCCACGCCCGTTGTCCCGCGCCCAATCAGCAAAGACGGCCTCAACACAGAAGATAACGTAGCCCATACCTGCCACCGCTACCATCGTGGCGTCTCTTACGGCATTAGCCCTAAAACACGACAGCCATAGAATAGCCCCACCGAGCGCGGCTGGCGTACCCGTGAGGAAGGTTAGGTACACCGCCCGGCTGTCTCTAGACTTTGGAGCGCCGCAGGCGAACAGGAAAGCTAGCGTGGCCAGGATTGCAGCGATGACCAGCCACGAGACCGCCGGGAGCCCGACTCTTGTCGCCTGCAGGCCATGAGCCACCAGGAGCAGACCCGACGTCGAGGCCACAGATGTGACGAAGACTAGATGTAAGAAGTTGAGTTGTTGATGCCAATGTCTAAGCGAGAAGCCAACGATCTCCTTTTCCCGGACTGAGCTTTCCACTTCATCGATATTGTGCTGGTGATCACGCTTGCGGAAAGCGTCCACTTGCTGCCAGCGAATAAACAGGAACGCGGCCGCTGCAGATACAGGGACCATCACGTTGAATGCGATGTCTACGTGAGGCAAGGACTTGGCGAAAGTGTCGGCTACACCCGGCACGGAGTGCGCAACACCCCAAAGCGCGAAAGCGGCCATGGCCCCAAGGAGATTGGTAAGGAGATGCCCCGGGAATCGATTGGCCTTTCCAGTCGTGCAATACACGACCTGACCATCTGGCAGGCGCCTTGACTCAAAGCGGCCTGCGATCGGGGCGGCAACTGCGAGGCCAAGCAGGATACTTCCGAGCACCCACGGGTTACCAGGGTACAGCGGAATGTTGGCAGTTGTGAAACACGCGGTGAACGCGAAGACCGCATAGCCCAGACGATTGTACGTGTCTCTTGGGTATACCGGTCTAGCGAAACTCAGAGCGGCCTGGATGACGAGCGCGATGACGATGACGATCCCACGTGCGACCAAATTCGTTGCCTCCAGAGTCACCGGCACCTCCCGATCTACGCGCCAAACTAGTCCGTCAAACCGCTAGAATTCAGCCGCGGCGGCTCATGATGCCATCGGGCGCACCGTCGGCTGCAAATCTTTGTTATACGCTAAGTGCCAGTACTGCAGAAAATCCGATGGCAGACGTCGCGGCGAAGCTCGCCGAGCTGGTCGCCTTTTCCGAAGAAGCGCTCCAATAAGAACACGTCTCATATTTCGAAGCTGAACAGCGCAACTCACTGGCGCGACTCACTCAGGCTTCCGTAAACTCATAGTCAGTTGCCGTCAGCATTCACAGGAAAGGTGCCCAATGAAGCCCGTTACGATCTTGGCTCAAGCTGTTGGAGCGTGGCTGCAGTACGAATTTGCCTGTAACCGCTCGAACCTCTTCAGCGAGCGCTACCTGAGTGTCGCGATTGCCGATGCTCTCAACGCTATACACAAAGACGAGGTTCGGTCGGAATATCTCCACCCCGTACTTGCGCCGCACAAGACAGGACCCGGTAGACGACCCGAGGTCGACTTCGCAACAATTAGGAACTATCCTGCCGTGACATCGGTAGTCGAATCAAAATGGGTGGGATCTGACGGAATATCTGCGGCAGATGTTCTGTGGGATCTATTGCGTCTTGAGCTGATAGCTCACGCATCCAACGTACCTGCATATTTTGTATTGGCTGGTCGGCGGAAGCATCTGGAGAAGTTTTTCGCGTCCAAAGCCTTCTCGGGTGCGCCTACTACGCAGGGAAAATATCGCCATCTTCTGAAGATCGACTATCGATCGACAGGCATTCGCGTCGACTCGCCAAACGATGACAGGCGGAGAATGTTCCGAAAGCTATTTCGTGACTACCAAAATGTATCGTTTTCGTCTCGAATAAGCATTTCGTCGCCTGCTTTGTATCCCGAGGATTGCCCAAAGTTCCAATATCAAGCGTATGCATGGCGCGTCCTTTCACCCGCTGTGCCACGCTTCATGCCACACAATAATCGGGCTTACGCGAGGTAGAAGGTGAACTCACCGCCTTTTGTCTTGTGGTGACCGAGCCAGTACTCTAGTCGAGAGCGCATCAGTACTGATAAGTCGGCCAGTGTTCAGGAATGTGGCCGGAGGCTGGGATCTCAACTGTCGGTTAACAGGCCTTAGCGTGAAATGAGAAACGAAGTTCCCGAAATACGCTGCTTCAGCAAGTTCGAATTTTCCGTCCACGCCTTCGGCGGATGAGACTCTGGACTGCCAGGCCTTCGATCAAGTCATCGGCGGAATAACGTTGCATTCGGTGGCGGGATAGCGTTGTACTGGGTGGCGGAATTGATTGTATTCAGCAAACTACTCAATCGGCTGGGGAACAGGTCACTGCATTCGCGTCCGGCCATAGTTCGGATGTGCAACGGTCCTCGCCGCCGTTGACGCAAAAAGTGTCGGTCGTCCACTCTGCATCAATCGACGCGAGGACAGTACAGAGTTTGTCGTAGGCTTCGCGGGAGGTTGGTGCCTGAATAGTGATTGTCACATTCTGGAAGCTCGTCTCGGGCGCCTCCGCATCGACCTGTTGAAGCCACTCGGGCGCGGTCTGATCGTCCCCATGACGCTGGATGAAGTCCTTGACCTCTGCC
>Ga0326727_10012657_pt1 | contig 19121 bp, 15 predicted proteins | sample MB2enrmetagenome_FD_207643 | JGI IMG/M metagenome (GOLD analysis project Ga0326727, IMG submission 207643) | Lab enriched peat soil microbial communities from McLean, Ithaca, NY, United States - MB29MY | ecosystem: Environmental > Terrestrial > Soil > Wetlands > Peat | place: USA: New York...
GACCCTGGCGGAGAGCTTCAAGGAGACCCTCAGCGTGGGTATGGACCTGAAGGGAAGGGTCAGGTCCATCCAGAGCTTCGGTGCCTTCGTCGATCTTGGCGGCCTGGACGGCCTCATTCCCGCGAGCGAGATCGGCTGGGACAGGTCCGAAAGGCCCGAGGATGCCCTCTCGGTGGGACAGGAGGTCACGGTAAAGGTTATCGGCCTCGACTGGGAAAAAAACCGCCTGACCTTGAGCCTCAAGGCCCTCCAGAAAGACCCCTGGGAGGGTGTGGCAGAACGGTACAGCGTCGATGCCAGGGTGAAGGGCCTCATTGTCCGGCTTGCACCGTTCGGCGCTTTCGTTAACCTGGAGCCGGGGATCGACGGTCTGATTCATGTCTCCAACCTGGGGACGGGAAGACATATCAACCATCCGAAGGAAGTGGTCGAGGTCGGACAATGGGTTGAGCCTTATATACTGGCCGTCGATCAGGGGAAGAAAAAGATATCCCTCACCCTCGAGCGGCAGTCGAAAGAAGAGGTGGTCCTCCCCGAGGTGGGGGAGGTAGTGGAGGGAGAGGTCGAGCGCGTTATGCCCTACGGGCTTTTCTTGAAACTGGACGGTGGGGCCAGCGGTCTCATACCGAACTCAGAGATGGGCACCCCGAGGGGCACGAACCATAGCCGCATGTTCCCTGTGGGGACGAAAATGCAGGTGGTCGTCATAGGATCGGACAAGGAAACCAAGAAAATATCACTCAGCAGGAATGCCGTTTCCGAGAAGGTGGAGCAGGAGGAATTCAAGCAGTACCGTTCCCGGCAGAAGGGGGGAGAAGAGCAGCCCCAGGTGGCCTTGAGCAATTTTGGCGAGCTTCTTCAACAGCATTTTCAAGGCAAGAAGAAGCGGTAACACGATCCGCTTTCATCGATGGGACTGCGGATAGACTTCCGGCAGCCTTCTCACCGCGCGCTCATGGGGCGGAAGGCCCTGGTTCGAACCAATCAACCTATTTTTCCCCTGCCACGGGCGGTCCTTCGTTCTTAGGGGTCCATCTCATCGACATCGGTCGGCATTGCGCCAGGTCATCGCAGCACTCGCATTCGTCCCTGTATTCACCGGGGACCGAAGACCAGTCCCTGGCCGTGAACCCCAAATGCCGATAAAACGGAACGGCATCCCCTCGGGCGACGACGCTGATCCTGGAGCAAACGCTAAAGAGCCTTTCCAGTAAAGCGCGTCCTAGGCCCGTCCCCAGCGCCCCTTTTGCAACGACCAGGGGGCGGAGAAAGGTGTCGTCGGTCCCTACCCATTCCAACCTGGCAGCGCCGAGGAGCCTGCCGTCTACTTCTGCCAAGATAAAGTCTACAGGGTCGACGTCCGTTGCCATCCGGTGAGACGCGAGGAGGCGCGCAAGGGCACGCCCGTCAGACGGGCAGCCCTGCCGAATGCGGACCTCTTCCATGTCCGTGCCCATGATTCCCTTTCCGTTCTCTTTGCTACAAGGGCAAATATATCTTGGCCCGGGAGTCGGGAATAGCTTTCTTGCTCAGTTCCCCGAGGCCCTGAATTACCCCCGGCATCTCGGCCAGAGGGATGCCCATGAACATCAGATCGTCGCTTATATCGGAGCTGCCCCTGCAGCCGTAGCAGCCAAGGGAGATGTTGATCCTCCCGGTCGTGAGCGGGATGACGGTCGTTTCGACGCACAATGCATTGTATCCGCTGACCTTAAAGTCGAAGCGCCGACCGGAGTAATACGACGCGGCCATGCAGAGCCACATCAACTGTTCGGGATTGGCGACAACGACGACCACATCCGGCGTATGGACGGCATTCTTCAGCGGCGCTACCAGGGTGGCCCCAGTGGAGCGGCCGGGCAGGCAGGGACGCTCCTTCACCATCTGACGGGCTGCCTCGATGGAATCGAGCTTTCCGAAGCGAAGATAGAGCTCTCCGCTTGCCAGCTTCGGAGGTATTTCCGTCATGCCCAGGATGTGCGTCCCGTCGGGACAGGCGTGGCAACGGGGCGTCATCAATAGTGAATAGCCTCGGCGCCCTGCCATGATAGATTGGCAGTGGCGGAGTTTTACCGGGGGTAGAGGCGCGTCCGGCATAGGGGCATCGGCAGGGATGAGCGATAAGGCCACGGGGTTCCAGCGAAGGGAGAGGATATCGGAAAGCGTCTCGTGCCACTCTCCGTATCGGAGACGCTCATCGTCACCGATGGGCGCGGCCCTGGCTGCCATTCTTTGGCCGAGCGCCTCGGTCTCGGCCTCGGTCTCGACGATACGAACGGCCCCGGCAGGGCACTGGCCCACGCAGGTGTCGCACATCGAACACCCCTCCTGTCGGGCCGGCCGGGCGACCATCCGGTTTTCGGCCCCGCTTGCTCTCACGAGTTCAAGGACCTCGAAAGGGCAAAAATCGACGCACCAGCCGCAACCGGTGCAGCGGCTTGTGTCTATCTGAATTTCAGGCATCTATCGCCTCCCGGGGGTCGTGATCAAGGTTGGGCGGAGTGTTGACAACGACGCCTGTCTCATCCGCCCAGGCCAGGAAGCGCTTCGGCGCCATGACCTCCGGTTGAAACCTGCTCACGTATGCATGCGACCGGGCGAGCGACAGGGCATGGGCCAGGTCTTCGGCATTGTCTATGTCGGAGACGGGATCGAGGGCGGCCGCCGGGATGCCCCGTGCCTCCGCAAGGGCCGTGATGGCGTCGAGGGCAGGGATGCCATCTGGGCTGTAGAATACCCCGTCAAAGTCCATAGGCGTCCTTTCCGTAAGGCCCACCAAGGAGACGCCGCACGCCTGGCACGGGCAGAAGACGAGACCGCCCGCCTCGTAAGCGGAGTCGAAATAGGCAAGCCATTGAAAGGCCCGCACGATGTGCGAAACGGGCATGGACGGCAGGTCGCCCCCTATGGAAACGGCCGAACGGTAGCCCAGCTTCCATAACTGTTTAAAGGCGCCGTCGAAATGTTCGTTGAAGTTTTTCCCGTGGTCCGTGATGTAATGGATGGGCCAGGGGAACGACGCCTCGAAGATGCGCCTCAAACGGCCCATTTCAGAGGCCGGGGACGAGCAGACAAAAAAGTCGTAACTGCCTCCCTCGTCCCCGGCCGCCGCCTTGAGCTCTTCCAGCGCTGCGTGTCCGATTTCTGCCACGTCGAGCATGACGGCACAGTAGAGGTCGGTCGCCTCCTGCGGCGTGAGAAACCCGCCACGCACGGAAGTCAGTCTCGTTTTCGTCAGACCGGGCGTCGGGGCCTTCGTGAAAAGCATGAAAGCGTGTTTTTGTGCGCTCATGGCATTACAATCTCCCTTTATACGCTGGGCCCATGTCGTTATCTTCTGCCGGGTAGACCCTGCAGGGCAGCCCGTTACAGCTCCATTGGCCCAAAAGATTATCACATTCTTGCGCATCTGCGTTCGTCAGCAGGTTTGCGTTCGAGCGCCACAGCCCTCCCGACTCGGGCTCGGTGCTCTCCAGCTCAGGCCGCCACCAGCCGTATTCGATGCTGACCATATCGGTCCCCATGGCCGCTGTTTTCAGCCTGAAGCATGCCCTGCCGTGGGGAGACTCGACCCAGACCACCTGCCCTTCAGCCAGACCAAGCCTTTGGGCGGTCCCGGCGCTCATTTCGGCGAGCGGCTCGGGATAGAGCCTGCGCAGGCCCTCCACCTGTCGGAACGCGGAGGCGTAATACGGCTGTTTTCTCGCACCCGTAAGGAGCGTCAGGGGATACCCTTTCGATTCACCCCTCGGGGAAATGTGCACGGGCAAAGGCTGCCCATGGATGCTGTCGAGTATTTCCGAATAGAGCTCGATTTTGTTGCTCGGTGTGGCAAAGCCGGCGGGAAGGCCGGAGGCTCCATCGACCTTTTCGAACTTTCCGTAGGACCGGGGCGGGCAGTAGAGACCCGTTTCGCAGAAGTCTTGCCACAATATCCCGGCGGGTGCCAGCATATCTTCGAGGCTCTCCTGAAAGGTCTTCCAGGGCCAATCCCTTTCCTGACCCATCCGGACGGCCAGCCCGTACCAGAAATCGAAGTTTACGCGACGCTCGTACAGGGGATCGACGGCCCTATTGCCGCCGTAAGCGATATTTGCCGTGCCGGCGTTCGTCTGCACGACGGCGCTTTCGAGGCTCCCGGCAGCGGGCAACGCGTAATCAGCCAGCATGGCCGTCGGTGTCCGGTAGAGGTCGATGACGACCAGGAGGTCGAGGCTTTTCAGCGCCCGATGGACCAAGCGGCTGTCGGCTTGCGATAGGAGAGGGTTGCTCGCCAGGACGATCATGGCGCGGACGGGGTAGGGCTTGCCTTCGAGCATGGCCCGCCAGACAAGGTTCGGGTGGGCCGACGTCAAATAACGTACAGGCAGGCGCTTGCCGCCCTTCCGGGTGTAGCCCTCCACGAGACCGTAGCCCCGGTAAGACTGGAGCGACCAGCGGCCGCCGCCTATCTGTCTTTCCCGCTGGCTCTCAGGCAGGCGGTCGCTCAATTCCAGGTCGACCTCCGGCGTGAAATCGGGCATCTCCGTCAGATGCGACGCCCCGGCAAGGTCCACGTTTCCTGTAAGGGCCCTGAGAAGGGCCAGGGCACGATGCGTCTGAAAGCTGTTTTCCCCGATCTGATCGATGCCCCGTCCCGTGATCAGGGTGGCAGGCGGGCATCCGGCATAGAGTGAGGCCGCCTCCACGATGGAGGCGACGGGTAGACCCGTGAGGGCCTCGACGACTGCCGGCGTGTATGGCGCGACGTGGCGCTCAAGGGCCTTGAAGCCGCGGCACCATTTGTCGACGAACGGACGGTCGTAGAGCTTTTCCGTGATGATTACGTTGAGGAGGCCGAGGGCGAGCGCGCAGTCGGTGCCAGGCCTTATCGGAAGCCAGCGGGCGGCAAGGGCGGCCGTCCTGGTGCGGCGGGGGTCGACGACGATCAGCGGGGCTCCGCTTCTGCTATATTCCTTGATGGTGCGCCAGAAGAGCGAGTTGTCCGATTCGGCGGGATTGATGCCCCAGAGAATGGCGCACAACGTCTTTTCGAGGTCGAGCTCGTTATCGAGGGGCCAGCCAAACGTTACCGCGTCGGCCCAGATGTGAGGGTTCCAGCAGATCTGGCCTATGCCCATGTTGTTCGGACTGCCAAAGAGATTCATGAAGCGATGGAGCGGCCAGTACGCGGTGTGCGGCCCGCCTATGCTCGTCGCCAGCGTCTCCGGCCCGTGGTCCTCTTTCAGCCGGCTGAGCCGCGCTGCAATCTCATCGAGGGCCTGGTCCCACGGGATGCGCTCCCATCGGCCTGAGCCCCGCTCGCCGACGCGCCTCATCGGATAGTTGAGGCGCATGGGGTGATCGAGGAGTTCCAGGTTGCGGCGGCAACGGGCGCACCCTTTGACTATGGCCGTGCTGTAGGGATACCGGCTGGGGTCTGGCTCGAGCCGGGCGATCCTCCCGTCCGCCATGTGGGCTGTCAAACCACACAGGTAGCCGCAAAGGCTGCAGTTCGTCTTCTTTGTCCGGCTAACCGACACGGATGCCATGCCCTTTCCCGGAAGATGCGCGGTAAATGCCTTCGCCCTTCCCCTTGGTCAGGTGGTACGCGCAGAATGGGATGGTCCGGAGGTCGACTGTCTTGACCGTCATGCTGCATTCCTGCAGGCGTTCAAAATCCAGGCTCCAGACATCCATATAATTCATGACTATTACGGAAAGGCCCTTACCCGTATATGCCTCCCTTCGGGCCAAAAGGTCTGCGAGGACGGAGCCCTGGGGACTGTCGGGGTCGAACTCCCTTACGTACTCCTCGCGAGAAATGAGGCGGGTGGAAGGGAGGAAACCTTTACTTTCGCTTTCGACCAGACAGACGCCTGCGGAGCATAAAGGATGGGAGCAGCCGAGGGGCCACAGGTCATAGGGTCCTATCAAACCCCGGCTCTGCTCAGCGAGGAGAAAAATGACGTCTCCCATTGAGAGGTGAGCCGGCATCTCCACCTCGAACCGGCCGGAGAAGAAGGCAGGCTGGAGGGCGAGTCCTGCAACGACGTCGATGTTTTGCAGGGCGAATTCGAGGACCTTTCCGATCTCGCCCTCGTTGATGCCCCTGATCACCGTCATTGCCAGGACGACCTGGATGCCTGCCTCCCGGGAGCGTTCGACGGCTAAGAGCTTTTCCGCCATGACGTCGGCTCCCCTTATCGATAAATAGACTTCCGGTCGCATGGTGTCGAACTGCAAATAGATCCCCGTCGCCCCCGACTCTTTAAGCCTGGGGAGAAGGTCCGGCTGGGCCGCAATGGCCAGGCCGTTCGTGTTGATCTCGATGGCGGAAAACCCCATCGAGCGCCCGAGGCGGACGACCTCCGCTAGGTCTTTCCGCACTGTCGGCTCCCCGCCCGTGAGCTGAATGGCAATATCGGGCCCGGCCTCCTCCAGGACCGAAGCGTACAACGACTGAAGCTCCGCGAGACCCCGATCGGCCGCCTTTCCCGCGTCCATAAAACAGACGGGGCAGCGTAGGTTGCAGCGTCTCGTCACCTCGATCTCCATAAGGGTCGGTTTTCTCAGATGACGGCCACACAATCCGCAGGCTCCCGGGCAGTCGCCCGCCGCGTCTTTCCTCAAGCGGGGCGGCACGCGAGGAAAATCAAAAGACCTCATCCATCGATAATGGTCGACGTCAGGCCATATCTTCAGCTTCACGGTGCCGTGTTCAGAACAGGTCTTGAGCAAATAGACGGCCCTCCTGTGGGAGACAATCGACCCTTCGACAACCTTGAGGCAGGTCGGACAGAGGCTTTCGATGGATTGGAGCAGCTCCATCACTCCCACGCCTTAAGGAACGGCGCGTCCGGCCCCGGCAATCGAGCATAGTATTCGGATTCGCCCGGCAGCCGGACGCGCTCGTCTGAGTAGACTACGAGAAACCGTAAGACCACGCCGCCGATGAGTACCAAAATCGGTGCCGTCTCGCCTCCCGCTGCAGAGGACAGCCCATAGAGCGTACCAGGCAAAGCGAGCCCCAGGCCCACGAGACCGCCCCAGAACGGCCATTTCTTAGGACCCGTCAGCCATTGGGCGGCAATGCGGGCCGTAACCGGTCCCGCAGAAAAACGCATCATGCCGACATAGACGAAGACGATTATGAGCTCGAAGACGACAAGCGCGAGGTCGCAGGACCGGAGCGCAGCATGCACCGCACCGAGGTCGCCGGCAGTTCCATGGCAAGGCCATGAGCCGGCAAGGAGCGATTGGGCAGCCACTCCTGTCGAAATCCCCGACACGAGGAAGAGGACCGGCAGGATAGGCGTGTTCCAGAACGCACGGGCCCTCAGACTCCCGAGGAGGATGCCTGTGTAGATGCAGACGCCCAGGCCAAGGACGATGTTTATCCCGGAGGCGAAGTGCCGCAGACCGACAAGCTGCCGCCAGGGGGAAAAGTCCGGCCAGAAGGAGAAATAAGCAAAGCTCGTAAAGATCGTGAAAGAGAGCAACCAGGCGCCCGCGGTCATGATCGCCTTTTCGCGTGACAAGACCCTCCAGAACCGAAAAGGACGGCCCAGCTCGAAGATGAGAAGGGCGCTGCCTATGGCCACGGCTATCCCGGCGAGGAGGCTACCCAGGCTAAAAGGCTCTCCCCTGCCGAAAGCAAGATCGGCAAACCCGGCCACCACGATCATTCCTCCCCCCAGGCCTCCGAGAAAGAGATAGGAAGCTATGGGCCAGCCCCAGTTATGTTCTTCCTTCATCCCTGACCCCCTGGTGAAACAATATAGTAGACCTGAGGATCTGTGCCGATCTCAGGCAGAAGCTGAAGGGTGTTCATGCCGTTGACCATTTGCGAGACGGCGCTTCCGGGATCGTCTAGATCGCCGAAGATCCGCGCCCGCTGATGGCATGTTTCAACACAGAAGGCCTCAAGCCCCTCCCGCACCCGCTCCTTGCAGAAATCGCACTTCTGGACCGTCCCGGTCTCGGCGTTCTGGTGGCGTGCACGGTACGGACAGGCCTGGATGCACGCCTTGCAGCCGATGCATGTGTTTTGGTCAACCCAGACGATGCCGTCGGCTTCCTGCCGGGATGCCCCGGAGGGACAACAGCCGACGCAGGGCGGGTTCTTGCAGTGCATGCACAAGAGCGGATAGAAGGTCATGCTGACGTGAGGGAAAACACCGGTCGGCCCGGAAGTGAAGACAGGGTTGTAAATCATGTCGAGGGGCAGCCCGTTGTTCACCTTGCAGGCAACCGTGCAGGAATGGCATCCGATGCACCGCCTCGTATCCATAATCATTGCAAATCGCGCCATATCGCTCACCTTCCGTCCGCTTCCGATTTGTCGACCCTGTAAACGCGGCAGAGAAGCCCGCGGTTGGCCCAGCTCCCTCCCAGGGGATCGCACGCCTCGTCGGAGACGTCCGTCAGCACGTTCGCGTTCGATTCCGTGCAGCCGCCAAGCTCGGGCTCGGCAGCCTCGCGCTCCGGATACCACCAGCCGCGCTGCGTCACGACCACCCTTGGATGGACTGCCTGGGTAAGGTTCGCCTTCTGCCTGATCCGGCCCCTTCTCGTCTCGATCCATACCCAGTCGCCCATGGAGATGCCGAGGTCTTTTGCCGTTTCCGGGTTGATGTCCGCATAGGGCTCATGCTTCAGGTAGCGCAGTTCCTTGATCTGGAAGTGCTCGGAGTGATGGAAAGGCATGAAGCCGCTTCCGGAGGTGAGCACGAGGGGGAACTTCCGGGCGAGGTCGGGATCGTCGATTTCGTTCTCGACAGGCGCCGCGTAGGTCGGCATCGCGGGGTAGCCGAGCTCCTGCAGCGTGCTTGAGACGAGCTCGACCCTGCGGGAGGGTGTGGCGAAACCGACTCGGCCGTACTTGTAGTACTCACGCTCAGGAAAATGAAAACGGTGCCTCTCGACGAACTCGTCGTAACTGCTCACGTCATAACCAAGTGGATAGATGCGGTAATAGAATGCCTCTTCCAGGTTTTCCCACGGCCACATCTCCTCCTGGCCCATCCTCAAGCCCAGGCCGCGCCAGAACTCGTAGTCCGTCCTCCGCTCGAACATGGGCTGTATGGCCCTCTCCGAAGCGATCAGCGTGTCGGAGCATCCATAGGTGGTCGTAATGGTCGGTCTCTCCAGAGGAGACGCCGCAGGGAGGACGTAGTCGGAAAGCATCGCCGTAGGCGTCATCCAATATTCCATGGTGACGAGGAATCCCACCTTTCGCAGGGCCTCGAGCACGAGGTCTGTACGGCCGTAAGAATTGATAGGGTTTGTCGCAAGGACGATGAGCGCCTTGACAGGATAGGGCTTCTCTGTCAGCATGGCCTTGAATACGGATGGCGGATGGGCCTCGCACATCCATTCGGCGGTAGGCGCCTTCCCCCAGACTTCTTTCGTAATCGCCGCTATGCGACCATAGCCCGGCCATGTGGTCAGCTTATAGCGGTCAGACCCGATCTGTTTTGCCTTCTGCTCCTCGGGCAGCCACTCGTTGGCCTCCATCTCTTCGTCGGTAATGAAATCGGGGCTTGGGCCGCTCAGAAGGTCGCTGCCGGGTGCGTCAAGGTTGCCCGTGACGGCGCGCAAAAGGGCCCTCGCATGAATGCCGGCGCCCGCCGATCTCCCGGACTGGTCAATGGAGACGCCCCACTGGATGTTGCCAGGCCTGTTGCCCGCGTACATGCGTGCCCCCTTGCGGATAAGCTCCGGGTCGAGCCAGGTGAGGGGGGCCGCCCATTCGGGCGTATACTGCCGTACGTGCTCGGCCAATTCCTCGAAGCCGGTGCAGCAGTTTTCGATAAAGGTTTGGTCGTAGAGGCCTTCCCAGATGATTACGTTGAGCCAGGCGAGCGCCAGGGCCACGTCAGAACCTGGCCGCAAAGGCAGCCACAGGTCGGCCTTCGAGGCCGTTTCCGTGTAGCGCGGATCGATGACGATCACCTTGAGCCCGTTCTGCTTCAAGTCGGCGATGCCCCGCATCTCCGGCATTCCTGAAGTGCCGGGGTTGTGCCCCCAGAGGACAATCAAACGGCTGTTTGCCAGGTCTATCTCGAAGGGGCACCATCCATAGACCGCCGTCTCGACCATGAAGGTGGGGATCCAGCAGAGATGAGCGTTGTGGAACCCGTTCGGGCTACCGAAAAGGTTCATGAACCGCCGGCGCGCCCAGTCGTTCGCGCGCTGTGTGCCCCCTGCCGTTGCCACCGTTTCCGCTCCGTACCCTTCCTTCAAGGACGTCAGCCGCGCAGCAATCTCATCGAGGGCCTCGTCCCAAGAAACCCGTTCCCACCGCCCGGACCCTCGCCCGCCGACCCTCTTCAACGGCACGTTGATTCTCGCCGGATGGTTGAGGTGTTGAAGGGCAATGTTGCCCCTGGCGCACAATCCTCCGCGGCTTACCGGGTGCTCCGGGTCCCCCTCGATCGCGAGCACCCCGCCGTCCTTTACGTAGGCCAGGACGCCGCAATTCTGATGGCAGAAGAAACAACAGGATTTCCTCACCGCGGAAGCCTCCCGTTTCAAGTCCTCTTTGCTGCTCAACTTTTGCCTCCGGTCAAATATCTATAGAGAGTCCGTCGCGGGCGACACAGAAGGAATCGCCGAAAGGCGCGAGGTATGATTCGAGCTCATGGTTCGTAACGGGCGAGTCATAGTGCATGGACAGGTGCGTCAGGTAGAAGTACTTTGGCCTGATATCCCTCGCAACGGAAAGCGCCTCTTCCACTGAGAGGTGGTCTTCGGGCAGCCTATTCCTTCCCCAGAAGGAGGCCCCGAGTATGAGCGTTTCGACGCCCCTGATCGCCTCCAAGGTGGCCGGCGGGAGCGGTCCGGTGTCGGGGATATAGGCAGCGCGACCGTGCTTGGTTCTCACAAGCAGCCCGAAAGTCCCCGGGGAATGAGTAACTTCCAGGGCGGTATATGTCGTATCGTCTACGATGAACTCCTCTCCCGCCTCAATGACATGGACGGCCAGACAATCCGCCATGAATCCGAAGGCTTCCTGAAGCCAGACAGCACTCTCCCGTGACATGTAGGACGGTATGGGGGCGAGGCCGTCAATCCGCGCATGAAACTCGATATCGCCAAGCCCGCCGGAATGGTCGTAATGCGCGTGGGTCAGAATGAAACCGTCGATCTGCCGGGTGCCGGCCGCAAGTAGTTGGTGCCGCAGATCGGGCGGGGCGTCCACGAGGACGTTCTTTCTTCCGCTAATCAGAACCGAACAGCGCGTTCGCTGAAGTCGCGGGTCCAGGGCGGCGTCCAGACAGGCCGCGCAGTTACAGAAGAAGGACGGCACCCCTCCTGCAGCGCCCGTCCCGAGAAACTTCAATGTATGCTCCACACCCACCAAAACTGCCGTTCCGTCTGCTTTCTCGTCACGCTCACTACGGGCTGTTCATCTATGTCTCTTCATCCGGTTCTTTGCCAGGGCCGGGCGGCGGACCGGGCGGGGCCTTCGGCGTCGGCCTGGGCGGAGGCGCCTTCGGCAAAGGGGGCGCCACCCGCCCGGATGGGGCGGCAGGGGCAACGAAGTCCGACTCCTCGGCGCCGCACTTGACGCATTTCTTTGCGGTAAGTAGGTTCACAGCACCGCATCTGGGGCATTTAATCTCCTTCTTACCGGTCGAAGGGGGTCTGAAGCACATATTCTTTCTCCTTTTCATCACCTTTCATCGACCCGCCCTCTCAAGGTCGATGTCCCCCAAATTGACATCTTTTTCGCAGACGTCAATCGCCTCGATCGTCCGGGTCACATACCCTTCCTTCTCTATCTTCAGGATATATTGGGCGGTGTCAATCTGATTAAACCAGAAATCCCCGAAGGCGTCCGTCGCCGATACGAGGGTGACACCCGTCTTCGGCTGTCCGCCGTGGTCCCCTCTGAAACAATAATCTACGCCTGCTGTCTGCCTCCGGGCCGGGGTCGCAGCTGAGGTGAGCGTCACCCTGACGTCCTCCAAGCACTCGTCCTCCTTCGGGTCGAAGATCGAGCCGGCAATGAAGCGTTTGGGCAGGTTCAGGTAATGTACGAGAGGACGGGTCCCCTCCTCGGGGAACAGTACGTCCGCCCCCTCGATAAGGGTCTTCAACTCCTCCTCCTCCCCGAATCGGATTGCCCCTGTCGGACAGGCATCAACGCAGCGCGGCTCTTTCCAGCCCCTGTCCAGAAGGTGGGTGCAGCCCGTGCATTTCTGCGCCAGGCTCATGTCCCTGTTGAAGTAGATCGACCCGTAGGGGCAGACGTCGAGGCAGCCCATGCAGCCCGTGCACTTGACCGGGTCGATGAGGACGAGCCCGTCGTCGCGGCGGTAGATCGCCTCCTGGCCGCATGACGCGATGCATCTCGCATCACGACAATGCATGCAGGGAGTGGCGACATAGGAGACCTTTACCTTGGGGACGCTCCCCCGGACCTTTTCGTGCATCTTCATCCAGAACTGCCCCGTGTCAGGCTGCGGTTTCGCGTAAGGCGTCCAGTCGTTCCCCACGTGCTCTTCCTTGCAGGCGATCTGGCAGTTGTAGCACCCGTTGCACTTCGCTACATCGATTACGAAAGACTTCATGGCTGTCTGCCTCCTTTAATCCAGGCGCGCGTGACCAATCCCGACGCCGGATCGTAAGGCTTCTTGAAGGCTTCCGGATAGAGCCTTCGCAGCTCATCGAGGTCGACCTTCGCTATATCGACGAGAAAGCCGTTCGTCACCTCGCCAACGCAATTCTTCGAGGTGGTTTTGGCAGGGCAGATCAGGTTGTTGGCCCCGCCACGGTCCAATTGACCGGGCACGATGGTATCGACGCGCGACCCGTGGTCCTGATACAGGATGCCCGGCATAATGCGCTCCGTTACGTAGGCACCCCCCATGACGGCGCCCCGGTCGTTCATGAGCTTGACGATGTCGCCATCCCCGATGCCCAGCCTCGACGCGTCCGAGGGGTGGATCCATACAGGCTCGTATAAATAGCCGTCAGGACCCCTGACCTTGCACGTCGGGATCTCGCGAAGCCAGCTTATGTCGTCGTGGTTGGCATGCACACGCCATCTGGGGTGGTTGGAGACGAGAAGGAAGGGGTACTTTTCCGACCTCGGATGGAGAAAGCTTTCCTGATGGCTCTCACCGTAGGGAATCCAGTGCGGGACGCAAGGCCGCTCCTCGTCGTCCCAGAAGTGCTCGTGGAGACCGACGGAGTAAAACTCGAGCCTTCCCGTGGGCGTGTCGAGGGGATTGGACTCGGGGTCCCGGTAAAAGCCAACGAAGCCGGGAGGGTCGGCCTCCCAGCCATCGGCCGTGGGAACGACGAAATACCCCTTTTCCCTGAATTGTTCGTAGCTCACCATGTTTTGACACCGTGAGCGGTCGAACCCGTGGCGGATGAGCTGCTCGTAATCCAAACCGCCCGTATATGCCTCGTAAAGTCCCAGCTTTTTTGCGACCTCGCCGACCGCCTCGTAGCAGCTCTTGCTTTCTCCGATGGGCTTTATGCTCTGCCCCTCATAGAGGAGGGTGTTGAACTGTCCGCTGAACTGATCGACTCCGATATCCTCCTGCTCGAATTTCGTGTTCGTGGGAAGGACGATATCGGCAAAGAGGCACTCGTTTTCCATCCACGGGTGCTGGGCAACGATGAACTCGATCTTCGGGTCGCGCAGGGCCTGGTGTACTTTGTTCCCGTTGTTCCAGCACGTATCGAGGCACGGCGCGTCCGTCCAGATCATGTGGACCTCCGAGCAGCCGTCGGCAGGGTATTTGTATTGGACGAACTGGTCTTCGCGCGGCCAGCCCGCAAGGCTCGTGCTCCACCAGGTAAGAGGCGGATTGAGAATCGCTTCGTGGATCAGGGTCTTCGGGATGAACTGGGCCGGAAGCGTAAATTGCCAGCCTTTATAGGTGGACCGGCCCATCGCCGGTATCACCTCCGGTCTCGGCCCGGGGATCTGGCTGTCGAGGCTGAAAAGGCCCCATTCTATCATCTTGACCTGGTTACGCCCCGGCTTTCCCAGCCCCTGCATCCCGAGGAGCATTACCTCAAGGCGGGCAGGCTCGTGCGAGTAGGTGGAGCGGATATACCCCCCTCCGTTTCCGTGGGCGATGGACGTTGCCTTTTTGGCCCATTGCCTTGCCAGCGCCTTGATCGTCCTGGAAGGCACCCCGCAAATATCCGCCGCCCATTTGGGCGTTTTCGGAACGCCGTCTTCCTGTCCCATTACATATTTCTCGAATTCTTCGAACCCATACGTATGGGTCTCGATGTACTCCTTGTCGTAGGTGCCCTCGGTAATCCATGTATAGGCAACGGCAAGCTGCATGGCCGCGTCCGTGTTCGGCCTGATGGGGATCCATTTGTCGGCGTGGACGGCCGCCCCGTAGTTCAGATCGGGGCACACGTAGACCTCTTTCACGCCTATCTCGGTCCAGAAATAGCAGAGGCGGCTCGCCTGTTGTCCCGACCAACCCCAGGGCGTCGTCTCGGGATCGCACCCCCAGAAGAGCAGCATGTCAGTGTTTTCGGAGATATCTTTCCACAGGTTCGTCTGTGTCCCCTGGCCCACGGGGTCCTGACCCCATACATGCTTCGCCCCCCAGTACCAGCCTTCCCAGCTGTCAGCGTTTCTCGCCTGCAACGTGTAGCCGCCCATGAGATCGAGCAGGTGCGTCTGGCAGCCATGGGGCCCGTGAATCGTCATGGTTTCCCCGTGTCCGTCGCCCTGCACAAGGATCGCGGTTGGTCCGTATTTCTGCTGGATGCGCTTCGTCTCGTCGGCTACTATCTGGGCGGCCTCGTCCCACGATATCCGTACGAATTTGCTCTTCCCCCGGTTCTGGATGTTACGCTCGCCGCTCGGGTCCCAATCGACGCGCTTGAGCGGGTAGAGTATCCTGTTTGGCGAATACGCCCTCTTCTTGTAGGCAAGGCTGAAGGGCGGGATGAGAGACTTCATGGTCGGCTCGAACGTCTTGCCGCGCGCCTCCAGCTTCCAGGGCTTCATCTCTTCAGGCTTATATTTTTCGTCGAAGTGAAGCGGGCGCACGCGCACTATCCGTCCGTTCTTGACGTCCACGGCCGACGCGTTGGCGCCGACGGCAAACCCGCAGAAACCCATGTTCTTATACGTTGTTGTCTCGCCATCGCTAGACCCGGCCGGTCCCGTCCCGGCAGCTTCCACGTCATGTTCCTTTTTTTTCTTGCCCATTGCCATCTCCTTATATCCAGAGTTTCGCCACGCCCAAGATAATTCGGCGCCCCACGGGCTCTGATTGCTTCGCGCATCCGACCAGCATTTTATACAGCCTCTAATCTCAAATCTACCCGACCTTGAAGATCATTGCGGCGGCCGTGTCCCCTGCCGCACAACCGGTAAAGAGGCAATAGCCGCCCCCGAGGAGGGCCATCTCCTCCCACATCTCGATAATGGTCCTGCCCGCGGTCGGGGCTTGAGGGTGCCCATAGATCAAGGAGCAGCCATAGTTGTTCATCTTCATCACGTCCACGGCCATCTTCTTCGCGAAGTTCAGGTCGTTCACGGCAAAGGGGTTGTGGCTCTTGATCGCCTTCATCTCCCCTATCTTCAGGCCGGCATTGGCGAGGGCCATTTCGGCCGCCGGGACAGGGGCTGCGGGCATGAATGCCGGCTTCACCCTGGCAAACCCGTATGAAACCAATTTGATCTCAATGGCCGGGTCGTCGCTCAGCTCCTTGGCCCTCTCCCTCGTGGTGACGATGAAGCCGCAGTTGCCGTCGGCAGGGAAGGTCTGGGCCCCGAAGCTGTGGACACCCCCTGGCTCAGCCGCCTTCAGTCGTGCGAGGCCTTCGGCCGTCGTCGGCGTCACACCCTCGTCCTGGTCGAGGAGCTTGGTCTCTTTCCTGCTCACCTTGATTTGGGCCGGGAACATGTATTTCTTCTGGAACTCCCTGTCGTTTGCCAGGGCCATCTGGTACTGCTCGTATCGACGAAGCACGACCGAGTCGCACTCCTCCTTGGTGATCCCTATCTCCCTGGCGACGTTCTCTGCCGTTTTCAGCATCCTCGTATGAACGCGCGGGTCGCCCTCAAAACCGTCCATCATCCAATTTTCGCTTTCTATCTGTCCGCCGGGACCGAGGGGCTGAGGCCATACGGTGTGGGCGCCATTGGAGCACCTGTCAGCCATCAGGCCGAAGGCAACCTCCAGGGCGCCGTGATCGACGGCAAGGGCGGCGAGCTGAAGAGCTGTCGTAGAGGTGGAGCACGCCTGGTGTATGAGCAGTCCAGGCACGTGCTTCTTGTCGTCAGTCAGGATAGCTCCGCTCCATGTGTGGCCGAAAAAGAGGTAGTGCTGAGCGACGGTGATCCCAAAATACAGGTAATCGATCACCGTGGGGTCGAACTTCTTTCTCTCAAGGAACCATCTTCTGGCCGTCGTGGCCCCAAGCTCGATGGAGTTCTCGTTCTGCATGCTCCCCTGCCATCGGCAGAAGGGTGTCGAGTAGTAACCCCGGTACGGCACGTAGACATTCTTGAAACTATTCATGGCTCGCTGCCTTCCTCCTGATTATTTGCGATGCTCCCGTGGGCGACCCCTATGTCAGCCCCTTATCCTTCCGCTCCATCGCCGCGATAGTGCACTATACGATGAAGAGGTCGAGTCCTCCGAGCATGTTCATCACCGCCCCTGTCATGTAGGCGGCTTTATCAGACGCCAGATAGGCTATTGCATCGGCGATCTCCTCAGGGGCGGCCGCCCGCCGCAGGGCAGTCCTCATCTCGATCTTCTCCCTTACTGCATCCGGCAGTTGGAAATGGTTGTCGGTTGCGCTGATGCCGATGAGGACGCAGTTCGCGGTGATGTTGAACCTGGCGCCTTCGAGGGCAATTGATTTAGCCAGACCGATAAGGCCGCTCTTTGCGGTGCTGTAGCTCGACTGCCCATACCCTCCATGGACGCCGGCCACCGAGGTAAGGTTGATGATGCGACCCCACTTGTTTGCGCACATGTCCGCCCACGCCTCCTTCGTGCAATAGAAGGCGGAATTGAGGCAAATCTTCACCTCCCTGTCCCATTCTTCAACGGTGGTCTTGGCAATGGTGACGTTATGGCCCATCAACGCGGCGTTATTTACCAGTATGCTCACGGGACCGAGCTCGTTCTTGATGGTCGCGAAGCTCTTCCTCACGTCGTCATAATCGCTCACATCCATCTTGACTGCGAGCGATTTCCTGCCCATGGCGGCTATCTCCTGCGCAATGGAGGTCGCTCCTTCCATTGCCCGCTCTAAATCCGCCACTACTACATCGGCGCCCATCCTCGCCAATGCAAGGGCCGCTGCTTTTCCTATGCCACGCGGCCTCGAAGCGCCGGTGACGAGCACAAGCTTTCCTTCTAACGACATACGCAACCTCCTCCACCTCATACCGGCAACTCATAGACAGGACTCGTCAGCAAACTAAAGTTACATAATGGCCAGTCGAGAAATAGGTTCTACCTATAAAACCATATTTCACAGAGCACGCTCAAGAATATATCCCGGAGAAGCGGGTTGTCAAGTGAAAAAAGGACTGGAGTTTCCTGAGTTTTTGTCCCGGCAGGACTCCAGCGTTCCCGTCCTTAGGGCGGGTGAGACACGGAGCACGAGCTAGCGTTGGGAATGGTGGAGCCGGGGGAGTACAGGTAACGAATCGGTAATCAATTTTGCGGAATCCTATAGAATCTGATTGAATATGCTGCTAAACTAGTTCATGGGCGCTCCCTCTAGCTGTTATTTGTTCCGCCGATTAAATTTTACCTGTTCGAGGTCGCCCTATGAAAGATATTTTGGACAGATGTGTTTATGTATATGAATTGGGATTTATGAGTAGGGCCTATGGCTGAGCACAAGCATAATAAGCCAAATGATCGCTACATCGTGCCGGCAGTTGAGCAGGCCTCACGGGTCTTATTCTGTCTGGCCGGCTCCTTGTCCGGATACGTGAGTCTCACCGAGATCTGCGCAAGGGTGAAAATCCATAAGAGCAAGGCCTTCTCCATCCTTCACACACTCCAGAAGTCTGAGCTTGTTCAGAGGAATGCCGGAGGCAAGGGGTATTCTCTCGGTCCCGGTTTGATCGGTCTCTCTCGAAGATTTCTCGACAATCTCAGCGCTCCGAGACTGGCTGAGCCGATTCTAGAGGAATTGGCAAGAAGGACAGGAACTACGGCCGCTCTTGGGCTAATAGCGGACATGAACGTGTTTGTTGCCGCCAAGCACGAGGCTGACAGGAAAATTGTCATGACTATGCGTGTGGGCAGTCGCTTTCCCCTCACATTCGGCTGTCACGGCAAAGCCATCGCCGCATTTCTTCCGTCGGAAGAACTTGCCGGTCTGATGAAGGCTGAGAAGCTCTACTTCCAGGGTGATCCCAACAAACTAGATAGGGAGAGAGTAGCGGCAGAAATCTCGGAATGCCGCCGAGTGTGGTACGCCGAGGATGTGGAGGAAACGACGCCAGGACTCATTGCCGTGGCAGCCCCTGTGATCGGTCCAAGTGGACATCCTATGGGGTACATAGTGGTACTCGGTCTGGCTTCCGCGGAGGCGGCGCACCTTTGCGGACCCCTGGTAGCCGAGGCGGGAAAGGCACTTTCCCGTCAGCTAGGTGCCGCCGTAGAATAGCGAAAGAATCGGCAACAACCGCCATCGAGGGGATCGAGGACCGGAATAGGGAGGCCTTCGACCCTCTCCAGCAGTCTTAAATCCCTAAAGGAACCATGCGTCTTACTGGAACTTCCGTGATTATATACTTGACAACCCGCTTCTCCGGGATATATTCTTGAGCGTGCTCTGTGAAATATGGTTTTATAGGTAGAACCTATTTCTCGACTGGCATTATGTAACTTTAGTGTCTCCTTCGGGGAGAAAACCCCTCGCCTTTAGGCGAAGACTTTAGTAACATGAGAAGGTGCAGAATTACCGGACAACTTCTCACTCGGTGTATGACCTCAAGTACCACCTGGTCTGGATTACCAAATACCGGAAGAAGGTGCTGTACGGACAGGTGGCAGAAAGACTCCGGGATCTTGTGAGAGAGATATGCAAGACCAAAGACGTGGAGATTATCAAAGGTTCTATCGCCAAAGATCATGTCCATCTCTTCGTGTCCATACCCCCCT
>Ga0326727_10012661_pt1 | contig 19119 bp, 19 predicted proteins | sample MB2enrmetagenome_FD_207643 | JGI IMG/M metagenome (GOLD analysis project Ga0326727, IMG submission 207643) | Lab enriched peat soil microbial communities from McLean, Ithaca, NY, United States - MB29MY | ecosystem: Environmental > Terrestrial > Soil > Wetlands > Peat | place: USA: New York...
TACCGGTTAAGCGGCATTGCGGTTGCCACCGTTATTCTCCTGATTGCTAACACCATTCGTATAATCACAATCGGACTGCTCGGTCCGATCTCATTAAACCTGGCACAATTCGTCCATCAATATGTCTGGGTGGCTTTGTTCGCGCTGCTGGTATTTGTCATTTGGAAAGTCTGGGTCGACAAGAAATTTCGGATAAGCGGCGCGACGCTCAAAAGGCTTGCGCTATCTGGTGCGATCTGCACCGCCACTTTTTTGGTGCTGGACAGGTTCGAGGAGACGTACCGCCATGTGCTGGCGATACTGGCAACCCCCTTGTTCAAACTCTTTTCGGCACATTCACAGGCATCAGTAGCTTGGGACAGTGTACTCACCTATCGGCAGGGACAAGACACCCTCCAAGCAGGGTTGGCTCTTGATATCATCACCCTGGCAATCTTTGTGGGGGCACTATCCCCTTGTCTGTGGCGCAACCGGGAGGCGGTACCATATGCGCTTGTCGGACTGGCGGCGCTGATAACATCATATGTGGTGGGAATTGCCCTGCTGGGGGTAATCGGGATGAACTACGGCTATGCAATTTCGCAGACATTTGTTTTTACCGGCAGCGTAATATTCATGTCATTCCCGCTTGTGATGTACTGGATGATTATGGGGCTTCAGAGGAGAGAGTGCTAAAGGCATAGGCTGGAAAAGTGTTGTCGAAGCATAACAGTTTCAACATGCTAGTATTGTTTAAGTATTTCGCCAACTTGACTTTTCGCGGTTTTAGTCAAAAACACCCAAGATGGAATACGACAAAAATACATCACTACTTAAAGCGAGGTGGTTATGACAGACAAGATGACTCTCTTGCGATACAATGGAAGTGTCTGCATTTCCGGATTGACAGCTTCCGGCAAGTCCACACACAGCCACCTTTTGGCTGGTGAGTTTGGACTTACATACGTCTCTGGTTCGCAGATTCTATTGAACTTTGCTGGGATATCGCCGATTCAACCAAAGGATTTTTGGGTGACACCCGAAGCTCGTAGACTAAAGGCAGAGGATGGTTACGCACTCATTGATTCCGAGCTTCTTCGAATTGAGTCCATTGGGAAGGGCTATATATTCGATACCAGTACACAACCCTGGAGACATAAGCAGCCTGCTTTGTGTATCTGGCTTGAATCGGATCTTAACTCCCGTGTCTTGAAATCAGTCGTGTCACATCGTGGCCGTGGCAAATTAAGGATTGACGAGTATAGCGAGAAGATTACAGAGAAAGACAACGATACGATTGGACTCTGCCGAGCATTGTATGGGATCGAGATCGGAACTGATCTATCACCGTTTGACTTGATACTTGATATTAGCAGCCTTATCCGAGAAGCGTCTCTGGATGCATCCCTTGAAAGTATTCGAGTGGCACACTCTTTCATCAGGCCTGCTGCTGCTTGGTACCTGACTGGTCGGCCGGAGTTTGAAGCACAATTTAGAAACGCTATCAGCCAGCATCCGCACGTTGTGAAACACAACGCATTGACTGCTGGAAGCATTGAGGCACCGAAATGAGTTTGGGTGATAAGATAGCATTGATCAGTCTAGTCTTTACGGTAACAACTACTTTTTGCGTTATTTTTCTCTCTTACGCCGCTCTCGCTCAGACAACCCGACCCAACATCACAGTAAAAATGCTCTCGCCCGACTGTCTACAATGTGGCACAGCATCTACACACGTGTTCGAACTTCTTAACGTTGGCCATTGGTACGCAAGCCCAATTGCTGTTGACCTCACGGTCTACTTCAACTTTCCGGTCGAGTTTGAGTTACAAGAGTTGCGATACGGGTCTATACAAGAACATCTAAACACAGAGGTGAAGGTCGGCGTTGGCGGTATGTGTTACCTCAAGGCTAAAGGTATAAAACTTTCGAGGCACGAGAGGGGGGAGGAGGTTCATATCCTCGCTATTACACCGCAAAAGCCCGCAAACTATCACATTCGAGTCACAGGGCACTCTTCTAATGATGCCAGTTTCTCAAAGGAGTTTGCCCTCTCGTGTTCCCCTGCATGTTAGATGCCGCCATTTTTTCAAGCTTCGACTGTGATTGGCCTGAAGATAGACTGGTGTAGTAATTTAATATGCGATAGCTGAGTTACCTATGCCTCAACAGCCAATCGCCTCTTGTAGGGCAAATTTGGAAGCCACCAGTGGGCCGTCATTTTTCTGGCGGATAGATCGTTAGAAACATGTTCAAGATTGTCATTATACTTGATAAGTGCCGGTTCGATTCCGTAAATGGCATTCACATCAGAATAGCGAATGAAATAGAATGATTCACAAGCCTTGCGAAGACGCGCCCCCCAATGGTAAGTTTCAACTTGCAAAATGACACATTTTATGGTACATAAATACTCACAAATGGCCAATTCAGAGCGGCATTTCCTGAAAGAAAAAAATCAATAATTTCAACAACATGTGTTGAAACTGATGCCGAGTCCAGTCTTCGGCACCATCAACTACTATCATGCTGATATTGTTAGATAATTTGGCATGGAAATGCATTATGACCGTTCTTGTGACACAAATTGTGTCCGGAGGACGGTCATTTTGTTTTTGGCGAGGCATATGCACATAGTCAATGGGGTGTACCAGTACAAGCGCCGGATACCAACCACCTTTGTGCCCATTCTCGGCTTTGAGCAGGTGAGGAAAACAACCGGCGAAAAGTCGATGAAGGCTGCCCGCTTGCTCAGGGAGCGCTGGGATGCCGAGATGGACACGGTATTCCTTGCGTTGAAGCTTGGCAGCATCACGCCGGAGCAGGCAAGGGCACGCTTGAAGGCGCTTTTTGGTCTGCCTCACGTGTTAGCCGATACGGCGGCAACGCCCGGTGCGCATAAAGCGGTCAAGCGTCAGCGGCGTCCATTGATGCCGGAACTCATCCAAGCGTACCGGGATGAGAAGGGGGCGTCGTGGACGAAAAAAACGGCTTACGAATTCAAGGGGATATTTTCAAAGATCGAGGGGTTCTTCGGGCGCATAGCCGTCGCCGACATATCCCGCCAGGATGTCGTAAAGTTTCGACAGTCATTGCTCGATAGCGGCAGGCAGTCGGGGACGGTCAACAAATACATCACATGCCTGTCCAGCCTCCTCAAACACGGCGTGCTGCTTGACTGGTGCCTGAAAAACCATGCGGCAGGTCTCCAAATACCCGATGGCAGGGACGAGCGGGAAATCAAGATCCCCTATGACGATGCCGAGGTCATGCAGATCATCCGGCTGTTGAGCGATACCGTTGACAGGGACAACGTCGACGAGGCGCATATGTTCTGGGTGCCGCTCATCGCCGCCTACTCCGGTCTGCGCATGGAGGAAGTCTGCCAGCTGTGCGTGAGCGACATCGGCGTCGAGATGTTCGATGTCGAGCCGTTCGACAACGACACCGACCAGCTGCCGGTCGACGGCCGGCAGCTCTATGTTACCCAAGACAAGTCGTATATAGGTTTGCAGGTGAATTTTTTCGACGTCAATGATCTTGGAGACGACAAGAAGACGAAAAACAAATCGTCGCGGCGTCAGGTGCCGTTTCATCCGGCGTTGCGCCGGCTCGGTCTGGCTGAATACGTCGAACGGCTGCGCCTGGGTGGTCACGAGCGGCTGTTCCCGGCTCTGGAACCGCCGCGGAATGTAGAATATGAGGGCAACGGGTTTAGCCACTATTTCGGGAAATGGTATTCACGGTGGAACCGGAAGCACATCACCAAGGACAAGCGCAAGACGTTCCATAGCCTCAGGCATTGCGTCGCCGACAAGCTGCAAAAGGCGGAGGTAGAGCCGGCGATCATCAGCGAAATCATGGGTCATACCCACGAGACCATGACCCTGAAACGATACGCCAAAGGCTACGGCATCCGCTCCAAATACAACGCCATCTCCCTGTTGTCCTACAACGCCCCGAGTGCTCCGGAATACAGCATCCTCGGCTACGTCGATGTTTGACCAATCATACTGAACCAACCAGCTTGGACACGTCGCCGCGCAGGTCGCTGACGACCAAAGATAGCTGGCGGATTGCCTTCTCCATGCCCTCCTGCTTGACCGACAATTCCGCCGCGAACTTCTGCAATTCCTCCCAGCTTTTCGGTTGCAGATAAGATGACCGTAGACCGTATTTGACAAGCTCGGTCATGTTCATTCCTGCCGACCTCGCCCGGAATTGCCACTCGCTTTTTTCCGCCTCGGTGAGCCGGATCTTGACGTAACAGTCTTTCATTCTTCCGCCGCCTTTCTGTGATATACAAATACCACGATGTGGTCACGCCGGTTTCAGCAATCATCCCGACCTGTTGCCTTGTGCCGTGGCCGCCTTGCGGCCACGGCGTGTTATCACAGCCATATAGTGCTTTTTAGCGGGATTGCTGAACAATCACGCTGGCTTTTGCCGGTTCTGGCAAAAGCTGCCAGGCGCACAGGAAGTGCGTCGGGTGTGTACCTCAAAAGTGGATGCTCGAAAAACACTGCGGCAACCCCAATGGGGAGAGAAAAAATATGGGGGGCTTCGTTGCTTTTCCCTACCCATTAAGCAGGGGTTGACATTACGAACGCAATTCCGCGAAGATAGATATACACTCCACTGCTCCCAGATTTTCCTATCCGGAAACCAGCCCTACAAGGCTCTCCACAGACAGCTTCCCCTGTCTCTTCACTGCTCAATTTTTTCCACGTCCACAGGTGATTTTTCTGCTATTGCCTTCGCCTCTTTGTAGACCTGGTAAAGCAATCCCAACGAGAATTTTTTCCGGTATTGTTTCATCATAGCTTCACGGATCAGCCGGAACGAATAGCCATCATCGTCGTGCAGCCGCACGACAATATCCGCTCGTTTTTCTAAAAACCTTCTCTCCTCTGACGCCCATGGGCGCTCTTTTTTTCTCCGCTCCTCGCGTGCCTGTTTTTCGCTCTCGACCTGCTCCAGCTCTTCGCCTGTCGGCACGCTTTTATGTTCAATCTGCTCCGCCGCTGCGCACGACATCAGGAACTGTTCCATGCGATCAGCGTCGTTCAGTTTGCCGGCGTGCCGGTTCCGTTTTTTGTCCGCGGTGGCTCGCATACGCAACGCGTAATCCCGGAGGATCTCCGTTTGCGTCTGCTGATCCTGCCGCCCGAACCACCCGGTCAGTTTTTTTCGTGCCTGCGATGTGAAGACCATCCGCGACCCCGATATTATTTTGTACTCCACTGTTCAAATCTGCTCTCTCAAATGATCGCGGAATTACGCTTGCGAGTGCAAGCCTTTTAGTGAACGCCTTTCTGGCACCGAAGCAAGCCGCAAAGCGGATTGCGCAGGTGCCATGCCACACACTTTTTGTAAGGGCGCGAGCCCAAACAAAAAGGGTGTGGCTCTTGGCTTTTGACTTTTCCTTTTCGACATGGCCCTGGCCATGTCGTTTATTCACATATACTGCACCTCCATCTACACCAGCCGAAAATTGTGCCGACATGCGCACGCCGCCCCATACCATGGGCGAGCATGTCAGGGTAATCCCTTCCCGTGCCGCAAGGCAGAAAAGGACTAGCTGAAGCAGGTATTCCCACGACGCGAGGGGGGACACAAATACTCGCAACCGAACGAAAGGAGGAAAACAACCATGCGTGGAAGCATACGGGTTCAAGCCGGAAGCATGCTGAAAGTCATCGACAAACGCGGCACAAGCAAACGCCTCGACGTTGGACGTATAAGCAAGGAAATCCGGGCAGAGGGCAAAATCCCCACCTCGGCGGAGGTTGCCGCGCGTACCGGGGTCTATTCGACGTCGACCAGAAACGTTTACTACGAAAAAATTCAGGAGCTGGCTCAATACATGCGGGATGAGTACGGCGAAAAGGACCTTGCCCGGGTCACGCCGGAAATGATCAAAACGTTCCTGGAAGGAAAGGTGGAGGAACAGATAAGCCTGTCACACTGGCAGGGGTACGCCAGCGCGTTCAGCAAGATGGACCAGGCTATCGCGATAATCACCGGACAGCCGGACGGAAGAACGATCAAAAACGCCATCAATGAAATCAGACACGAGGCATATGCAGAGTGCCCGAAATACGACGGCAGAAACCGGGCATACCAGAACCCCGACAGGCTCATTGCCGCATTGCCCGACCAGGCAATGCAGATCGCGGCACGCCTGCAGAGGGAAAACGGCTTGAGGATCGCGGAGGCAACCAGCGTCCATACGGGACAGCTGCGTCCGGACGGGTCACTGCATTTCGTCGCCAAAGGAGGACAACATTTGTCGGCCGCGTTGCGGCCCGACACACGGCAGCTGCTCGAGGACCATCTGAAAACGAATGGCTCGCTCCAGGTCGACAAGGACCACTACAGGAGCGCCATAAGAACGGCTTGCGAGCTGACCGGCGAACGGTACGAGGCGAGCCATGGGTTAAGGTATAATTTTGCACAGGAAAAATACCGTGAGCTACGCGATGGCGGCATGGGCAGGTTGGAGGCGCTTGGCGCCGTCGCCGAGGAAATGGGGCATCATCGAACCGGCATCACCTCGCACTATCTGGCAGGACAAGACAACTGACGCAATCGAGCCCTTAACCGGTATTCAACCCGGTAAGGGCTTTTTTCGTGCCTATGGTTGGAAAACGGCTCACAGAAACGCCCTACACGGGGCGACCATGAAGCCGTGGATGCTATGACAAGGGTGGTTTTGAGGTGGAATCGGTTGTTGGCCTTGAAAAGGCCAACAACTTTTCGTCCTCCCCTCCACTCCTGACCCACTCCATGAATTCCTCATACGAACACTCGACCAGCTCGCTGGCAAGCCCGACCTCGATGGCGTCCCGGAGTGCCTGGATCTTCTCCTGCTCTGTCGTATTGTCAGACATGATTTACATAGCTGTAAAGCTGTTCTGCTGCTTATCCCATACAAAGTAGTTCCATCGTTGGGATAGTTCTACACTCGGCTCCTGTCGAGGAAGAATGACCAGAAATTCTCCTGCATCGCCATTTAACGTGGATAAATTACTAGAAAACTTCTTGGTTAGCCAGGAATACTGATCATATTCCCGGTAAGTGATTAAGACGTTTAACGGGCAATTTAATTTAACAAGCTTGGTCATTTCGTTATGTGAACTCGTGGCATTAATTTCATGTTCCAGCGCCACTTGAATGTATTTTGGTTCAGGATAACCTATTCCTGTTTTAATGCAATGCTGTACCACTTCTTCATAAAAAAACGTCGCATCTAAATGTTCCAGTTCACAGATTAGATACATGTTCAAAGATTTTGCAATTGCATGATAGATATACGATTGCATTACACTGGTTTTTAAAACACGATCATCAGTCCAGATCAGTGATTGTTTATTCATCTGAAAGGCAGCAATAAATGCATCTTTAAACAAATATGGGGTAACTCGGTTATTCATAGCTTATCTTCCTCAAAGTCAAAGACTTTATGATAACGAGGTGCGATGCACTATAATCATTTTTGACCAAGGAATGCTTATCAAGCATTAGCTTATTTCTCACCCTGTTACTCACTAGCAAAATCACAGACTTTCAACAAAATTAACTCCAGTCATATTTCCTGTCACGGTCACCTGCTGAATATTAAAGTCAGTAGAACCGGAAGCGTTGACGCTCAAGGTGTATGCCCCACTATAAACACCTGAAAAAGTATATGCACCGTAAGAATTAGTCGTTGTAGTGATAGAACTGCCGGACCCGGAAAGCTTCACCGTCGCACCTGATATGGCTATGTGTCCAGAGTTCGCTACCGTACCTGATATACTATATGTTTGCGAACTAGCGGTACCTACAAAATTCTCCATCAATAGACCACCACTATTGAGTACCACAGTGCTACTTGGCGGGCTAAAGGAATATCCGTTTAAATAGACGCTCAAGGTGTATGTCCCGGAAGCCAAATTACCTGTGAGGGTGTATGTGCCGCTAGCATTAGTTGTTGTCGTGATGAGAGTGCCCACAAGCTCCACCGTCGCGCCTGGCAAGGCTGAACCACCTGATGTTACTGTGCCTGTTATTGTAGGATAGGTGCTATGAGGGTTAGCAGTCCCGACAAAATTCTGCCCCACCAAATAACTACCGCTAGCCACCTGGATACTCGTTGGACTGAAAGTATATCCGCTCAAAGAAACACTCAGCGTATAGGTGCCGTTTGCTGAGCCGGTGATTGTATAGGCGCCATTGACATTCGTTGTTGTAGTGAAAGTGCTGGCTCCTGTAAGCATCACAGTCGCGCCAGACAAGCCTGAACTTCCTGATGTTACCGTGCCTGATATGCTGAAGGCTTGCGGATTACCAGTCCCAGCGAAATTTTGTCCAGCCATATTCCCATTGTTGACGACAACCTGGATACTTGTTGGACTGAAGGTATATCCGCTCAAAGAAACACTCAATGTATAGATGCCGTTTGCTGCACCGGTAAAAGTATAGGCGCCATTAGCATCCGTTGTTGCAATGCTAGCACTGGATCCTGTGAGTGTCACCGTCGCGCCCGGCAAGGCTGTACCACTGGAACTTAAAACACTGCCGGAGACGGCATAAGTGCTTACGGTTCCTCCGCCTCCACCGTTGCTGTTGTTAGACCCTCCACCGCCACTACCGCCTCCACCCCCGCATCCAGCCATCAGTGCCGCCACAAGCAGTGAACACATAACATTGCAAATAAATCTTGCCATCTTATTCTCTCCCTTCTTTACATCGCTCTTCGCGGCGGCAAATTCTCTGCCAGCCCGGTCGGCGAAGACGGTGGAGTGCTCGTGCATGTTCAACCCTTTCCGGTGCTCCGATAAAATACAGCCAACCGGCAATTCCTTCAACGCTTTTCTGGTATTCTGTTGGGTAAGGCGACACATCGGTTTCCCGATCCACATAAACGCCCCTGGATCCCGTATACCGCTCGCCCCGAACGTTGACCCGCACAAGACGCCGTCCGCCCCTTCCTGCCCCACGCACGCCCCATTTTGCGGCATGCCTTCACCCAAGCTGCCGCGTCATGACGCCCTTACGATGCGGCAGACCCCGTACCCCGCCTTTACAGCCGGCGATCACGCCGGCACCTCAACAACCACGTCTCTCAAAAAAGCGCCTGCCGCGCGGGCCGCCTGCCGCGGCCCGCGACCATCTCTCCTTTTTTTTCACTTTTTTCGACTACTGCCAGTGCGACGGAGGAGCGCTGGCAGGGGAGATCTTATCCTCCGTCGAATGCATCACTGTGGGCTATGCCCACAGAACACCTGCTTGGCGTTTGGCTGTGGGGCAACGCTGAATGCTTGGCGGCTCTGGTTGAGTTGGTGGGTTGCCCGTGGTCGTGATGTCGTTGGCGGCACGTCAAAAGCTGTCTGCGTCGACAAAAAGTTCTTGGATGGCTGGCGGCGTGTCCCTGTCGGGCGCTGGTCTGGGGCAAGCGTCGAAGCCTTCTTCTCGGGCATTCGCCGTCGAAGAAGCTCCGCTGCCTGTCGTAAGTCGTCGCTTGCGGAAACCGACCCCCACATTCGTTGGTCAGTTATGGGGTGGTACTGACCACCCCACGGCTTCTCGTTCCGGCGCTCGTGCCTCGCGCTTCCTCGAAGCCTTCCCCGCAGACGCGTAGCGAGATCCACGGCATGAAGCCGCCGCGGATGCTCACTCGCGTAGGGCATGCATTGACTAATGGGCTGGATGTCCTTGGACAGATCACCACGTCGAAGCATGGCGGTGCCCACGACGCGTGATGGCGCCTGACGGGTTCTTGTCTGGCGCCGTCACGACGGCGGCGCCAAGGAGGGACTGGGGAAACTCGGGCGCCCCCGTGGTTCCCGCGAGCCGGTGGAACCGGCGATACGAAAAAAGAAACCTTTCCCGGTTTCAACTAAAATCTATAAACCAAACGGTTTTTCCAGCCCTGTATTGATGCGGGTTTGAGGGGTGCTTTGGTTCGCAAAACCACGGGAAAATGCTGGACGCGGTTCGTAAAACCACGGTTTTAAATGCACTACTGATCGCGTTTTTTATGTTTTTCTATCGCCCGTTTTTTTATGTACCGGCGTATTTTTGCTTCTCGTATTTTGTTGTTGTTTATCTGAACCTCGTCTGTGCTTGGCAGGTAGATGACGGAATATTCCATCAGTTCGCCGGTACGGTTGCGTATCCAGTGCCTGAATGTCTTCAACTCGCGAGGTCTGCCCATCCATACCCAAAGTTTTTCGAGTGATATGGGGAATACACTTTTGTTGCCGCAAAACCGGGGGCAAAGCATGGATAGCTGTTTTTCATACCCGGAGGTCAGCTTCTGATAGGTTTTGCTGAACGAGAGCGTCTTCCGGTTGAACAGCAGTTGCAGTATGTGCGCCGGCAGGTTAACTTGCACGTTGCTCATCCGGTTTGAACCGTCGCGCTTGACGACCTCATAGCCGGCGATCAGCGGAAACGAAACACAGCTCTCTCCCTCCACCTCCAACTTGACAACCGTTCCGAGCAGCCGGTCGAAAGCCGAGATCAGATCGTCATAGTCCTGCCCGCCATCCCCACGGCGGCAGAACCTGTTGATTGCCAGCGCCGTCACGCTGAAAAAGTCGACACGAAAATCCTTCGCCAGGTCGCCGTTGTCAATCATGCCGGCAAGCGACGTAAAAAAGAAGAGCAGGATATCCCTGTCCCAAACGGTCGCCCTGCCCTTTGCAGACGGCGTGATTGTGAACCGTTTTTTTCCGTCAGGCGACGACCATTCGTAGATCCGGGTATCGGCTTTCTTGGCAGTCGAAAATATCGGCAGCTCCATGAACTGCACAATGTTTTTCAGAGACGTGGCGGTCTGGACGATGTCTTCGTCAATATCTACAATCTTGACAAGTTTATGTTTCCGTTCGCCGGTGATGACAAGAGCGGGTTTTTTAGACAAGGGCTTCCTTCTCTCCGAGCGGCGTCATTGTGATGCTTGGCGTTACTGCATGATTGCGGTTGTCTGGTTAGGTGTTTTGCTGCGCCGCTACATAGCGGCGGCCCGGAAGCGTTACCAAGGTCGTGCAGGATGGTGGTCGCCACCATCTCCCGCCGCTCCCCCGCATTGTAGCTGGTTCCGGGGGTCATGTAAACGTATACTATTGATATGTAAGGCAATTGACAAAAGGCGAAAAACGATACATATTAGGCTTGGCTTCCGGGGAGGTTTTTGGTACAAAGGGGAGGTCTTTGGCAATAGAATAAAAGTATGACACATTTTGTGTCACAAGAGATTGCAACTTATTGATATTGTTATGTTGCTGTGCCGAAAGATGGTTTCCAGTCTTCGGCACCATCGAAAAGAATAGCCCGTGTAACCATTCTTGGTTATGCGGGTTTTTTCTTGCCTAGAAATTTTTCTTTTGTAAGCATTATTCTTGACCCTTGTTAACCTCAATGTTAACATTGAACCATGATAAGGGATGTGAATTTCTACAAGACTGTTGACGGTTACTGCCCGGTTCAGGAGTTCATCGACAGTTTATCCGGCAAGGCCGCTCAAAAGGTTACGTGGACTCTGTCGTTACTTGAAGAGCTGGAAATCTTGCCATCCACGTATTTCAAGAAACTTATCCATACTGATGGAATCTGGGAGGTCCGGGTTTCTCTGGGATCGAACATTTACCGTATTTTTTGTTTCTTTGCCGGCAATTCGGTCGTGGTGCTAACTCATGGTCTGGTGAAGAAAACCCAAAAAACGCCGCCCTGCGAAATTGAACGTGCGGAAGCGTACAAGCAAGAGTATTTGTCGCGGAGGAAATGAGCATGAGCGATTTAAAAGTATATATCAGCGGAAGGAAAAAACGCGATTCCGAGTTTGCCGAGAACTACGACAAAGGTTTTCAGGAATTTAAACTTGGAGTAATGCTTCGTCAGGCTCGTGAAGATGCCGGTCTTACCCAGGAAGAACTGGCCCGCAAAATCAGCACGAAAAAGACAGCTATTTCGAGAATTGAGAACCATGCTGAGGACATGAAACTCTCGACCCTTGAGAAGTTTGCCAACGCCCTTGGGAAGACGCTGACGATCTCCGTTGCGTGATGTGGACTGCGTACGGGCACAGATCTATTTATCCATCCTCTTCTTACGTCCGGCTTTTTGAGATTTCACCTTGCGTTGCAGGGAGTGAAAATAAGATATAGTTGCGTCTCCATTCTTCATAAAATGGAAAATGTAGACGCGGCCCTTTAGCAGTTTCCCATCATCGTGCATGAAATGGTACCTCATAGAGGCAACCCACAGTGAGCGCTTTCTGGAGCTGCTTGACGAGCATTATCCTACTTGACGTGAAGCTCGCGCCGAACTCAATGAGCTGCCACTGTCAGCAAAGTCGTGGAGAGAATGATTGCCACGCTTTATGCAGTTACGGGTGTCGGAATTTCTTGATTTTGATGATGATTTAAACGATAGTACTGCGGTCGAAGAGGCTGATGATGTTGCTGGGAGAGAGGCATGCCAGTCCCAACCCATCCAAAAATATACCACATCGTTCATGTCGATCGGCTTCCATCGATTATCGCCAGCGGTTGCCTCTTATGCGATGCGGAGATAGTGCGCCGTGACCCTCCCGGCACCACCATTGGGATGAACGCCATCAAACAGCGCCGGCTAAATGAGCTGACCCTGTCCAGCCATCCTGGACTGCATGTCGGCGACTGTGTACCTTTCTACTTCTGTCCTCGATCCGTCATGCTGTACATGATCTATCAGGCCAATCACCACGATCTGGCGTATCACGGAGGCCAAGGCCCCATCGTCCACCTGGAAGCAGACCTGAGACAGACAGTGACGTGGGCTGTGTCGCAAGGGAGGAGATGGGCCTTTACTCTGTCGAATGCCGGAGCTCGTTATGTTGAAGATCGATGCGACCTGGGACAACTGAATGAGATCGACTGGGACGCGGTACAAGCCACCAATTGGCAACAGTGCAAGGAAGGTAAACAGGCTGAATTGCTTATCGAACAACATTTCCCATGGGAGCTTGTCACCCGCATTGGCGTGATGTCACCGCAGGTTTATACCCAGGTCAGTACTGCGTTGGAAACAACCACTCGCAAACCACGTGTGGAAATCAAACGGGAATGGTATTATTAAAAAAAAGGGATTCTTATGATCGAGTACAAAAAAGGAAATATACTCGCTGAGAATGTTGAGGCCATTGTCAATACTGTGAACTGCGTTGGGATCATGGGGCGGGGGATCGCCCTCCAGTTCAAGAACGCATTCCCGGATAATTTCAAAGCCTATGCGGCGGCCTGCAAGCGGAATGAGGTACAGCCTGGGCGTATGTTTATCTATGAGACGAGGCTACTTACAAATCCTCGCTATATCGTCAATTTCCCTACCAAACGGCACTGGAAGGGAAAGAGCCGCATGGAGGATGTCGATGCGGGCCTGGTCGCATTAGCAGAAGAAATTCGTGCACATAATATCCTGTCGATTGCCATACCGCCACTGGGGAGTGGCCTGGGTGGGCTCGACTGGTCGAGTGTTCGACCCAGGATTGAGGCAGCGCTGCGTGGGATAGACAATATAAAGGTAGTTGTCTTCGAACCGAGTGAAGTCCATGCGGACGAGCGGGCAAACAGCTCCAGCAATATACCCAAGATGACGTCTGGGCGTGCGGCGCTGGTTAGTCTGATGCACCGCTACCTTACCGGGTTGCTAGACCCCTTTATTTCATTATTGGAAATCCACAAGCTCATGTACTTCCTGCAGGTAGCAGATGAACCTTTGGGACTGAAGTACACCAAGGGATTGTATGGGCCTTATGCGGAGAACCTCCGGCATGTACTCAAGGCGGTCGAGGGACACTTGGTATCGGGATACGCAGACGGGGGTGACGCACCAGGCAAACAGTTGGAATTGGTACCGGGTGCCCTTGACGACGCACGCACCTTCCTTAAGGGTAAAGTGGATACCGTTTCACGAGTGAACAAGGTTTTTGAGCTTGTCGAAGGTTTTGAGAGTCCCTTTGGTCTGGAGCTGCTGTCCACGGTCCACTGGATTGTCACCCATGAGCAGGCCGGCACCCTGGACGATATCGTTACAAAAACCTATGCCTGGAACGATCATAAGCGGCAGTTCACGAAGCGCCAGATTGCGTTGGCTACCGAGATATTAGGCCACAAGGGTTGGATCAGATCTATTTCCTCATCGGGGATTGCATGACAACCAGCACCGAATGGCCGAATGGAGGCTCACGCGTTGGGAGACAATCCTTGATAGGGGTTGTAAATGAGCAACAGTTCGGTTATGTTCTGAGAAAATCAGCGCACACCTAGCGCACACAAAACGTGCATGTGGTGTCAGCGCTTCGGAACTATTAGGCAATAATTTCATATGTTTAATAAGACCGGTGTGCGCTGGTCCGATTCCAGTCTTCGGCACATCTGAAAAATAGCCCAACAGTATCAACTGCAAGGGCCATCGTTAAAAAAACCTCCCGTGGTGTGCGCTTTTTGTGCGCTGCCTCGGGAGGCTTTTTTATGTCTTCAGCCCTGCATCAACTCGTCGAAGACCAATTGCCCTTAATCGCAGTCGACTGAGTACGTCACAATGCTCCTATCTCTTTGCCATAGAATGCGTGGCAGCTGCGGCACAACTCATCCCGATTTTCGCTTGCATAGAGGTGGTTATCTTTCTGCCCCTTGGCTACCTCGGCAACTTCGATTGCATGGGGGTCATGGCAGCTCACGCACGTCAATATCCGCCCTTTCCAAAGAACATCGCGAATCTTCACCCGGTGGTTGCCTATAAAAGAACTGGTGGGAGATTTAAGTGCGGCGCTGTTTCCACGTACAGCCATGGCGGCGTAATAATTGACATCGATTGGGTGCTCGCCGGATGGGGTAAAAGGAGCGTCCGCCGGTTTGTGCATGTTGGTGATATGCCCGGCCACATTGCCGTCGTGACACCCGAGGCAAATCTTCGTTGGGTTTTCCGTGTCGCTCACAGACTCCTCGACGGTGAACAGGTGGTCTATGTGCGGCAGGCCGAGAAACTGCCACAAACTTGAGGTAGTCTCGCCATTCCCCGCACCGTTCGCGGCTACCTGAGGTACACTGGCCTTGGCCGAAGCGAGCAGGTCCTTTTTCCCCTTCTCCCCACCATGGCAGGCCACGCATGGACCTTTGAAGCCGTAGAGCCGCCATGCACCGTGGGAATGGAAGCTTTTGGGAGGTTCCTGAGCAGTTGCAATGCCTGACAGGGTCCCGGCCAATGTAAGAAATGCAATATATGTTGTGAGTTTTTTGAGCATGTATTTGTTCTCCAGCATCTGTTGGGTTATCTATGGGCGGGGTAGGCCGGGTTTCCCCGGCCGCCTAAATTACTTCCAGGCGGTGCCGTTGGTTTTATGAATGTCTTTTGGAACTGATCTCCCTCCTTCCATCGTTTGACAATTAATTAACTGATGATGTGTAAGCTCGATGTATGCCAATCAGCAGCAATAAAAAACACGCCCATTATCAGCCTGTTGTTTCTATCAATGCGAAAGCGATGGTCTCGCATGAAAGTTTTGATTTCATTTTTTAAAATATGGCATATTATTTATTGAAATTATGGTAACCGGGCCGGAGAATTTGGAGCGAGCCATGGAGACGTTGCATATTTATTGCGGATTGTGGGAACCGTCCGTGTCGCACGCTCTGCACGAGGCGAGAAGACAGAAGCATCGTGCCCTGCGAATAAAGCACATCTATGCCGGCAATCTCATCGAGAAGCTGAAACAACTTGTTTCCGAGATGGAACCTTCCGATGTCGGGTTGATTATCTTCCTTAACATGGATCAAACGTTGCGTGAGCTGGCGAGTAACATTTTTTTAGCGGTTCCGCTGGAACAGCGCTCACGTATCACGGTCTTATTTTCAAAGTATTCGCCCGAAGTCGGCGCGTGGGCCGCACAGCTCAACCTGGGGTCCGAGGAGAACAAGTACGAGGCATCGCGTCATGAACCGTGGGTGCCTGACGTCGTTGAGTATGGCACCACGCTGCAAGAACGGCGTTGGATTCAATATCGGCTGATGAGAGCGCTCATTGCCGGTGAATGGCCGGTTGTGGCATATCACTATATTATCGACAAGCTCCGCCACGGCCAACTTACGGAAGCAGAGATTATTTATTCTCAGAAATTCCATGAGCGAGGCGAACCGGATATGATTGGGGGGAATTTTGCGGATGTTCGCAAAACAGACCCAAATGCTATCGACCTTCTGCGTGAACGGACCGTCCACATAGGGCGTTCAGGCCTGAATACGTTGATCGTAGGAGAGACCGGGACAGGGAAGGAGGCGCTCACCTGGTATCTGCATGAATTCAGCACCCTTCATGACAAACCATTTCTTGCGCTGAACTGCGCCTTCTTTGAAGGCGAACGTCTTGAATCAGAACTGTTTGGACATGAACAGGGTGCGTTTACCGACGCAAAGCGGTTGAAAAAAGGGCTGGTGGACGAGGCAAACGGCGGCACGCTGTTTCTTGACGAGCTTCCGGAAATGGCTCCTCGTGTTCAGGCAAAATTGTTGCGTTTCCTACAGGATGGCACCTATACCCGCCTTGGTGGAAACAAAACCCTGCGCGCCACCGTCCGCATTGTTTCTGCCGCTCAGCCTGAACGTCTGGGGGCTCTTCGGCAGGATCTCTATTTTCGCATTGCGGAAGTCGAACTTCATACCGTTCCACTACGAGAGATGAAGGAGGAAGACCTCCTCAAGATTGCCTGCAATTTTGCTCATCGCCTCATGTGGCGCCCTATAATCACCGAACAAGGCCGAGCCATACTTACCCCTGACATCATTAGCAAGGCATGGCGTCAGTTGTCCGGCCAACATCAGGCAGCGAGTCTGGTCGGCTATCGTTGGCCGGGCAATATGCGGGAACTCTCGACCTTGATAAAACGGTTCATCCTATTGGGCGACGATATCTTCGAAGAGTTAAGGACGAAAGTGCAACAACCCAACATACCGGTCAGAACCGCTGAGCACGGGATGACCGACGAATGGCAACGATTCTTGCAGCCATTCTCCAGCTTGGACGAGCTGAAGGATCAAAAGATTAGCCTCAAAAAACTGCAACCGGCTTTCGTCCGTCACGTTGTGAACTCACTCGGCGGCCGAGCCAATATCCAGCCCACCAAACTGGCTGATGCACTTGGCTGTACGTATAACACGTTGATAAGTTGCCTAACGGAACCTTGAAATCATTTGACGAAAGTTTGGCAGGTGACGCGTCAGGCGACGATTTCACCTCCTTCCATAACCCTGTAATTCAAGAGTATATTTTTGACAACTCACGCCCCTGTTAGCAACAGGTGGCAAGCTCTCCCCCGAAGTGGAGATGCCGTATAACGGCAGCCCCCTCCAACGGGAGGAGAGCTTAACAGTATAATTTGTCTGATAACGTGATTTGTGATAAAGAGAGTGACATGGGAAGGTATGCATTTGTCTGGCTCCGCGTTCCCGGAAAAGTCTTATGGGGGCAGCCCCTCGGTTTTTTCCGCGCCAGCGTGCTGATACATTTATAGGGAAAAGATACTATGAATACCACGTTCGATAACCCATTGCTGGTTGTCTCATATAATGCCGAAGTCCGCACGGCACTGGTTGAAAACCTTGAGCAGTGCGGTGCTGACGGAATCCCTTGTGAAAGCTTCCTTCAAGCCGAGGATGTGGCCCGTGAAGTCGTGTGCCGGGGAATCCTTGTTGACCTGCAATCAATTATCAAGGCCAAGGGGGACGAAAAACAGATTGCCTGCTCACTTACCGGTTTTTATCCGACTTTCAGGGTGCGGGCATTCGGCTCAATGGTGGTGCCTATGGCCATGCCGGGAGATACCAAACAGGGCAGCAGTCTGAGCGATTTCCTGGACAACTCCTGTGCCTCCTTTATTCCTCGTAAACTGCGCAAGCACCGAAGGCGTGACATAATACTTGCCGTGCTCCTTGGAAATCGGGAAGGGGAACGTGCCTTCATGCTCAATCTATCCTGGGGAGGGGCTTTTATTGTGGACGCCCACCCGGAGAGGTTCGCCATAAACGGTGAGCTGGAGATTGTGTTGCCGGGATTCGGATTGAAGACCTTTGTCACCGTCCGTCATATTGTGATGTGGGGAGAGGACCGTGCCCCTGGTATCGGGGTTTCTTTCAACTATCCCGACGAAAATCTTGAGGCAGTTCTCACGAGTATCATACGACAAAATAAAGATTGCGACCGAGATCGCATGATCGCCAGATAAGGAGACGGATATGTCATTAAATGCAGCTATTTATGAGGGGCTCGGGACAACAGAAGACGCGTTGGTCAATCAATTCCATAATGATGTCCGGGAAATCTTCACTACCATGGTCGGTGTTGAGGATCTGCTGCGCCTCCCCCTTCTGACGGATCCAAGGACTCATTTTAGCGATTGCATCACTGCCATGGTAGGCTTTGCCGGTTTTTTCAACGGCCTGGTAAGCCTGCATGTTCCAAAATCGCTGGCTCTCAGGTTTACCTCAAGCATGATCGGCATGGAGGTCACCGAGATGGGTGCGGATGTCAATGATGCCTTGGGCGAAATAGCCAATATGATAGCAGGTTCCTTTAAACACCATCTTTCAAAAGAAGGGCACGAGGTGCGGCTGTCAACTCCGTCGGTCGTCACCGGCGAAGAATATGTCGTGACGACCGGTTCAATGGCCGATACCCTTACCCTTCTTTACGATTCATATGACGAATGGTTCATGATCAGTGTTGTTGTCGATTTAGAATAATTCCAATTCCAAATCAAAGCGGCATCTTTGTTGGTTCGTCTTCGGCTCCTCAACGTACTACCTGTACGCCTTCGTCGCCTCGATCCTCGCCGCCTTGATATCATCTTTGATTTGAAACCGGAATAGGACCCGCCGAGGCTTCAAAAAACCAAGCGAAGTCCCTCAAAAGGAAAAGCATGCGCCCTGATTGGGCTTTTGTAGGGGCGCTGCTTGCTGCGCCCTGATTTTTGTTTCTGAAAAGCGGGCGCGGCAAGCAGCGCCCCTGATATGGTTGTCAGTTGTCAAGCAGAAAACAGTTACCCGTTCCTCTTTTGCAAGTGGCTATGCTGTTTTATTATTTCCAGGACATATGCCGGGGCAGAACCTGTGTTGCGAC